>Ga0134125_10001793_pt1 | contig 25989 bp, 24 predicted proteins | sample KB31751_FD_96464 | JGI IMG/M metagenome (GOLD analysis project Ga0134125, IMG submission 96464) | Terrestrial soil microbial communities with excess Nitrogen fertilizer from Kellogg Biological Station, Michigan, USA - KB3-175-1 | ecosystem: Environmental > Terrestrial > Soil > Unclassified ...
AGTGGTGGTGCAGTCACTCAAGGTGGCGGTATCAGCGGTGGCGCCGTGACTCAGGGCGGCGGCATCAGTGGTGGTGCAGTCACTCAAGGTGGCGGTATCAGCGGTGGCGCCGTGACTCAGGGCGGCGGCATCAGTGGTGGTGCAGTCACTCAAGGTGGCGGTATCAGCGGTGGTGCAGTGACCTAAGGCCGTGGCATTAGCGGCGGCGCTCATACGTCCGGGTCATCATCGCGCCTAACTGAACCAGTCCTTGCGAGGTTGCGCTTCTGGCGTTAACCGCTAAGGCGCGATGGATGTCTTGAGCGCCGGGCTGTCCACATCAGCTTGTGCGAATTCTCCGCCTTCTGCGAAGTAGCATGCGGATCGTCGTGCAGCGACCAGATTTCGGTCGTCGCTCGAGTCAAGCATTATCCTCAGCGCAGAATCCACAAATCTTCATTGAGGCAGCCGAGATTTCTCGGGCTTGTTCATGTGCCTCGTTCTAGAGGCTTAATATCGTAGGATGTAAGCGAGGCTCATGGAACCGGACTCGGAAAAGGACTTCGATCTGTGCAAAGCCGCAAACGACACCAAATCATCTCAATCGATAGACGACGCGCGATCTCCCTTCTTCACCCAATTGCCGCGTTTCTCCGAAAAGCTGGGCTGAACAGGGCGGAGTCCCTGGAGTGCTTCACCACGGCGTTTGATCGGTCTTTGACGGCAAAGAGTTCACGGTCCATCGAACAGATCGGCCGGACGACCGGATACGCGGACATAGTGACTTACTGGTCTAGAGACAGAGAGTTCCTAGACCAACGCGGCAGGCCGCGCGCTCTTACATTCAAGGGGCGGAACTCCTTCTCGCGGCTGGTTCACCTCGCGGCCAGCGGACTCGACGCGCAAAGAACTTTAGATGTGCTAATGGACTATGGAAATGTCAGGAAGAACAGGTATGGCAGGTACGAGCTCATCAAACCGTTCTTTGTAGTGAGCAGCCAGACCAAAATGGCACTGGAACCAGTGTCAGCTTTCCTCACCGATGCGAGCTCGACGCTCTCCAAAATTCTCAGGAGACCCCGCGACTCTCGCGTACCGGAACTATTTTGGCGGAAGGTTGAAAGCACACGAATCTCCGACGCCGACGCAGAAGAGTTCAATGCATTCGCGAGTGAACGGAGCCTACTCTTTCTCGAAGAGCTAGATGACTGGCTGGAAGCTCACAGCAAGAACGCCAAAAAGAAGAACGGCAAAATCGATGCGTCGCGTAGGGTCGGTCTAGGAGTTTTCTTGATTCACTCTGACCCCGAAAAGGGTCGTTAACAATGCCCCGTTGGGCGCAAGAGCGCCGTGATCCATCGTTGGCAAGTCTGAAAAGACGTGAATCTGTCAAGATGGAAGAAATGTTGGTATCTCTTCTGCTACCGATCGTCACTTTGGCAGTTGGCAATCGACTCAGCGCGGATCGGTTTGTGCGTGCTGCCAAGCGCGCTTACGTCCGCGCCGCAATCGAGGATGCGTTTCCGGGTTCCTCGAAACTCAATTACTCGAGGATTGCCGTGATTACTGGACTCACGCGCAAGGAGGTTTCTCAGACTGTCGCACAAATTGACGGCGGTCGTTGTCAGTTTATGAGAACGACGCGTGGGCAGCGTGCACTGGAAGTCGTTCGCGGATGGCGTATGGATCCTCGTTTTCACGATGAGAAGGGGCGGCCTGCGGAGCTACCGCTCAGATCCGGTCGCCGCACCTTCGCCGCGCTCGTCAAAGCCTATGCCCGTGACGTGACTCCAATGTCAGTCCTCACCGAGCTCGTGCGCCTAGGCGCAGTCTCGAGGTCCCCATCAACGAACACGCTCCGCCTGTTATCCCCGCGCGCTCACAAAAAAGGCGACGCCGAGCAGAACATGGCTGAGCTGGCACGCCTGCTGGGCGACTTCGTGAGCACGATCAACCAGCGACACGCGCCTGAAGGACCGCCGGCATTCTTCTCGTTCAAGGATTCCATGTTGACGCTGCCACAGCAGGCGGCAAGGTTTGACCGCGTGTTCTCCAGCCGCGCTGCGGCGTTGCTCGATAGCTTCGACCAGTGGATCGCCTCGCAACCGCGTAAGCCGGGTAGAAGGGGGGGTACCCCTGTGGCGCGCGTCGGCATCGGGGTGTATCTGGTCCACAACGACCAGGGTGGGTCGCCGCCGCGAGACCTGAGCGGTGCGACGGCGGGTAAGGGGCGCCTGGTCAGGCGTGCGAGCGGTCGGCCGAGGTCTCCTTGAACTCGTCGCGCAGCGCCTTTCGCAAAATCTTTCCCACGTTCGATTTCGGCAGCTCTTTCCTGAAGTACACGTGCCGCGGCACCTTGTATGCAGCGAGCTTCGTGCGGCAGTAGTCGATGACATCGTGCTCGGTGAGCGAGGGATCCTTCCGAACCACAAAAAGTGCTACCACCTCACCGGAATGCTCATCCGCCTGCGCCACTGCAGCGACCTCGAGAATTCCCGGATGGGTCGAGGCAACCTCCTCCACCTCATTCGGATATACGTTGAATCCCGACACCAGGATCATGTCCTTCTTGCGATCCTCGATGAACACATACCCCTTGGCGTCCATCCGGCCGATGTCCCCGGTGCGCAGCCACCCTCCCGGGAGCATGACTTTCTGCGTCTCATCGGGCCGGTTCCAGTATTCGCGCATGACCTGAGGGCCCTTGACGCAGATCTCGCCGACCTCGCCCAAGGCCAGGTCCTTGCCGGCGTCGTCCTTGATGGCCACGTCCGTGGAGGGAATGGGCAGGCCGATCGAGCCGTTGAAATCGTCCATGGGCGGGTTGATGCATACACCCGGGGAGGTTTCGGTGAGACCCCAGGCCTGCGTCAGCACGCAACCGGTCACTTCCTTCCAGCGCTTCGCGACCGCCGCCTGCACGGCCATGCCGCCGCCGAGGGTGATCTTCATGCGGCTGAAGTCGACGGTCTCGAATCCGGGGGTATGCAGCAAGGCGTTGAACAGCGTGTTGACGCCGGTGATGAACTCGAACGGATGCGCTTTCAGCTCGGCGACCGTGCCGCGGAAGTCGCGCGGGTTGACGATGAGGACGTTCTCCCATCCGAGCCGCATGAACAGCAGGCAGTTCGCGGTGAGCGCGAACACGTGATAGAGCGGAATGGGTGTGATCAGCACCCCGGGCTTGTTGCCGAAGGGCCCTTCGACCCAGGCGCCCGACTGCAGCACGTTGGCGCAGATGTTGCCGTGCGTGAGCACGGCGCCCTTGGCGACGCCCGTCGTACCCCCGGTGTACTGCAGGAAGGCGATGTCCTCGTGACCCAGCTCGACCGCATCCAGGGTCGCCTGTCGGCCCGCGCTCACCGCCGAACGCAAACTGATGGCCCCAGCGATCCGCCATGCAGGCACCTGCTTGCGCACCCGCCGCACGACGAAATTGACGATCGGGCCCTTGGGGAACGCCAGGTAATCCCCGACGCCGGTCACCAGCACGTGTTTGACCTGGGTGCGTGGCAGGACTTCCTGCACGACGTGCGCGAAGTTCTCCAGCACCACGATCGCCGTGGCACCGGAGTCGGAGAGTTGGTGCTCCAGCTCGCGCGCGGTGTAGAGCGGATTGGTGTTGACGACGGCGATGCCGGCGCGCAGGGCCCCGAACAGCGCAATCGGATACTGCAGGACGTTCGGCAGCATGATTGCCAGGCGATCGCCCTTCTTCAACTGTGCGACTTTCTGCAGCCAAGCTGCGAACGCGCCCGACAGCTCGTCGAGCTCGCGATAGGTCATGGAGCGGCCCATCTGCACGAACGCGACACGCTCGGGGTACGCGGCGTAGCTGCGCTCCTGCAGCTCGCGCAGCGAGCTGAGCTTGCTGGGATCGATCTCTGCCGGCACGCCGGGCGGGTACGATTTCAGCCAGATCCTATCCATCGCACGCCTTTCGTCATTTCTTCAGCATCGGCTCGAGCTGCGGCCAGAGTGTATCCAGAACAGCAGGCTCGCCGCGCGCGTTCGGATGCAGGCCGTCCGACTGCATCCGGCCCGGATCCAATGCGACGGACTGCAGCAGAAACGCCACGAACGGAAGGCTTTCCCGGCTCGCAATCTGCGGGTACATCTGCGCAAAATCGGTGGTGTAGCGCGGACCGTAGTTCGGCGGTATGCGCATTCCGACCAGCAGCACTCGAGCATGGGATTGCTTGGCGAGCGCGACCATTTTTTGCAGATTCCCCGCGACGACGGCGAGCGGCAGGCCGCGCAGGCCGTCGTTCGCTCCGAGCTCCAGGATGAGAATGCCCGGCTGGTGCAGCTGCAGCGCACGCGGCAAGCGCTGCAGACCGCCGCTGGTGGTTTCACCGCTGACGCTGGCATTGACGATCTCGTACCCGTACCCTGTGCTCGCCAGGCGCTTCTGCAGGAGCGCTACCCAACCCTGTTCCGGACGCAGCCCATATGCGGCGCTCAGGCTGTCGCCGAACACCAGGATGGTACGATCGGAAGCCACTGCGCCTTGAGCGGCGACGAGTACCCATCCGATGCCGAGCGCCCACGCGCCTATGATTCGTAACAGTGTTCTCAAGGCCGAAAACCTCTGCAAGCAGGTTAGCAGCCCCGAAGGGCCGCTGACTATTGTGCAAGGGGTCTCTTTCGATATCGCGGCAGGGGAGTCCGTGGCGATCGTCGGCGCCTCCGGCGCCGGCAAATCGACGCTGCTGGCACTCCTGGCAGGACTGGATGTGCCAACGAGCGGACGCGTCCTGCTCGCCGGTACCGATCTGACACAGCTGGACGAGGACGGGCGTGCTCGCCTGCGTGCGCAGCGTGTCGGATTCGTGTTCCAGTCGTTCCACCTCATTCCCGCTCTGACCGCGCTCGAGAACGTGATGCTCCCACTCGAGCTGGCCGGGCGCCCGGACGCACGTCGCAGCGCCCTGGACACGCTCTCTCGGGTCGGTCTGAAGGATCGCACGGGGCACTATCCGCGCCAGCTTTCCGGCGGAGAACAGCAGCGCGTTGCGCTGGCACGAGCCTTCGTCACGCAACCAGCGGTGCTGTTCGCGGACGAGCCTACCGGAAACCTCGACACGGCCACCGGAGGGCGCATCGGGGAGCTGCTGTTCGAGTTGAACGCGCACTCGCACACGACCCTCATCCTCGTGACTCACGATCGGGAGCTCGCCTCGCGCTGCGGCCGAACTATCGAAATGGAAGCCGGGCGAGTCCTCGCGCAAAAAGCTCCCCTGGCAGAGGTCCGCTAACTCCATGCGCCCGCTGCGGCTGGCCCTGAGATTGCTAGGCCGGGAATGGCGCTCCGGAGAGCTGGGAGTGCTGCTGCTGGCACTCACGATCGCGGTCGCCGCTCTCACTGGCGTCGGGTTCCTCGTCAATCGCATCGGCGCCGCCGTCGCCATGCAGGCGAACGAAGTCCTCGCCGCCGACGTCCGCCTGGGCTCTCCCCAGCCGATCACCGATCGATACTTCGAAGAGGCGAGCCGCCGTGGCATCGGCAGTGCGCGCGTCACCTCGTTGCTGAGCGTCGTGTTCAATGGAGATGCGAGCCAGCTCACCAACATCCAGGCGGTCAGCAAGGGCTATCCGTTGCGCGGCAACCTGTTGGTTGCGGACGAGCCCTTTGCCAAGGGCACTGCGGCTGGCGGAATTCCGGCCCCGGGGGAGGTCTGGCCGGACTCGAAGGTCCTCGCCGCGCTCGGGGGCAAGCTCGGTGGAAAACTGTCCATCGGAGCGGCGACGTTCCGCGTCGGGCGCGTGCTGATCTCGCGGCCGGATCAAGGCGGCACGTTCGCAGAGCTCGCACCTGCGCTCATCATGAACGCCGTCGACCTGCCGGCTACGCAGCTGATCCAGCCCGGCAGCCGCGTCGGGTACGCCGCGCTGTTTGCGGGGGACCGCAGCCGCATCGACACTTTCAAGGCTTGGCTGGGGGCCCACAAGCAGCGTCGCGAGCGCCTGCGCGACATCACTGACGCCAGTCCGCAGATTCGCAACGCCGTCGAGCGGTCTGGCCGCTTCCTGAGCCTGGCGAGCCTGGTGAGCGTGTTGCTGTCGGCGATCGCTGTCGCCATGTCTGCGCGACGGTACGTTCATCGGCACCTGGACACGGTAGCCCTGCTGAAGACCCTCGGTGCGACGCGAGCCTTCACTCTGAGCATCAACCTTCTGCAGCTGCTCGCGATCGCGCTGGCGGCCGCCGTGCTGGGTTCGGTGATCGGTTTTCTGGCACAGGAATGGCTGTTGCACGCGCTGAAGGGGTTGCTGACGGCGACGCTGCCGCCGCCGAGCTTTATGCCGGTGGCCATGGGCTTCATGACTGCAATTGCGGTGCTTGCGGGGTTTGCGTTGCCACCGCTGTTGCAGCTGTCGCGCGTGCCGGCGATCCGTGTGCTGCGCCGGGATATCGGCCCTCCGCCGCCGATCGTGCTGCTCGCGTTCGGTCCGGCCGTCGCGGTCGTGGTGCTCCTGATCTACTGGGTGGTGCTCGACTGGCGGCTGTTCTGGGGCTTCTCCCTCGGCCTCGCGGCATTCGTGCTGCTTCTCACGGGTGCCGGTGCAGTGCTCGTGTTTCTCGCCGGGAGGTTTCGGGGCAGCGTGGGCGTTGCGTGGCGCTACGGGGTGGCGAATCTCAGCCGCCGCCGCGCGGAGAGCCTCGTGCAGATCGTAGCGTTCGGCTCGGGCATCATGGTGCTGCTGCTGCTGGCCATCATTCGCGGGGACTTGAACAGCGATTGGCGGCGGACGCTGCCTGAGAATTTCCCCAATTACTTTTTCATCAATATTCCTCCCGCGGCGCGTGCCTCATTCGTTCAGTTCCTGCAGGCACGCGGCGCGCGCACCACACGCGTGCTTCCGATGATTCGCGGGCGTCTCACGGCCATCAACGGCCGGTCCGTCGAACAGCTCAGATTCGGCCGCGAGGACGGGGATAACTTTGCCACGCGCGAGCAGAATCTCACCTGGGCCGCGGATCTCGGGGAGGACAACCGCGTGGTCGCCGGCGACTGGTGGACAGCGGCTGACTTCGGCAAGCCGCTCGTGTCGCTGTCGACGGAGATCCAGCAGTCCCTCGGCTTGCATCTCGGGGACGAGTTGACCTTCGACATTGCCGGGGAGCCCTTCACGGTGAAGGTCGCCAGCGTCCGCAAGGTGAAGTGGGACAGCTTCCAGCCCAATTTCTTCATCGTGTTCGTCCCCGGAGTGCTCGACGACACCGCCGGAACGTATCTCACCAGCGCGTACTTCAAGAGCACCGATTCGCGCTTTCTCGCGCAGCTGGTGCGGCGCTTTCCCAGCGTGTCGATTTTCGACATCGATGACCTGCTGGCGCAGGTGCGATCGATGCTGGATAAAGCTGCGCTGGCGGTGCAAAGCGTGTTTGCATTTACCCTGCTCGCCGGGTTGACTGTGCTGCTCGCCGCCGTGCAATCCAGTCGAGGCGAACGGCGCTACGAGTCCGCCATGCTGCGTACGTTAGGCGCAAGCCGCGTAACGGTCCTGCAAGGCGTGCTCGCAGAGTTCACGATGCTCGGCCTGCTGTCCGGGCTGCTCGCCGCGCTCGGGGCATCCGTCGCCGCCTACTTCATGACGACGCGGGTGCTGGAGTTGCACTACTCGTTCGAGGGTTGGGTATGGCTCGTGGGCCTTCTCGGCGGAGCGTCACTCGTGGCTTTGAGCGGCTGGCTGGCAACACGATCCGTCGTGAGTCAGCCGCCACTCCTGACGCTGCGTGCAGAGTAGCGCTGCAGCCGGTTAGCGCGCTGCAGCCGATCAGCGCTGCGTCACGCCGTCAGTGCTGCACGCGGATCGTTACCCACGAGTCAGGCACCGCCTCGCCTTTCCACGAGATTCCTTCGATGGTGAACTGGTAATTGCCGGGGCCCAGGGCCGAGCTGTTGAACGAGAAGCGGATGTGGCCGTTGGAGTCCTTGGCGAGGTTGTGGAACACTCCGACACGACCCTGGTCCACTCGGTCGATGGTCACGGTGAATTCCTTGTATGGGGAGCGTGTCTCATCGATCTTGAAGTCGACGAGTTGGGCGTCGCCGCCGCCGACGGTCACCGCAGGGGTGTTGCTGGCGCCCTCGCGACTGGGCAGGAGTCGGATCTCCCGCGTCGCCGTAGCCGCATCCAGCGGTTGATCTGCGACCTGGCGCAGCAGTTTTTCGATCTTTGTGCTCTTCGCCGCGCTGCTGCTGGCCACGATCGACAGAGCCACAGCCAGCACGAGCGCCGTGGCCGCCGCACCCAGGACCACCGGCAGCTTCGCCCAGAAGGGCGTCGGTGCCTGCTCCCATGGCTCTGGCTTGCCGCTGGCCTCCAGCAGTCGTAAGCCCGCATTGACTCGCTCGGGGAGGCCGAGCTCGTCCAGAACCTCCGGATTCTCCCGACAGAACCGCTCGAAGTCGGTCGCGCCCTTCAGGGGGAGCCGACCGGACAGGTAGCGCTCGACAATCTGATTGCGGGCGATGAAGTCACGATCCATGCCCGGGCTGGGCGCCGGTGCCGGAGTCACGGGCGCCGCAGGCATTGCAGGCGTCGCCGATGCCGCAGGTGTCGCGCTTACCGGTGTTGCAGCCGCAGGTGCGGGCGTCGGTGCGAGTGTCACCACGGGAGCCGGCGCTGCCGCGGGCGCGGGCATCGTTGTTGGTGCGAGTGTCACCACGGGAGCCGGCGCTGCCGCGGACGCGGGCGTCGTTGTTGGTGCGAGTGTCACTACGGGAGCCGGCGCTGCCGCGGACGCGGGCGTCGTTGTTGGTGCGACTGTCACTATGGGAGCCGGCGCTGCCTCAGGTGCGGGCGCCGCGGCGAGAGATGGCACTGACGAAGGCGACGCGACCGCCGCAGGACTTGGGGCAGGAGACGCTGTCGGCGCAGCCGCCACGGGTGCAACACCTACCGCGGGCGCAGTAGCCGCCGCGGGCGTAACAGCCGCCGCGGGCGCCGTAGCCGCCATGGGCACAACTGCCGCTGCGGGCGCAGCCGCGGCCATGGGCGCAGCAGCCGCTGGGGGCGCAACAGTTGGTTTCGGCGGGGGCGACGGTGCGAGTGCGGGTTTCGCGGTGCCGGCCGGGCGAGCCGCGGGTGCAATCGGCGTCACGGTGGCCGGCTTGCCGGGTTTGGCCGGCGTAGCAGCCTCGGCTGCCGGCTTCGAAGGCGAAGTTTTTTGCTGAGATGTGCGCGCCTGCGTCGTTGGCGCGGGGGTTGATGATGGCGCTACAGCCGCGGGGGATCCCGCACTCCCTGCCGGAGTGGCTTGTACAGCGGCTGCGACCGTCGGCACGCTGCCCGAAGACCGCGACGCGACTGGTGAGGCCGCGGCAGCCGCAGGCGAGGTCTCCGAAGGCGTCGAACTCGTTGGGGTCGTTGGCGTCGTCGAAGTCGCCGGGGCCGCTGAAGTGGCCGAGGCTGCCGGGGCCGCCGAAGTGGCCGAAGCTGCCAGGGCGGCCGAAATGGCCGAAGTGGCCGGCGCCGCCGAAGTGGCCGGGGCCGAGGTCGTCGGGGCCGCCGAGGCCGCCGAGGCCGCTGGGGCCGCTGGGGCCGCTGGGGTCGCCAGGGCTGCGGGAGTGACTGGGGCCGCCGCTCCAGAGGGTTTGGCTTCCGGCGCTGTCGCCGAAGGCTTCGCCGCCCCTTCAAAGGGCTCATCCGTCAGGGTCAGTTCCGCGGGCGTTGAGAGCTTTGCGCCACTATCGGAATCACTGCCGCGAACCGGGGTAGCTTGGGGATCACCGGTGAGCAGCTGTGCGCTGAGCAGCTCGTCCGGATCGACGAGATCGGTCGTCCCGGCAGCGCTCGATGGCGTTGCAGTGCTCTTCTGGTCGGAAGCAGAGTCGGGCGCAGTCCGTGTGGGCGCGCCGGCAGTGCCCTCGACCGGCGTCGAGGGTGTCATCCCGAGAAGCACCTCGGGGTCGATCAATTCTTCGCTGGTGCCTCGAGGGGCGCCCGTGGCGGGCGCCAGAGGCCCGTCCGTCTGGACAGAGCCGTCGCGAGAGGGTGCCTGGACAGAGCTGTCACGAGCGGACCGCGCGGGCAGGCCGGGCTCCAGAGGCTCCTCGATGGGCAGATCGGTCAGGGGCTCGAGCATAAAGCGAGACGCAGCCTCCACGGGTTCGTGCCTCGTAGCGGGCTATCCTGCAACGCCGCGACGGCAGCACCTACCTGATGGCTCACAGATCGAAGCACGGTAGGCGAGGCGCGTGATCGAGGTCTCATTCGACATCATCAGCGGTTGCGCCCGCGGCGCTGGCGGCTACTGAACGTACTGGCCTTCGATTCGATCCGTCAGAACCACAAGGTTGTTCCCGCTCGGACATTGCGAGCGAGAAAGAGTGTTCCGCAGTTGGCGCAAAAACAACGGCCGTGCCGATAAGGGTTCCCCCGGACATCCGTCACACTTTGACGCTTGCCGGTGAGATAAATTGCGCCCTCCATGCAGTTGCCCCCCTTCGCGCTCGACCTCGATCACTTTCCGGATTCTCCCTACGCGGCGGAGCTGCGGCGGGACTTCCCGGATTTGCGCTTTTCGCCGGAGCTGGAGCAGGAATTTCAGGCGTTCCACGTAGAACGCGTGCATGCGCGGGTGCGTTTCTTCCAGCTGGCTCTATGCCTGCTGTGCGCCACTGCGGCCGTTTACCTGATCGCCCTTGACCACGTGCCGGCTGGCAGGGTGCTCTCAGGATGGCTCGGCGTGGTTCTCCCCACGAGCCTGTTGCTCGTATGGGCTTCGTGGAGCCGTTACTACGAGCGGCTCTACCTGCGGGCGGCACGCGTGGCGCTGCCCGTATTCGCCGTCGCATCGGCGGTAGGAGTGGCCGGGCGGGTCATCGACGGCCATCCGGATCAGTTCTACCTGCTGACCACCTACAGCATCGTTCTCTACTTCCTGGGCGGACAGCTCTTCCGGGAGTCCCTGATCGCGATCGGGCTGATGATTCTGGCGCATGGCGCCGCGCTGGCTTACATCGGGCAGCCGGCGGCGGCCATCGCCTACCACGTGGGCGTACTGTGCGTGACGGGTGCCGTCGGAGCCTTCGTCTATCGGGGCATCGAGAGACAGCTGCGCACGTCGTTTCTCGAGCGTGGTCTCATGGGTGAGATGGCCACGCGGGACGGCCTCACCGGCCTGAAGAATCGCGGCGCGTTCGAGGAGTACCTGCCGCGCATGTGGCAGCAAGCGATGCGCGATCACTGCAGCCTGGCGCTGTTGTTGATCGATGTCGATCACTTCAAGGCATACAACGACCGCTACGGCCATCAAGCAGGCGACCGCACGCTACGGCGCGTGGCCCAGGTGGTGCATGCTTCTGCCCGCCGCCCCCTCGACATGGCTGCGCGCTACGGCGGCGAGGAGTTCGTCATCGCGCTGTTCGACCTGGATGCCGACAGTGTTCGCGCAATCGCGGAAGATCTGCGCAAGTCCATCCATGCTCTCAACATCATGCACGAGGACTCGGCGACTGCGCTCTACGTGACGGCGAGCGTCGGAGCTTCGATCGTTATCCCCCGCGCGGGCCGCAGTCCGGAGGGAGCTGTGCAGCTCGCAGACGAGGCGCTCTACAGCGCGAAGCGCTCGGGACGCAATGCCGTTGCGGTCGTCGACGCCGAGTACACCATGTTCTCCACGGGAACCTTCCGCCGGCGCGCCTGACCGGGCACGTCCTCAGACCTGCCGTCTCGAAGGGGCTATGGCGCCCCACCGACCTCAGGCCCTGTGCGCCCCCTTGAGGAAATACTCGACCTTGTCGCGGTAGGTGCGCGACAGCTTCAGCTCGTGCCCGCCCTCGAGCGTCAGGAAATACTCGCCATTCATGTGCGCCCGCAGACTCTTCACCAGGCGCAGATTGACGATCGTTGAGCGATGCACTCGCTGGAACAGCTTCGGGTCCAGGACATCCTCGAGCTCCTTCATGGTCCCGCGCAGGATGTGTGTGGCGCCGCTGGCGTGCACGCACATGTAGTCGCCTGCTGCGTCGATCCACTGAATGGAGGCTACCGATACGCACACGGTCTCCCGGCCCTGCCGGATCGGCAGGATGTCCGGGTGCTTGGATTCCAGTGCCTTGCGGCCGTGGGCGAGCAACTCATCGAGGGCCAGCTCGCCGCAGCCGCTGATTTCGGAGATCAGCTGCACGAGCCGGTCACGTTGGCTGGCCGCGTTCTGTGACCGCAGCTGCTCGCGCACGCGCCCGAGGGCGGCCTCGAAGCGCGCTTCATCGATGGGCTTCAGAAGATAGTCGACGGCGCGCGCCTCGAAGGCCCGGATCGCGTACTGGTCGTAGGCCGTAATGAACACGAGGGTCGGAAGCGACTCATGGGGGATCTCCGCCAACACCTCGAATCCCGACATGCCAGGCATCTGAATATCCAGGAACATCGCGTCGGGCTTGTGCATGTGCACGGCGGCCAGAGCCTCGCGCCCGTTGGCGCACTGCGCGACGATCTCGAAATCTCCTGCCTGTTGAAGACGCAGCTCGATGCCGCGGCGCGCGAGGGCTTCGTCGTCGACGATGAGTGTTCGTATCTTCATGCGCGTAGCGCCGCCGCCGGCGGCCTGTTGTTGACGGCGGGCTCTGCAGGAGCGAGCTCAAAGGGCAGCGCCAGCTCCACTCGCAGCCCCGGTGCGCCGTTCATGAGGGCGAACCGGTGGTTGGGGCCGTAGAACACCGCGAGTCGCTCGCGGATGTTCCTCAGGCCGACCCCACGTCGTTCGCCGGTGTTGGTTTGATCCCGCAGCCCGGGACCATCGTCGCTCACGCTGATTTCCAGCAGCGTCCCGCGCCTGCGGCTCTCGATGCGCACCAGGCCGCCACGCTCACGGGTGGCAATGGCGTACTTGAGGGAGTTCTCCAGCAGGGGCTGCAGCAGCAGACTCGGCACGAGCGCTTCCAGCGAAGCATCCTCGATCGCGTATTCCAGCTGCAGCCGCTCGCCAAAACGCAGCCTTTCGGTGCCCAGATACAGCTCCAACGCCTCCAGCTCCTGGCGCAGCGTGACTTTCTTCATCGGATCCTGATCCAGGGTGTAGCGCAGGAACTCCGACAGCCGTGTGACCGCGTTGTTGGCCGTGCGATTCTGGTTGTCGAGGATGAGCGTCGAGATGGCGTTCAGCGTGTTGAACAGGAAGTGGGGATTGAGCTGGTAGCGCAGCATCTTCAGCTGCGCTTCCTGCGCCAGCGCCGCGGCCTTCAGGGCTGCTTCGCGCTGTTGCTGCAGGCTCTCGTAGTACTTGATGCCGAAGTACAGGGCGCTCCAGCACAGCAACAGAATGGTCGAGCGGGTCGCGCCGCCGAACAGTTGGAACGGCGACTCGAAAGGCTCATCGGGTTCGACCACGTAGTACGCGCTGTTGATGACCGCACGCAGCCCCAGTGCGGTGACATACGAAGTGACGAGGATGCCGAGCGCAATGGCCTGCGGACTGCGGCCCCACAGCTTGCGGTAGGCGTAGCGCATCGGTATCGACAGCACAAACCCCGCCGCGGTGGCCACCACGATCAGGGTCCCGAAACTCCCCGGGGTCTCATAGAGCATCCCGCCGAAGTACTGCGTCAGCGCGTAGACGCTCCAGCCGGCAGTGTGCAGCGTCCAGAAGACGACGTTCCGGTTCCGCAGTTGATCGGGCGTGAGCATGCAGCGGAGAGCTTAGGTCATCTTCCTCTCGTGCGCCGCGCCCCTTGGCCGCGCCGCAGTCTCGTCCGGTCGCATGAGCTCTCCGGCGAGGAAAGGCGTCCATTGTATAACTGTCTGATTTATATGACGAATGAGCTCCGCGTGCGCCGGCACAAACCTTGCGCCCGTGCTGACCCGAAAGGAGAGCGAATGAGAGCCGCCTATCAAGCCCTGGGAGTCGCGGGCCTGGCCCTCGCGGCACAGCTGGCGGGCGCTCAGCAGGCCAACCCTTCCACGGCCACCCCTGCGAGCCCCCCAGCAGCCGATTCAACCGCCCAGATCCAGGCGGCGGTGCAAGCCTTCCTGGTGCGGCTGGCGACGATCGATGTGTCGGATGAAGCGTTCCAGAAGCTCGACACCGACCACGACGGCCGCATCTCAGCGCTGGAGGCCAACGCCAGTCCCAAGGTCGCCGCGAGGTTCCTGGAAGCCGACCGGAACCACGACGGCTTCCTGTCCCGGGAAGAATTCAAGACGCTGGCAAATCCACCCCCGAGCAGCGCGCCGCCCTAGCGGGATCGGCGCGTCGGCGCCTTCAGACTTTGGCGAGCTCTGCGCTTGAGGCGAGGAGAGCCTCCAGGGGCTGCAACTGCGAGATTGCAGAACCCTGCGCAAAATCACAGCCGATGGCGGTGAGCCATTGCAGCGAGCCTTGCGACTCGACGCGCTTGGCGGAGCAGTGGATGCCCAGCACACGCACGGCCTGCGCGATGGCCACCACGAGGGCCTGCGCCAGTTTGTCCTTGAGCGCGGCGCCGGTCAGCTTGGGATCGATCTTCACCAGGCGCAGCGCCTTGGAGCGCAGCAGCGGCAGCACCGCGGAGTCCAACGAGAAATCGTCGATGACGATGAAGCAGCCAATCTTGTCGCAGAGGTTGATGAAGCGCTCCACCTGCGCGCGTCGCTGCATGCACAACGGCTCGGCGATCTCGAAGCCGATGGTGTCAGGGGCGATCCCGTGGCTCTTCAGCGCCGATGCGACGTTGTGCGGGAAACGGTCATCTTCGAGCGTCGTAATTGACAGGTTCAGCGTGAAGCTCGTGGGCTCGAGGTTCCACGCACCGCGATTGAGGCTCAGCCAGGACAACAGTCGTTGGAGCGCGTGTGCATCGAGCGCGGCCGAGTCGCGGCTGGAATCGCGGTTGGGAGTGCGCACCTGCAGCTCGAAACGCCTGGAGCGTCCACCTGCACGCAATTTCGCGTACTGCTGCACTTCGAGAAGCAGCTGAGCATCGCTTGCAGAGAGGACGCGCGAGGCCGTTGTCGCTCCCGTTGACGCCAAGGCTCTGGACGAACCCGTGGAGTTCGCGGTCGGAGTCACCTGTACAGCCGCGTGACGCCCCGACTCATTCACCGCCGGGGCTGCGGGTGAGAGAGTCGGCACGCTGATCGGCGCAGCTTCCCGCGCGACTGGCACGTCCTCGCGCACGAACGGGGGGACTGCATGTGCAACCGGCGCAACCGGCGCAGCGGATCCAACCGAGGCGGCGGGAACACCAGGGGGCGGGGAAACAACCGGAGCGGCGGAAACCACGAGGGGCGCGGAAGCAACGGGGGCCGCAGCCACAATGGGCGCCGCAGTAACAGCGGGCGGTGCCGCCTCTCGGGCGAGGGCATGGTCGCGCAGCGACGCGGATTTGTTGAGATCAGGCACGTCCGGCGTCAGTTCAAACTCGAGAATGTCCTCGACCGCTTGCGGCGTCAGCACCTCCGCATCAGTCGCGCTGGGTCGCCGTGCGGGCGGCGCCGCAGCGGCCTTCGCGGGGGCGATAGGGGCTATCGGGGCTGCGGATAGAGCAGGCGCGACCGAAGCAGGCGGCGGCGCCCCGCGCGCTGGCGCGGACTTGGGCGGGATTTTGGAAGAAGCCGCCGGGACAGGAGGCGGAGTAACCGACCGCGCAGTGTCCGGGACAAGAGCCAGGACGCCTTCCGAGCCCACCTCGAGTACAGGAACGAGGCCGGTTTCGCCCGACTTGGCGACCGCGCCGCGCAACAGCACGGCAACCTTCTGCATGACCGTGCGGATTTGCGAAGTCACGAGGCGCTCGATCACGCCGTCACCGACTGACTTGATATCCGCGAGAATCATTGCGAGCCCGACGAGGTCGCCCTTGGGCGCGCGCACCGGCAGGAAGATCGCGACGCGACCGTCCTCCAGGCCGCTCTCGTGGCAAGTCTGCGTGGTGTCCGTTGCGAGTGCTTCCATCGCTTCGAGGACGACCGTGTGCTCGTCGGGTCCGAGCGCGCCTTCGCTCAGCCACAACACGTTGGCGTCTTTGTCGAAGAGGGAAACGGAATGCAGGCGCAGCGGCGGCAGGGCCGCGCGCAATTGCCACCCTAAGGATTCTGCGGTAACGGGCTCAGCGGCTGCAGGTGCAGCGGCGGGCGCACTGGTTGGCGGACGCACGGCCATAGCGTTCTGTGACTGCAAGGACTTCCCCGGGGCGGCGGTGAAAAAAGTTCCCCCGCGCACGGATAGGGTGGCAGTACAGAAGGGGTGGTTGCCGTGACCGTGCTCGCGTTCTTCAGCTACGTGTTTGCAATCGCCGACAGCAAACCGCCGGGTTTGTCATATTCAACATGTCATATTCACGGCGAGCGCTCTTTTCCACTTTCGACGCAGGACGCGGCGAGTACGGCTTGCATACTCGCCGCGTCTGTGCCTGTGGATTCGGCGTAGCAGCGCTCGTCAGATCGCGCCGAGGAAGTCGCGCTTACCGATCTCGACGCCGTTGTGGCGCAGGATGTTGTAGGCAGTGGTGACGTGGAAATACACGTTGGGGATCGCCCACTTCTGCACGAAGGCCAGTCCCTTGAACTCGAACGTGCGATCCGGTCCGGCCGGCACCTTGATGTCGCGATCCTCGGATCCTTCGAATGCGCTCGCCGGAATTCCCTTCATGTAGTCGACCGTCCGCGCAACGCGTGCGCGCAGCTCCTCGATCGTCTTTTCATTGTCCTCGAAACGCGGCGGCTCCAGAGCGGCCAGTCGAGCGACGGAATTCTTTGCCAGGTCGCACGCGATCTGCACCTGCTTGGACAACGGGAACATGTCAGGTGCGATACGGGCGTTCACCAGCACGGAGGGATCGAACTTCTTCGCCGCGGCGTGGGCGGCTCCCTTTTCAAGCAGGACGGAGAGATTGGACAGCGCGGCAGCAAAAGTATCGACGGTCACGGCGTGCACGGAAATCTTCATGGCATTCCTTCAGTGTTCTATATCGGGGACCGGGGGGCCGGGCCGCGGGAATTCTACCCGGCCCCAGCCTGGCCCGGATGCCTCTTCAGTGAAACAATAGGAGGGTTCATTCGGGAGATTGAGCCAATATGAACGCGATCTGGGCCCCGGCGCACCTGGCTGTTCTCGCCAAGGTAGTGGATCTGAACGGCTTCTCGGCGGCGGCGCGAGCGCTCGGCGTCCCGAAGGCCGCCGTGAGCCGGGCAGTGGCCGACCTCGAAAAAGCTCTCGGAGTACGTGTCCTGGAGCGAACCACGAGACGAATTGCCCTCACGGCTGAAGGCCGCCTCGTCTACCCGCACGCCAAGCGAGTCGTGGATGAGTCCGACGCTGCGCGAGCCGTGATCGCAAAGCTCCAGGGCCCTATCGAGGGGCCGCTGCGTGTGGTCGCCGATCCGATCTATGGGCGGGTGTTGCTCACTCCGCTGGTGCCGCGCTTTCTGGAGCGCTTCCCGGACGTTCCGCTGGAGGTGGCGATGGATGGCGCCGTCGCCGGCCAGGACTGGGACGTGGCCATTCGCACGCAGCTGCCGTCCGACCACAGCCTCTCGAGCCGGCTGCTCGGCGCACCGCCTGCGCTGCTGTGCGCGACGCCGGCTTATCTGCAGCAACGCGGCGAGCCGGCGCGCCCGGAAGATCTGCGGGCGCACGACCTGCTGATGCCCGAAGCGACCGACCTTCCGGAATTTCGCTTGCGGCTCGAGCGCGGCTTGCAGCGCGCGGAAATACCGCTTGCCCCGAAACTCGCTGTCAACGATCCCGCCGTCCTGCACGCTGCCATGGCGGCCGGGCTCGGAATCGCGCTGCTGCCGGAGTTCCTGTGCCGGCAGGGGCTCGCCACGAATCGCATCGCACGGGTGCTGCCGGGCTGGACCGTGCCGCACGCTGCGGCACTGTATGCCCTCTATCCGCTCGCCCTCGAAGGCGATCCGCGTGTGCAACGCTTTGTCGAGTTCCTCGGCGCGAACATCGTGCCGGCGCTCACGCCGGCCCAAGTTACCCGCGGGTAGGATCAATTCCCACGGGTAGGTTAGCGCCGAAACCGTTACACTGCGGGATCGGCAGAAAACAGGCCCGTCACCCATGTACCGAGCACCGCTGAGGGAATTGCGATTCGTGCTGGAGGAGCTGCTGAACAGCGGCACCCTGGCGGCGTGCCCGGCTTTCGCCGACTACTCCGGCGAGCTCGCCGAGTCCGTGCTGGGCGAAGCGGCGCGCTTCGCCGAAACGGTCCTGGAGCCCTTGAACCGGACCGGCGACCAACAGGGGTCCCGCTGGACCCCGGACGGCGTAGTAACTCCGCCGGGCTTTCGCGAGGCCTACGAGCAGTTCGTGGCCGGCGGCTGGCCGCAGCTCGGGGCCAACCCCGAATTCGGTGGCCAGGCCGTTCCCCAGGTCCTCTCGACCGCGGTGCAGGAGCTGTGGGCCGCCTCCAACCTGGCGTTCAAGCTCTGTCCCATGCTGACGCATGGCGCGGTACACGCGCTCGAGCTGTGCGGCTCGCAGGAGCAGAAAGCTCGCTTCCTGCCGAGGATGATCAGCGGCGAATGGACGGGCACGATGGTGCTGACCGAGCCGCAAGCCGGCTCCGACCTCGCGCAGACTCGCACGCGCGCGGTCCCGCAGGGTGAGCACTATCGTATCTTCGGGCAGAAGATCTTCATCACCTGGGGCGACCACGACTGCACCTCCAACACCATCCACATGGTGCTGGCACGGATCGAAGGCGCCCCGTCCGGGGTCAAGGGCATCTCGCTGTTCATCGTGCCGAAATGGCTGGTCAAGGAGGATGGAACCCGCGGCGAGCGCAACGAAGTGCGCTGCGTTTCCATCGAGCACAAGCTCGGCATCCACGCCAGTCCGACTTGTGTGCTCTCCTTCGGAGACGCTGACGGCGCGGTGGGATATCTGGTGGGCGAGGCGAATCACGGCCTCGAGTACATGTTCGTGATGATGAATTCGGCGCGCCTGTCAGTCGGCCTCGAAGGTTACGCCGTGGCCGATCGGGCCTTTCAACGCGCGCTCGAATGGGCGCGAACCCGTGTGCAGGGCAGGCCCGTGGCTGCCCAGCCGGGCGCCTCGCAAAAGGCCACCATCATCGAGCATCCGGACGTGCGCCGGATGCTGCTGACCATGAAGGCCGGCACCGAGGCGGCGCGGGCGCTGGCGTTGTATGCCGCCTATCAGGTCGATCTGGGTGCGCATGCACCGGATGCGAAGCAGAAACAGGCGGCGCAGGCGCGCGCGGACCTTCTGATCCCGATCGTCAAGGGATGGTGCACGGAGCTGGGCAACGAGATTGCCGCCATCGGCGTACAGGTGCACGGCGGAATGGGGTACATCGAGGAAACCGGCGCCGCGCAGTACGTGCGCGACGTCAGGATCACGACCATCTACGAAGGCACCACCGGCATCCAATCCAACGACCTCCTGGGCCGCAAGCTGGCCCGCGATCGCGGCGCGGCCATGGCCGCGCTCATTGCTGACATGGCCTCCGAGCTGCAGGGACTCGGTGCCGGCAATGCGGCGACGGGCGCCACCCGCACCGCGGCGCTGGAAGCGGTCGGGCTGCTCCGGGAGGCGACACAATCCTTGCTCGCCAGTCTCGCTTCGCGGCCGGAGCTGGCACTGGCCGTGTCAGTGCCGTATCTGAAGTTGTGCGGGTTTGTGACCGGCGGCTGGCTGATGGCCAAGTCTTCCGCCATCTCGGCGCCGCAGCTGACAGGACCGGACGCGGAGTTTTACTCGGCGAAGGTGCGTACGGCGCTGTTCTATGCGCAGCAGATGCTTCCTAACGCACTGCTGCTTGCACGTGTCGTGCAGCACGGCGCCGCGAGTGTCACAGAGACCGACTCAAGGCTCCTCTGAACGGCGGCCCCGTTGAACGGCGGGCTCGCTCTCATCCGTCCCCGGCCGCGCGGCACCTCGTCCTTTGCGCCCGGGCGGGTCGAGACGCTTCTCCACCTTGATCAGCAGCCCCAGCACGATGAGCGTCAATGCGAGCACGATGAGCGCCGTGAGGACGCGTCCCAGACCGGCGGCAATGCTCGTGGCCGCCGTCATCCAGATCCCCGCTGCTGTCGTGAGTCCGCGGATCTCCTGATCGGCAGTGAGCTTGAGGATCGCGCCGCCGCCGAGGAAGCCGATGCCGGTGACGATCCCTTGAATGATGCGCGACAGGTCCGACGGGCTCATGCCCGACTCGGACCCGGAGATCACCAGGAGCGCCGAGCCCAACGCGACCAGAATGTGAGTACGGAAGCCGGCGGCGTGATGGGTGATCTGGCGCTGCAGCCCGACGGCGGCGCCGACGAACAACGCAGTCAGCAGCCGCACTCCGATGCGCAGCATCTCCGCACCGTCGGGCATCGTTCCGATGACGTTTTGCCAGGTCGCCGCCAATGTGGTTGCCCCCCGCTTGGCCTGTGCCGCGCATTGTAGCAGCCCGCTTGTCGAGTGCAGACGCGGATCCTGACGGAACCAGACAATAGTGGCTCCGCTCATTTACGCCTGGACTTTCCCCTGCGTACGACCCGCCGCGAGGAGCCGCCTCGCGGCACGCGGCCCGCTGCCTTCCCCCGCGAGCGGGCGGGGCTCGACGCTCGCCTGCCCTCCGCTGCCCGGCGCGCCGCTGCGCGGCTCGCAGCCGGCACGCGCAGCTTCAACTGCGGCGGCTCATTCAGATTCTGCAGAAACACGCGCCGCTCCTCCGGCTCCATTCCCGCCCAGTCGACTTTCTCGGCGTGAGTCAGGCGCAACTGCGAGTCGCGGACGAATGCCTCCGCCCGGCTCCTGCTCGTCCAGCGCGTCGGCAGGCGCCGCGTCTTTCCCTTGCGCAGCAGGTCGACGACGGCGGCAGCGACGACGGGATCGCGGGTGAGATCGCTGTGCGCCGCGCGGGCGTAGTGCGTGAGTGCCCCGGGAAGCTCGGCGCTCACTGAGGGCACGGTGCCGTCGCCTCTGCGGGTGATCGTGTACTCAAACTCACCGTTGCGCCGGGCAACGGCGGTCACCGTCTCATGGCCTACACCGACGATTGTAGTGAATCGCTCGTCCGGCGGTGCAAGCGAATCCCTCACCGACTTCGTCGTGGCCAACAGCGTAGTGTTGGGTCGCGGATCCACTTCGGGCCACTCGCCCGGGTCGAACAGATCAGGTCCACCGTTACGGCCGGCGCAGGGCAACATGTGATAGAGGCTGGGGAATGTCGTGAACACCTCCGCTGCCATCGTTTCGGCAGAGCTGTTCCGGACGAGGCGCGCAATCTTGCGAACCACGGCGTAGGTGCCGCGCAGCGCTTGCACAGGTGCAAAGGAGCCGAAATTCGGCGTCCCCATCAGCACGACTCGCTTCACCTTTTCCATACCTGGCAGGGCGAGTGCGGCTCGACTCACCAAGCCGCCCATGCTGTGTGCCACGATCATCACCGAGCTCGCTGGGTCGGCGAGCACGCGCTCGGCGAGCGCCCGCCCCAACTCATCGACGCCGAGCCGCCAGTCGTAGTCGAAGAAGGCCGCCGAGAATCCAGCCGCTCGCAGGTGCAATTTGACGCGCAGATAGGAATACAACACGACGCCCAGCGAGATGACCGGCGCGGTGCCGGGAAGCCGCAACGAGGAGAGGCGTCCCAGCTCGATGTCGATGGGGTCGACCCACAAGACATCGTGAGGAAGCGGGGCCGGGCGCCTCATCCCAAGCTGCGACCCCATGATCCCCGGCACCACGAGCACCCGGGTGTCGGACGTATTGGAGGTGCTTGCGGCCTTGTGCGCCAGCCGCGCCAGCTCCGTATGCTCCTGCACGCCGAAATAGGCTATCAGCTCGCGTTGATGCTCACCCGTCGCCAGCAGACGCTCGACTTCAGTGTCATTCCATGCAAAACGGTCGTACGGAGTGACGTGGTCCGACGGCAGGTCCGGCCGGCCCGAGCTGCCCGTTCTCACTGGGCATTCAACGGGCGCACGAGCGCCTCGACTTGCACGGAGGTGCCGTCAGAGAGTCGCAGAACCAGCGGTACCGAAGCGCCCGGAGCGAGCGGCTTGGTGAGGGAATGCAACATGATGTGCAGGCCCTCAGGCTCGAGCTTCACTGTCGCGCTCGGGGGAATGACCAGCTGCTCGTGGGGGCGCATCCGGGAGATGCCGCCTTTGAGCGTCGTTTCGTGAATCATGGCCATGCCGGCGACGGAGCAGTCGACACTGACGACCGTCACTGTTTTCTTGCCCACGTTGCGCAGGGTGAGATACGCCGCTGCGACGTCAGATCCCGGGGTCACCCTGGCCCACGCATCTGTGACAACCAGGTCGGAGTGCTGTGCCCACACGCTCGCAACGTAAGCAAGGGCAAAGCACATCAGCGCCAGTGTCGGAAGCAGCGAGCGGCCAGAGCTCAAACGGCCATGGTCCAAACGACGATAGTTCAAACGGCGATCCTCGGTGAAGCCGCAATTATGCCAGAGGCCGGTGCGCCCACCTGCCCAGCGCCTTTCCGTTTCACTTCGCATGTTCCGAGATGGCCTTGCACACCGCTTGAATCGCGGGAATGCGGGCGCTCGACTTGCGCCAAATGGCGCCCACGTGTCGCACCGGTGACGGCCGCGTGAAAGGCCGGATCGCGACGCCGCGTGCGTGGCCATAAGCTCCGCGCGTCGCCAACTCAGGCAGCAGCGTAATGCCGGCGCCCGTCGCAACCATCTGACGCAGCGTTTCCAGGCTGGTGGCGCGAAAGTCCTGTTTCTCGCTCGGCCCGATGCGGCTGCAGACCTCCAGCGCCTGGTCCCGCAGGCAATGGCCATCTTCCAGCAAGAGTAGCGTCTCGCCCTGCAGGTCATCGACGCGGATCGACTCGCGCCTGGCCAGGCGATGATGCTCAGGCATCGCCACCGTGAAAGGCTCGGCGAACAACTCCCGGGACTCTATCCCCTCCATTTCGACGGGCAGCGCGAGAATCCCCAGGTCGATCTCGCCAAGCTGCAGCTTCTCGAGCATCGGGGCGGTTTGGTACTCATAGAGGCGCAGCTCCAGCCGCGGCAATGCTTTGCGAATGGGCTGCGACACTCGCGGCAGCAGGTAGGGCCCGACGGTCGGCAGGAGGGCGATGCGCAACGTTCCGGCCAGAGGGTCTCGATGGGAGCGGGCGAGCGTCACGACCTCATCGCTGGCTTCCAGAATCCGGCGTGCTCGCGAGACGATCTGCTCGCCGGCATCGGTGAGGGAGACATGGCCCGGCTGGCGCTCGATGAGCTGCACTCCGAGGTACTGCTCGAGCTTCTTCAACTGCGCGGACAGCGTCGGCTGGCTGACGAAGCAGCGCTCCGCGGCGCGCCCGAAATGCCGCGCGTCCGCCACCGCGACCAGGTAGCGCAGATCCTTCAGCTTGATGTCCGTCAGGGGCATGTCCTTTCCGATATATGGCCTCTATCGAGATTATAAAATCAATTGATTGGCCATCCATAGCCCCCGCGCCGCATCATGCCCCCACACCACCGGGCCATCGGCCCTACCTGCACGAGGAGCATCAGCACCATGATCGGTATCGGTAAACAGTTTCCGCGGTTCGAGCTCAAGGGCACCGTCTCGAGCGATCTGAACCATGCCTTCCAGACCTTCACCCACGACAGCTTCCCGGGCAAGTGGACCGTCGTGTTCTTCTGGCCGAAAGACTTCACCTTCGTCTGTCCGACGGAAATCGCCGCCTTCGGCAAGCTCAATCGCGAGTTCCAGGCGCGCGATGCGCAGATCCTCGGAGTGAGCATCGACAGTGAGTTCGTTCACCTGGCCTGGCGCCAGGCGAAGGAGGAGCTGCAGAGCCTGCCGTTCCCCATGCTCGCCGACATCAAGCGCGAGCTCTCCAGCAGCCTCGGCATCCTCGATCCGAGTGAAGGAGTCGCCCAGCGCGCCACCTTCATCGTCGATCCGCAGGGGGTCGTTCGCTTCGTCTACGTCACCGACCTGAACGTCGGTCGCAGCCCGGAAGAGGTCCTGCGCGTGCTCGATGCCCTGCAGACCGACGAGCTGTGCCCGTGCAACTGGCAGAAGGGCGAAGAGACCCTGAAGGCGGCCTGAGATGACCACTCTGGATACCCTCCGCGACTCCATTCCCGACTACGCGCGGGATTTGAGTCTGAACCTCGGCTCGGTCCTGGCGCCCACGGGGGCGCCAGGCCTCACCCAGACGCAGATCTGGGCGGTCGCGCTGGCATCCGCTGTTGCCTCCCGCAATGTCGCTTTCACACGGGACATCGAATCCCTGGCCGCGGCGCATCTGGACGCGGCGTACGTGAAAGCCGCCCGCTCCGCGGCGGCGATCATGGGGATGAACAACGTCTACTATCGCTTTCTGCACCTCGTTGGAGATGCGGAGTACGCCCAGCTGCCCGCGCGCTTGCGCATGAACGTCATCGGCAACCCCGGCACACCCAAGGCGGATTTCGAGCTGCTGTCGCTGGCCGTGTCAGCCATCAACGGCTGCGGCATGTGCATCGAGTCGCACGAGAAGCAGTTGCGACAGCACGGCTTCACCCGCGAGGCAGTGCAGAGTGCCGTGAGAATCGCCGCCACCGTGCATGCTGTGGCGCGCGTCCTGGAGAGCGATGTAGCCGCTCGAGTAGAAGAGGTCAGGGCCGCCTGAGGGCAGAACGCCCCCGGGCGACGGCTCATGCCGGGTGCCCGGGAGGCTCAGGCGCGCATCAGTCCACCCACGGCCGTTGCCGAGGTCGGCAGAATCGGCAGAAAGCGGATCTCGCCGCCGGCGCCTACACTACGCCCCCGATGACGCGCGCACTTAGCCTTTTGATCCTGTTCGCCTGCCTTTGGTCTGTGGCCGATGCCTCGGTCACGGTCACGGACGACACCGGCGCGCACATCGTGCTACCCGCGGCGGCCACGCGGATCGTGAGCCTCACTCCTGGAGCCACGGAGATGCTGTTCGCGGCGGGGGCTGGCGCAAAAATCGTCGCCACTGTCGAATACTCCGACGAGCCGCCCGCGGCCAAGAGCGTCGCGCGCATCGGCGATGCCACCGCCATCGACATCGAACGGCTCATCGCACTGCACCCCGATGTCGTCGTCATCTGGCCGGGCGGCAGCAACGCGGCGCAGATCGAGAAAGTCTTGCGGCTCGGCATTCCGCTTTATCGGCAGGAAGTCGACGTACTGGAGGATCTGCCGAAGTCCGTTCGTCGCCTGGGCGCGCTCGCCGGGACTTCAGCGGTTGCGGATCGCAACGCGCAGGCGCTCGAGCTGCGACTCAATAACCTCAAGCGTGAATACGCCGGCAGCCGGCACCTCACCGTACTGATCCAGGCCTGGAACCGGCCGATCTACACCGTGGGTGGGACGCAGCTCATGAGCGATGCGTTGCGCATCTGCGGTGCGCAGAACGTGTTTGGTGACCTCGAGACTCCGGGCCCTGCTGTCGATGTCGAAGCGGTGATTGCACGCAATCCCGATGTCATCCTGGCTGCGGCGCCCGCCGGCGAGGCCAATACATGGCTCGCCGACTGGCGGCGCTTTCCGGATTTGAAGGCCGTCAAGGGCGGGCGGCTGATTCCGTTCGAGGTGAATAGCTTCAGCCGGTTGGGGCCTAGCGTGGTGGATGCGACTGAGCAGCTTTGCAGGGTGTTGGCGAAGGTGCGGTAGGGCGTCGCGCGGTGCGGGCGAAGTGTTGTTGCTCGGCGTCCCGGGGACGGGCGCCCGTCGTCGGTTGGAGGGGCTGGGGGCTGTGCGTGTGCTGGGGTGCAGAGGTGGTGACGTTTATCCTTTGTGGCAGACGTCGGGTACCCGCGCTCGGGCTACCGCGCCTGCCAGATGCGCCGTCGCGAGATTTGAGTTCGTCACGTGGGCAGGCGCGCTAACGCCCGTCGCGCGGCGCCCGTCACGTGCCGCCGAGCAACAGCACTTCGCCCGCACCGCGCGACCACTTGTACGTGCTGCGCGCGTGAGCGATCGGTGCGCGGACTGAGTGACTGAGCACTGCGAGTGTCCGCAACGCGTGTGGCGTTCGCTCTAGAGGTTGCGCGACTGGTCACGGAGGCGCTCGTGGCTGCTTCACCGCTCGCTGTCATCCTCGCCGAAAGTTGTAGACATCTGCCG
>Ga0134125_10001794_pt1 | contig 25985 bp, 25 predicted proteins | sample KB31751_FD_96464 | JGI IMG/M metagenome (GOLD analysis project Ga0134125, IMG submission 96464) | Terrestrial soil microbial communities with excess Nitrogen fertilizer from Kellogg Biological Station, Michigan, USA - KB3-175-1 | ecosystem: Environmental > Terrestrial > Soil > Unclassified ...
CGCATCATGATGAGTCTCCTTTGTAGGATGCCAAATCCAGGACGACGACAACGCTGCATACCTCGCACTGCAAGCCCACACTGCCGACCCGCAGGTCAATGCATCTCGCTATGCCCCGTCGAGCGCGCAAATTACGTTGCGGACACAGGCATGTCTGTACGCCAGCGTACACAGCGAGCGCCAATGCCGTTCTGGGTATCGTAGATACGTGCTCGCCGCCACTCCGCGTGACGTCCAAAGCGTCTGCGGTGATTACCCTGCAGTCATGCGTATTGCCACGAAGCCCGCAAGAGCAACGAATGCTGCGAGCAAGACCATGGCCCACGCGGAAAGGGTGGGAGTGATGCCGATTTGGGGCAGCCCCGCGGAGATGGTCACGCTTTCGTTCGCATCGTTGCAGGCTGTTGCCGAAGCAGCGTTGGCTGCATCGCCGCTATAGGTCGCAATCCATCGATAAATGCCCACAGATATCGGCGTGAAACCGGCGGAAACATAGCTGCCGTTGCCGGCCACTGTCACCGTTGATGTAAAAGCCGGTGTCGCGGTGCAAGTGGCATCGTTGGGCCCGAACAACTCAAACACGATCGTGCCGGTGGGGGCCACTCCGCCACTGAGCGTGGCGGTATCGTGAATGAGGCCGCCGATCTGAACGGCGGGCGAGGCCTGGGTAGTGAGCGTTGTAGGAGTCGTCGAACCGGCGAGGCTGCATACGGAGACCGCGTTGCTGGCCAGCGTCACCGTGCCTGTTTGCGCCAAGGCCCGGCCGGACAGGGATGCGCCGGTCTGCAAGGTGATGCTCGTGAGCGCGAGGATATTTCCTACGAACGTCGTGGTTGTGCCCAGAGTAGCGGAACTGCCAACCTGCCAGAAAACATTGCACGCCTGACCGCCATTGATAATGCTGACGGTTGAGGCGGATCCGGTGATCAGCGTGCTGGCGATCTGGAAGACCCACACTGCGTTGGCGTTGCCCATGGCGTCAAGCTGGAGCAATCCCGTATTCGCAGCCGACGATGCGAAACAATAAACACCCGGGGCAAGTGTCATTCCCGCCAGGTCCGTGGGAACACCGAAGCTGGTATTGCAGGCCTCACCGGCGAGAACGCCGTACGCGGTGGTGTTGGCGCTTTGAGCACCTGCCGCAGTCGCATCCGCCGCATGTATCGTTCCAATCACGGTCCCCGGAGGAAAGCCGACAACTGCGGCGGCAGGAGATACCCCCAGATCACCGGTCACTATGGTCGGGCCGGTATTGTTCACGTTCGGGGTAGCGCCGAGAACGGCGAAACTCTGCGCAACACCCAGTGGCGGCGCCACCGCAGCGGCTGCCGGGCCAGAAGCCAGGAGAATCACGACGAGTCCCAGGTTTGCCAGTACGGTCTGTCGGGAACTAGTGGTGGAACAGGTTGGATCGCGCATGCAACTGTCTCCGCAATCAGATGGATGAGACCGCCCTAACCGAGATCTCGGCAGGTCCTGCACACGATTCGCTTCGGCGCGGTCGAGAATCATCCCCCACCGTTTCCGCAGCGGTCTGTTCGATACCGCACGTAGCGTCTCAGATCGAACATGCGATATTGGTTCTGGCGCTGCGTTGCCAGGATCGTCGAACGCCGGAAACGTTACGAATCCAAAATGAGTCGGGCTTGATATCCTGGGAATTGCGCGCGCGCGAGACATTAAAAAAGGCGCCGAACCAAGGGAAGAGGCTCGGCACCATGCAGTTTGCAACTGCCCCGATAGCCATCCTGGCGGAGTCGTCTTCCTTGCATTGCGGCGCTCACGCGCGGCGGATCGTTGGAGTGCAGGACCTTCATCCCGCAAGGTGGTATACCAGTACGATCTTCGGCCATCTGTGCGCTGTCGAACATTGCGCCGCGCAAATCAATTCGCAGCGCGGTTCAACACGGTGATAGCGACGATCACGCAGTTCGCGGATCGACTTTGCTATGTGCGCTGGCGTACAGCCGTGCGTACTGCCTGTGCATACCCTTGTTTTGGAGCCGGTCATGTCGCAATTGATGTTCCACTCGGCTTTCCACACATCCCACACTGCAAGGTCCCGCCATGTCATCGAAGAAAACGACGCTTACGGATGTCGCGACAATCCGCAGAAATGCGCGGGTGCATATCCTGCATGGCGCGGTCACCCAAGGCTACAGCGCGGATCGCAAGACAGTGGTCAATATCCTCAACGAGGCCCTGGCCACGGAGATCGTCTGCGTGCTGCGATACAAGCGCCACTACTACATGGCTTCCGGTATCAATGCGAAGAGTATCGCCGCGGAATTCCTGGAACACGCCAACGAAGAGCAGGGACATGCCGATTTGATCGCTACGCGCATCGTGCAGCTTGGCGGTGCGCCGAACCTTTCCCCGGATGGTCTGGCCCAACGCAGTCATTCCGAATATGTTGAAGGCGACGATCTGGTGCAGATGCTCGAAGAAGATCTGGTTGCCGAGCGTATCGCCATCGACACCTATCGCGAATTCATCCAGTACATCGGCAACGACGATCCGACCACACGCCGGATGATCGAGACGATTCTTGCGTCCGAGGAAGAGCACGCCGAAGATCTGAGTTCGCTGCTGGAGGAACTGGGCAAGAAGGGCGAGCCGGCGAAAGACAAGCCAGTCAGGAACATTACGGCCAGTGTCCTGTCGAGCGATTGACCGTTGAGCAGAGCCCGTACATAGCCTCTCGAAAAGCGGGATTCGGCTTTGTCGCCGAACCCCGCAGCCTCGCGATTGCTCGCAGGCGAAACGAGGTTTACTTGGCCGCGACTTCCTGCTTGACATCGTGGATCAGCTCGTCGTTGGCGGCCTTGTCCTTGCCGCTGCGATTGCGTGCGTCATGCCTGTTCGGGGTCGCCGGAGCGGTTTCGCGCTTTCGATCATGGCCGGAATCGGGCTTTCTGGAATTGTTGTTCTTATTCACTTGCATGATCTTTCTCCGTTATGCAAACCGTCCCTGGAAAGAGTTGCATCCTTGCAAATCGGTGCGTGACGCACCCGGCTTCTAGTTCGCGCGCGTCAGGGTGAATTTTCCGATGTCGACTCCGAGATCGACGCCCTCGCCATTACCGGCGAGAGCCAGCGAGACATCACCTTTGGTCAGTATCTGTGCAGTTCCGGATTTGACCACGCCGGCATGAGCTTCACCTTGGGCGTATGAGCCGAGAACATCCGAAATGCGATGTATGTCGGAAAAACGTCCGGTTCCACCATCAATGTGCGACTTGCCGACGGTCAGGCCTGCGCCTTTGGCGACGATGCTTACGCGCATCGACTTGCCGTTCTCGCAGGTGACGGTGCCGTTGCCTTCCGAATGCTTGTAGATCGCCGACCATGTGGACAGCGAAAACTTCAGCTTGCAATCCAGCTCGGCCGAACCTTCGGCGCGTGCCTGATGGCCGGCATAGGCGGCGACTGCCGCGAATGCAACAAGCGCACTGGCGATATTTCTTTTGCGTGTCATGATATTTCTCCGTTGTTGGGATTCTGTCGCGGATTCCGCACGGCCGCGTCGCGATGACGTGAGGCCAGGGCGATCGGCGAGTGGAATTTTCCGCGGGCCCGGGCGGTAGCGCCGGACCGCCAACCAGTGCATGTGCGAACGTTTGCGTACCGCTGCGACCGCAGCGGACATCCGGGATGGCGGATTGCATGATCGGCTTCCGCAGCCGGGTTGTATGTACGTCATCGCACAGTTCATGAATCGATTCAGTGTTCGCTAACGCAACTCGTCGTTGTGTTCGGCGACGCACAGAGAAACACACGGATCGCGACTACGCTATGCACAACCATACAACTACCATTTACGCTGCGAGGTTCGTTATGTTGCAATACGCATTGATTTTTCTGGTAGTCGCCATCGTCGCAGGCTTACTCGGCTTCACTGGCATCGCCGGCGCCTCGGTGGGGATCGCCAAGATTCTTTTCCTGATCTTCATCGTGCTGTTCGTGGTTTCGCTCATCTTCAGCCGGCGGCGTAATACCTGACGCCGGTAATTGCACTGGGCGGTGTGATCGTCATGCAGTGCGAAAGCCAGGAATCGGAAAGGAAAATTCCGGCTTGGCGGATGCTGAGCGCCGGTTTGGTTACCGGCGCCGCCGACGACGATCCGAGTGGAATCGCCACCTATTCGCAGGTCGGCGCGGCTTTCGGCTACGGCACCTTGTGGAGCGTGCTGCTGGCGCTGCCGCTGATGATCGCTATCCAGATGATCAGCGCGCGCATCGGGCGCGTCACCGGTGCGGGCATCGGCGCGAATCTTCGTCGGCACTACGCGCACTGGCTGGTGTACGTGATGGTCTTCGCGCTGGTGGTGGCCAACGTCATCAATCTTGCCGCCGACATCGGCGCCATGGGCGCGGCTCTCAAACTCTTGATCGGTGGTTCTGCGCTTGCGTACACGGTCGCTTTCGTGGTGCTGTCGCTAGCACTTCAGGTGTTCATCCCGTTTTCGTATTACTCGCCGATTCTCAAGCTGCTCACGCTGAGCCTGTTTGCCTACGTGGCTACCGTATTCGTCATCGATGTGCCGTGGGCGAAGATCGCGCTCGGCGTCTTCGTTCCGCAGATCCATTTCGATGCCAAATACGCCGTGGCGATCGTGGCCGTGCTCGGCACGACCATCAGTCCGTATCTGTTCTTCTGGCAAGCCGCGCAAGAAATGGAGGAAGTACGCGATACGGGTAACGATCGCAAACCGCTTACGCGCAAGCCGCGTCAAGGTCCCAGTGCGCTACGCCGCATCGGCATCGACACGATCGCCGGCATGCTCGTTTCGGAAATCGTGGCATTCTTCATCATTCTGACCGCCGCCGTGGTTCTGCACGCGCACGGCAAAACCGACATCAACTCCGCCGCGCAAGCCGCGTCCGCACTGCGTCCGTTGGCGGGGCCGTTCGCGTTCGCCGTTTTCGCAGCGGGCATCATCGGCACCGGATTGCTTGCAGTGCCGGTGCTGGCCGGTTCGGCCGCCTACGGTGTAGCCGAAGCGCTGGGCAAGCCTGCGGGACTGGAACGCACCCCGCATCAGGCGAAACTGTTCTACACCGTATTGATCGTCGCCGGCCTCATCGGCACAGTGCTGAACTTCACCCCGATCGATCCGATAAAGGCGCTCTACTGGAGCGCCGTCGTCAATGGCGTCGCCGCGGTGCCGATCATGGCGACGATCATGCTGTTGAGCATGAATTCTCACGCCATGGGCCAATTCACGATTCCGGTGTGGCTGAAGATTGCCGGCTGGATCGCCACCGCAGTCATGGCTGCGGCGGCGCTGGTCATGTTCGCGACATGGGGTACCTGACATGTGACGTTCGCTAGCGCACAGAACCGCCCCCGCCGTGTGCGCCAGAATCCAGCCTGCCCCAATTAATGAGGAGACATCATGCATATCTCGCTGGGTCTGGCCCCACTGGTATCGCTGATCGCCGGCATTCTCATCCTGATCATGCCGCGGCTGCTGAACTACATCGTAGCGATTTATCTCATCGTCATCGGTTTGATCGGATTGTTCGGCACCGGCGGCGGCAACCTGCATCTGTAGACACCCAATGCTGCGGCGCCGTCATCGCTGGGTCGACATGCGCCGCTTTCATCCGCTATTTGGGGCACGCGTGTCCGCTGTGGTCGTTTTCGCGCTTGCCATGGCTGCGTGCTCCTCACTGCGTCCTGATTTCGTCAAGAATCCCTCGAATGCATTGCCGCCAGTGACGGATACGCCGTCGGCACGCTACATCGCCGGCGAGTTGAGTCAACATGGCAACGACTCCGGATTCCGTTTGCTGACCAAGAGCACGAACGCCCTGATGAGCCGCGTCGCTCTCGCCGATCAGGCCAGGCATTCGATCGATCTGCAGTATTACATCTTCAAGAACGACGAGACTGGACGCTTGCTCGCACAACGTCTGCTGGCGGCAGCCGATCGCGGCGTGCGCGTGCGCATGCTGCTCGACGACATCAGTCTGACCGACGAAGATCGCATGCTGGATGCGCTTGATGCGCATCCGAACATCCAGGTGCGATTGTTCAATCCGTTCAATACGCGCGATCCCTCGCTGATCTCCAAGATCGGCCAGTTCGTACTCGAAGGGCGCCGTCTGAATCGGCGCATGCACAACAAGTCGTTCATCGTCGACGGCAACGTCGCCATCATCGGCGGTCGCAACATCGGCAACGATTATTTCGACGCCGGCGACACGACCAATTTCCGCGATCTCGACCTGCTCGCAATCGGGTCGGTGGTGCATGAGGCTTCGCGCATTTTCGACGATTATTGGAACAGCGATGCGGCTTACCCGGTGACCGCCTTTCGCAAGCTGCACGATACCCGGGACGATCTGCTGAGCTTGCGCACGGCGCTGAAACGCGACGCGCGGGCATTTGCGCAGTCGGATTATGCGCAAGCTGCGCTGGACGATATGCCCGCCGGCGCGAGCGGCGATCGCCGCGGCGACTGGTTCTGGGCGCAGGCTGTGCTGGTAGCCGACGAACCGGACAAGGTCGATCCCGGCTCGGGTGGCGATGCGGCAACGCTGCGCATCGGGCCGACGCTAAAGACGATGGTCGACAATGCGCACGAGGAGGTGTTGTTGGTGTCGCCTTATTTCGTGCCGGGCGACAACGGCACGCGCTTTCTCACCACACTGACGCAACGCGGCGTCACGGTGCGGGTGTTGACCAATTCGCTGGCATCGACCGACGAACCAGCGGTGCATTCCGGCTACGCGCATTATCGCCGCGCGCTGCTCCAGGGGGGCGTTCAACTCTACGAATTGCAACCGGCAACGGGCGCACCGCAACCGGCGACCGCAGCTGGAACCTCGTCAGGCGTCAGTCTGCACGCCAAGGCGATGGTGGTGGATGGTGCGCACGTTTTCATCGGTTCGATGAACATGGATCAGCGCTCCAAACTGCTTAACACCGAGATGGGCGTGATCATCGATTCGGCCCCGCTCGCACAGGCGGTGGAAAAGTTCTTCGACACCGCGATCGAGCCGGGCAACGCTTACCACGTCGTATTGCAAGCCTCGCCGGACAATCGTAAACGCACGCGCATGACTTGGCTGTGGAGCGAAAAAGGCGTGGCCCGGCACGCGTATAGCGATCCGAAGGCGACGCGCATGCGCCGCCTGGAAGTTTCGTTGCTCGGCCTACTGCCGATCGAGGGCTTGCTGTGATGCGCTGCACCCGCGTATCCACGCTGCCATGCATGTTTCTTATTGCCGTCCTCGCGATGGCGCCGGCGTTCGGCCGCTCGGCGGTCGAACAAGACAAGATCGACTATCTGATCGCCGCCATCGCCGATCTGCACGATGTGCGCTTCATACGCAACGGCAATGAGTACGACGCCCAGCGTGCAGTCGATCACCTGCGACTCAAGCTCCGCTACGCCGGCGATCGTATCGTCACCGCCGAAGACTTCATTGTCGATTGCGCGACCGGCTCGTCGATTTCCGGCGAGCCCTACCTGATCAAGTTTCCGGACGGCCGCATTACCCCTGTCGCGATGTTCCTGCGCGGCAAACTTGCCGTGTATCGAACACACGAGAACAACTCGATATCGGCGCCAGGCGATCGCTGACGGAAGAGTATTGGATGGCGTGCGCGACGGGTCGCAACTCGCTGCTTTCATTTATGGAAATAGTGCCGATACGATGATTCCGCAGCAGCCCACGACCGAGCAGTTCCTGCAACATCTTCAGCGGCGGGCATTCGCTTATTTTCAGGGCGAGACGAATCCCGCCAACGGCTTGGTGGCTGACAAGAGCGCGCCGTCATGGCCGGCCAGCATCGCCGCAACCGGATTGGCGCTGGCGGCCTATCCGGTCGCGGTCGAACGCGGCTTCATGAGCCATCGCGCGGCGCTCGATCTCACTCTGGCAACGCTGCGTTTTTTCCGGGATGCGCCACAAGGCCCCGACCCCGACGCCGGCGGCTATCGCGGGTTCTACTATCATTTTCTGGATATGCAAAGCGGCCGTCGCGCATGGCATTGCGAACTTTCGACAGTGGATAGTGCGTTCCTGCTGGCTGGCATGCTGACCGCTGCACAATTTTTCATCGGCGACAGCGTGGAGCAATGCGAAATCCGCAATCTGGCCGAGGCGCTGTATCGTCGCGCCGACTGGGAATGGGCGCAGGCCGAAGACGGCACAATCGGCCACGGTTGGCATCCGGAAAGCGGTTTCATTCCGCACCGCTGGCAGGGTTACGACGAGGGTTTGTTGCTTTACGTTCTGGCGCTCGGTTCGCCGACGCATCCGCTGCCGCCATCAGCCTATACCGCATGGGCCTCCACTTACGAATGGAAACGCTGCTACGGCATCGATTACCTGTATTCCGCACCGTTGTTCACGCATCAGTTGTCGCATGTCTGGATCGACTTTCGCGGTATCCAGGATGCTTGCATGCGCGCTGCGGGCATCGATTATTTCGAGAACAGTCGCCGCGCCACCCAGATCCAGCGGCTTTACGCGATCGACAATCCGCTGCGGTTCAACGGCTACGGTCGCGACGAATGGGGCATTACCGCGAGCGACGGCCCGGGCCCGGCGCGACTGCGCATCGATGGCGTGGACCGCCAGTTCTACGATTACGAAAGCCGCGGCGCTCCGTACGGGCTGGACGACGGCACACTGGCGCCCTGGGCGGTGGTCGCCTCGTTGCCGTTCGCTCCGGAGATCGTGATGCCGGCAATCCATCATTGCGTGCATCACTTGCAGTTGCACGATCACAATCGTTACGGCTTCAAGGCGACCTATAACTCCACCTTCGGCGGGCAATCCGCCGCGGGATGGGTGTCGCCCTGGCATTTCGGCCTGAATCTCGGCCCGATCGTGCTGATGATCGAGAACCATCGCAGCGGTCTGCCGTGGAAATTGACGAGCGGCTGCGGCTGGATCCGTGACGGCTTGCGGCGCGCGGGATTCGAAGGCGGCTGGTTGAATGCGCGCGTCAGGCCGGAATCGTGACAAGCGTTACGTTCGCCGCGATTTCAAGACGGCATCGACGATGCACTGAATGATCGCGAGTGAAAACCCGGCTTTTCCCAGTAGAAGCGATTGCCACATTCCGGATCTTGCGCACCGATCAATGCTGATGTTTGTTGCTGTCGTCGTTTTCATTACCGTCTTTCTTCTTGGGTGTCGCCTTTGCCGGTGGCGCCTTCTTGGCGACTGCAACCGGCTGCCTGTTCACCGCGCCGGGATGGACCGTCGGCCGTTGTTGCGTGACTGCTTGCGGCACGAACTGGTTTTGTGTTGCCGGATGGGGGGCTTGTCGATTCGCGTGCGTTTGCGGTGCGCGCACGTTTGATGGGGTGACTTGTTGCGGCGGCGCAGTTCTTGCGTCGTACCGGGCGTCATAGGTGCGTGAATCCGGGGCGCGAATCGCGCGATTGCCCGGCGCGCTGGATGTGCGTTCGTCCGCATGTTGTCCATCGCGGGAGCGCCCGCGCGACGAATCGTTTTCTACCCTGTAGGACTGATAGTTGGGCTGCACGTGGCTCCAGCGCTCGCGCTGGCCATACCACGACCGGTTACGGTAATGCTCACCCCAATACGCGCCGAACACAAAACTGACGACTGGCACACCAATGCGCACGCCATAATCGGAAATCAGCACACGTTGTCCCTGATACTCTTCCTGCAGGAAGTTTCCGGCAACCCAGCCGCGATCGTCGCGTACGGATACATCGCACCAGGACCAGCCATCCACACAACCGTTGATGGCGACCGGCGTACCCGCATTCAACATGGCCACACTCGGATAACTCGAATCCGGCCCTGCGCGCAAATTTACGGTTCCCGTCACATAGCCATCAGCGGCAAACGCAGAGGCTGTTGCAAATACGGAAGACCAGAACGCTACTTTGGAAAGAATATGCTTCATCTGAATTGCCTCATCTGGACCGAGTGCTCAGACTACGTCATTGGCACGCAATACACCGTGCGATAACGAACACACAAGGCTGCGGTCTTAAAATCACCGATAAACCAAGCCGGCCCGATCTTTACGCCGCTTCGACACGCTGCGGAGCCGACCGGTGCCCATGGCGACGTTGACCCAGGCGGCAGTGCGATCTCCCGCGGGATGAACGATGCACAGCCGCATCGATAAGGATATGTACGTCAGCGCACAGAGCATGGCCAGGCGCGAATGCATCATCGACTCATGAGCGAAGTCCACGAAGGCCCCTCGCAGCGCGACCCGCTCCGCGCCAGCTTGAGCGATGCGGACGATCGCGTACTGTTGAGCAAGTGGGCGCCGCCGCAAGCGGGCGTAATTCCCAGAATCCGCTTCGGCACGCATTGGGTAAGCGTGCTGTGGGCATTGCCGCTGACGTTCGTGCTCGGCGTCATCGCGGTGTCGATCGCACAGGCGTTGCGCAAAGTCCCGGCGGTGCAGGATTTCCTCGTGCACTATCCGGGCATTCCCGCGTCCGCCATCGCCGTCACCAGCGGGTTTCCGTTCTGGTTGCGCTTGTTGCATTTTCTCAATCTGTTTTTCATGGCGTTCATCATCCGCGCCGGCGTGCAGATCCTCGCCGATCATCCGCGCCTGTACTGGAAACGCGATTGCACGCCGGGAACCGAATGGTTCCGGTTCCAGACGGCGGTGCCGACCGGGCGCATCTGGACGGCCAAGGACGACGCGGTGACGCTGCCGGGTTGGTTCGGCATCCCCGGCATCCGCCATTCGATCGGCCTGGCACGCTGGTGGCATTTTTCGGTCACGCTGCTGTGGATGATCAACGGTGTCGTCTTCTACGTGCTGCTGTTCAGTACCGGGCAGTGGCGACGGCTGGTGCCGATGGGCTGGGACGTATTTCCCGCCGCACTCTCGACCGCGCTGCAATATCTTTCGCTGAACTTTCCGGTCGACGAGAGCTGGACGCGTTACAACGGCTTGCAGCAACTGGCGTACTTCATCACCGTGTTCATCGCCGCGCCGACGTCGATCCTGACCGGCATGATGCAGAGTCCGGCGATTTCCAATTCGCTCGGATGGTTCGGGCGCGCGTTGAACCGGCAAAAGGCGCGTTCGATCCATTTCATCGTGCTGTGCTGGTTCCTGCTATTCATCCTTGCGCATGTGACCTTGGTATTCATCACCGACGCGCGAGCGAACCTCAACATGATGTTCGCCGGGGTGAACGATCTTTCCTGGAGCGGCTCGTGGGTCTTCATCCCGGCCATGGTGCTGGTCATCGTGACCTGGTGGTTGGCGTCGCCGTTCACGCTGCGTCATGCGCGGCTGGTGCAGAGGGTCGGCGAATTCCTTTTGCGTCCGTTCGGTCGTGTCACCCAGTCCTGGGATGCGCGCAGTCAGCTCACCGAGGCCGACATCTCGCCGCACTTCTGGCCCAACGGCACCATGCCCGATTCGGCCGAGTACGACGCGCAAGTCAAGGCCAACTTCGCCGATTACCGATTGCGCGTTGATGGCCTGGTCGAGCATCCACAGGAGTTTTCTTACGCCCAACTCAAGGCGATGCCCAAACAGGAACAGATCACCACGCATTTCTGCATCCAGGGCTGGTCGGGCGTCGCCAAATGGGGCGGCGTGCCGATGCGCCACATCATGGACCTGGTCAAGCCGACGGAAGAAGCCCGCTATGCGGTGTTCTATTCGTTCGCCGACGGCAGCGACGGCGGGCGTTACTACGACGCGCACCGCCTGTCGCAGATGCGCCACGAGCTCACGATCCTCGCTTACGAGATGAACGGCGCGCCGGTCAGCGTGCTGCATGGCGCGCCTTTGCGCCTGCGCTGCGAGAACGAGGTCGGTTTCAAGATGGTCAAGTGGATCACCGCCATCGAATTCGTCCACGACTTCGCCGATCTCGGCGCCGGCGAAGGCGGCTACAACGAGGATCACGAGTTCTACGGTTACCGCGTGCCAATTTGAGGTTCGACCGTTGCGAATGACGGCTTGGAGAACGGACATGGAAAAATCTTCATCGCAACGGCTGGACCAGCAATGTGTCGACACGCTGCGCTTTCTTTCCGTCGATATGGTGCAGAAAGCGGACAGCGGCCATCCGGGGCTGCCGCTCGGCGCCGCGCCGATGGCGTATGCGCTGTGGATGCATCATCTCAAGTTCAATCCGGCCAACCCTGCCTGGGCTGATCGCGATCGTTTCGTACTCTCCGCCGGACACGGCTGCGCCCTCCTTTACAGCCTGCTTTACGTGACCGGCTACGATCTGTCGCTGGATGATCTCAAGCAATTCCGGCAGTGGGGCAGCAAGACGCCCGGCCACCCGGAACGCATGCACACCGCGGGCGTGGAGGTGAGCACCGGCCCGCTCGGACAAGGCTTGGCCAATGCGGTGGGACTGGCGATCGCAGAGGCCCAGCTGGCGGCGCGCTACAACCGCCCAGGCCATGCGCCGATCGATCACCGCACTTACGCGCTGGTGAGCGATGGCGACCTGATGGAAGGCGTTTGCGCCGAAGCGGCATCGCTCGCGGGCCATTTGCAGCTGGGCAAGCTGATCTGCCTGTACGATGACAACGGCGTGACTTTGTCCGCCGGCACCGACATCACATTCTCCGAGGATCACGCGGCGCGTTTTTGCGCCTATGGCTGGCAAACGCTTGACGTGGCGGACGGCAATGACCTTGCCGCAATCGATTCCGCGCTCAATAGCGCAGTGGCCGATCCGTTGCGTCCCAGTCTGATTCTCGTGCACACGCATATCGGCTATGGTTCGCCCGAGCAGGACAGTTACAAGGCGCACGGTTCACCGCTCGGCGTGGACGATGTGCGCGCGAGCAAGCAAAAATTGGGCTGGCCGACCGAACCGGCATTCCTGGTTCCGGACGATGCACTCGCCCACTTTCGCCAAGCACTCGCGCGTGGCGTACAAGCTGAGGCAGCATGGAACGATCGCTTTGCGCTCTACGCCAAGGCTTTTCCTGAAGCCGCGTTGGAATTATGGACGAGCCTGAGCGGCGCGTTGCCGCACGGCTGGAATGCGGACATTCCGCTTTTTCCCTCCGATCCGAAAGGCATGTCCACCCGCGATGCCTCGGGCAAGGTCATGAATGCCATAGCGCCGAAGTTGCCCGCGCTGACCGGCGGCTCCGCGGATCTGGATCCATCGACGAAGACCGCGCTGAAAGGCCTGGGCGATTTCAATCCGCCGGTAAAAGCCGGCGAGGACACCGAGGGCTCCGCAGGCGGCGGCTGGAGCTACGCCGGACGCAATCTGCATTTTGGCGTGCGCGAACACGCGATGGGCGCAATCGTGAACGGTCTCGCCGCGCACGGTGGCGTGATTCCCTATGCCGCCACGTTCCTGATTTTTTCGGACTACATGCGCCCGCCGATCCGCCTCGCCGCGTTATCCCGACTGCATGTGATCCTCGTCTTCACCCACGACAGCATCGCACTCGGCGAAGACGGTCCCACCCATCAGCCCGTCGAACAACTGGCGGGCCTGCGCGCCATCCCGAACCTGATCCTGATCCGTCCGTGCGATGCCAACGAAACCGCGGTTGCCTGGCAGATCGCCATTGAAACGAAGGACCGCCCGGTGTTGCTGGTGTTGACCCGCCAGGGCGTGCCGACGCTCGATCGCGAACTCTTTGCTTCCGCACAAGGCGTTCGCCACGGCGCCTATGTGTTGCGCGATTGCGCGGACGGCGCGCCCCATTTGATCCTGATCGCGAGCGGCTCGGAAGTGGCATTGATCGTCGCGGCGGCGGAGCGACTGCAAAAAGAAGGGATCGGTGTGCGCTGCGTGTCGATGCCGAGCTGGGAATTGTTCGATGCGCTGCCGCAAGATCAGCGCGATGCTGTATTGCCGCCGGCGGTGCGCGCACGCCTCGCCGTGGAAGCCGGCTCGACCCAGGGTTGGCACCGGTATGTCGGCGACCGCGGCGAGGTGATCGGTGTGGATCGCTTCGGCGCGTCAGCGCCGGGGAAAACGGTTCTGCACGAATACGGTTTCAGCGTCGAGCACGTCTGCGCGCACGCGAAAGAGCTGCTCGTTTAGCGGCAGGCCATCATGGCAATCGATTGCGAAAAGGAACCAGATTGCATCGGCCCCGCGCAGTCCGCGATCGCAATGAATCGCGCCGCAACGTTGGCTACGCTGCATAAAAAAACGGCGCCCACCTTGGGGTAGGCGCCGAGTTGTTTCGCCAAAGTGCCCGGCGTGGGAGGGGATGCCTCTGTCGGAGCACGTGTCGCAATGCCCTTCCGTGGACAAATCTTCGTTGTGGTTACAGGTCGTGCTGAAACGCCTTGACCTGTTTATCGGCCGCGTCTCTGGCGATTCCGTAGCGTTCCTGGATCTTGCCAGCCAAGTACTCGCCGTTGCCGTTGGCGCGTTTCAGATCATCGTCCGTGAGCTTGCCCCATTTCTCCTTGATCTTGCCCGACAATTGTTTCCATTGGCCTGCGATTCGATCTTGATTCATTGCGTTCTCTTTTATTCGAAAGTGGAGCCATCGCGTGCCGTCAACGCGGACGAATCCACGCTATGCACGCCCTTGACGCTCTCAGCGCAGGCAACCGCCTTGTCTTTCTGGGCCTTGGTGTCGACCAAACCCGACAGCGCTACCATGCCATTGGTGGTGACCACGCTGATGTCAGACGATGTCACGCCTTTGGTCATCGCCAACCCCGATTTCACCTTGCCGGTAATCCAGCTGTCGGTGCCCGGTTGTTCGGATGTCGTCTGCTGTGTGGTAACGGTGGTGGTCGAGGAAGTAGTGGCTGGATCGTCCGCCAGTGCGACGCTCATTGTGCCGACAAAGAGAATGGCGCCCAGCGAGGTCGCGATAAGATTGTGTTTCATGTTGATCTCCGTTGTGAAACCGCGATTCCCGAATGTGCGGCGCAGCGAAGCTGCTCAACAGAGATATCAACTTGCGTGCCAGAAATTTATTCGATGGCAAACAATCGGTTGCGGGCTGTTAACCTGCTGTTTGCATGCAGCTTGCAACGCACATGAAAGACAGATGCTGCGTCTTGCACGACGCAACGCGCCGGGCGGCACCATGTCAGATGGTGGACGTACCCTCGAGTCCGCGGGTCGATCACAAGTCGTATTGCATGCGTTTGCGATACAAGGTCGACACATCGATGCCCAGCGTTTTCGCCGCCGCATCCAACGATGACGCCGTGGCCATCACGCCACGGATGTGTGTGCGTTCGAGTTCTTCCAGACTCAAGGGATCGCCGATACGCGGCCGCGCCTGGCGTTCAGCGGATTCGGGAAGCGACAGCATGCCGAGGTCGATCGTCTCACCAGAACACAGAATGACCGCGCGCTCGACGACATTCTGCAATTCGCGGATGTTGCCGGGCCACGCATAGGCTCGAATTGCGTCGAGCGCGGCCGCGCTGAAAACACGCGCCGGGCGGCGGTAGCTGCCGGCGTAGCGCAGCAGGAAAGTCTGCGCCAAGTGCAGTAGATCCTCGGGGCGCTCGCGCAACGGCGGCATCCATATGCTGATGACGTTCAGGCGATACAGCAGATCTTCGCGGAACGTACCTTGCTTGACCATCTCCTGCAGCTTGCGATTGGTCGCCGCAATCAGGCGCACGTTGGCGCGACGTGTGACCGGGTCGCCGACGCGTTCGAATTCACGATCCTGGACGAAGCGCAGCAATTTCGGTTGCAAAGCCAGCGGCACGTCACCGACCTCGTCCAGAAACAAGGTGCCGCGTTCGGCCTGATCCACGCGGCCGAGCTTGTTCTCCGTGGCGCCGGTAAACGCGCCTTTCTTGTGCCCGAACAATTCGCTTTCCAGCAACTCGGCCGACAACGACGGGCAATTGACTGTGACGAACAGTTCCTTGGCGCGCGAACTGCACCGGTGCAGCTCGCGCGCGGCGACGCCCTTGCCGGTGCCGCTGTCGCCGAGCAGCAAGACGGTGACATCGGTGTCGGCCACCTGACGCAGGGTTTCCAGCACCTTCTTCATCGCCGGACTGCCGCTGTCCATTTCTTCGGCGCCACTGCCGCTATCGCCATTTTCCAGCGCTTCCAGACGCTGCTCGATCCGGCGCGCCCTGATCTGCTTGGCTGCCGCGACTTGAAGTTGCTTGGGCGAGCACGGCTTGACCAGATAGTCCGCCGCGCCGGCGCGAATGGCTTCCAGTGCGCTGTCGATGGACGAATGCGCGGTGACAATCACCACTTTCATCCATGGCGCCAACTGATACAGGCTCGGCAGCAACTCCAGACCCGAGGTTTCGCCCAGGCGCAGATCGAGAAAACACAAATCGAAGACATCGCGCTGCAGCAGATCTTCGGCATGCGCCGCGTCGGTCGCCGTAGCCACGCTATGTCCGGCGTCTTCCAGACAGTAACGGAACGCGCGCAAGACGCTCGGCTCGTCGTCGATCAGCAAAATGCGGGCGGGGTCTTGCGGCGTTTCCACGACCATTTATGCGTATCCCGTTTTTCGATTGCCGCCGAATGGCAGCGTCGATGGTAACCCTTCGCGATATTGCCGCTTGCATGATCGCGGCGGTACAACCTTGCAAGCTGCAACCTCGCACTTCCGGCGCCTTGCCGCAAGCGATTGATTTTCCAGCCCGGGCAAATTGGCACGTACCTTGATGGGTGCTTCAAGACCTTGGTTGCGTGCGCAATCGGATCCGTGCCGGTACCGGTGAACCTGCGCAACCGTTTTCCAGCAGCGTTTTTTCAGGAGAATCATGATGAGAATCGACAAGCAGGTTAAAGCCGCCGCCGCCGATGCGGCCAACGGTATCCACAATGGCGTGGATGCCGTCGAGGGAGCCGTCGACACTTCCGTGGATAGTTTCAGTGCGCGCCTGGCGTCGCTGGAAACGCAATTGCGCGAGAGCGGCGAGCGTGTGCTGGCCAATGCAAAAGACCTGGGCGATGTCGCCAGCAAGCAGATGCGCTCGCACCCGCTGGCGGCCTTTGGTGTGGCGTTCGTGGCCGGAATCGCCATCGCACGCTTGCTGCGGCGTTGAGTTGCGGGGCGACGGAAAATACCATGAACCCTGCAGAACACGATCTTCCCGTCACTCCGGATGCGACGCCGGACAATGGTGCTTCGATTGTCGATTTGGCACGCAGCACTTCGGAATACGCGCAGGCATGGAGCGGGTTGCTTGCCAGCGAAACCCGTCTGGCGCGCGTTAGCGCCGTGCGCCTGGTGCTCGCCGCATTGCTCATACCGGCGCTCGCGCTGGGTATTTTCATCGCCATCAATGCCGTTGCCGCCGCCGTGTTGCAGCGCTGGCTGCACGACTGGGCGAGTTGTATTGCGCTTGTGCTGTTTCTGGATATCGCCGGGCTGTGCGGCGTGTTGTTGGCGATGCGCCGCTGGTGGCGCAACTTGAGCATGCCGCGCAGCCGCGCCGCGCTCGTGCAACTGTTGCGGCGCGCAGGATGAAGAGTACTTCGGCCAGCGCACGCGTGCGCCGCGCGCAAGCGGAACTGATCGCGGCGCAGGATGCGCTGGAACGCAACGCGCGGCCCTGGTACCTGTGGTGGTGCAAACATCGCAGTCACATTGCCATCGGCGGCGGTCTGGCCGGTGGCCTGGCGTTGACGCTGCTGCCGCCGCGCTGGTGGGCACGCGTCGGCGCAGCGATCGGCGAAGGCACGGCCATCGCCGCGCGTTCGGTGCTGGTACCGGTTTTGATTGGCGCGCTGTTGCCGCAGGCGCGGCGCAACGAGTCGGCGTCATCGTCCGAGCCGGCCCACTCTGCAAAAAAATGAGTCCTGCACTCACGCGGCTGCCACGCGGCGCGTGCGTCGCAATGCCGCTTCCAGTTCGCTCATGCTGCACGGTTTTTGCAAACCCATTACCGCACCGATGGCGCTGACCGCTTTGCGCATTGCGTCGGCTGGCCACGCAGAAAGCACCAGAATCGGCGGTAGTGCGTGATCTCGTGCGCGCAGGGCGCTGATCAGGGTAACGCCATCGCAATCGCCCAACCCCAGGTCGAGCACGACTACGTCGAAATGATGCGGCTGCGAAAGCGCGGCATACGCATCATTGGCCGAAACTTCCCACGCGACGTCGTGCCCGAGATGTTTCAACACTTCAGAGGTGGCCGTACCCAGGCTCGGGTCGTCTTCGACCAGTAGCACGTGCGTGTGAAAGTTGCGGGAGCCCGCGCAAGAATCGTCGTGAGTTGGGTTTGCCATTCGAACTTCTTTGCACGATGCAGGCCACCTCGCCCGCCACGTTCCGCCGGCGATCCGGTAGCGCGCTTCTTGCCTGGCATACAAGCCGCGCATTGACGCACTGTGCATTTTGCCCGGACGCCATTGCTCCATCGGGCAATTCCGCATTTGGGGCATCGAAAGCATCTACGGGTTTCCCGGCGACAGGATCAACGGCTTGGTGGGCGCGCTGGATCGTGCCGGCGCTGCGTCCAAACTGGTGCGCGTCGGTGCGGACGCCGGCACGGTAGCGCCGTAGAACGGTACTCTCTATCCCATTGCCAAGGCTTGCGGCAGGCGAAGTTCGACGCACGTACCGGCGCCATTGTTTGCGGCGATCGCCAGCGTACCGCCGTGTCTGCGCGCCAGCACATGCGCCAGGGTAAGACCCAAACCGCAATGGCCCGCGTCGCCAACGTGTGTGGTGAAGAATGCTTCAACCGCGCGAGCGCGCAACTCGACGGGGATGCCGGCGCCGTTGTCGCGAAATTCGATCACGACGAATTCCTCATCGCGGCGAAAATGGATCGCGACCGCACTGGCGCCGGCTTCCAGCGCGTTGTGCAGCAACCCAGCGATGGCGCTCTCAAACGCTGCACGATCCACCACAATCTGAACATTCATTTCGCCGCAGCTGCAGGAGAGTGCATTCGGACGATCTTGCGCCACGATATCGATGGCGGCATCGACCAAGTCGCGCACGGCCACCGTTTCGGGTGCATGCGGATGCAGGTCCGCACCGAAACTCTGCATGCCCTGAATCATCCGCCCGCAACGCGCGCAATCGGCAATCAGGTTGTCGAGGACCTCGCGCAGCCGTTTCGGTTCGGCGCGATCAAGCAGCAGTTTCGTCAATTCCGCATTCATCGAGACGGCATTGAATAGATTGGCCAGATCGTGCGAAGCGCCGCGCACGAACTCGCCAAGATCAAGCTGGCCACCATCACCGCTCGCGCCAAGAACCTCGTTCTCGTTCATCCACTCCTCCGGACGGTGCCGCCTCGGCAGCGCGCAGCAAACTGCCATTTACAGGCCGAAATTGCGCGGATTTTCACACTGCAAACATACCGGCCCGCTGGCCGGCATGCACGTCGCAAGCGTCAATTGCGTGCCACTTGATCGCGCTTGTGCGCGGCGTCGTTGATCGACTTGGCCTGGGCCACTGCCGCATCGTACTGCGATTTGGCGGCTGCGTTGCAGGCGTCCTCAGCCGAGCCAGTCTGCGCTTCGCATTTCGCCTCGGCAACCTCTTCGGCGGCCTTGGCACGGGCCTTGTCCAGATCGTATTGCGCGTCCGCGGTCTTGCCATTGGCCTGCGTGTGCGCGTTGCTCATGTCTTGCGCGGCGGATGGATTGGTCGGCTGGTTGTCTGCGGCCGGCGCGCGTGCATCGACCTGCGCATTGACCATGTCCTTGGTGTTCTGGGCGTTTACCTTGTCCAGGTTGGCCTGCGCGTCGGCGATATTTTTCTGTCCGGCCGCTTGCGCCTTGGTCACGTCCGCCTGAATCTTGGCCGGATCGGGATTCTGATTGCACGCGCCCAAAAGGGCGGCGCCAGCCAGCACGGCGACGAAACTCAAGCAACGATTATTCATGACTATCTCCTGTGTAATGGGACGTTTCCCACGATAAGACCATCGCAACGAACGTGCCATGCGTGCCAGCGCGTCGCGGGCTGCCGTTACGCCGTTTGCAGCGGTCGCCATCATGCAAATTGCGCTGAGCGGCATCGTGCGCGGTGCAAAAATCCCTGCCGGAGCGGTGTCGACCCGCGCCGCAATGGCGTAATAGCGCGCTCTGCTGCTGCGCGCCCGGACTGTTCCGGCTGGCATGACGTGTGCTGAGGCTTGTAGTGCGGGATATCGGCATCGCAGCAGCGCCGTCCCCAGCGCAACCGCAGCACGCAGGAGAGGTCATGACCCACGCAATCGCCAGTCCAAGCACCACGCATACGACAATCACGCGACCGCACTATTGTGAGCGGCTGCTTGCACTTCGGCGCATCGACGAAGGCACACGCAGGGAGATTGCATCGGATCTGCGTGGATTGTGGCGCGAAGCCAACGACGACGGCAGCGCCCTGCCGCAACTGCTGCCCCGCGCCATTCCAGACAAGTACAGCGACGGCGACATGGCCGATGCGCGGCAGAATTATCTTCTGCGCGCGTTGCCGCAGTCCGATCTGGAGCGTCTGCTGCCGAAACTCGAACGTGTCGAGATGCCATTCGGCGACGTATTGTACGAATCGGGCAGCTTGATGCATCACGTGTATTTCCCGACTACTTCGATCGTATCGCTGTTGTGCATGACGGCCGATGGCGCGGCCACCGAAATTGGTGTGGTCGGCAACGAAGGCATGGTCGGCGTTGCCTTGTTCATGGGCGGCGAAACCACGCCCAGCCGCGCGCTGGTGCAAAGCGCGGGATTCGCTTACCGGCTCAAGGGTCGATATCTGCGCAACGAACTTGCCGGCGCGCCGGGGCTGCAACAGTCGCTGCTGCGCTACACGCAAGCGCTGCTGACGCAGATGGCGCAGACCGCGGTGTGCAACCGCCATCATTCGGTGATTCAACAACTGTGCCGGCGCTTGTTGTTGAGTCTGGACCGTTTGCCATCCAACCAGTTGAACATGACCCAGGAGCTGATCGCCACCATGCTCGGGGTTCGTCGCGAAGGCGTCACCCAGGCGGCCGGCAAACTGCAATCGGCCGGCCTGATCAAATATGGGCGCGGTCAGATTACCGTGCTCGATCGGCCGCGACTGGAAGCCCGCGCCTGCGAGTGCTATCGCGTGGTGAAAAGAGAATTCGACCGCTTGTTGCCCGACGTGATCGCAGCATGATATCGCTGTTCGCCTGCGTGCCGCGCAGTCGCGGCGCCGTGGCAATGATGGCTTCGACGGACGGCCTTGTATGTACGCAAGCGCACGCAGGAAAAATTCGCGCGCTTGTGCTTTGAGCCGTCTCGAATCGGTGCAATACTCCGCCCACCCAAGGGCAATGCGCGGCAGCGCCGCCGGCCTTGAAATGGTTGATGAATCAGACGCCCCCTCCCCGCGCGAGATGACTGTGAGCAAACGCGATGGGAATAGCACCGGCGCCACCTTTCCCATAGTCGGTGTCGGCGCATCCGCGGGCGGCCTTGAAGCGTTCACCCAATTGCTGAAAGCGTTGCCGCTGGATACCGGCATGGCCTTCGTGCTTGTGCAGCATCTGGCGCCGTCGCATCCCAGCGCGTTGGCAGAAATCCTCTCGCGTGCCACCAAGATGCCGGTGCTGGAAGTGCACGACGAACCCGCGGTCAAGCCGAATCATGTGTACGTGATTCCGCCCGGCCGTTGCATGGTCATCGCGCAGGGCACGCTGGCGCTGGAGCCGCGCGAGAGCGATGGTCAGGGCCAGCGCCGCGTGATCGATCACTTCTTGCGCGCGCTGGCGGAAGATTCGCGCCATCGCGCCATCGGCGTGATTCTTTCCGGCACCGCCACGGACGGCACCCTGGGCCTGGAAGCGATCAAGGCCGAAGGCGGCGTCACCTTTGCGCAGGATGCCAGTGCCCAGCACGACGGCATGCCGACCAGCGCCATCGATTCGGGTTGCGTGGATTACGTGCTCGCACCGGATGCGATCGCGCGCGAGCTGGTGCGCATCGGCCAACACCCATACACCGCGCCCGCACACACGCCGCCGAGTCCCGACGATGCGCCCGATCTCGCGCAGATCGTGCAGATACTACATCACGCCACCGGCGTGGATTTTGCCCACTACAAATTCAACACGTTTTACCGGCGCGTCGCTCGGCGCATGCTGCTGCACAAAATGGACAAGCTGGCCGACTATGCCGATCTGTTGCGTCGCGACGCCAACGAAACCGATGCGTTGCGGCGCGACGTTCTCATCAGCGTGACCAGTTTCTTCCGCAATCCCGACGCCTGGGATGCGCTCGGGCGCGAGGTGTTTCCGCGCCTGCTCAAGGACCGCTCGCGCCACGACACGATGCGTTTCTGGTCGCTGGGTTGTTCCACCGGACAGGAAGCCTATTCGCTGGCCATCGCCTTCATCGAATTCTGCGAGGCCGCACGCACGCCGGTGCCGCTGCAATTGTTCGGCACCGATCTCAACGACACGGCAATCGACAAGGCACGCGCTGGCGTGTATCCGAAAGACATCGCCCAGGACGTATCGCCCGCGCGCCTGCGCCGGTTCTTCACCGAAGTCGATGGCGGCTACCGCATTGCCAAGTCGATTCGCGACGTGTGCGTGTTCTCGCGCCACAATGCGCTGACCGATCCGCCGTTTTCGCGCATCGATCTACTGAGTTGCCGCAATCTGCTGATCTATCTGGAACCGGTGCTGCAACAGAAGATCATGCCGATGTTCCACTACGCGATCAAACCAGCAGGATTTCTGTGGCTGGGCAGTTCCGAGACCATCGGCAACCATCGCCAGTTGTTCGAGGCGCAGGATGCGCGCAACAAGATCTACAGCAAGAAAGGCGACGCCCACCTGCGCCCGTCGTATTTTCCCATGCAGCACGATAGCGCACCGAACGCGGCCAGCGCTCCGCCCGCGCCGCGGCACGCTGCGGCCGACGATCTGCCCAAGGAAGCCGACCGCATCCTGTCGACCCGGTTCGCACCGCCTGGCGTGCTGGTGTCTGCGGATCTGGAGATTCTGCAATACCGCGGCGACGCCAGCGCCTATCTGGCGCCGGCGCCGGGCAAGGCCAGTCTGGGCCTGCTCAAGATGCTGCGTGAAGGCCTGCTCGTGGCGGTGCGCGCGGCCATCGCGCGCGCGGACAAGGACCGCGTCACGGTGCGAGAAGACGGGCTGCGCGTGAAATCCGGCAATGGCTACCGCGATGTCGGCATCGAGGTGGTGCCGCTGGCCGCCCCGGCGATGGGCACGAAACACAGCGGTTTTCTGCTCTTGTTTCATGAACCCGGCGCGCCAACGCGCGCACCGGCGCCGGTCGCAGCCAAACCCGCGAGTGCCGAAGCGGCCAGCGCGTCCGACCGGACGCGACTGATCCAAGAGCTGACCACCACGCGCGAATATCTGCAATCGGTGATCGAGCAGCAGGAAGCAGCCTACGAGGAACTGCAATCGGCCAACGAAGAGGTGCAGTCGGCCAACGAAGAATTGCAAAGCACCAACGAAGAACTGGAAACCTCGAAGGAGGAAATCCAGTCGGGCAACGAAGAGCTGGCCACGCTCAACGACGAGCTGAACGATCGCAACAACGAACTGAGCCGGCTCAACAACGACCTGACCAACCTGCTCGGCAGCGTGCAGATGCCCATCGTCATGCTCGGGCCGGATTTGCGCGTGCGCCTATTCACCCCGGCGGCGGAAAAACTGCTCAACCTCACCGCCGCCGACGTGGGCCGCGCCTTGACCGAGATCAAGCTCAAGCTCGACGACTTGCCCGATTTGCGGCCTTTGCTGACGCAAGTGATCGACACCGCCAACGCCCAGGAACACGAGGTGCGCGACGCGCACGGATGCCGCTATGCCTTGCGCCTGCGTCCTTACCGCACGTTGGACCACAAGATCGACGGCGTGGTGCTGATGTTGGTCGATGTGGATGCGATCAAACGCGCACACGCGCTGGCCGACAGCATTCTGGCCACTGCGCGCGAACCATTGCTGGTGCTCGATCCGGACTTGCGCGTACGCAGCGCCAGTCCGGCGTTCTGCCGAATCTTCGGCGTCGCTCCGGAAGCGGCCATCGGCCGGCTTTTGTACGAACTGGGCGGCAAACAATGGGATATTCCCGAACTGCGCCGGTTGTTGCAGGAAATCCTGCCGCGCGATCAACGCATCGACGACTTTCGCATTCACCACGCGTTCGACGGCATCGGTCTGCGCACCCTGCAATTGAATGCGTGCCGTCTGCAGCAGGCCGACGGCCAGCCGCCGCTGATCCTGCTGGCGATACAGGATGTCACCGATAGCGAGGCGGCCGAGGAATCGCTGCGCCGCTACGCCACGGAACTGTCCGAAAGCGATCGCCGCAAGAACGAGTTTCTGGCCATGCTCGGTCACGAATTGCGCAATCCGCTGGCGCCGATGCGCAATGCCATCCGCCTCATGCAATTGGCTGCCGGCGACACGGCAGCGGTGCAATCCGCATTGCCCACGCTCGATCGTCAGGCGCGCCTGATGACGCGGCTGGTCGACGACCTGCTCGATACCGGCCGCATCGCCTGCGGCAAGATCGGACTGCACCGCACGCATGTGGAATTGCGTTCGCTGATGCGGGTGGCGGTAGAGGATTTTCGCGGCGCGCATGCGCATCTGGACCGCAAACTGGAAATGGCACTGCCGGCGCGCCCGCTGTATGCGTACGTCGATTCCAGCCGCCTGATCCAGATCGTATCCAATCTGCTCGGCAATGCGCGCAAGTTCAGCGATGACGGCGGACACATCGCGCTGAGCCTGGAAAAATCCGGCAAGCATGCCGTCATTCGCGTGCGCGACAACGGCATCGGCCTCGCCGCCGACCAGCTTCCTCGCATCTTCACGCTGTACACGCAGATCGACATGACCATGGATCGTTCGCGCGGCGGGCTTGGCATCGGTCTGGCGCTGGCGAAAAGCCTGGTCGAATTGCACGACGGCACGATCCAGGCGCACAGCGAAGGTCTCGGCCACGGCTGCGAATTCGTCATCCGCCTGCCCGCCGTCGCAGCGTCGGCGCTGCCATCGATGGCGAAGCAAGCGCCGCAGCCGGTCAGCGGCCGTCGCATTCTTGTCGTCGACGACAATCACGATTCGGCCGAATCCCTGGCGATGCTGCTCGAAATCACCGGCAACGAAACCCTTGTCGCCTACGACGGCATGGTTGCGCTGCGGCAGGCCGCTGCGTTTCGGCCCGATGTCGTGCTGCTGGATCTGGGCTTGCCCAAACTCGACGGTTACGAGGTCGCGCGCCGGCTTCGCGCCAGACCCTGGGGCAAGAAACTCGTGCTAGTCGCCATCACCGGCTGGGGCCAGGACGAAGACCGGCGGCACACGGCCGAGGCCGGTTTCGACGGCCATCTGGTCAAGCCGGTGGATTACGCGGCGCTGACGCAATTGCTCGCGACACTGGCGCCGCGGTAGGCAGGTGCCCGTGCCCAGGTTCGCGTTGATTGCCGCGGTCAAGCGTGCCGCATTGGCGTTTCTCGTCGACGACGCGCTGACTCTCGCGGCCGCGCTGGCGTTCTACACGGTGCTGTCGTTCGCGCCGCTCGTCCTTCTCAGCGTCTGGGCGACTTCGTCCTTCGGCAGCGATACGCAAGAGGCGGTCCTGCACCAGATCGCGGCATTGGCCGGTAACGATGCAAAACGGGCGGCAGCCGCCATCCTTGCCAACAGCGTCCGGCTGACGCTGGGCAGTTTCGCCGGCATCGCCGCGGCGGTCATCGTCGCCGTCTCGGCGACCACGATTTTCGCGCAACTGCAGTTGTCGCTGAACGCGATCTGGAAGTTTCCCGCGAAAACCGGCAATCCGCTGCGTGCATGGCTGCGCCGTTGGCTGCTGGCGCTGGGCATGCTGGCAGCGACGCTGGCGATGATCGCCGCGGCGCTGCTCGCCAACGTTTTGCTGCGCATGGCATTGCAACGACTGGGCTTGCCATGGTTTCCGCTAAAGCATGTATTTGCGCTGGTCGTTGCCACGTTGCTGTTCGCCGTATGGTTCCGTTATCTGCCCGACCGGCGCCTGCGCTGGCGCGATACCTTTGCCGGCGCCTTGATCAGCGCGGCGTTGTTCGTGCTCGGCAACCTTGCCATCGGCCAGGTGCTCACGCACAGC
>Ga0134125_10001795_pt1 | contig 25984 bp, 34 predicted proteins | sample KB31751_FD_96464 | JGI IMG/M metagenome (GOLD analysis project Ga0134125, IMG submission 96464) | Terrestrial soil microbial communities with excess Nitrogen fertilizer from Kellogg Biological Station, Michigan, USA - KB3-175-1 | ecosystem: Environmental > Terrestrial > Soil > Unclassified ...
CCGCACCCCAGGTTCCCAAAGGTGCGGTTCGTGATTCCCGCATCGGCGGGACTGTTGCCCTTCTTTGCGCCGCCGCCATCTCTGCCCAAACCCTCTTCTCTCTCGGGCGCCTCATCGGCCTGTCCCCGTGGACCGCGTGGCTGCTGCCGGCCGCGCTCGATGTCTACGCCATGACCGCAACCCGCGTCGCCTTCCAGGTGCCCGTTGGTCACGCCGCCCGTGACAAGGCCATCTGGAACGCCCGCGTCGCCCTGTTCTTCACGATCTCCAGCAACTGCCTCTACCACGCCATGCACCTCGCCAAGGGGCACCACAACTGGACCGCCTCCGACTGGGCCCTCGTGGGCGTCTCGGCGCTGCCGCCGATTGTCGTGGAGCGTCTGCTGCACCTGCAGTCGATCGTGAACTCTGGCGCGGTTCCGGCCGCACCGGAAGAGGCGACCGGAAGCCGGAAGGAGTCCACGGCCGGAAACGGAAGCGCCGAGCGGAAGCCGCGACCGGAAGCCGCCGTTTCCACTCCCGTATCCGCTCCGGCTTCCAACCCGCTTCCGGTATCCGCCCCCGCCGGAAGCCCCGCCGCTTCCAACGGAAGCCGCCCGGCCGCATCCACTGCAAGCCGGCACGCCGCATCCGGGCCCATCCCCATCCAGCGCCCTGCGCGACTGCAAGTCGTTCGCGATTGGATCGACAGCGCCGGCGGCGACAAGAAGTCTGTGCCGCTGAAGGAGATCCAGGAGCGCTTCGGCGTGTCCCAGGCAACCGCCTCCCGCATGCGTGACGACGCCGCAGATCTGCCCTCCAAGCCCGCGCCGCAGCCCGAGCAGGCCGGCGACGAGGAGCCCGAACGAGCGCGGGAGGCGAGCTGATGACACGACACGACGCGGAGATCTTCGACGAGACCACCGAAGATTTTCGGTGGAGCAGCGGCCACGACCTGAGTCGCGTCATTCCTGGATCTGCCGCACAAAGGAGCGACGAACAGGACTTGACCTGGCCTTCTGCCGTTTTTCCCGGCCCCGGCGTGGGCTACGACGCGCTGAGTCAGCACGGTCAGCTCACTTTGAACGCGCTGCTCGCCCCCGACCTGCCGCGGCCCATGAACGCCGCCTGGACCAAGTGGCCCGGGTGGCAGTACGTGTGGCCCGGCGCGCTCGCAGGCGGCTGGTCCGGGCTCGGGTTCTGGGCGCACTCCGAGCCGCTGCACCCGCTGTTCGCCGGCGGGTTCGGACTTGCCGGTGCCGCCCTTATGGCCCTCGGTGCGCTTGGCATTGCCGCCAGCAACACCGGGAAGCGGGATGCGGAAGACCACCCGGCTGACACTGCCGGAACCCGCGCTCTTATCGGTCTCGGCGGGGCTGCATGGGCCGGCGCCGCGGCTTCCGGTGCCGGGTTCTCCGGTATCGGATGCATGCTCGCTTTTGGAAGCCTCGGCGCCGCATACCTCGGCGCAAGCGGATGGAAGCACATGCGACGCCACAACGCCATCCGCGCCGTCATCGACTACGCATCCGCTTCCAATCCGGGACCCGGAAGCGGCATGCCGCTTCCGGTGATCCCGCCGTTTGCACTGCCGGACAACCGGATGCCGTCGAACCCCTACGAGCACCGGTTGCGGCAGGCCGTGTCGGTACAGGGAGTCGACGACATCTGGTTCGGGCCGCCGATGAGGGTGGCCCAGGACACCTGGCAGCTGCCGTTCGAACTGGGCGAGACCTCCAAGCTGTCGCCGCAGGCCCTCGTGAAGAAGGAAGACCAGCTCGCGACCAACGCCCGCGCCCGGCGCATCGAGGTCGAGCCCACCCACGGGCCCCGCGGCACCATGACCGTGTACGACGGGCCTGACCGCACAGACGAGACCTTCCCGTGGAACGGCACCCTCATCAAGAGCGTCGAGAAGCCGTTCCTCATCGCCTACGACGAAGCCAGCCGGAATACCGAAATCGACTTCACCGAGCACATTCTGCTCACCGGCCGCACTCGCTTGGGCAAGTCGGCGCTTCTGCGCTACCTGCTCGTCGCCACCATCGAATGCGACATTGTCCGATTCGGCGTCGACTGCAAAGACGGCGCACCAGGCTTCGGAATGCTCGAGCCGGTCTTCACCGAGCTGGCCACCGACCCGATGGACGGATGGCGCCAGCAATTCGGCATCAAAGGCATTGCCGCCGTCCGCGGCCAGTGGATGCGTCGCAAAGGCATCGACAAGTGGGACCTGGCCGACGGGCCCCGCGTTGTCCAGGCCACCGACGAACTCGCCGAGATGATCCTGCGCTACCCCGACGCCGCAGAGATCTTCAAGTCCAACCTGTCGCTCGTTGCTGCCTCGGCCATCACCTACCTCACCGCGACACAGACCCCGTCCAAGGCTGTGTTCGGGAAGAACACCGACGGTCGCAAGCAGTTCGGCGTCCGCATCGGCTTCAAGAACGACATCGAGGCCAACACCATGGTGTTCGGTGGGCTGCCCGGCTACCGCGTTCAGGACCTGGACGCGGCAGGGAAGCTTCTCATCGCATCGCTGGAGCACCAGCGGCCACGTCGACACAAGTCCGTGTGGATGGACCGCGATCCGGCCGTTGCCTTGATGGAACGCTACGAGGGGCGGATTCCGGAACTTGACGCAATGTCCTACGAGGGCTACTTGGCGGCGAAGGAGGCGTTCGCGGAGGCGATCAATGCCGGCCAGAACCCGCTGGAGACGTTCGAGCCGCCGCCGATCGGAGGCGGCGATGGTGGCGGCGGAGGCCTTCGTGTCGGCCGTGTGGTCGATTCGGCACAGGCCCGTGACCGGCGACCGCCGCTTCGGCTGGTTACGAACTACCCGGGCACAAGCGAGCCGATTGAGTTGAAGCACCTTGCGCTGTGGAACCTCCTCGGCGAGTACGGCGCCGACGGCGCTGTCGCCACGGACCTGGTTGAACATCAGCTCGACGGGTTCACCTCGGAGTCGTGGGTCCGCAAGCAGCTGAAGGAGTGGCTGAACCGCGGCTACATCGAGGCGGTGAAGGACGGCCGACCCAACCGGTTCTGGCGTCCCGACGTTGTTGACGAACTCCAGCGGAAGGACGCGTGAGATGGACACGACGTGCATTGCCATCGACCAGGGCATCGAGTGTGTCGCCGAGGCAACCATGACCAGCCCCGTCCCACTGTGCGATGGGCACCAGATTCAGGTGGCCCTGCTGGTCGTGCCGGACATCCTGACCGCCGCCCTACGGCACGCGGGGAGTGACCTCAAGCCGGCGCCGTTGCCTTCCGAGGAGCGCTCTGCCGTCGTTGCCGGTGCGCGGCCGAAGCCTGTCGGCGCGCACATGGGCGGATCTCACGGTCCGGTCGTGTACTTTGCCGACACCGGGGCGCGCATCAAGATCGGCACTTCAACGAACCTGAGGAAGCGGATCCGTTCGCTGTCGCTGCAGGAGAAGGACGTGGTGCTGCTGCTTCAAGGCGGACTGATGCTTGAGCGGGCGCTGCACGATACGTTCGCGAAGGAGCGGATCGACTCCACCGAATGGTTCGCCAAGTCCGAGCGGCTCATGAAGTTCATCGAAGGCAAGCGCGGAGAGCTCGGCGTCCAGCCGAAACAGCAGCCCCAGCGGCGAGTGAACAAGCCGTCCCCGGCGCCGCAAACCGGCCGTGCCGGCGCGCGGTCGCTACCCGAGTGGGCGAACCTGGCGCTGCCGCTCTACCAGCAGTACGTGGCCGAGGTTGGACGCAGGCCGTCCGGGACGGAGCTGGCCAAGCTCATGGCGGATGCGGGTTACGGCGAGATCAAGGAGGCCCGCAGTCGCTACATCCGCAATGCTGCCGCGAAGCTGGCCGAAGCTTCGGCTGCCCCCTCGAATGGGCGACGTTGATGGCCGCGAAGAGGCGCCGGCACAAGCACGGCCTGATCTGGCGTGTCCTGTTTGGCAACAACGGCCCGACGAAGGGTGAGCTGAAGAAGCTGCTCGGTCTTACCTTCACCAAGACGTTCGACGTTCACGTCCGCGACCCGGCGACCGGGCGTGTCCAGAAGCAGCGGATGCGGATCGGCGCCGACGGCAAGGTCGAGGAGGTGAAGACACCCCCGAAGAAGAAGGGCTCGGCGGCGAAACGCCCGGCAGCGAAGAAGACGACCGCGAGCCGGACCGTTTCAAAGCCGTCGAAGCCGTCGCGCACCTCGAAGTCCGGCAGAACCCAGCAACGCCGCCAGCCGACCGCAGCCCCGGTACCGCGCCGTACCCGAGCCGAGCCGCTTGCCGATCGGGTCCTGCGTAACCCGGACGGCACCCTGGCCGGTTCGCGGAAGCAGAAGCCGGTCACCTACGCCCAGGCACAGCGGGAGTACGCGAAGGCCATGAGAAACGCGGCGGCAGCGTCAAAGCACGCCGAGGAGCTGCTCGGGTGGGACCAGCCGCGAACCCGCCGACCCACCACCAACAGAGGAGACCGAACATCATGACCGAATGGAACCTCTTTGCGGACGTCGCGGACATCACCGCCTGGCTGGACAACTCGAACCCGACCGGCCCGCACGAGGACGCGATGCGCGTTCTCAAGCTGCTCGAAGAGGCCGGGGAGGCAGCTGCGGCTCTGATCGGCGTGCAGGGCCAGAACCCGCGCAAGGGAGTGACGCACACCCAGGACGACCTGCTGAACGAGCCCGCCGACGTCGCGATCACCGCACTGTGCGCAATGCAGCATTTCACCCAGGATGAGACGGTGACTCGCGCCTACCTGGCCTCAAAGGTGGACGGGATCATCACCCGCTCGGGGATCACCAAGGCCGGCGTTCACTGACCGGCCGCTCCGTACAGCACGAAGGCCCGGACCGCCACATGGTCCGGGCCTTTACCCGTCCTGCCCTTACACTCGGTGAAACCGCGTAACCAGCACGGGCCGCCATCCACCACTGGCAACACGCGACTCACAACCACCGCACCCTCAGGGTAGATCAAGAGGAGCTGCGGTGAACAATGTCCACTCCCCAAGTCCGTGTGCCGGTCCATGTGCCCACGCCTGGCGTCGCGCTGAAGCCAAACGGCTCGTCGATAAAGCCCCCCACGATCTGACGCCGTGGCCCGGCAACCCCTACTGGTGCGACCGCTGCCGCTACCGCGTCCTCGATGCCCTCGGCATGCTGCCCGAGCTCGTGGCCGCCAGCCACCTCGAAGCGCTCCATGCCACCCCAAAGCAAAACGAACGTGTCACCACCAGTACGGCGCCGGCATGGCCGGGGCAGGCCGCACGCGCCCTCATTGATCTACTCGTTGGCGGCCTGGCCGAATTCGAAGACGAGATGCGGGAGTTGCGCTGGTGGTCGCAGCGCACTGCCGTCTTCGAACCTGTGGTCCTCAACCGTGCGGTTACGGTGCTGACGCTGTCCATTGACTGGCTCCTGATCGACCACCCGATCGCCGCCGATCCGAACTGCTCTCCCGGCGCCACCATCTTGTCGTGGAAAAACAAGGCCATGAGGTTCACCGGCCGCGACAAGCTGATCGAAAAGTATGAATTGCGCTGTCCAACCTGCGACCTGCTGGGGTTGCGGCGTGAAGACGGATCCTCCTACATCGAATGCTGGCCCCAGCTTGGCGGGTGCGGCCGACTGTGGACCGATGATGAGTACCAGCGCCTTGCCGCTGTCGTTACGTCGGGCCTGAAGGTCGCGGCATGAACGAGAGCGACGGCTACGAAGGCTACGACGCCATATGCCACCTGCTGCCAATCTCTGAGGCTGCGGTGAGTGCCCGGGTGTCGGTACGCACGGTGGAACGCTGGGTCGCCGCCAAAATGATCGAGCCTGTGGATATTGGCCGGGCTGGGCGGCAGAAGTCCACACCATGGCGGTACGTGGACGAACAGACGGTGCTGGAAGCTGAACGGGAATCGTGGCGGAAGCGCCACGGGAAACCGGCGGCTTGACTCACGCAAAGCAATGTCGGATCATCGGGGGCAAGTTCACCGTGCCTGAATTTGCAAGCCCACCGCATGCCGGTGGGCTTTTTGCGTTCCCGGGGAGGCGCGATGCAGCACCACACCGTGCAGCAGATCGACCGCGGACCCCGCACCGGCAAGTGGATCTACACCGGCGGCAACCGTCGCGTCGGGCGCCACGCCGAATGCTGCTCCGAGGCGTGGCTGGAGATGCTCCAGACCCCAGTTGAGCGGCGCGACGACAGCCCCGCATGGAACCGCATCGGGCACGACACCAAAGACGAGGCCTACGCCCACATGCGCGCCCGGCTGCTGGAGAAGCTGCGCCTGGACACCTCGTTCGGCGAGTGGTCCGGCTGCCGCGCACCGCTGGGAGACGGCAGCCTCTGCGACACCCCCACCAAGTTCGGCGCGGACATCCCGCCCTGCCATTTCCTTCACCCGCTGTGCGACGAGCACCGCACCCGAGAGGTGGTCGAGACGATGTGGGACGGACCCGGCGACTGGTCAGGATCGTGGTGAACTGATGTTCGGGATCCTCGCCGCCGTCGCTTTCATCCTCGGCGCCATTCTGCATGTCGCCCGCACCGTCACCCCGATCTGGCTGGACTCGTGGACGCTGCTGTTCGTTGGCCTGGCGTTCGGGATCCTGCACATCCTTGGCATCGGTTCGACGTGGCTGCCGCGCCGCTGACACTGGAACGCGCGCACGCCCTCGACGCGCCGATGCTCGACTTCGACGTCTGGCTCGACAAGCTGGTGTTCGGGCTGTGCACCGCGTGCGGCCGGGATGCCTGGTCCGGCGTGACCGGGTGGTGGCACGACAACGGGCCCGTGCTGTGCCCCGAACGCGACAAGCGCACGCCCGGGTTCTCGCCCGACGACCCCGAATGACCAGCGCGTGATGCGCTGCTGAAACGTCCGCCCCATACGCAGGGCGGTTCTCCGCGATGGAGATATGGCGCGATGCCGAAAGAGCGAATCCACAAGCGCGGTCAGGGCTTTGCCGACCTGCTCGTGATCTGGGAGAAGAACCCCGCTGGCCCGTTCGATCAGAATGTGCGGCTTTTCATGGCCGCCGCCAACGAGGCCCCGGGGCCGACAGGACACTTCTACTTCCACCCCGACGACGGAACCGATCCCGTTGGACCCGTCGATGTCGAACTGGACCGGCCGCAGATCAACTACCTCATTCAGGTGCTGCGCAAGGCCCGCGCTGAGGTGTACGGCAAGGACGAGTAGAGACTCCGGCGCCGCGGCCAACCCCGCGGCGCCTTCACGATCAACACTGCGAGGAGGTCCCGCGCAGTGACCACCGAACGGGCCTGGCGCCGCGCCGCAGCACTCGAATCCGCGGCCATCGCCTTCACGGGGATCGGCGCCGACTGCCACGACATGCGTGAAGCAGGCCGGCGCATCACGCACCTCGCCGACCAGCTCGAGACGTGGCTTGCCCGGCCAGCCCCCATTGCCACCGTCGAAGCCATCTTCGGCACCCCCGAACCCCGCAACCAGGAAGGACCTCCCGTGTCTTTTTCCATGCCCGACGACGACATGGTCCCGATCACTCTGACCGCGTTCGACAACGAGAAGGTCCCGGTTCCCTCCGACTTCTCCGACCCCAACGGCGAGTTCGTGGCCCCGTTCACCTGGGTCGAGGACAACACCGACCTCGGCGAACTGGCGGTGGCAGCGGACACCCTGTCGGCGAACCTGCGCTCCCACGTTGGCCAGACCGGCACCCTCACCATCACAATCACCGACGCCAACGGCAAGGCGCTGGCCCCGGTGAGCGTGGAGATCGACCCGGGCGCGGCAACCAGCGTCGGCGCGGTGTTCGGCCAGCCGGTGCCGCGCGACGACAACCCGCCGGCGTAGCGATGTCCGCGATGAAGAGCCTTCAAGTCGAGGGCCACGCCCTGATCGCGCAGCTCGAGGAGAAGGAACACGAACTCGCCGCAGCGTTCCGCAACTGGTTCAACAGGCTCACCGGCGCGGTCCCGGCGGTCGAGGCCGAGGTGAAGGCCGACGCCGAGCAGGTCGCGCACGATGCTGTCGCGGCCGAGGAGCCGGTCGCCGCCGAGGCGATGCAGGACGTGGCTGCGGTCGCCGACCACGCGGGCGAGGCCGTGACCGCGCCGGAGACCAAGAGCGCGTGACCGACAAGCCGCGCCCCACCGTCCGGATCGTTCACCCCGGCGGTGTTCGCCGGGCTGCGGGCCACACGAAGGTTCTCGTGAACGGCAAAGACATCGCCAGCACAGTAACCCGCATCGAGATCGTCATGTCGGCCAACGACAACAAGCCCGTCGAGGTGAAGCTCACGCTCATCGGCGCCGAACTCGACATCACCGGCGACCTTGCCGAAGACGAGTAGGTCTCCCAGGAGGTGTGATGCCGCCTGAGACTGTGTTCCGCCGCGACCTCCCGCCGACCGGCGTCTACGGCTGCGTCAAGACCAGTGGCTTCGTGCCGTGGCTCATTCGCACCGTCACCAAGAGCTGGGCCGACCACGTCTTCGTGTCCATCGGCGACGGCCGCATCGTCGAAGCCGAACCCGGCGGCGTCCGCATCGGCGACGTCTCCGAATACGCCGGCTGCCGCATTGAGTACAACACCGGCGAGCCCATGACCGACCTGCAACGCACTGCGGTTGCCGAGTTCGCCGAATCTAAGCGCGGCGAACCCTATGCCTGGACTGCCGACGCCATCGACGGCCTGCGATGTCTCGGACTGCGGTGGCGGATCCTCGCACGGTTCGAACGCGCCCGGCGATCCGTCATGTGTTCCGAACTTGCCGCTCAGGCCGGGCAGCATGCCGGGCTGGACTGGCTATGCGGGCAGGACGACCCGTGTCAGGTGACTCCAGCTATGTTGGCGCGCCGCATCGACGAGCAGAAGGTGATCGCATGACGCTGTCCGGTCGCGCCGCCGAAGAACGCCCCGAGGTCAACGCGCTTGGGGCGGTCCGGTACGGCATCGTGACGCACGCCGTCCGCATCAACGGCGTCGGCGGACGAGCCTGGGTCACAGCCGGGCCCGGACGACCAGACCTGGGCCACGCAGACCCCGAAACCGGCACCTACCAGACCACTGTCGCCGCGATGACCGAGGCCGAACGGCGTGAAGCCGGACTGCGGCGCAACGGGCGCCCCCGACGAGAGACCACCACCTGATGGCCGACACGCACACCGTCTATGTCAGCATCGGGAACTCCGACGACAAGCTGACCCAGGTCCGCTGGGCGGAGTTCCACGGCAAGTTCAGCACCGCCGTTCGCGGGCTCGCCCTTCAGGTCTACGGCGACTGGACATCCCCGAGCACCGACCCCTGGCAGAACGCCTGCATCGGCTTCGAAATCGGCTACGAGACCACGGAACGCCTCCGGCGGGACCTGGCCGAACTCGCCGCCGAATACGGCCAGGACTCGATCGCCTGGGCCGAGGCCGATACGCGGTTCATCACCCCCACGGTGCCGACACCTGCCGCCGGGTTCGTGCCGAACACCCTCGCCGACGACATTCTCAACTGGATCCGCGAACACCCCTTCGACGGCGACCACGTTCCGGCGCCACCGCTGACGATCGAGCAAGACCTCGACGGCACCGTCCGCATCATCGACCCGCCTGACGACCTTGCGATCGACATCGCACTGCTGCGCCACCACGGACTGGCCGGCGTCACCTTCGCCGACGGGGTCCTCGTTATCGAAACCGAGGCCGGGCCCACGCGGTACGAAGCGCTGGATGTCACAGACCACGGCTTCACCATTGTTTTCCGGCGGGAGTCCTGATCGCTCGGGGGTGAGCATGGGGTATGTTCCGCCGTCGGAGGACCACCGCTGCACCGGCACCAACCGCGACGGCAAGCCATGCCGGCAGCGACCGCGCAACGGCATGGACACCTGCAACGCCCACGGTGATGGCGGCCGGCGCTGCACCAGCAACGTCAGCGGCATTTCCCATCCCGAGAACGCCGGACAGCGCTGCCGCAAGCCATCCGAACCGGGCCAGAACGTCTGCTCTGCACATGGCGGCCGGGCCCCGCAGGCGCGGGCAGCGGCAGCAAAGCGCATGGTGGAGGCCGACCTGATGGAACTAGCTGAAAGCCTGGTCGGGGCCCCGGTCGATAACCCGCTCACCGAGCTGGCGAACCTGGCCGGTCGGGCGCGGGCCTGGATGGAGCTGCTGCAAGGCCGGGTCGAGAAGCTGCTGGACGGCGCTGCAGCCGAAGAGGATCAGGGCGAGCAGGATGGCGCAGGATCCAAGAGCAAGGGCATCCGCTACCAGGCTGGCGCCGGCGAACAGCTTCGCGCCGAGGTTGCCCTGTATGAGCGGTCGATGGACCGGCTCGGCAAGTTCCTCGCCGACTATGGCCGCCTCGGAATCGACGAACGCCTGGCGAAGATCACCGAGACTCAGGCCGAGAAGGTCATCGCCGCCATCGACGCGGCGCTTGTCCACGCCGGCGTCACGGGGAAGACGGCAACCGAAGCCAAGCAGGTTGCCGCGCGTCATCTACGAGCCGTCTAGACCGCGGGGGCGCCCATGGACGCGCTGCTGCTCGCCGCCGATCGGCTTGAGGGTGCCGCCGAAGACGAGCAGACCGCAGTCGCCTACCTGGCCGACCCCGCGCGGTGGGTTGACGAGAAGCTCGGCGAATACCTGTGGTCCCGGCAGGTCGACATCGCCAGCTCCGTCAGGGATCAGCGACTCACCGCAGTTCAAAGTTGCCATGGGACTGGAAAGAGCTTTGTAGCGTCTCGTTTGACGGCGTGGTGGCTGGACACGCACCCGCCCGGCGAGGCGTTCGTGGTCACCACGGCCCCAACCGGCGACCAGGTCAAGGCGATCCTCTGGGCGGAGATCAACAAGGCGTTCGCGAAGGCCGAGTCCCGCGGCACTCCGTTCCCGGGCCGGATCAACGAGACCGACTGGAAGTTCGACAAGTTCCTCGTCGCGTTCGGCAGGAAGCCCAGCGACTACAACCCGCACGCGTTCCAAGGCATCCACGCCAAATACGTACTCGTGATCCTCGACGAGGCCTGCGGCATCCCCAAGCAGTTCTGGACCGCCGCCCTCGCGATCGCCACCGGTGCGCACTGCCGCATCCTCGCTATCGGCAACCCTGACGATCCCGGGTCTCACTTCGCACAGGTCTGCACCTCCGGCCGGTGGAACACGATCAAAATCGCGGCGCAGGATACGCCGAACTTCACCGGCGAAACAGTCCCCGCAGACCTCGCCGACATGCTCGTCTCCCGCGCCTACGTGCAGGACATGGCCGATGAGTTCGGCACCGAATCGCCCACCTACCTGTCCAAGGTGGACGGCGAATTCCCCTCCGACGCGGACGATGGCGTAGTCCGGCTGTCCAAACTGATGGCCTGCACGCGCGAACCGGCCCAGCCTCACGCGCCGGCACGCCTTCAGCCGGTCGAACTCGGAGTGGACCTCGGCGCAGGCGGCGACGAAACCTGCATCCGCGAACGGCGTGGCCTCGTCGCCGGCCGCGAATGGCGCAGCCGGGAAAAGGACTCCGAGAAGGTCGTTGACCAGATCGTCCAGGCAATTCGGGCAACCGGCGCTACCAAGGTGAAGGTTGACTCGATTGGCATCGGCTGGGGCATCGTTGGCTCGCTGCGGGCCAAACGCAAGCAGGGGCTGCACGCCGCTGAAATTGTCGGAGTGAACGTCAGCGAGACGTCCACGCAGCCAGAGAAGTACGCCCGGCTGCGCTCGCAGATCTGGTGGGAGGTCGGGCGGCAGTTGTCCGAGGACGGCGGCTGGGACCTGTCGCAACTCGACACCACAGACCGGGACCGCCTCGTGACGCAGCTGACGGCTCCCAAGTACAGCCTGGATGCCACCGGCCGGATCGTGGTGGAGAAGAAGGAAGAAACCAAGAAACGCCTTGGCCGCTCCCCCGACAACGCTGACGCCTTGCTGTTGGCGTTCTACACGCCGTTGGTCCCCAAGCCAGGAATCAGGATCGTGCGATGACTACTGCAACCGTCGGCGCCCACACCCGCCAGCCCGTGAACCGCTGGGCGCCCGCACGCCAAGGCTTCGCAGCGTGGCGGCGACGGACGGCCATCAAGATTCGGCAGGCGTCGGTTCACATCGTCGGCGAGCAGGCCACCGCCCGCAAGATCGTCATGACCGCCGCGGCTCTCGGCTTCCTCGACGCGGCCGCCTGGGACTACCGGACCATCGCCGGGCTGGCCGCAACGGGCGTTTCAATCGCCCTGTTCAACGAGTGCATGAACTGACCTGCGCCGCACGCACCGCCTGAATCACCCGGCTGGAGGTGCAGGCGTGGTCCGGTCGGTTTTTAGTGTCGTCGGCTCGATGTTCAACAAGAACACCAACGCCTCGCCCATCCCCTACGCCGGACCAGCCAACAGGGCTGGCTTCAGCAACATGTTCGCCAGCAACGACAACGAAACCTACATGCGGACCATGGGCTCCGCAGGCACCGTTTTCCAGATCGTGTCGCTGCTCGCGTCGTCCACCGCCGCAGCCGAATGGCGCCTGTACCGCAAGGCCAAAGCCGACGGCCGCGTCCGCTACACCACCGGCGACCAGGGTTCCGACCAGCGCACCGAGGTACTTCAGCACCTGGCGCTGAACGTGTGGAACCGCCCGAACCCGTTCTACACCGGGCGCCGGTTCCGTGAGGCCTCGCAGCAGCACGCCGAGCTGACCGGCGAGCAATGGTGGGTCATCGCCCGCGACTCCCGGGCCACCTTCCCCACCGGAATGTGGCTGGTCCGGCCTGACCGGATGGAGCCGATCCCGTCGGCCGAGAAGTTCATCGCCGGCTACGTCTACACCGGGCCGTCCGGCGAGAAAGTCCCGCTGGAACCGAACGAAGTGATCTGCACCGCCTACCCCAACCCGCTGGACCCGTACCGCGGGTTGGGCCCGGTGCAGTCGGTGCTCGTCGACCTCGACGCCATGCGGTACGGCAGCGAGTGGAACCGCAACTTCTTCATCAACGGCGCCCAGCCCGGCGGCGTCGTTGAAGTGCCGACGAACATGAACGACGACGAGTTCGACCAGTTCTCGACGCGGTGGCGCGAATCCCACCAGGGTGTGTCCCGGGCGCACCGGGTTGCGATTCTCGAGGGCGGCGCCAAGTGGGTCGGTACCCAGATGTCCGTCAAGGACATGGACTTCTCCAACCTGCGCGACCAGTCCCGCGACGTCATCCGCGAAGCCTGGGGCATCCACAAGGCGATGCTCGGCAACTCTGATGAGGTGAACCGCGCAAACGCGGTCACCGCCGAGGAAGTTTTCAGCCGCTGGAAGATCCAGCCGCGCCTTGACCTGCTACGAGACACCCTTAACCACCAGTTCCTGCCGCTGTTCGGTTCCACCGGCGAGAACGTCGAGTTCGACTACATCAACAACAGCGCTGACGACCGCGAAGCAGACAACGCCGAACTCACCGCCAAAGCCAACGCCGCCGCGGTTCTGGTGCAGGCAGGTTTCGATCCCGAAGCGGTTTGCGAAGTCGTCGGACTGCCCGACATGCCGCTACTTGCACTGCCGCAGCCCGCGCCTGCCCCCAAGCAGCCCGACCCAGCTGCCGCGCCGACCGAAGACGACTTCGGCAACCAGGCCCGCGAGATCATCACCATCAAGGCACTGGCAAACGCCGCTGCAGCCGACCACGACCCCGCTGCCGTGGACCTGTCCGAGATGGACGCACAGCACCAGCAGGCCACGGATCAACTCTCGGCCCAATACCAGCAGCAGATCACCCCGGACCAGCAGCAGCAGGCCCTCGACCAGATCCGGCAGCTTGTCGAAACCGAGGCGGTCGCCAACCTCGGGAACCTGATCATCGATTACGAGCTGGCGAAAGCACTGATTCTGCTGGCGATGCTCGCGTTCGGAAAGACCGCGGCGAAGCAGGCCGCGAAGGAAGCCGCGCAGCAGGGCGTCACCATCACCGCGGTCGCGCCGTCCTCCGCGCAGCTTGAGGGGCTCGCCGAATCCACGGCGTCGCTCATGGCATCCGAACTGGCAACCTCGGCCGGCCGCGAAGCTGCTCGAGTGGCCGGCGGAACGGCGACGCCCAGCGCGGATGTTGTCGTGGCCCACGTGGAGAAGTTCCTTCAGGGGCTGTCCACCGCCGGCCCCGCAGCCCACCTCGGCGGCGCACTCGCTGCGGCAGCCAACCAGGCGCGGCACGGGACGTTCACTGCCGGACCGAAGTGCGAACTGATCGCCAGCGAGGTCAGGGACTCCAACACCTGTTCTAGCTGTTTCGAAATCGACGGCCACTCGTTCGGCTACTCCGACGATCCGGATGCCGTTGCCGCGGCGTCCGCCGCCTACCCCACGTCGGGCTACATCGGCTGTGAAGGCGGCGAACGCTGCCGCGGAGCGCTGATCGCACGCTACGAGGTGCAGGCCGAACCGGGGAACCGTGGCGGTGACGACCTCGCGGTGATGCTTAAGAAGCTGGTCGACGTCCTCGAGCCCTCGGCGCCGCACGTTAACGGACACCACCACGAGAAGGCGAGGGCGTGATGGACCTGTCGCGGCTGAAGACCACCCGGCGCATCGCCAACCTCAAGGCCGGCCGCAATGACTGGTACAAGGTCATCAAGGCGCAGGCCGTAGACCAGCCCACCCAGGTCATGGTCTACGACGAAATCGGCTGGTTTGGGGTCACAGCGCAGGACTTCATCAACGAGCTCAAGGGCGTCAGCGGGCCGATCGATCTACACCTCAACTCCCCTGGTGGGGACGTATTCGACGGTTTAGCGATCTACCAGTTCCTAGCCGGCCGAGGTGGCGTCACCGCCTACGTCGACTCGCTCGCGGCCTCGATCGCGTCGGTCATTGCGATGGCCGGATCCGAGATCGTCATGGGCCGCAACGCAGCCCTCATGATCCATGATGGCTGGGGCATGTGCGTCGGCAACGCCGCAGACATGCGCAGCGAAGCCGACCTCCTGGACCGCGTCTCCGACAACATCGCCGATGTCTACGCCAGTCGCACCGGAAAGCCCGTCGATGAGTGGCGCAAGCTGATGCTCGCCGAGTCGTGGTTCTTCGGACAGGAAGCAGTGGACGCGGGCCTGGCCGACCGGCTCGCACCCAATGCCAAGCCTCAGACGTCGTCTGCCGAATCGAACGACGACTCGGTGACCGCGGCGATGAACGCGCACTTCGACCTGTCGGTTTTCCGCAACACGCCCGACCGGCTGAAGACGATGTACGCCAGCGCCGAACCCGTCAGGGTCGGCATTGACTACACCGCGTCCGAATCCGCCGCGGAAGATTTCGCCGCCTTTCTGCGCCAGAACATCCGGGTCCGAAACCAGGCAGACAGCGCAAAGGCCGAGCCGCCGCCGGGGCCGGAGCCGGACACTCCGACGCCCGCCGAGCCGCCTTCAATTCCACAGCCTTCCAACGAAGCCCCGGACGATACGGACCGGGGCCTTTCCATGCCCGCCGGAGGACCCATGGGCAAGAACGAACAGCCGCCAGGCATCCCCCGGGACGACTTCAAGGCATGGCTCGAGCAGGGGATGCAGCTCGTCGAAGCCGCGACTGCCGCACCGTCCAACGCGGGCCCCATGCACGAGCCCTACGACGGCACACACACCCATGCTCACCCGGCGTTCGGCGCCCAGGGCGAGGACGACAGCCACGAACACGAGCACACCCATAACGGCGATGCCGACCACCATCACGAACACGGTGATGACGATGGCGAAGAATCCGACGCCGACGGTGGCATGCAGAACGAGACGCCGGCACGGGTGCTCGGCATCGAGTCGATGCCGCTGCTCGACAAGGCCCTGGCTGTGCATCACACGGACACGGTTGACGAACCGTGGGACGGGCCGGCCGCGGTCGCGGCGATGCCGAACGACGATGCGGTGCTGCGGTACTGCCACGCCTGGATGTCCGACGAAGCCGCATCCGAGACGCCGAAGGAAGGCGACGACGACGCGGACGACAAAAAGGGCAACTACCGCTTTCCGCACCACAAGGCCAAGGGCGGACCGGCAAACATCCCCGCCTGCCGCAACGGCCTTGCACGCCTGGAGGGATCAAAGATCCCCGACTCCGACAAGCCCGGGGTGAAGGCCCACTTGCAGGCCCACCTTGACGACGCCGACAAGTCCGACGACGACGGCGCCTCCAACCACTCCCACGAAAACCTCGGCGACGCCTGGGCGTGGGACCCCGATGAGTTCAAAAAGGCCATGGAAGGGGCCCAGTAATGACGATCACCATTCCCGAAGCCCCACATGAGCTCGAGGAAATGCTCGCCGACGGCGCCAAGATGCAGGCCGTCGCCAAGGAGGGCAAGCTGCTGGACGTCGTCAAGGCGTACCAGAAGACCATCGCCAAGAAGGACCCGGACATCCAGTCCCAGATCCGCGAGGGCGTGCAGCTGGGCCTGGCCGAGTACCTCGACAAGCACGGCGTCGGCGAGAAGGACCGGCCGCCGGTCGACCTCAGCAACGGCCCCGCCGCCACGCCGCGGATCCGCGGCGCCGAACGCCGCGGCAAGCAGACCTCGGCGATGCGGGCACTGCACAACCACCGCGCCCCGGGCCGGAAGGTCGACGACATCTTCGTCGACTCCAGCGAGTTCTTCCAGGCCATCCACTGGGACGAGACGCGGGTCGCCCGCAACGCGGACCTGGCCAACAAGCGCGTCAAGCTCCAGGAGATCATGAACTCCTTCGGGTCCGAGGTGCCCGCCGACGGCGGGTTCCTGATCCCGGAGACCCTGCGCAGCGATCTGCTCGAGGTCGCCCTCGAGCACGCGATCGTCCGGCCCCGCGCACAGGTCATCCCGATGGAGTCGCTGCGAGTCCCGATCCCCACGATCGACTCCACCAGTAACGTCTCCTCCGTCTTCGGCGGCATCATCTGCTACTGGACCGAAGAGGCCGCGGCCCTCACCGAGTCCCAGGCCAGCTTCGGCCGCGTCGTCCTCGACGCCAAGAAGCTGACGGCCTACGCCGAAGTCCCCAACGAACTGCTCGCCGACGCCCCCGCGTTCAGCGGTTTCTTCGACGACAAGTTCCCGGCCGCCCTCGCCTGGTACGAAGACATCGGCTTCATGAACGGCACCGGCGCCGGCGAGCCCATCGGCTACGTTAACTGCCCGGCCTCCGTCCAGGTCGCCGCCGAAGCCGGACAGCCGACCGCAACGGTCGTCTGGGAGAACCTGGTCAAGATGTACGCCAGGATGCTCCCGACCTCGCTGCAGAACGCCGTGTGGATCGCGTCCATCGATGTCTTCCCCCAGCTGGCGACGATGGCGCTGAGTGTCGGCACCGGCGGTTCCGCGGTCTGGATGGGCAACCTGCAGACCCCGGGCTCCGCCTCGCCGCCCGTGTCCATCCTCGGCCGGCCGGTCATCTTCACCGAGAAGACCCCGGCCCTCGGCACCACCGGCGACATCTCGTTCGTGGACCTGTCGTACTACCTCATCGGCGACCGGCAGATCATGCAGTCGTCCTCGAGCATCGACTACAAGTTCGCCAACGACAAGACGGCCTTCCGGATCACGGAACGCCTCGATGGGCGACCCTGGCTCGCATCCAGCATCGTGCCTCGAAATGGCGCGGGGGCCTTGAGTCCCTTCGTTCAGCTTGCGAGCCGGTAGCAGCTACTTCGCGCCCTACTAGGGCCATCTCGATCAACCCGTTCCGGACCTGAAGGCGACGCCCCGCAAGGGGCTTTTTTCATGCCCGGATTCCAAGTAGGGGCGCGGCCCTAACCTCCCGCGCCCCGAGTCAGCAAGCCGGCCTCGGCATCCCGGCCCAAGTCCCTTACGCCGCAGACAGAAAGGGGCTGAATCCCCATGGCAGGTATGGAAGCGCTCGGGCGCCTCGTCAACCCGATCCCGATCGCCGCCGGCGCGGCGTTCAGCATGAAGAACTGCTCCGCGGTGCTGGTGGTGTGCACCGGCAACGACACGTTCACGGTGACCGCGTCGTCTACGTTCGGCGGCAGCTACGCTTCGCCGGGCAACATCATCACCCGGTACTACACGAACACCGCGACGAACGGCACCGCGACCTGGGTCAAGGCGACGCAGGCCGCGTCCAACGCAGTCACGATCGCCTCGGGAACCGTCGCGTTTGAGATCTTCGGGTCTCAGCTTCCCGACCCGAAGGCGTACCTGAAGGTGTCGGTCGGCGGCTCGGGCCTGGTGCAGGTCATCACTCACGACCTGACGTACCAGCGCGGCCCGGCGAACCTCGCCATCCTGGGGGCCTGATGACCACCCTGATTCAGGCCTCGGCGGTGCGGCTCATTACCGAGGGCTACCTCGTGTCGCGGACAACGGCGACGCTCCCCGCGACCGCAACCGGCAACATCTTCACCGTCACCGGCGGCCGGATCCTGATCGTGTCGCTGGTCGGCGAGGTCACCACGGCCGTGCAGAACCAAGCGTGCACGGTCGCGATCGGCTACGCCCCGACCGTCGGCACTGGCTCGACAACGGCGCTGGGCACGGCGTCGTCGGTCATCGCCGCGCCGATCGGCACGCACATCGGGATCAACCCCGGCAGCGCCGCGGTCGTGGACCTGTCCACGCAGGCCGGCGTGACGACTCCGGCCGGCCGGTTCCTGGTGGACGTGGGCTCGGTCACCATCACCACGTCGGCGACGAACACGGGCTCGGTGAAGTGGGACCTGATCTACGTCCCCTACGACACCAACGCCACCGTGGCGGCTGCCTGATGGCGTTGATGCAATGCCGCGGCTGCCTCACCAAGTTCGCGGTGGGGCTGCTGCGGTGCCCGCAGTGCGGAAAGGTCAGCGAACTGTTCGCGGTGCCGGAAGAAGCCATCGAGGCAGAGCAGGAGGCGAACATGCCGAAGATCAGCGTGCAGGGCGGCCCGTCGAACGCGCCCGAGGACGTCGCGGAGACCTCGGTCCCCGTTGCCGAGGATCCCGAGGCGCCGGAGCCCGAGGCCCCGGAAGCAACAGACGAGGCGCCGGCCGTAGAGTCGGAGCCGGAGAAGGCTGCCGATGAAGCCGCGTCGGCGACCGAGCAGGCCAAGCAGGAACCTGCCGCCGCGCCCGCGCCGAAGAAGCGCGCCGCGAAGAAGACGGCCGCGGCCTCGGAGTCGTAGGCAAAGAAGCATTCGTTGCCCCTTTTGGCGATACCAGGTCAACCCTTAATGGAATTCGATCATGTTGCCCAGCGTTGAAAAATTAGCCGACACCATGGCCTCCAACGCAAAGCGTTCATTTAGGGGTGACCACGTGGTATTTACCGTAACGCACGGTATGACCAAGTCTCCAACCTACGTTTCATGGCTTGAGATGCGTAGGCGTTGCCGGAGCGATCGAGACAGCGAAAAGTATCGCGACCGTGGCATATCGGTTTGCGAGCGCTGGGAAATCTTCGAAAACTTCCTTGCCGACATGGGTCCGCGTCCCGACGGACTCACTCTTGACCGCATCGATAACGACGGCAACTACGAGCCCGGGAACTGCCGGTGGGCAACTCGTGAGCAACAAAATCGCAACCGGCGATGTACGAAAATCACAGAGGACGACGCGGCCTGGATTCGGGCTGGCAATGGACTCGTCTCCCACGAAATGCTTGCCGAAGCGTTAGGGATCAGCCAAACCGTCGTATCGCGCATTGCGCGAGGCCGGAACTGGGCATAACGTGAGCTGGTTTCAGTTGCTCGACATCTTGAAGTTCCGGGCGCAGGAGTTTCAGTACTGGGCTTCGGTGCCGCCGCTGGCGTGCCCGAGGTGCGGGGAGCCGTTGATTCCGGCACCGGAGTCTGCCGAAGTCACTCTCTTTTGCAGGTACGACTTCTGGCAGTACCCACGTGACTACGTGAGGCCGCAGATTCCGTAGGCCCCTGACTTCGTTGCCACCTCGTCGATCTCCGCTTCCACTCGCGTAATAAAGGAGGCGGCGATGAGTCTCTCCGGCAGCGGCCTGTCCGTGGACAACCGGAACCCATTGCAGGTCGCCGCGCAGATCAGCCAAGACCCATCGAGTTCACTGCCGGCACTGGCGGTTGGTGGCGACACTCAGATGGTCGGCAACCTCACGGTCACCGGGACCATCAACGCCACCGGCGGCATCGGTGCCTGGTCTTTCGATGTGCGCAACTTCGGCGCCCACGGCAACGGACAGTCCGCTACCGACGGGTCGATCACGTCCGGCCAGAACGTACTGACCTGCAAGTCGGCGCCATTCAAGCCAACAGACGTCGGCAAGTACGTCATGGTCAAGAACGCGCTGTCCTCCGGCGCCACCACCCTGGTTACGACCATCACCGGCTACACGTCGCCTTCGACGGTGACGCTCGGCGCGAACGCCACGGCCACGGTGTCCGGCGACGGGCTGGTGCTGTGGGCATCGGATGACACCGCGGCAATCCAGAGGGCAATCAATGCGGCCTTCGCCTACGGGCAGATCAACGGCACCGGCGTTGTTTGGATGCCGCCGACCGGCAACGGCACGTTCTACGGCGTGGCGGGCCCGCTGATCGCAGGGGGCGCCACCAAGGCCAACGGCCAGTTGGTGATCCCGATTCAGGCGACCACCGCCGGCAAGGTCGTCTTGATCATCATGGGGGCGACGGACGGCGGCGCGACACGACACTGGGAGCAGAAGATCCCGCAGCTGTCCGGGTCGACGCTGGTGTCGTTCGGGACGTTCGCGAATGCCACCGCGCAGGCGAATGCGCTGAACGCTAACGGTCAGGCTGCGGTGATCTCCGGGCAGACCGGTGCCAACGGCTACGGGACTGACGCGCTGCTGTACAACAACACGATCGTTCGGATGCAGAACATCCAGGTCTACACCACGCATTCGCTGAACGGCTGGACCTACGGGGCGCTCAACTTCCACGGCTTGGCCGCGTGCGCCCTGGAGAACTTCGGCTACGGCACGGCGGCGACCTACGCGCCCAACGGCGGCGACTACCAGAACCCGAACGGTTTCAGCGCGGGACTCGCCATCGGGGTGCTACTTCCATCTGCTGGCAACAACGACAACAACCAGTTGAGGAACGTCACCTGCCACGGCGGCTACACCAGGGCCATTTTCGTCACCGAGCACACCGAATGGGTCGGCGGCACAATCCTCTACAGCTGGTCAGGGGTGTGCCCGGTCGGGAATTACGGCGACGGTGGCAACGGCGTCGGGGCCTCACATGGCGTGTTCATCGACCAGGTGAGCATTGAGGGCTGCAACAACCAGCTGGAGATCATCGGCCCGGGACAGTCTGGCGTGGGCCCGATGCTGTCGGGGTCTTATGACACTGAGGGCCAGTCCACGATCCGCGACAACTCCGGCGGCCTGGCCGCGGCTTGTGGCGAGTTCCACGTCAAAAGCAACGGAGTGGCCGCGTCTCCGGCAGTTGGCGCGGGTACGCCGCTACAGCTGATCTGCGACTTCCAGTTCCCTGGCCCGGTGGCCAGTCCGCCTACTCTGACCATCAACACGGCGATCCAGAACCCCTACGGACGCTGGGCCAACGTGACGCTTCAAGGCGGCACGGTCACGTCAGTGCAATTGGGTGCCCTGATGGGCGGCGCCACGGCCCCGACTATGACCAGCGTCTACGCACAGTCCTCCGGCGCGATGCCGCTGCACACGGTGCGGGTAGGCCCGCTGGGCTGGATTCAGGTCAACGGGACGGTGACGCCGACAACCAACACCTGGGTTCTTGAATGAGTGTCACCGAACCCTGCTACATAAGCCGCGAAGCGCTCAAGAAGGCCCTCGACGTCAAAGGCACCTCCCGCTCTGACGACGACGTCGACCGCGCCATCCAGGCCGGTTCGCGTGCCGCCGAGGGCCTGCTGCACCGGGTGTTCTACCCGCGGGACATGACCCGCTACTTTGACTGGCCGAACTTCACATACGCCTATCCGTGGCGGGTGTGGCTCGACGCCTGGGAGCTCGCGGCGATCCCCACATCGGTGACCACCGGCGGCCAAGCCATCCCCTTGGGGGACCTGTTCTTCGAGCCAGCGAACAGCGGACCGCCTTACACGTACTTCGAGATCAACCGGGCAACCAACTCCGCGTTCGGCGTCGGCCCCACCCCACAGCGGGACGTGGCCGTGATCGGGACGTTCGGTTTCAACCTGAACACCGCTTCTGCCGGGGCGCTTGCTGCCGCCGTCAACGACACCACCACCGGCGCGGTCACCGTAACGAACAGCGCCGGCGCCGGGGTCGGAGACGTCATCACTGTCAATGCCGAACGGATGCTGCTCGCCGACAAGGCGCTTGCGTCGACCGGCCAGACGCAGCAGGGAAGTATCGGCGCCAGTACAGCAGACCAGGCGCTGACCGTGCAGAACGGCACCGCCTTCTATGTCGGCGAGACGGTGACGCTGGATCAGGAGTCCATGCTGGTCACCGCCGCCCCGGGCAACGTCCTGACGGTGAAGCGCGGCTGGGACGGCACCACGCCGGCCGCACATACCGGCGCCACGATTTACGCGCCGCGGCTGTGGACTGTCACCCGCGGCGCTTTCGGCACCACCGCAGCCACTCACCTCAACGGTGCGGCAATCTCCCGCTACACGCCGCCGTCGCTGGTGACGCAGTTGTCGCTGGCCGAGGCGGAGAACGACCTGCTGCAAGCAGTGTCCGGCTACGCCCGCACCGTCGGCGCCGCGGACAACGCCCGGCCGGTGTCCGGACAGTCCCTCGCCGACATCCGCGCCATGGCCTACACGCAGTACGGACGCAAGGTGAGGCGGCGGACCGTATGACCGAGGTTGAGTTCCGCTTCTTGGGCCCGATGTTCGATGGCCGGGCCGTCGATGCAATGAAGCACCTCGTCTCCGAGACGCAGACGACAGTCGCCAAGTACACCGAAGACACGTGGCGGGCGTTCATGGACGCCAGCTTCCGTACCCAGTCGCCGAGTGGCTACCAGTCGCACGTGAACATCGCCCACCGCGACAAGGACCTGGTGGTCAACGACGGCTGGCCTGAGTCACGGTTGGAGTACGGACCCTGGCTGGAAGGCATCGGCTCCCGCAACTCGCCGGTGACCCGCTTTCCCGGATACTTCGCGCTGCGCCGCGCCACGCAGAAGGTCCGCGGTGAACTTCACGAAGTCACGTCGCCGATCGTTGAAAAGTACGTCCGCGAGGCCACCGCGTGACCGGTCTGAATACACCGGCGGTCATCACCGCGGCAATCGACCACCTGGTCCAGACCGGACTGTTCGAGTCGGTGCAGGACCACGAGAGCACTTCGGCCTCTTCCGGCGGGCTCACGGCTGACGTGTGGGTTGCCGACATCAAGCCGGTCGCCGCGCAGTCCGGCCTGGATATCACGTCGGCGCTGCTGACGCTGACGGTGCGGATCTACCTCAACGCGATGCCGCCGGCCAGCAACGAGATCGAGCAGACCATTACTGGTGCGGCGGACGTGCTGCTGACCGCCTACAACAAGTCGTTCACGTTCGACGGCACCGTGTCGTGGGTCGACCTGCTCGGCGAGTACGGCACGCCGCTGTCGTCGATCGGCGGCTACGTCACCGTCGGCGGCGTGTTCTTCCGCTGCATGACCGTCACCGTGCCGTGCGTCATCGACGACGTCTGGCCGCAGAGCCCGGCGTAGGCCGGCCAATCCGCGCGACACCTTCCCGAGGTGGTTTCGCGCACCAATTCATCGAGGTCGCGCCGCGAACCCGTCGTGGCGCGGCGACACCTGCGCTAGCGCCCGGGAGGTGACCGTGGCCGAGGTCGAGCTTCCCGAAGCAAGGATCCTGCGGCTTCAAGAAGGTGACGTGTTGCTGTTCCAGGCGCCGAAACCCCTGAGTGACTACGAAGCCGAAACTTTAGTCGAGCAGGTTCAGCACGCCTTCCCGGAGCATCGCGCGATGGTCGTTGACGGCGACATCAAGGTCACCGTGGCGCGGATCGAGGCGCACTGATGGCTGGGAAGGTCAGCGGGCTTGGCGACAACCTATACGTAGGTGGATACGACCTCTCCGGTGACGTCGGTGAGCTGTCGAAGATCAGCGGCTCAGTGGCGCTGCTCGACGTCACGCCGATCAACGTCAAGGCCTACGCGCGCATCGGTGGGCTACGCGACGGACAGATCACCTACAAGTCGTTCTTCAACCCGTCCGCAGGCCAGGAGCACACGGTGCTGTCGGCACTCCCGACGGCGGACCAGCACATGATGTACTGCCGCGGCACCACCCTCGGCAACCCGGCCGCCTGCATGGTTGAAAAGCAGCTCGAATACAACCCCTCTCGCGACAACAAGGGCATGCTGACGTTTGCCATTCAGGCCGACGCCAACGCCTTCGGCCTGGAGTGGGGCAACCTGCTGACCGCTGGACTGCGTATCGATACCGCGGCCACCAACGGGACCGGCGTGGACTCGGCGGGCGGTTTGGTAACCCCCTCGGTTCCGGCGTCCGGCGCTCCAGTGACCAACACGAGTTCGATCCCGGTGACCGTGGTCATCAGCGGCGGGACCATGACGGCGGTAGTCATCAACGGCGTCACCGTCGGCACGGGCGCGGGTACGTACACGCTGCCTGCCGGACAGTCCATCACCCTGACGTACACCGTCGCACCCACCTGGACGTGGACGGCCGTGACAGCGTTCGGCGCGCAGGCCTATCTCCAGGTAACCGCTTTTACCGGCACCGACGTGACGGTGAAAATCCAGGACTCGGCAGACAACAGCAGCTTTGCTGACGTGACCGGGCTTGCGTTCACTGCGACCACCGCTGCGCACACTACGCAGCGAATCGCCACGGCGAACAACGCGACGATCCGCCGCTACCTGCGCGTGGCCACCACCACCTCCGGCGGGTTCACGAGTGCGACTTTCGCCGTGATGCTCACCCGTAACCAAGTTGCCGGGCAGGTCTTCTGATGACGGTTTCCAGCCCAGAAGGCCAGCGCCTACCGGCCGCCGGGCCGATCGGCGCCTACCAGACATTCCAGATCGCGGTGCCTCTGGAAACCCACTGGCGCCCCGCTACCTGCGAAGAGGTCGGCTGCGAGCAGTTCCTGAACGGGTGGCGCGTGCGCGTTCAGGGGCTGTCCGAGGCTGACGTGTATGCCATCGCCAATTCCGGTCGCAAGTTCGCCCGACTCGACGTCGCCGAGAACGAGACGTGGCTGATGTTCGAACCGGGGCAGTCCTGCTTCCGAGTCTCGGAGCACAGGCTTCCGCTGGGCCGGCCGGAGTTGTTCGTGGTCCGTGACGGTGACTGGCGGGGTAACCCGACCGGCCACGTGTACCAGCACAAGCGCGCCGAGGACTGGGTGGATCACTTCGCCACCAACCAGGACAAGATCGCCGAAGCCGTCGAGCGCGGCTAGGCCGCCCCTCTCCCACATTTCTAGACGCCGTCCGGGTTTCCGGGCGGCGTTTCTGTTTCCCGAAGAAGGTGAATGATCTTGGCCAAGACCTCGGGCCTGGCGTGGAGTGTACTTACTGTCGCAGACGCTGCCGCAACGCCCCAAGATATCCGAAATGATGTCACCAACCTCCAATTCGCGACGCCTCGTGCCGTTCAGGACGTCACCGGCATTGACAAGTCGGCGAACGAACGGCTTCTGCTGCTCGCCGACTTCACCATCACCCTGAACGGGGTCTTCAACCCGGCCAGCAACATGAGCCACGACGTCTTCAAGACGATCCCGTCGACCAGCGTCAACCGTGCGGTGGCGATGACGGTGGCCGCGAAGAGCCTGTCGGCGAACGTCGTGCTGACCGACTACCCGCTCACTCGCGCGACCGGCGGTGCCCTGACCTGGGCCGTTCCTGGATCTCTTGCCGACGGCGCAGTCCCTACGTGGTCGTAGGAGTAGGCATGTCGAAGGGCTTCAAGGTCCCGAAGACCACCTACCGCCTCGACTTCGAGGGCACCGAGCTTGACGGGCTCGAAGTTCGCATGACCGGCGGCAAGCTTCGAGACGTCTTCGCCGTCGCCCAGCTCCATGGCGTCACAGATGAGAACGCGACGCCAGAAGACATCGAGCTTGCCATGTCGCAGTACCAGGACCTGGCCGACCACATCGTCAGCTGGAACCTCGAG
>Ga0134125_10001796_pt1 | contig 25980 bp, 18 predicted proteins | sample KB31751_FD_96464 | JGI IMG/M metagenome (GOLD analysis project Ga0134125, IMG submission 96464) | Terrestrial soil microbial communities with excess Nitrogen fertilizer from Kellogg Biological Station, Michigan, USA - KB3-175-1 | ecosystem: Environmental > Terrestrial > Soil > Unclassified ...
AAAGCTGGGAATCCGCACTCTCGACAGCCTGCACGTTGCTTGCGCTCTAGAACTTAAAGCCGAAAAATTCTGGACATTCGACGAGCGGCAGGCAAAACTGGCGAAGGCCGAAGGACTGAAGATAGGCTAGACAACAAAACTACTCTGCCGTAACTTGGCTGAGATCGAATTCGTCCCTATAGTCCTGATATGAGTTCGACAAATGATCGGACGATTTTCAATAAGCAACTACTTTTTGTCCTTCCGGCAATCAACACTGTTGTCTTCATACTCACTGAAATAGCTGGCGAGAAGTCAGCGAGCGCCGGTAACCCTTTCGTCAGCGTCGATCTTCCCGTGTCGCTCCCTCTAGTCGCTCGCGACGACTGGCCAACAGTCGTCGCCGTTGGACTCTTTGGCATAGCCTGGTGGTATTTCATCGCACAAATTGGGTATTCCAGCAGGCGTAGCCGTATCAGCCGTACAGTCTCGGCATTAGGCGCTCTTCTAATTTTCTTTTTCTGCCTAGCTGACGGCGGAATAATGTTTAGCGAATTATCTTGCTGTATTTTGCGCGAGCCAAATTTCTCTATCATGGATCTTGCGATATATGCGACGGCGGTGGTCCTCTTGGCAGGAGGCCTTGTCAGTGCGGGATGCGCAGCAATGAATGCCCTGAAGTCGCAGAAAAGTTAAGCAACTAATTTTCTTCCATCTGCTATCGCTCTTAAATCCCTACGCCACATCGTCCGTAACTTCCCCACGGCTTGCCTTGTACTTCTCAACAATCTTTTCCTGCAACTGCCCGGGGACAATGTCGTAGTGGTTCATCTCCATGCTGAAGCTGCCGCGGCCCTGGGTCATCGCGGTAAGGTCAACGCCATAAGTCAACATCTCAGCCATGGGAACTTCGGCCTTCACGATCGTGTTGCCGCCTTTGTTGTCCATGCCCTGAATGCGTCCGCGGCGGCTGTTCAGGTCGCCCATAATGGAGCCGGCGAATTCATCGGGAACCGTGATCTCAACCGCCATCACTGGCTCCAGTAGCGTGGGCTTGGCCGATTCCATGGCCTTGCGGAAGGCGATTCGCCCCGCCATTTGGAATGACATGTCGTTGGAATCCACGTCGTGGTAGGAGCCGTCGTACAGGATGACTTTGAAATCCACCACGGGGTAACCCGCCAGGTATCCGCGCGCGGCAGCGTCTTTAATTCCTTTTTCAATCGCCGGAATGTAGTTCTTTGGAATCGCGCCGCCAAAAATATCGTTCACAAACTCAAATTCTCCACCACGCGCCAGCGGCTCCATTTTGATTTTGCAATCGCCGTACTGCCCGTGACCTCCGGTCTGTTTTTTGTGGCGGCCTTGTACGTCGGCCCGGCCGCGGATCGTCTCGCGGTAAGGCACTTTGGGCGCTTTCAGGTTCACTTCCGTGTGGTAGCGCTTCTTCATCTTCGCGACCACCACTTCAATATGCTGCTGCCCGGCACAGGCAATCAGGAATTCGTTCGTCTGCGGATCGCGATAGAAGCGCAGCATGGCGTCCTCTTCCATCAGCTTGTGGATGCCCGGCCCCAGCTTGTCTTCATCGGCGCGGGACTTTGGTTCGATAGCAAATGTGATTGCGGGCTCCGCCAGCTTCACGTGCGGATACTGAATGGGCGCGTTCTTGTCACCCAGCGTGTCTCCGGTGAGCGTGTCCTTCAACTTGGCGACCGCGCCAATGTCTCCGGCATGCAGCTCGTTGACGGGGACGGCAGTCTTGCCCTGCATCACAGAAATATGCGCGAATTTTTCCGCGGAACTTTTGCTGAAGTTCTGCAGCGTCGCATCATTCTTGACGATGCCGGAAAACACTTTGAAATAGGAGATCCTCCCGGCAAAGGCGTCGGATATCGTCTTGAACACGTACACCGAAGCCGGCTCTGAGTCAGACTCCTTCCGTTGCGGAGGCTCTCCGTTTCCTGAAGCCTCTTCGCCGCGAATCGCGTCATGCTCGGTGGCCATGGGCGTGAAGTCCACAATGAAGTCCATGAGGCGGTCGGCGCCAATGTTGCCGAGGCCGGAGCTGAACAGCACCGGGAAAATTTTGTCTTCGCGGATGGCGTTGTGCAGCGCGGGAATCAAGTCTTCTTCGGGAATGGTCCCTTTGTCGAAAAACTCTTCCATCAACGCATCATCACCCTCTGCGATCATTTCCACTAGTTTTTCATGCGCTGCCTGCGCTACTTCCTGCATAGCGTCAGGAATCGGCCCTTCTTTCCCTTTGCCATTTCCGCCTAGCTCATAGGTGTAGGCTTTCATCCGCACCAGGTCCACCACGCCGCGCAGGTTTTTCTCGCTGCCAATGGGCAGCTCCAGAGGAATCACGTTTCGTCCAAAGGCCGACTGCAATGAGTTGAGCACGCGCTCCGCATCGGCGCGCTCGCGATCCATGCGGCTGGCGACCACCACGCGCGGCGTCTGGTACTCCTCGCAATAGTTCCACACCCGCTGCGTCACCACTTCCACTCCGGCCACGCCATCCACAACGACGACTGCCGCGTCCACCACGGGCAGCACCATCTTGGCTTCGTGGACGAACATGTTGAAGCCGGGAGTATCCAGGAAATTGATCTTCGTCTTGCCCCACTCGACGTACGCCAGGCTGGTGGCGATGGACATCTTCCGCGAGACTTCCTCTTCGTCGTAATCGGTCGTGGCTGAACCATCGTCCACGCGGCCCTGCCGCTGCGTCGCGCCTGAGGTGTACAGCATAGCGGACACCAGCGATGTCTTTCCCGCGTGCCCATGGCCAACCACCGCCACATTCCTGACGTTTACGCCTTCATAGACTTTCATGGATGCACTCCTTGGAAAGAGGCTGGGGAAGAGAGTTTTAGACGACGCGGCAACCCCGCCTTTCACTCCGCGCAGGATGCTACCACATGGAATTTGATGGCTCAACTGGGGGATGGGGTGGTGTGAGGGGCCGAAGAACGAGGCGTACTGTAGGCTCCTAACTTCAGATGACTCATGGTTACCTTCTGCCAAATCACATGTCATCCCGACGTTGAGCATAGCGAAACCGGAGGGACCTTACGACGGCCAGCCCATTTTTCAGCGATCGGCGGGAATATTAATCCCGATCGCGGCCTAGGCAGTTCTATCCGACGTAGGGTCCCTCGCAAAAACAGCTCGGGATGACATGATTTTAGATTGAAAGGGTTATATCTGCAGCCCCGCTCCGATCACCGCGCCTCTTCCTCTGGCGGCGCGTCATCGGGCTTGTCCAGCTTTTGCACTACTGGATTCGGCGGCAGCTCTGGAGGCGGCTGGAAAGCCCCGGGATCCTTTCCCTCTAGCGCCGTCTTCATAAAGTCCATCCACACCGGCAGGGCGGCGCGGGCGCCCGTTTCCCGCGGGCCAAGTGACTTCTGTTCGTCATAACCGATCCACACGCCGCAGGTTGTGGAAGGAGAAAATCCAATAAACCACGCATCGGTAAAATTATTGGTAGTGCCTGTCTTGCCGGCCAGAGGCAATTTCAGGCTGCTCGCGGCCAGCCCCGTACCATGTTCCACTACATTTTGCAGCATGGAAGTCATAAGACGCGCTGTGCGCGCGCTGATCACGTCCTTCACATCGGGATAGTCCTCTTCCAGAACGCGCCCCTCATAATCGCTGACCTTGAGGATGTCGCGCGGCACGATGCGCACGCCGTCGTCAGGAAAGACGCTGTAAGCGGAAGTCTGCTCCAATACCGAAACTCCTGCCGCGCCCAGCGCCACCGGTAGGTACGGCGGAATGGGCGAAGTGATGCCAAAACGGCGCGCGTAATCAATCACCGTCTGAATGCCCATATTATTGGCCAGCTTCAACGCGGGAATATTCAACGACTGCGCCAGCGCCCGCCGCAGGGTGATCGTCCCTTCAAAGTTTTCTTCGTAATTGTGGGGAATGTATGGGCCGGACTGGGTTTGGAAGGCCACAGGCTCATCCACGATTGTGTCATCGGGGCGTGCGCCTTTATCAATGGCCGCGGTGTAAACATACGGCTTGAATGAGGAACCGACCTGCCGCACGGCCTCAGTCGCTCGGTTGAACTTCGATTGGTTAAAGTCGCGGCCGCCCACCATTGCTTTGATCTCGCCCGTGCTGTTGTCAATCGCGATTAGAGCGCCCTGCGCGCCGGAGTCCTGTTCGAGGTCCACACTGGCCCGGCCGTTTGCTCCCAAGGAGAGAATTTTGACATAAGCAACGTCGCCGGGCTTCAGAATGTCGCCTGGCTTGCGGCGCGTCCACGCAGTGTCCGCGGAAAACAACTCCGCAGAATACTTTCCAAACTTGATTGCGGCGTAATTGTTCGACGACGTTGTGACCAGCGCATGAACGTAGTCACCAACTTCAACGTCGTCGTCCCAATCAGGGTTCTCATATTTGTCGAGAGCCGCACCCTCGCTCAGAACATTTTCCAGGTGGCCTTTCCATCCTTGCCGTCTTTCATAAGCGGCAAGTCCTTCGAGCACCGCCTTCCGCGCGGCGCGTTGCATGTCCACGTTCAGAGATGTGTACACGCGCAAGCCACCTTCATGCACGCGATCGCTGCCATATTTGTTCTCAAGATAGCGGCGGATATTCTCGACGAAATAGGGCGCGAGTGAATTTAGATCGTGAGCGAGGTTCAAGTCGAGAGGAGTTTCCCGCGCTGCCGCCGCACGGTGGGCGGTGATTTTTCCGTCTTCGAGCATGGAGTTGATCACCAGGTTCCGCCGCTTCAGCGCGCGGTCCGGATGCACGATCGGAGAGTAGTACACCGGAGATTTGGGCAACGCAGCCAGCAGTGAAGCCTCCTCCAGAGTGAGCTGCTTTGCCGGCTTGCTGAAGTAGTACTCCGAGGCAGCTTCAAATCCATACACGCCGTGGCCCAGGTAAATCTGATTGGCATAGAGTGTGAGGATCTGCTGCTTGGTGAAACGATGCTCAATCTGAATGGCCAGCAATGTTTCCTGAATCTTGCGATGAAACGAACGGTCCGGCGAAAGAAACAGGTTGCGCGCCAGCTGCATGGTCAACGTCGAAGCGCCCTGTACTTTTCCGCCAGATGCAATATCGCGATAAGCCGCGCCAAACGTGCGCCAGACGTTCACGCCCCAGTGGCGGTAAAAATCCTTGTCTTCGATGGAAATGAGCGCCTGCCACAGCACCGGAGGATAGTCGCTATAGTTGGCCACCACGCGGCGTTGCAGTGCGAAAGAACCAATCACGCGCCCTTGATCGTCGTAGACCTCGGTGATCGAACTGGGGCGATAGCTCTCCAGCTCTTCGACTTGAGGAAGATCGGTGGAATAGACCAGAAACAATCCGCCGAGCGAGCCAGCCAGAGCCGCAATGAACACGGCCAGAGCGAACAGGACGCGATGGATAAGCTGCTTGCCGACAATTTCCACCGGCGGCAGGTCTTGAGAAAGCAACTCCATGGCAGGACACGCTCAGCATAGCAGGATCGCAATCGGCGGGTAAGTAAACGGCTTGGTCACGCAGAACGGCTTCACAACGCTAACTTTCCAATGTCCCACAAGGCTGGCTCAGCGTGCCATAGCCGCCTCAAACGAGAAATTTAGAGGCTGCCCACCGGTTCGAATTTTGGAACACCCGGAGAAAGAAGAGCGCGAATATCCCGCACAGGAGGTTGACCAAAAAAGCGGCTGTATTCGCGATTGAATTGAGTGGCGCTTTCGTACCCAACCTCAAAACCGGCACTGGCCGCATCAAGGCCGTTGTTCAACATCAGGTTTCGCGCGGACTGAAGCCGGAGCTGTTTCTGGTATTGAAGCGGGCTCATCGAAGTCAGCGTCCGGAAATGGTGGTGCAGTGTAGAGACGCCCATGCTCGCGAGCTGCGCGAGTTCTTCCACGCGCAGCGGTTTGGAATAATTCGCTGCGATCCAGGCAATCGCTTTCGCCGTCCGATGGCTTTGGTCTCCGAGGGTCGCCACGGCGCGTAAACGCGCTCCCGCGCGTCCCTGCAGAACGCGATAGATGATCTCGCGCTGAATGAGGCCGCTGAGAAAAGGAATGTCACGAGGGCTTTTCAGCAAATCCAGCAGACGGCAACATGCGTCCTCAAATTCCGGCGTGATCTCTCCGAGAGAAATAGCTGGACTGCCGGATGGCGCCTCGGCAACATGAATTTCCTCACGGCCAAGCAGCTCGCGAACCATAGACATGTCCAATTGGAGCGATAGTACGAGACAGGGGACCTGTTCAGTCGCCTCGGCCACCCAGCTCACAATTGGCAAGTCCACCGCAGTCAGCAGAAAACGGGACTCACCGTAGATATAACTTGTCGCGCCGAGGTTCGCCTGTTTACGACCTTGAGCCACCACAATGATGCCGGGATGGTAGGTCGTCCGGCACGGCGGGGTCGGAGAGATCCGCCGGTGGAGCGATAGTCCGGGAATCTCTGTTATCCGTTTCTCTTCCTTGCCGATGTAGGAGGCAATCTTGTTCGCGAGTTGTGTGTGCAACCGGCGATCCGGGTTCGTTTTTGGACCGTTATTTTGCCGCGAGTTTTTCATATCTTTGCTCCGCGCCGTCCGATTCTAAGATAGCTCCCTATCTGTATGGGATGCTATCGATTTTTCTCATAGCAAGAGGAATAGGCAATAAGTTGGCAGGATCGAGCTACCGGTTGACGGTCCTTTGCTCATAAATTCGAGGATGCAAGGGCAAACAAAATGAGCCGCGCGCCCTCGGAGAGAGCCATGAAAGCCGTCGTGTTAGGTCTATTTCTATCAATCTTGATTGCGCAATCGTCCTACGCACAGCAATCGCCACAGCCACCAACGGAAACGATTAAAACTGCCGCAAGTCATACACCCGAGCAACAAGAAGTCATCAACCTCTCAAAGACGAAATGGGATTGGATGGCAAACAAGAAGGCCGATTCCTTAGAGACACTATTTGATGACAAAGCAATGTTCACTCACATGGGAGGGACATGGGGAAAAAACCAGGAACTGGCTACCATTAAGAGCGGTGGCATCTGGTACAAAAAAGCTGTCGTTTACGCAGTTGACGCTCGCATATTTGGCAACACAGCAATCCTGCTGGAGGACATTGATTTACAGGCCGTAGTCGGTGAGCACGAAGTCACCAATCCTTTTATGGTGACTGAGGTGTATATCAAGGAAAACGGCAAGTGGAAGCTCGCCCAACTCACGTTCTCGCATCTGCTCAGGCCAGTTAAAATGAATAGCAATAACAATTAACCACACACAGATAGAGAGAGCCGAGATCTGCCACAAAATTCGGCGCTCTTTGTAGGCAGGGGCTTGGCTCCTTGGAATATTTCGTCAATCGCCTGACTCGTCAATCGGCCAACTAAGGAGAATCCAATGAAGAAGCGCACACTGGGAAAAAGCGGGCTGGAAGTTTCGGCCCTGGGCTTCGGTTGCATGGGACTGAGTTTCGGCTTTGGCCCTGCGCTGGAAAAGAATGAGGCCATCAAGGTAATTCGCGCGGCTTTTGACGGCGGCGTGACGTTCTTTGATACTGCCGAAGCGTACGGGCCGTTTACGAACGAAGAACTTGTCGGCGAGGCACTGGCCCCGTTTCGCGACAAAGTCGTCATCGCAACAAAATTTGGTTTCGAAAACGGCGTCCCAAGCCAGGGCACCAACAGCAAGCCGGAACGAATCAGGGCGGTGGCTGAGGCTGCCTTGAAACGCCTCAAGACCAACGTAATTGATCTCTTTTATCAACATCGGGTGGATCCGAACGTTCCAATCGAAGACGTCGCGGGTACGGTGAAGAACCTAATCCGAGAGGGTAAGGTGAAACATTTCGGAATGTCAGAAGCCGGCGCTGCAACCATTCGCCGGGCACATGCCATACAACCAGTAACGGCCTTGCAGAGCGAGTATTCGCTGTGGTGGCGTGAGCCGGAAAAAGAAATCATTCCGACGCTCGAGGAGCTTGGCATCGGCTTCGTACCATTCAGCCCACTCGGCAAAGGCTTCCTGACCGGGGCAATCAAAGAAGATACGAAGTTCGACAAGAGCGATTTTCGGAACGTCGTTCCCAGGTTCAACGAGGAAAACCGCAAGGCGAACCAGGCGTTGGTGGACGCGCTGGGCCACATTGCAGACCAGAAGAAGGCGACCAAGGCGCAGATTGCTCTAGCCTGGCTGCTCGCCCAAAAGCCGTGGATCGTGCCAATTCCGGGAACCACAAAGCTGCATCGCCTCGCAGAGAACCTAGGTGGCGGAGGGGTGGAATTGACAGATAACGATCTGAAAGCCATCAGTGACGCCCTCTCCGCAATCCAGGTTCAAGGGGAAAGATACCCGGCCCACTTTCAAAGTCTTGTAAACCGTTAGCGAGCGGGGAAAATGCAAGAGGCGTTCAGAAAATGTCGGGTAGTTCGGAGGTTGGATTCCTAATGTCTAAATTCCGAGTGTCTAGCTTCCTAATGTCCACGACGCCTGCTCAGCGCGCAGCTCGCGAATCAGGATTCGAACCAGCATCCCGTCATAGCGGGTACCGCTGAGCTTTTCCAGTTCGACAAGTGCGGCCTCACTGCTCTTTGCCGGACCAAAAGAGCGGTCCATGGTCATGTTCGCGTAAGCGTCGGCAATCAGCAAGATCCGCGACCAGAGCGGGATCTGCTCGCCACGCAAGCCCGCCGGGTATCCCGAGCCATCGAAGGCTTCGTGGTGGTGGGCAATCGCCTCGCGCAACAAGTCGCTGTGCGGCAACGTGCCTACGATGTCCGCGCCCACACGGGTGTGCAATTTGACGAAATAGAAATCGTCATCGCTCAGTGGATGCATCTTGTTCAAAATCCGCTCCGGCACGAATATCTTCCCCGCATCGTGAACCCGGGCCACGTATTCGAGATCGGAGATCTGGTCGGGCGTCATGCCAATGGCCCGGCCCATCACGCCGGCGTAGCGCGAAACCATTTCTCCGTGTCCGGAAGCATTCATCTCCCGCGCTTCGGCTGCATGAGTAAGCGCTTCAATGGAATCGCGCAGCATGTCCACGTTAAGGTTTTTCTCGCCGCCCGCCAACTTTTTCAAAGTGGCGAGCAATTCTTCCAGATGCTCCAGCCCTGCATGCTCGCGATGTAAAAACCCTTCAATGTAACCGGCAATCAGTTGCCGTTGCATCGCCACACTTTCGCCTTCGCCGGATTCGTCCGGGGTGGAAACGCGATCTCCTCCCGCGCGTTTTGAGATATACATGCCCGCATCAGCCGCGCGGATAATTTCCTCCGACGACGAGCCATGCACCGGGAAACTGCCCACGCCAAAGCTTCCTGTGATGTGCTGTTGGCTGAGCATAGGGTCGGTGGCGATCCACAGGCGCAGGCGTTCGGCGAGGATCTGCGCCTGCTCCGCGCCGGTTTCCGGCATCAGGATGATGAATTCATCTCCGCCGTAGCGGGAAACAATGTTGGACTGCCTGCTCTTCTGCTCAAGAATCCGGCCCACGCGCGCCAACACAAGATCGCCTTCCAGATGGCCGAGGCTGTCATTCACTTCCTTGAATTTATCCAGGTCCATCAACACTACGGAAAACGGCCTTCCCGAACGCGCAGCGCGCTTCCATTCCTGGCTCAATGATTCCCAGAAATACCTTCGAGTTTTCAGGCCCGTCAGTCCGTCGGTAATGGATTGCTGCTGCAATTTTTGGAAGACGAACGCGTTGTGCAGCGCAGTAGCCAGCAAGTCGGCCATGGTGTTCATGATCAGCGTGTCCTGCGGGGAGAATGCGTCTTCCTTCGCGCTCTCCACGTTAAGCACGCCGAGCAACATTTCGCCGTAGGTGACCGGAATGCAGAGCACGGAACGGGAACCCGCGATGATTCCCTGCAACTGCGCTGGATCGTGCGACTGCACCAGAGCTTTTTCGCCCGTGCGGGCGACGCGGCCCAGAATGCCGGCTCCCAATGGGATTCGCCGCCCCAGCGCCTGGTTCGTGCTTCCGGCTTCGGCCTTGATCTCAATTTCCTTGCTGACGTAGTCAAAAATGCCGATGCCGATGTGGTCATAGTGAAAGTTCTTCTGGATCTCGCTGACAATGGAGATCAGCATCTGCTCGGAACTCTCACTGGAAATCGCCATCTTCGAAACGTTGTTCAGGAAGGCCAGCTGCCGCGAGCGCCGCTGCTCCTCCTGGAACAGGCGCGCATTTTCAACTGCCACGGAAACCTGGCCCGCCGCGGTCTGCATCACTTCCAGGTCGCGTTGCTCGAAGACATATTCGCGGTCGGGGCTTAGAGCGGCCATAATGCCAACCGACTTCCCGCCCAGAAAAATCGGCGCGGCGCAGAATGATTTGATCACCCGATTTGGAGTTACATAAACCACTCCCAGGCGTTCGCGGACTTGTTCCACGTTAGAGCGGATCAGCAAAGGCTGCCCGGTGCGAATTATGTATTCCGACAGGCCGTTCTCAAACTTGCGCGTCCGCTTGGGGAGCGTTTTGCCGTCCACAATTTCCAATTCAAAGTGAACTTCATCGCCCGATTGAAAGGCGATGAAGAAATTAGTGGTATCAAAAATCTGGCCAAGTTCCTTTTGAATCGCGGAAAAAATTTCTTCCTGGTCAAGGTGAGAACTGATGGCCTGGCCAATCTGAGTGAGCAACTCATACTCTTTGGTGCGGCGTTGCGCCTCGTGCATCACCACATAGTTTTCCAGCGACAATCCAATTTGCAGAGCCAGTCCGTTCAGCAGGCCCAGCTTGGAGGAACCGAGCACCCGGCGTTCGGCGTATGCAAACACGATGACGCCAAAAATGCGCTCTCTGGTTTGCAGGCTGACGGCCGTAAGGTTGCGAACGCTTTCCCGGCCCATGTCCTCGCGCAATTGAGCAAACCGCGCTCCGGGAAAGGCGGGCAGCGGTTCAGGCATTTCCTGAATGTTCCGCAAGGTAATCGGCGCGCCGCGCTTGTAGGCCAGCTCCGAAAGATATTCGCCTGCGCCACCCTGTTCCATCCGGGCCAGGAAGTCCTCGGAAAAACCACGCTGCACCGAGGGGAGGACTCCGCGCCAGCGCTCCGAGATGTAAATCATCGAACGGCTGGTTTGCAGAGAAGAAACCAGGCGATCCAGAAGATTTTGCATGCTCGGGAGCACATCATCAGACGAGAGCAGTCCGGTAGGATCCGAGCTTAACGTGGAAAACGCCAGCGCATTCTCCTGCACGGCCTCGCGTTCGTACTCGGAGAGCACCATCACCATAGAGATGCCCAGCAGCATTTGCGGAATAGCGCCAAACGTCTGCCCACCCGCTCCAAATACCTGCAAATACCCATGGTGGGAGACGCGAATGATCATGATGCCGGCCCACAACAGAAGCGACATTGCCAGAAACGTAAACGCCAGTGAGCCTTTGCGATAGGAATGCCGGTAGAAAAACGCCGCGCAATAGAGCAAGGACAGCGCTACAAACCAATCCACCAGCAAATGCGGATTGGCGGAGGCATCGAAATGCAGCACCCCGCCCGCGCTTTGCCGGTGCAAGTTCCAATAAGCCAGAACAACCAAGACTGCGAGCAATGCTCCGTCAACCCAGCGCAGAGTGAATTTTTGCCGCAGCAGGCGGGTGGAAACCACCAGACAAATCGCCGTGGTTCCCAACAATACCGAACTCATGAATGCGGCGATGCCCGAATTAGAAAAGGCGTTCCAGGCTACGAAGAGGTAGTGCAGCACATACATCGTCCATGCGACTTGCCAGGCGCGAAAGTAGGCTTGCTTGCTCTGTTCGTAGAGATAAGTAAAAACGAGAAACAGGAGCAGCGTGACAGTCGCGGGGATGAAGACGGCGCTAATCACAATGATTAGGAATTTCTAAACTTATGGTTTCACAGCGGAGAGCCTAAAACAACAGAATTGATGGGCTCGGCGCTCCCTTGAGAGGGACGAGCTATCTACCATTGAATCAGCAAGATCGGGGCACCCTGAAATGTCTCGAAAATGCCCTGTAGCCGCATCGGTATCCCCGGCGTTTGGGTACAAAAAATACAGAGTCCATGCTAATTCAGCTTCTCTTTATGCTCTGTTCTGAGAAATTCTTGCCTTGTTGGAGATCGCCCAGCCACTTACCCGCGGGTAGCCCATTCAAAACTTGTCATTAGCCATACAGTTAGCGTTACTGTGGAGAACGAGGGGGAATGGCACGTGTCGTGCGAGTAGGGATGCAGGTAAGGAAGTAAGCAGGCCTGGCGCGTGACTCTCCCGTAAAAATGGTAGACGCGCAAGTTTGCTGGAGGAAATTTTGTGAATAGCGGGAAACAAGACCGGCTCAAACGAGCCGAATTTTGTGCGGTGGTAGCCTTCGTACTATTGGTTTGTATAACTATCTTATTTGTCAGCGTGACGGTCGCATTTGCCGTCCGCAGGTCAGTAGAAAACAACGCGGCCACAAAACAGAATGCGCCGCTGCAGAACATCGCGGCACAAAACACATTGGCATTCAATTCACAGGCTCAAAGCCCGGCATCGCCTGCCCAGACAATGGGCGGGGCGGACCCATCCGGCGCGAATCCATCCACGCCGGATTCGTCCACGGCAAAGGATTTGAGCACTGTTTCAGGAATGGTTACGGATTCTTACTGCGGGGCGCGGCACTCGCGCAACTCCAACCGCAGCTCCACTGAATGTGTGCGCTACTGTACGCATCGAGGAGCAAGCTACATTCTGGTGAGCAGCGGCGGAACCTACATGTTGCACGGCAATAAAGCGACGTTCAACAAATTCGCGGGTCAGCGGGCGAAAGTGACGGGCACGCTTGATGGAAGAGTCATCGGCGTTCGCTCCATCATGGCCAGCAATTAGTTCTTATTCCGCTGACGGCTGCTCCGCGATCAGAGACTCTAATTTTTTAGTTTCGCCGCTCACTGCCATCGCAGGCGGTTGCTGAGGACGTTGTTCCACCCGCGCTCCACTTCTTTCGTCCCATTTCCCAAAGATCATTTTTCCAGCGGTCGTCTGCAGCACCGAGGTCACGGAGATGTCTATGGTCTTGCCAATCATTTTGCGGGCATTGTCCACCACGACCATGGTGCCATCATCCAGGTAAGCGACGCCCTGGTTATATTCTTTGCCTTCTTTCAAAATAAAGACCTTCATGCCTTCGCCGGGCAAAACAATGGGTTTCAGCGAATTCGCGAGTTCGTTGATGTTGAGCACGTCCACACCTTGCAACTGTGCGACTTTATTCAAATTAAAATCGTTGGTGATGATTTTGGCTTCATAAACCTTGGCCAGTTCAATGAGTTTTAAATCCACTTCGCGGACTGCGGGGAAATCATCTTCCACGATCTGAATTTGCAGGTGCGCGGATTTCTGCAAACGCTGCAGGATATCGAGCCCCCGCCGCCCGCGGTTGCGCTTAAGCGAATCGGCGGAGTCAGCGACCAGTTGCAATTCGCGCAGCACAAATTGCGGGATCACGATGATGCCGTCAAGAAACGCCGTTTCTGAAATATCGGCGATGCGGCCGTCAATAATTACGCTGGTGTCGAGGATCTTGAAGCTCTTTTTGAATTGCTTTTCGCCACCGAAGACGCCACCGAGCGCGGAAAGATTCAGCAAGTCACCTTTATTAGCGCCGACAATGAGGCCGACGTAGGCCATCAGCAGCATCACCATGATCTGCATGAAGCTGCGCGTCTGATTGTCAGGAAGGCTGTTACGGATAACCAGGCTGAACATGTACGCGCCGATAATGCCCAGAATGCTCCCGATGGCCGCGCCGATCAGCCGCTTTAAGCTGACGTGGCGCAATCTCCATTCAAACAGGACAATGGCCAGGCCGAGAAAGGACCCGGCGACCGCATCCCAGGGATGAACAAGCCCAAATGGCCGGATGAGATAACAGGTAATTCCTACGATGATGATGAATAAGAGCCGTACCAGAATTAAGTCCACGCGAAACCTCCCCCTCAGACCCCTCGCCCCGCGCGGCAAAAAAATCCGAAAAACGCCAAGGCCAAAACATTTGGCTTCACGAAGCGAAGCCTCTATGAATGCAGTTAACGAATTCTTGAACGCGGCGCCCCGCTCTCGGGCAGAGCGACCTGAATATTTGCAAGAGTATATACCGGGTTTGGCCGCCAGCGTAGCAGCATCTTAAGGGCGGGTGAGGTAAACGCCTGTTGGAAAGACGAAAATTCGGAAATTCTACTCAAAAGCCGGACGGAAAGAAGGTACCGGGGTGTTGGCCAACGTAGCTCGCTTACCCCGATTACACTTGCTGCTGTCTGGCTTCGCCTAGCGTTACCTGGACGTCCATTTTCTTTTTGCCGCGGTAAATTGTGACGCGAAGCGTGTCTCCGGCGCGGTGGCTGTTCATGGCGTGGGCGAGGTCTTGCTGGTCTTGGACGTCGTGGCCGTCAATGCCGACGATGAGGTCTCCACCGAGCCGGATGGGAATATTTCCCAAATATGCCGCCTCGTTCCCGCCGCGAAGACCGGCGCGCTCGGCGGGTCCGCCGGGCTGCACGCTGACGATGAGGAGTCCGTAGTCGGCTTCCAAACCCATTTGCTGTGCCAGGTTGGAATCAATGGGGATGGTGCGCACGCCGAGCGCGGGGCGGCGCACTCGGCCCAGCGTCACAAGGTCATTGATGACGGCTTTGGCGGTGTTAATAGGAATGGCAAAACCGATTCCGGCGCTCTGATTGGCGCCACCATTGGAGACGATCATGGTGTTGATACCGATGACTTCTCCCTGGTAGTTGAGGAGCGGGCCGCCGGAGTTTCCGGGGTTGATGGCGGCGTCGGTTTGAATGGCTTCGTCAATTTCCGGGCCGTTCGGCTCCTGGACGGGGCGGATGGAACTTACGATTCCGGTAGTGAGAGTGCCGGAGAGGCCGAAGGGATTGCCAATGGCATAAACCTTTTGGCCAACGTCAATGACTTTAGAATCGCCGAGCGTTGCGGGAACAAGGTCAGGGGCCTTGATCTGAATGACAGCGAGATCGTGCGAAGGATCGGTGCCGACGATTTCCGCGTGGTACTTTTTGCGATTGTGCAGGGTGACTTCAAGTGCGCGCGCGTTCTCAACAACGTGGTAGTTGGTAAGGATGTAGCCTTTTTTATCGATGATGAAGCCGGAGCCCTGCCCTTCCTGCGGGACGAGTCCATAGAAAAAATCGTAGGCGACCTGGCGTGAAGTGATGTTGACGACCGAGGGAATGCTTTTCTTATAGACGTCAATATTGTTTTGCTCCTCGGCATCGTGATGTTGGGAACCGGCGGCCTCTGTCACCTCAGGGGGAGCGTAAGGCGATCGCATCGCAGAGCGCGGACGGGAAGAGCGGTACGTGGTGAAATAAAAAAAGATTCCTACGAGAAGGATTGCGAAGAAAATTGGACGCAAGGATTTCATGCTTGTCTCTCTCTTAGTAGTTGCCCTCAGCGGCTAAAGCCGCGAGATTTATGAATTCTTTGCGGCACGACTGAAGGCGTGCCCTTCCCGCTGATTTACCAGATCACGCGCACTGCAAGACCGCGCGTACTTCACACCAATTGCGAGATCGGGCCAATTAAGAGTTCCCGTCCGCGCGACCTTGCCGACTATTTTCCCTAGATTGCAGGTCGCGTTGCAAGTCGGCAAAAATTTCCTGGGCGCGCTTTTGGCTGTCTGCGAGCGTCCCGGAATTATCAATCACATAATCGGCGCTACTGATTTTCTCTTCATCGGAAAGCTGGGCGGCCATGCGGCGCTCGACTTCGCGGCGGGCGGCTTCCGTGCTGATGGAAAGTCTTGCAGCCAGCCGCTCCGCGCGCTGCTGGGGCTGGCAGGTGACGACGATAAGGCGATCGAATTGATGCCGGGCTCCGGCTTCAAGAATCAACGCAGCTTCGACAACGGCGATTGAATTCGGGTCACTGCGGCCAATGTTTTCCATCCATTCTTCCTGCGCTCGCAAGACGGCGGGGTGGACGATTCGATTCAGTTCCTGGATACGCGGTGACGTGTCTGGGCCTCCAAAAGCCGCTTGCGCCAGCTTTGCACGGTTGATGGTTTTATCGGGATTCAGAATTTCAATTCCGAATTGACGAACCACCTCCGCGTAAACCGGCATGCCGGGACGCATAAGGTGGTGGGCGATGTCATCGGCTTTGACCAGGTGCGCGCCGAGAGAAACGAAGACGTCGCCAATGGCGGATTTTCCGGAGGCGATGCCTCCGGTGAGGCCGACTTTTAGCAAGAGGGCTCCGCAGCCAGGGAAGTACCGGAAATCGCAAACGAGATATTTTTCATTGGGATATTAGTGCAGCCAGGTTTCACCCGACTCATTCTATCCAGCCCTTGAAAATTCTGGAATGCGGTTGCCGCGGCGCAGTTTGGCGGCGCGAACGGTGTTCGACATAAGCATGGCGATGGTCAGGGGACCAACTCCGCCGGGCACAGGCGTCAGGGCGCCAGCCACTTGCGCGACTTCAGGATGAACGTCGCCGACCAGCGTTGATCCTTTGGCGCGGAAAGTTTCCTCGCGTTTGGCGTTGCCGCCGTAAAGGCGCTTGAATTCCGCAGGGTCGGTGACGCGGTTTGTGCCGACGTCAATCACGGTGGCCCCGGGTTTGACGAAGTCGCGGGTGATCATCCCGGCGCGTCCGATGGCCGCAACCAGAATGTCGGCGCGGCGGCAGACGCCGGGCAGATCGCGAGTTTTGGAGTGGCACACGGTGACGGTGGCGTTGGCATTGATGAGCAGCATGGCGACCGGCTTTCCGACAATGTCACTGCGGCCAACCACGACGGCTTCCTGTCCGGCAATGGGGACCTGGCTGCGCTTGAGGATTTCGATGACCCCTGCGGGCGTGCAGGCGACCAGGCCATCGCGCTGAGTGGAGAGCAGGCCGACGTTCATGGGATGGAATCCGTCCACATCTTTTGCGGGGTCCACGGCCAGCAGGACCTTCTTGGAATCCACCTGCGGCGGCAATGGGAGCTGCACGAGGATGCCGTCAATTTCGTCGCGCTCGTTCAACTCGTGAACAAGGGCGAGTAGTTCTTCGGTGGTGACGGTATCGGGCGGCGTGTGCTGTTCGCTGTAGATGCCGAGTTCTTCGCAGCTTTTCACTTTGCCGCGAACGTATATTTCAGAGGCGGGATTGTGTCCTACCAGCACAACGGCCAGCCCCGGCCGGATTCCGGCGGCGGTCATAGCTTTGACCTGGGCCCCGACTTCGCTGCGGATTTCGCTCGCGATCTTAACGCCGTCTAGAATTCTTGCGGGCATGGGGCCTCGATTCCGATGAGAATGATGTCATGGAAATTTTACCGTAAACCGTGTGAGGATGCTGCGAAGTACGGACAAGGAGATTTGTGGCAACTTCAGTTTCTCTGAAGGACGTAACTTAGCATAAAATTCATGGATGATCTCTCAAGATTTACTCGATATTCTGGCGTGTCCGGTCTGCAAAAAGCCGCTAACCCTGCGGGAAGATAAAGAGAGTCTAAAGTGCGGAGAGTGCCGGCGAGTTTATTCGAGCCGCGATGGAATTTTGAATATGCTGGCGGATGAAGCGGTGATTGAGCAGGCTTAATATAGGCGGCACTAGGGCTGATTTTGATCGGTTTGTTGTTTGTTGTCTTTGCCCTGGTCTTCTTTCCGTTCAGGGTTTTTCTGTTCCTGATTCTGGTTTTGTTCTTCTCCCTGGTCCGCGTGGCCTCGCGGAGAGTCCTGCATTGGGCTCTGGTCGGCCTTGTGGTCATCGTTCTGACTTTCCCCGGGTGCGACCATCTGCCGTTCCACCGACCAAATGTCCTGCTGGTTTTTCTCGAAGGGATAGACGTGGACCATCCAGCCGAAAATCTGCGGGACGAACCTGCCGCCGGCGGCTTCGCACTTGTCGCGGGAAACGATGGAACCCGATAAACCGAACTTGGGATTGGGCCGGGACATCAACTGGTTCTCGCCACGAGGGGGAAGGCAAAGATTAATGTGCGCATGCCACTGGGCGATGCTCAAAGGCACGCGGCTGTCGAGTTCGCTGAGGCTGGCGTGTTTGGGCGCGGTGTACATGACGCCGATAATCTTGTAACGGTCCCCCCCCTGCTTTTCATAGAGCAGAGACGTGGGGTGCTCGGGATTGAAATCAAAAATCGCTTCCATCGCATAGCGGTAGTTGGTGAAGTGGTACATCCGCTGCGGAACGTTGGGAAGGAAAATGACGTACCCGTCGGCCAGAGCTTTGCGGTAATCCTGATATTGCTCGGCCACCTTGCGCGCCGCAGCCGCGACCACCTGCGCGCGGTCGTTATCTCCTGGCGTGGCGAGCCTGAGCGGCGTCATTTTCATGTGCGGTCCGGAATCCATGTGGCCCTGCATGTTGTTCATGGCGTGGACGGCGTTTTCATCCGCGCTGCTCATGGATTCACGGGAAGTTTGCGACGATGACATGGTCATGTTCCCCATGTCATCGTTCTGGGCGGAGCTTGGCGGCTTGGCCTGGACCTGTGCCCGAACTTGGGCCGCAAATGCGGCAAGCGCCAGCGTACAAATGGGAAGAATTCTTCTCATGGCCTTTGTCTTATCTATTAACACGGAAACTGGACGGATGTTTCTCGTGCAAAGCGGAGATTCCGGTTACAAGAGTAACCGCATAATTCCCGCGAAAGACGTGCAAACAACTCAGAGACTCAAGGACGTTAAGACTCGTTGCGCTGCGTTCTCGCCTGATCGCATGCAGTCGGGTACGCCGATGCCAGAGTAAGCATTTCCGGCAAGCGCGAAAGAAGGAAGCTGGCCGGCAAGGCGCTGAATATTTTCTACCCTTTGCGCGTGGCCGACGGTGTATTGCGCCATTGCGTTTTTCCATCTGAATATGCGTGTGAAAAGCGGCTCGACGTTTACACCTAAGATTTGGCGCAGCTCTTCGCGGACAATTTTCAGGATGGCGTCGTCATCCTTCGCAAGGATTTGATCGTTGTGAGATCCGCCCAGAAAGCAGCGGAGGAGCGCCATACCGGCAGGAGTGCGACTGGGGAATTTTTGATGGACGAAGGTGACGGCCATTGTGTTTTTTCCTTCAGAGCGCGGGACAAGAAAACCGAAGCCAGACGGCAGGGACAGCCGCGTTTGATCGAACCCTAGAGCCACCGTTACAGATGAACTGTAAGGAATTTCGCGGAGATGTTGCGCGAGATTGGGAGATGAAGCCTGCAGCAGGAAAGCGGCTGCGTAAGCCGGGGCTGCAAGGATGACCGCGTCAAAGCGTTCGGATTCGCCGTCCACGGAAGCGATCCATTGCCCGTCTTCGAAATGAAGAGAATCAACGCGTGCGTTTGTGCGTAGAGACGACGTGGGAATTTTTGCGGCGACGGCATCAGCCATCTGCTGCATTCCGGCCCGCAGTGAGGTAAAGATCGGACGCGAAGGACCTTTCGGCATTTTTTTCCGTGCCGCGATCATGCTTTTCCCCAGGCTGCCGAATTTTGCTTCCATCTCCACGAAGCGCGGCAGCACGGACTGCACGCTCAATTCGGAGGCGTTGCCTCCGTACACGCCAGAGAGCAAAGGATCGGCAAGGCGGTCCACCATTTCGCCGCCATAGTGGCGAGTTATGAAAGCGGCCACGCTTTCGTCCTTTTTTGAAGGAACTGGTTCTCCGTTTCGCATGGCTGGAGCGGAGGAAAACCACTCCCGCGCCATCCGTAGTTTTGTGCTCAGGGAAAAGAGCGGAGAAAGAGCGATGGGCCAGACTTTAGTCGGCACCATGAAGGCGAGGCCGTCGGGCATGGGAATGAGGCGGCCTTTTAAGTAGATGTAAGTTTTTCTTTCCGAATCACGGGAAGTGATCAGTTGATCTCCCAACCCAATTTCGCGGCAAAAATCAACGGCCCAGCCTTTTTCCGTGAGGAATGAATCCGGGCCGGCCTCGACCACGCAACCTTCGACGCGGTCGGTGAGAAGCACGCCGCCCAGGCGAGCGCTTGCCTCGAACAGCCGGTACTCCAACGGCACGCCAGCCAGACGGGCCTTTTCCAGCGTATAGGCCGCTGACAGCCCGGAGATTCCACCGCCGATGATCGCGATCTTCTTCAAAAAATTATTTCTCGGGCCATTCCGCGGAGCTAGGCGGCCAGTCTAATGTCTTCTACTTTACAGGGATTACTGAGCGAATATCCGCATCCGTCCAAACTGGTTGAGACCCAACGGATAAAAAACGCGCCGAATCCCCCATTGGGGTGTCTAAGTCTATAAAATTGTAACTGTCGGCATCGAATGAGAATTTGGTCCATACCAGCGGGGCGGCTATTTGGAACGGACATTCGTATTCATATTACGTTCCTGTTTCTTCTCTTTTTTATTTGGCTCACCGAATCGGGGCCGCATGGCCCGGTTTATCCCGCACGGGGCGTCGCGTTGGTGGGAATTATTCTGGCGTCGGTCATGGCGCATGAGTTCACGCATCTTTTCACCGCACTGAAATTCGGAGTCATTCCCAAGTCGGTGGTGCTTTTGCCACTGGGCGGCGTCAGCATGGTGGATGAAACGCAGCAGGCCTTTGAGTCCACGCCAGAGAGCTGGAAGAAGGACATTCGCATCGCAGCGGTAGGCCCGGTGGTGAACCTGATCATTGCGTTGGTGGCCGGGAGCATTATTCTGAACGTCGCTCCGCAAGTCCAGTTATGGGCCCGTCCGTATTTGAGTTCCGCTCACCTGGTGCGCAGCTTCGTGTGGTGCAATCTGGGACTTGGCCTGCTCAATCTGATTCCCGCCTATCCGCTGGACGGCGGACAAGTGCTTCGCGCTGTATTCAGCATGAAGAGCAATCCCATCCACGCCACCCGGCGCGCGGTTTCGATTGGCCAGAGCATTGCCATGGTGTTCATGCTGGCGGGCATGGTGCAATATTTTGAGCGGGCAGGAATGGAAAGCGCCTGGGTTGCGCTGATTGGCTTCTTCCTTCTATTGGCGGCGCAGCTTGAAGAACGTTCAGCGGTGTTCCATTCCGTGCTGGAGACCGTGCGTCTGGAAGACATTATGCTCACGGACTTCGCATCGCTTTCCCCGGCAGACACGCTAGAAGACGCGCTGAATAAAGCAGTGCATTGCCTGCAGGATGATTTCCCGGTAATTCGCGGCGGAGACATGGTGGGCGTTATTTCGCGGCAGAAGATTGTGCACGCCTTGCGGGCTGAGGGAAATGGATACGTACAATCAGCGATGAACAGGATTTTTGATGTGGCCCAGAAGAAGGAGTCCCTGGCCTCAGCCTTCCGCAAGCTCAGTTCGCGCAACTTGAGCCTGATTCCGATTGTCGAAGATCAACGACTGGTGGGGATTGTAACGCTGCAAAATCTGATGCACTCGATGGCGCTGCTGGCGGAAAGCCGCAGGTTGCGTGGCGCGACGGAGTAATCGCGTTTCCCTGTCTCCAAAAACTCAGCACTGCTAGATCAGCAAAAATCTAGAAATTAAATACCAAGCCAATGGTGGGCTCCGCAGTGTGCGCCAGTCCGCCGCTGAACAGGTTACGGACCCCGAAGTCTGGTGGTTGATAAAGCAGCCCCCGAAACTGCAAGCGGAAGGCAAGGTTCGGGATAATCCGGTAGTCGGTCCCCGCTCCGTATAACACGGTTGGCAGTTTCTGGCGCACTGCTCCGGCGGGCGTACTGACTCCGTCAATTATGGTGTCGGCAGGGCCAAAAGCAATAATGCCGCCTCCGGCCAGGAAAAACGGTTCCCAGCGCCCGCGGCGGAAGGGATGAAACAATAGAGCGCCGCTGAATTCGCGCATGTCTCCCGGAATTTGATAGAAAAGGCCGCCCGCCTGGTATTTTTCTGTGTTGTAGGTGCTTTCAAAGTTGAAGTCCGCTGAAACTTTGGAAGAGATGCGAAAACCCACGGTTCCGAGAAAACCGCCGGAACTGGTCGGGCTTTGTACAACTCCGTTTCCGCTGGTTTGGCGGGGAAGCTTTCCCGCAAAGTTCAGGCTCACATTGAAACGGCCATCCTGGGCAAGCAGCAGGGGACAGAGAAGAAACAATGTCCCAAGAAAAATGGTCAAGCGCATCGTTTTGTTCATTCTTGTCCTTGGCTCGATCCTGTGCATCTTGTTGCACGCCGACTAAAGCCGGATAGATTTTGCCTGCTGCACTGCCGGAATTTTGCGCAACTCCGCGAGCACAGATTCAGGGACGGCGCTGTCCACGTGCACCACGGCGACCGCTTCCAATGGCTGCTCGGGCTTCGCCTCACCCTGCCTGCGTCCCAATGAAAAATTGGCGATGTTGATTTTATACTCGCCGAGAATGGAACCGATTTTTCCGACTACGCCCGGAACGTCGCGATTGCGCATGTAGACCAGGTTCTCTTCGAGCGGCGCTTCCACGTCAATACCATCCACGTGCAGCAAGCGGGGAAATTCCTGGCGCAGCACCGCGCCCTTGACCACGTGCTCGCCCTTGCCGGTCTTCAAAATAATGGAAAGAACGCTGCCCGCGCCGCCGCTGGAACTCTTGGGGCTCTTTTCTTCTTCTACTTTTAATCCGCGAGAGGCCGCGAGGGTTGCGGCGTTCACCAGATTGGCTTTTTCTTCCACGATCTGGTTCATGACGCCCTTGATGGCTGCATTGCGAATCAATTCAGTTTTGCCCTCCGCGATGTGGCCAGTGTAGCGGATGGAAATTCCCTCAAATGGGCTTTCGCTGGTTTGTCCAAGGAATCCACCCAGTCTTTCGGCCAGCACAATGTAGGGCAGCATCTCGGTATATTCTTCGTGCGTCACCGAAGGGACGTTCACGGCGTTCTGGATGACTCCATGCTTCAGATATTCCTTGACCTGCATGGCGATCTGGACGCCAACCGCTTCCTGGGCCTCGTGCGTGGAGCCGCCGATGTGGGGCGTGAGGATGACGTTGTCCATGGCTTGCAGGGGCGAATCCTTGAGCGGCTCTTTGGTGAAGACATCGAGAGCGGCGCCCGCTACATGGCCGGACTTGAGGGCCTCGACGAGTGCTTGTTCGTTCACCAGCTCGCCGCGCGCAATGTTCACGATACGCACACCCTTTTTCATCTTCTTGATCGACTCGGCATTGATCATGCCGGTGGTTTGCGGCGTGAGACCGACGTGCAATGTGAGGTAGTCGGCGGCGGCGTAAATTTCATCCATGGAAGCGAGCTTGATGCCCGCCTCTTTGGCGACCGCGGCGGAAACAAAGGGATCGTGACCGATGACTTCCATGGAAAATGCGCGAGCTCGCTTGGCGACTTCCATCCCGATTTTGCCGAGTCCGACAATGCCGAGGGTCTTGGCGCGAAGCTCGGTGCCTTGAAGCGATTTCTTGTCCCACTTGCCCGCGTGCATGCCGGCATCGGCCTTGCATAGGAAGCGGGCCATGGCCAGCATGACGCCAATCGTCTGCTCGGCGACGGCAACCGCGTTTCCCCCGGGCGTGTTCATCACGGCGATGCCTTTGCGGGTGGCGGCATCCAGGTCAACGTTGTCCACACCCACTCCGGCGCGGCCAATGACGCGCAATTTAGGCGCATGTTCGAGCAACGCGGCGTCCACCTGCACGGCGGAACGGACAATGAGGGCGTCAGCGGTTTGCAGCGCCTGCGCCAGGTTGCCGTTTAGCTGCTCAGGAGTAGTGACGTTCCAGGTAGGTTCGCGGAGTAAATTGACGGCGGATGAGGACACTTTTTCAGCGACGATTACATTCATGACAAATTCTTTGGACCTTTCTTCCTGACTATATAAAAAATGGGTGGCCCCGCTAGGAAGCTACCATACCCGGAACTGATGCGGTTGCTCCGGACAATTGTTGACCAAAAACTGACACATCCCTGACATTTTGCGATTTGCTTCTTCTTAGACTATCCCCACAAAACATTCGGGGAGAAATGTCATGAAAAAATCTATTTTACTGCTCGCGCTGGCAACTGTGTTTTTGCAACTGGGCTGCGGCTATAAGAATCCCGGCAATACACCAGCCGTAGCTGGAACGGTCCCGGTCGTGACGCAACTGGTGCCCGCCAGCGTTGCTCATGGAGCCGCCGCGTTCACTCTGACGATTAACGGCTCCAGCTTCAACAGCAATGCCGTGGTCAACTGGAACGGCTCGGCGCTGACGACCACCTTTGTGACCGGCAACCAGCTGGCCGCAGCGGTCCCGGCCGCCTCGATTGCCACTGCTGGAACCGTGCAGGTAACCGTAACCAATCCCGGAATGTCGGGCGGACTGTACGGCGGCGGCACGCTCGATGAGAGTTCCGCCGCGATGACCTTTACGATCAACTAACGCTGGAACCCGTTCCGTTAAACTCTAAACGCCCACTGGCTGCGGCTTCGCCGATGCCTGCGCGTACACCTGCTGCGCAGCCTTTACCGCTGCGCCGTATTCCACGGGTTTGCCGGTGACCTTGGCCAGAACATGTTCCAGCGCGCCAAGAATTCCGATAGTGTCCAGATAATCGTAATAACCGATGTGCGCGACGCGGATCATCTTGCCCTTCATGTCGCCTTGTCCATTGGCAACCACAGCGGAGAAGCGGTCGCGGAAATCTTTGACGAGTGTGCCGGAGTCTAATCCAGCCGGGGCATTGATCGCCGTCAACGCCGCCGATGGAGCGGTGGGCGCAAACAACGTGAGGCCCAGAGCCTTCGCGCCCGCACGAGTCATTTCCGCGGCGAGTTCGGCGTTGTCCACGAGAGCTTTGCGCCCGGCTGCCAAATCACCAGCACCCATTTGACGGACGAAATCCAAAGCAGCTCCGAGGGCCGCAAACAAAGAAGTCGCTGGAGTGTAAGCCGACTCACCCTTGGCGGCGTTCTTGCGTTCCTTGCGGAAGTCAAAGTAATAGCGCGGAGATTTGGTCGTGTCCATGCGCTTCCAGGTGCGCTCGCTGAAAGCCGCATAAGCCAGGCCCGGAGGAATCATCAGCGCTTTTTGCGATCCGCCGATGATGACGTCAATACCCCATCCGTCCACGTCAAAGTGCGTTGTGCCCAAGCCGGTGATGGCGTCCACTACAAAGAGAGTGTCGTCGCCATTGGCGCGCACGAGTTTCGCAATTCCCTGCACATCGTGACGAACGCCGGTGGAGCTTTCGGTGGCCTGCACGTAAACGGCTTTAATGTCGGGAGTGAGTTTTTGCTTGATGTCGCTGAGTGAGAATGTTTCCCCGTAAGGAGCGCTGATCAGTTCCACATTGCAGCCAAAAGTCTTGGCCAGATCACGCCACCGCTCGCCAAACTTTCCCGCCGTCAGCACCAGCACTTTGTCGCCGGGTGAGGTGAGGTTTGATACGGAACCTTCCAGAACGCCGGTCCCGGAGCAGGAGAGCACCAGCACATCATTTTTGGTGCCGATAAAGTCCTTCATGTCGCTGAGTACGCGCGAAAAAAGCGCCTTGAAGTCGGCGGTGCGGTGATGCAGGCTGAAGGCGGCCATCGCGGTTTGCGCGGCTGGCAATAAAGGTGTAGGTCCGGGCGTAAAAAGGCGGTTCTTTAGCAACATGGCATAAGTCCTTTTTTATGGAGAATCAAACCATATAGTTTACCGGAAGCGCCGTCCGCGGTCACGGATCGGAGGGCAGGAAATGCAACGAAAAAACCGATAGCAGCTATAATGTCCGCACTATGCCCCTTATCGAACAGATTCAAAAGGACATCGTTACCGCCATGAAGGCGCGGGAGGAACAGCGCCTCTCCACACTGCGCATGGTCAAGACCGCCCTCAAGAACAAAGAAATTGAGAAGATGGCCCCGCTCGACGACAAAGAGTCGCAGCAGATCCTAAGCACGCTGATCAAGCAGCGCAAGGATTCCATCGAGCAGTTCACCAAGGGCGGCCGCCAGGAGATGGCCGACAAGGAAGCCGCCGAAATCAAGATCATCGAAGCTTACCTGCCCAAGGCAGCCAGCGAAGAAGAAGTCGTCGCGGGAGTGCGCGCCGTGATCGCCGAGATGAACGCTCCCAGCATGAAAGAGATGGGAACCATCATGAAAAATGTGATGGCGCGCTTCGCCGGAGCCGG
>Ga0134125_10001797_pt1 | contig 25961 bp, 37 predicted proteins | sample KB31751_FD_96464 | JGI IMG/M metagenome (GOLD analysis project Ga0134125, IMG submission 96464) | Terrestrial soil microbial communities with excess Nitrogen fertilizer from Kellogg Biological Station, Michigan, USA - KB3-175-1 | ecosystem: Environmental > Terrestrial > Soil > Unclassified ...
CCACCCCGCGGCGGCGTAGCCGCAATCCGCGGACCCGTCGCCGTTCTCCACGACGAAGGGCACGATCGGAAGCCCGGTCTCCACGCCGATCGCTTCCAGTCGCGTCGCGATCCGCAGGCACGTGATCGGGTCCGCGGCGAGCGTCTGTACCAGGGCCATCGGTCGCACGCCCCGGGCGACGAGGTAGGCGTGCTCTCGGATGGCGTCGTCGGAGGGGAGGGCGCCGATCACCTCCCGCCCTCCGCGTCCGCGTCGACGAGGCCGTCGAGGAAGAGCTGGATCTGCGGGCTCGCGATCGCCACCGCCTGCGCCCGGGTGGGCACGTAGCCGAGGTGGGTGCTGTGGTGGAAGACGGCGTAGCCGCGGCCGGGCACAAAGACGATCGGGAACGCCAGCGGCGCGGCGCTCTGGAAGGTGGCGCCCGCGTCGGGGAGCGCGGTTACCTTGTCGAGGGCGGCCTTCAGGAGCGCGCTCTGCCCCGGGCAGGCGGGGAGCGCCGCGGGGTCGAGTGCGCCCAGGACCGCATCGCAGAGGACCAACTCCCCGGCGACGATGCCCTGCTCGGCGCCCGGGGTGAGGCGCTGGCCGGCGGGGGTGGAGACGCAGGCCGAGAGGTTGGCGACGGCGCATCCGAAGAGGGCACCGAGGGAGACGGCGAACACCTCGCGACGGGTGCGGCTGAGGAGACCGGCAGCGACGCCAGTGCCGGCAGAGACGATGGTGAGGATGAGGTTCACGGGCTGCTCCTTCATCGCGGCGGCCAGTGCCAGGAGCCGGGCTGGTAGCCGGGTTTCCCGTCGCCCTCGGAGACGTGCTCGGCCATCTCGGCCGGGTCGTCGAACGGCACCGACGTGGCCCAGCCGAAGGCGGGGGCCCGGTCACCGGGCGCGCCGCGGAACTCGCTCCCGTCGTCGTTGCTCCCGTCGAGGTAGACCTGGAGGTTGGGCGAGGTGTCGTCGCCCCAGACGCGGACGACGATGGCGGCGCGGGACTCGCCTGCACTGCGACCCTCGCGGAGCACGTAGTGGACGATGCGGCCGATGGTGGGCTTGACGGTGTTCATGGACGGTCCTTTCGGGCGATGTGGATGGCGAGCGCGACACCGGCGCCCGCGAGCAGGGCGGAGCCGGCGACGACGCCGAGGCAGTCGAGGAGGAAGAGCGCGCCCGGGAAGAGGGCCGCCGCGAGGACGGTGGGAGCGAGGGCGCGGAGGAGCGTCACGGGCGCGCCTCCCACGTGACCGGCGCGTGGCCGAGGTGGTCGACGAGCTCGCTGTACGAGAACCCGCCGCGCTGGGCGAGGCGCTCCGCCGACTGATCGCGCCCGTAGCGCTTGGCGTAGTCGTTCCACGCCTCGACGTGCTCCTCCCACGCGATCGTGCCCGCGGAGTGGCGCGGGTCGTCGACAGGGTGCTCCTTGCAGCGACGCGGGAGGTACCCGCACGTCTCCCGCTGGACGGGTGCGCGCTCGGGATGGCTCACGGGGACGCGGGCTCCGAGAAGGCGTCGAGGAGGACGGCGGGCCAGGCGCCGGTGTCGAGGGCGGAGAGCTGCTCGCCGAGCTCGTCGGCCGCGCGGTCGACGCTGCAGTCGTCGGGCTCGTCACCCGAGGGGGTCGGAGGCGGGGTCTGTCGTTCGGCCTTCATCGGCGGTCTCCTTCGTGGGCTTCGGCGGCTTGCCGGAGACGATCTTCTCGACGGCGCGGCGCAGCGCCTCCGCCGTGCGTCGCTCGATCTCGCGGTTGATCTTGTCGTCGCGGGCCTTGTCGTCGGCCGCGAAGCGGGCCTCGAGCGCGGCGACGCGTGCGAGAACGCCGGGCTCCCCGGGGGTGATGGCGGAGCGGCTCTCGCGGGCCGTGGCGTCGTCTGCGGGCTTGCGGCGGACGGCGGCGAGCGTGGCGAGGAACGTCGCCAGGGCGGTGCCGAGGATGGTGCCGATCGTGGCGCCGAGCTCAGCCACCGGGCACCCCCTCACCGCTCTCTTGCCCCTCGCTCCCGTCCACCTCTAGCCTCCTCGTCAACTGCATCGGCGACCTCCAGTCGTCGTTGTGGCCAGGGCTCGCGGTCGGTAGCATCCGGTCCGCGGGCCCGCTTCGTCTACCGGAGGAGCCCCGTGTACGTGCTCCGGTCCGCGCTGTTCGTGGAACCGAACGTGGCCGACCCGCCGGAGATCGGGGTCGCCTGGAAGGGCGCACCGACCGTCCCGCTCGCGGCCGCGTTCGTCCAGGTCCACCCGGCTTTGCCGCCCGGGCTCGCGATGTTGCTGACGGTCACGGCGCTGCCCGTCGCGGTCCACGTGATCCAGTTCGTCAGCGTGCCGGCCGCGAGCGAGAAGGCGTTCGTTGCCAGCGAGAGATCGGTGCCGCCGTAGTCGAGGATCGTGCACGCCTGGTTGGCGATCACGCCGTAGCTCTGTCCGCCCCCCGCGCCCGTCACGCCGCCATGGTCCACGCGCGTACGGAGGAGCCGCAGGGTCACCGTCGACGCGTTCACCGAAACGCCCACGGGCGCGCCGGCGGGGTTGCCCGGGAGCAGGAAAAGGTGATCCTCGAGCGTGACGTCCGCGCTCCCCGCGATCTGGATGCCGAGGTTGGTCCAGGCGAGGTCCGCGCGCCAGCCCGTCTCCACGTACTGAAGCAGGACGCGCCCCCCGGAGATCGAGCCGCACCCGCTGCTGTTCGTCGTGCCCGAGCCCGTCCAATCGGCGCCCGCGACGAGGATGTCCGAGGTCACCGGGACCGCGGAGTCGACATAGAACGCGTTGGAGGTGCACCCCTTCGCGTCCCACGAAGAGAGCTTGGCGCCCGTGACGGTGCCGGCGATGACGACCGCACCGCTCGTCGCCGTGCAGTTGTTGGCGGTGAAATTCGACGCGGTGAAGTCCCCGCCGTTCGCCACGATGGCCGAAGCGCCGCCCGACGCCTCGAAGTCGACGAACTTGTGCCCGGTGCCGCCGAACGTCGTAATGGCGCCGGCCCCGCCGCCGCCCACGCACCCGGAGAGGTCTCCGCCGATGACCTGGACCCCGGTGGCGAAGACGCCCGTGAGCGGCGCGTCGATCTGCACCGCGGCCTTCAGGCACCCCGGCGCGGTCAGGTCGACGATCTGCACCCCCTTGTGGTTGCCGTCCCGGATGACGACCCCGAAGTTGCTGTTCGACGCGTCGAACCCTTCGATGATGGTGCCATCGTGGCCGAGCGTGTTGTGCCCGCCGACGCCGTTGTCGGTGCCCTCCAGGATGATCGCGATGTTGCTGCCGCGCGCGGAGCCCCCCGTGATCCGGAGGCCCTTGGCGTTGGTGGAGACGAGCGCGGCCCCGCCACCATTGCCGTACTGGCCCGCGGCCTGGTCGAAAACGACGTCTTCGATCACGCAGTCGGTGGTCTGCTCCAGCCCCCAGCCCGTCGTCCCCGGGTTGGTCGCGTCGGCGCGGAGGGTGACCCGGCGGAGGATGCACTTGCGGCAGGCCCAGTCGAAGTACCCTCCCCACGCGTTCGCCCCGGAGCACGCCAGCGCGATCGTGACGCCCTCGACGAGGCAGCCATAGCCGCCCTGGACTTCGATCCCCTCGTTACACGACCCCGTGATCGCCGACCCCGCCTCGCCCGTGATCTCGAACTTGGCGAGACCGGGCAGGAGCTTGACCGAGTAGCCGCTGAGGGCCTTGATGCTGACGGGCTCGACGAGGTTGATGACCCCCGTCGAGACGCTCCGCACGATGTGCGTCTCGACGTAGGTGCTCGCGGCGTCCACGATGGAGATCGCGTTGCCCGCGACGAGGCCGTGGACCCCGTTGACGGTGAGGCTGGTGGCGCCCGCGGCAGCGTCGGCGGTGAGGCTGGTGGCCCCTCCCGGCGGGTTGGGGGCGCCGCCGATGCTGTTCGCGTTGAAGACGATCCCGGTGTGGTTGGCGACGACCTGGCAACCGGCGGCGAGGTGGATGATGGCCGGGTTGCCATTGTTCGGCAGGTTGATCTGCGAGCCCAGGAGGATCGTACCGTGCAGCACGAGCCGGGCGCCGATGGCGGCGGCCTGGGCGATCAAGGCCTGGAGCTGGGGGGCGTCGTTCTGGCCCGTGCCGGTCCAGTGCCAGGTGCCGGTGATGCCCTGCCCCGGGTACGGAGCCGGCGCGCTCACAGGTACCCCTCGACGCTCACCTGCGAGGTCGCGCTGCCCGTGGCCACCACGTAGTAGGTGCTGGGGTCGCCGACGGGGAGCGGGCGGCTTCCCCCGTTCGGCATGATGGCGGCGGCCTGTGCGTTGACGTCGCCGCCGCGCACGATGTTGTTCGCCGGGTCCTCGTTGGTGGCGTTGCAGCCGTTGCCGAACCCCTGGCCGAGGGCGTACCCGATGACGTTGGTCTGCGAGCCGTCGGTCCCGGTCCGGCCGGCGAACGTGGGCGCCGTCGTCCCCGTCGTGGTGGCGCTCGGGTAGACGTACAGCCGCTTCGCGCCCGTGGTCGCATCGACGACCGTGCGGGCGTCGCCGGCGAGGACGCTCGAACTGGCGGACCACAGCGGCGCGAGCGCCCGCGGCGCGGAGCTCGTCGCGAACTGCCAGGAGGCGATCTGGGCTGAGAGGGTTTGGCCGACGCCGGGGCCGAGGGGACCTGCCATGCTGGGCCGCCTCGCCGCTGTTGCGCCTCTTGCGAGGTCGGGCGCCGCGTCACGGTCGCCTCGTCGAAGCCGGTGCGGTGAGCATACCCCAGGAACCTGGTCAAGGGGAGTCGGACGTCACGGGGACGGCTGCACAGCGGCCGTGGTAGGCTGCGCCATGCCCACGCCGGTCACCTTCTTCGAGCGCCTCGCCGACGGGACGGCGCTTCTCGCCCCCCCAGGGCGCAGGGCCTTCATGCTGCCCGCCGGCTGGACGTGGGAGGACCACCCGACCGACAGCCTCGCCAGCGCCGCCGGTGGGCTCGGGGAGGTGACTGGGTACGTCAAGCTCGTCGCCCCGACGATCGATCTCGTCACCGGCGCCCAGGTCTTCCCCGCACAGATCACCACCGACGCCACCTTGACGACCGTGGCCACGATCCCGACCCCCGTGCCCGCCGGCGGGACGTTGTACTTCGAGGGGCTCCTCCTCGCCGTGCTCGCGCCCGGTGGGGTCAACGCCAACTTCGCAGGGGTGACGGCCTACAAGATCGCGGCGGCGTACGCACGGGCGGCGGGCGGCTCGACGCCCATGCAGCCGGACCCGTCGGCCGGCGGCGGCCCCTCCGCGCCGTTCATCGGCTTCGGCAAGGGCCCGTCCCACGGCACCGCCGCAGTGGCCTTCAGCTCCAACCAGCTCGTCGTCAACGTGATCGGGTTCGCGGTCAAAGAAGCGTGGACGAGCGGGCACACCTACACGGCCGGCGACGCGAGCTCGACCCCGGGCGACTTCGTGACGGCCAACGGCAACGTCTACTGCTGCACGGGCATCGGGACCGCGAGCGGAAGCGCGCCGAGCGGGACGGGCATCGGGCTGGGGACCGGGGCGACGTTCACTTACGTGGGGCCTGGCACGGCGATCCCGGTGGAGTGGCAGTTCACGCTGACGCTGGTGCGGACGCTGAGCTAGCGCTCGAGCGCTAGGGCGGCCAGGGCCAGGGAGACGGCGCGACGGAGCGCATGACGCCGGGCCTCCCCAGAGAGCAGGACGGCGCTCTGGAGCGCCACCACGGCCCGGCTGAGGGCGTAGGCGGGCTCCACGGAGAGGCGGGCGCGCGTGACGCCGCCGAGGTCCACAGCCTCGTGTCCATCGGCGGGGATCGTGGGGACGACACGGGGGCCCGGGAGGAGCGCGGGCGCGGGCGCCTCGGTGAACAGCGCGTCGGCGAGCTCCTGGTCGACGGCCAGGTCCACGCGAAGGAACGCGGCGCGAGGCGCGGCTCGCCTGCCCGAGGGAGGAGGCGGGAGCTGAGGATCGCGGTTCACGTCGCACCTCCCCAGCCCGCCCACACCCGCTCGCGGATGGCCTTGTCGAAGATGTCGGCGCCGTCGGGCACCGCCTTCGTGTCGAGGCGCGAGACGTAGAGGTCCCACCCCTCGCGGATGAAGGCGACGAGGTTCTCCGGCACAGGGCCGACCTTCGCCGCGGCCCCCTCGGCGTGCTGGTAGACGGAGATGTCCGTCGCGATGGCCTTGGCGAGGCGCACGGCCTGCTCGTGCGTGGTGATCCGGGTGGGCATCACGCACCTCCCGGGAGGCGGAAGCCGAGGCCGAAGCCCCAGGCGCGGAGGCCGGGGAGCTTCACCTTGAAGAAGAAGGCGATCACGCGGCACCAGCCTTCCGTGCGCGGTACGCGGCGAGGTCGACGACGCGCGGATCCGGGCCGGCGAAGTCGTCCGCCATGTCGCAGATCTGCCGCGCCTTCTTGGCGTCCTTGCGGGCGGCGCGCTTCATGTCGGACGAGCCCCAGGCGTTCACGGCGTCGAGGGCGAGGCGAACGATCTCGCGGCGGGCGTCGATCTCCTCCCGGCTCTCGGGCTTCCAGCCGCGCGGCTGGACGAGGCCGTGGAGCACGCGGACCCAGGTAGCGGCCCAGGTGAGCGGGGTCTCCAGGTGGGTGACGATGGCGAGGTGGGGCGCGGAAGATGCGGTGCCGGAGTTGCGGCACCGCTCGGGGACGGTTACGGATGCGGGCACGGTCATGGGAAGCCTGCTTTCTCGTGATCGAGGGTCCCGCCCGTCGGGTAAGGCGTACGGGACCCGTTGTTTCTGCGGTCAGTGGACGATCGGGACGCTGCTCACCTCGATGTGGGTCAGGACGACGCGATCGGTGCCGTAGACGAGGATGGGGCAGCGCCCCGGAGCGCACGACTGGACCATTTGGGCCCGCACGGCCGGCGAGCTGGTGACGTCCGTACGGACGAGGACCGCACGGGGCATGAGGGCGGTCTTGATGAAGTCGGTCCCCTTGGGGTCGACCTCCACGTCCCACAGTTCGGCCATGAGCAGCCCGAGCGGGTCGCGTACGTCCCACACCACGATCGCGTCGCCCTCGACCATGGCCTCCGAGACTCGGCCGCGGACGAGGGGCAGCGCCGCGTCGAGCAACACCTCGGGGCTCACGCTGCCACCGCCCGGAGCTTGTAGATCGCGGCCTTGCCGTTGTGCGTGCGGGTGACCCTTCCCTCGTTGATGTGCCTCCAGAGCGAGGCGCGCGCCTCGCTGCGCCGGCCTCCGACCAGTACGAGGACGCCATCCATGTTCGCGATGCCCTCGGGCGCGGCCCCCAGGACGGCGAGCACCTTCTCGTCGCAGAGGCCAGGCGCGACGACGGCCGGACCCACGTCGAGGAGCATCATCTGCCGCTTCGCCGTCAGCTCAGAGAGGGCGATGTGCCGGCGCGCGATGTCCTTGTACCCGTGGCCCATGGCCTCGTTCACGAGGAAGGCGATGCAGGCGTCGTGGGTGAGCGGCGGCGCCTGCCCGGGGAGCAGTCCGCGGAGCGCGGCACGGAACACGCGCACGATCTCCCGCGTGAGCGCCCAGGCGAGCGGGGCCTCGCTCTGCGTCGCGACGAGCAGCGCCTCCTCCTCGGTGAGCCAGTACTCCTTGACCGGCACCTCGCGCTCGCCGCCGTTCGGCATCGATGTGCGCCCCACAGCAGGGCGCACATGAATCCCCGGGAGTTTGCCCTCTTGGATCATCCGCTCGATCAGCTCGCGGATCTTCCGGGGCCGCTCGTAGCCGAGACGCTCGCCGAGGTCGAGGTCCCGGATGCGCGGTTCCTTGTCCCCGGTGTGGCCCAGGAGCCAGCCCTCGATGGCCACGCACGTCATGGGCGCCTGGGGCGGCTCCGGGCGGATTGCATCCGGCAGCGGGTTCTGCTTCGGTTTCTTGGTCATCGTTGGGCTCCATTCGGTTCGGTGGTGACGTGCCCCTCGGCGCCGGCAGAGCGACGGGGGGCGTTCTTTGCGGCGGCTTCCAGGCGGTCGAGCCCCTCCTCGACGAGCCGGCGGATCAGCTCGGAGGTGGAGGGGACGCGCCCGACCTCCTGGAGCACCAGGCCGCGAGCCCGCTCGACCCGGGCGTGGGTCTCCGGGGGCGCCGCGGCCTGAAGCAACTTCTTCTTGGGCATGGTACGAAATTCCTTTCCGTACCTAGATGCGCCCCGGCCTCGTGTACGTCAAGTCTTTTTCGTAAACTCGTCCGAGTGGTAGGTTCCTCTCGTGGGACGACAGCCGCGAGGCGACGAGCCGGCCGAGCGCCAACTCCAGATCCGCCTGAACACGGCGGAGGTGGAGGCCCTCGACGCCCGCAGGCTTCCGGGCGAGGCACGTTCGGCCGCTGCCCGGCGGCTCCTGGGCTTGGCCGTCGCCGCCACCAAGGCCGACCCCTACCCCGCCCGGGCCGCCGCTCTGGGTAAGCTCCACGGCAGCGTCTCGGCGCGAGCCCTGGAGCGCACCCGGTCGGTGGTGCTGCCCGAGGGGACGCCTCCATTGTCCGAGGGCGGATGGGTCGTCCTGGCCCGGCTATGGGGCGAAGGAACGGACAGCGCCGTGCCATCGGTCGCGTTCCTGAAGCAGGCCGAGCACGTCTCGACCATTCTCGGGGGGGACATGTTCAACTGGAAGCCGCGCTAGCCCCTCCGCGCCGCGAGCCGGGCTTCCTCGACCTGGAGCCCGGCGTCGATGACGACCCGCAGCGCGTCGCTCTTCCCGACCTTCCGCCACCGGACCCGCTCCGCCAGCGCCTCGCGGAGGAGCTCGACGCGCTCCACGTCGGCCTGGTCGAGGCGGACGGCGAGGACGTGCTTGGTGGCTGCCATCCGTTCAGGGTAGCCGAGCGCGAGCTAGATATCCCAGCCGACCACGACGCCGTTCTCGACCGTGACACGGGTGGCGAAGCGGTTCGCGCCCATGCGCCCCCACTTGTAGACCCGCCGCGTCTTCGTCTTCATGACCTTCTCGTCGAAGTCGACAGGGCGACCCATGCTCTCGAAGAGCATCTCCTCAGTCTGCCCCTGCCAGATGTCGCCCCGGTAGATCCGGGCGGCGACCTCGGGACCGAACCGGCGGCAGAGGTCGTCCCAGCGCGCCTGTTTGGCTGCCGCGGCCCGGGCCGCCTCCTCCGCCTCTCTTCGTCTCGCCATGCGTCGCTGGTGGCTCACGAGGGCCACAACGGCAGCGATGGCGACGACCCAGAAGACTGACCAGAAGGTCGCGACCCAATCGATCTCGTCGGCCGGTATGTGCCGAGGGGCGAGCATCCGGCGACGTTACCGCCCGCCTGTGCGCCCGGGGAGGACAAGGCCCGATCCAGTGGCGGGGCCGGTCGGCGCCCGGGTACCCTTGGGGGATGCGTCGGAAACGTGCTCTCCCGATGGCGGCGCGGCCGGGGCGTGGTGAGGCTCGGGGCGTGCGCTTCGCCCTCCCGCTGGTCGCCGCCCTCCTCGTCCCAGCTACCGCCCGGGCCGAGGAGCCCGGCCGCGACGAACCCCCGACGGGCATCCCCTGGATCGTGGGCGGATCCGTCGCCATGGGCGCGGGGGTGGTGAACCTGGTTGGCGCTGGCCTCTGCTTCGCCACCCTGCCCTCGGCCCAGCGCGTCCCCTGCGGGGCGACGTCGATCGGCTTTGGCGTCGCCGGCCTGGCCATCGGGATCCCCCTCGTCATCGTCGGCGCCGACAAGCGCGCCGCGTGGTCCAAGTGGCTCGACAAGGTGACCGTCCAGCCGGGCAAGGACGCGGCCGTCGTGGGCTTCCGGGGGGCGTTCTGATGCGCGCGCTCCTGGCGCTGGCCGCGCTGCCCCTCTGCGGGTGCTGGGTCGTGTGGGAGGCCGCCGACAGCGGGAGCGGCGCCGGGGCCTCCACGACCACGACCTCCTCGACGGAGAGCGGCTCGAGCTCCACCTCGTCGAGTACGTCCTCCTCGACCAGCTCGGGCACCGCGACAGGCTCCTCGTCGTCTTCGACGAGCTCCACCTCGTCGAGTACGTCCTCGACGAGCACGTCGACGAGCAGCTCCTCGACGTCAACGTCCTCCAACTCGTCGAGCAGCTCCTCCAGCTCGGGCTCGGCGCCCACCTGCACCGCGAGCACCGACTGCACCTCTTGGGGGCACGGCGCCTGCCCCTCCAACACGGCCGGAATCTGCGGCGCGGGCGGGACATGCGCGTGTTCCGAGCCGCTCGGAATGACCCAGCCGTGCCCGCCAGATATCAGTGACCCGTCCCAAGGGGTGTGCGCCCAAGCGTACCCGGACCCATACAACTACAACGCCGTCTGCGGGCCGTTCACGTCGCCGGGCTCCACATGCGTCCAGGAGCAGAACGGGACCGCCCTCAGTTCCTGGTGCTGCCACAAGTAAGCTACCTGGCTCCCAAGGCGGCCCTGAGGGCGTCGTGAAGTGCCTTGGTCGCTGCGTAATAGGCGGGCTGAGCCTTTGCGCACGCTGCGACTCCCCTTCGGGTCTTGATGCACGCCTCCCACCTGTTGCCCTCCGCTGTGTCCAGTCCGTCTTTGGTCATCGCCCCTGGCTTCGCGCCCCACGATGCGATCGTCCGGAGCTTCGGATAGTTAAGCGTGATGTCGGGGAAGTCGTCCGCTCCGGCGGCTTGCTTGTTCGCGCGCTCGACATCTGCGGCGAAGCCCGGGTACTCCTTCGCGTTGTAGGCGATGACGCGCACCTGATATCCCGCGATGGCGGTCGCGTCGCACGTGCAGCCCCACCCCAGCGGGCCCTCTTGGTCCCCGCCGTCGCAGTTCTTTGCAAGGCTGGCCGCCGCAAGCTTGGAGCACACCTCCTTGGGCGTTGGCCCCGCTGGCTTCGTAGCTGGGGAGGAGCCGCCCCCGCACGCAAGGAGAGCGGCCAGAAGCAGTGCGATGTGGGTCAAGGGCTCTAGGTATCGGCGCACGCTCGGAGCCCATCACGCTCCCGCCTCGTCCGGAAGTGGACAAGGTCCGATCCACTTAGCGAGGCTCGGCTAGAAGAGGTGCACGGTGACGGTGACGCGGCCGTTGCCGCCGTTGCCTCCGGCGCCGCCGAGGCTGCCGTTGTTGCCGGCGCCTCCGCCTCCGCCTCCGCTCCCGTTGCCGCCGTTGCCTCCGGCGCCGCCGTTCGTTCCGCCTCCGCCGGTGGCGCTCCCGCCTCCTCCGCCTCCGCCGCCAGGAAGCCCGAAGTTGCCCCCGCCGAGTCCTCCGGATCCGCCGCCGCTCAGCCCAGCGCCGCCCGACAGCGCCGCACCAAGCCACTGCTGCCCAGCGCCGCCCGCAAAGACGCCCGCCGCGATCGTGACGCCGGCGCCCGTCCCGCCGGCGCCCGCGCCGGTGGTCGCGCTGGGGGGTGCCTGAGCTCCCGCGCCGGTGGTCGCGCTGGTCCCCGTTCCGCCGCTTCCGTCAGCGCCCGTTCCCCCGGCGCCCGCCGTGCCGTTGCTGGTGGTTCCCCGTGAGCCGAGCCCACCGCCGGCCGCACAGATCGTGCTGAAGCATGACTGCCCCCCCGCGGTGCCATCGCTCCCCGCGGACGGGTTGCTGGCCGCGCCCGGTCCACCCGTGCCCCCCTGCCCGATGACCACGGTCTCGTTGCCAGCGAAGGCGGCGAGCGGGTAGCAGAACTTGACCCGGCCGCCGCCGCCGCCAGGCGAGCCGCCGGAGAGGTTCGTCGCGTTGTTGGCGGCACCCCCCCCACCTCCCCCGCCGGCGCCGAGGATGTCGACGCACACCGTCGCGTTCGCGCTCGCCGCGGTCGGTGCGGTCCACGTCACCGTGCCGGGCGTCGCGTAGATGTTGGTTACCGTGGCCGCGTCCCGGAAGAAGGCCAGGTCGTTGGCGAGACTCTGCACCGGCACCTGGATGGAGCTGCCGGTGATGAAGTCGCCTGCGCTTGGGGCCGAGGCCTGCGCGTTGACCTGGGCGCCCGCCGAGCCCGTGATCGTCGTGACGGCCCGGCCGGTCGCTGGCAGAAGACACACGAGGAGGACGAGTGCAGCCATCCCGGCGGCGCTGCCACGGGAGCGAGGCGTGGCCGGGGCGCCGTCCGCGGCGTGGCCGAAGCCGACCAGTACGGCGAGCGCGAAGCCCAGCGCGCCAGCGACAACGGGCCACCACTGGCCGGTGTGACGAAGGCCGGCGAAGCCACCGGCGAGCGAGAGCATGGCGACGAGGCCGGCGAGAGAGGTGCGCGGGTGGTGCCGCGCAGAGGTGAAGAGCGAGCGCACGGGGGTTCTCCTTTCAGACGATGACGGGATCGCTTTCGTAGATCCACACGAGGTTGGGCGGGCGGGTGCTGCGGCCATCGGGGCCGACGAGCGAGCCCCACGTGCCGGCGCCATGAGGGAGCGGCCACCACCCCGTCGCGTCCTGGGTAGGTGTCCCGGTCGCCGACGGGAACGGTGCGCCGCCCGTCATCGGCCACCAGAGCGCCACGCCCGTGAGCCAGGAGTGGGCCGCGCTCCAGTCGAGGAACATGGACGCGATGTCCTGCTGCGCCTGGAGGCTAGGGGCGTCGTAGATCCACCCGCTCGTGTCGTACTGGCCGCCGGAGTCGTAAACGTTCGGCGCGGCGTAGCCGGTCCCGGTCATGTCGACGAAGGCCCACCACCTCGAGCAGAGCATGGGCTGATCGTCGTAGTTAAAGTTGCTCGGGGCGATGTACTTCAGCGTGCGGGCCCCAGCGGGGTCGACCTGGTACCACATGGCCCCCGGCGGCGCGTCATCGTCCTGGAAGACGATCGCGATCGTCGGGTATGCCGGGCACTCCGAGAAGTACGGCCTGACGTGCTCGATCTCCCCCCAGGGCGTGCCGCGCATCTTCTTCAGCCAGAGGTGCTGCGAGAGGCGGATTCGCTTCGAGAGGGGGCTCTCGGTGTTGTAGAGCCGGATCCCCCGCATCGCCGCATGCACCGGGAGCACGATGGGCTCGCACTCGATGAGGCGCCCATCGGCGAGCCGGGCCGCGCCCTCGCGCGTGGGGTTGGCGCCACCGGCGAAGGGGTTGGCCGCGAGGCGCGCCTGCATCACCTGCTCGGCCGTCGCGTCGAACTGTGCGCCGACGGAGCCGAGGAGGACCTGGGTGTTGGGCCCGCGCATGTGCGAGTCGGCGAGCGCGGGGACGTCGAGACGGAAGCGGGTGAGCGGCATCGGCTACCCCGCCACCACGGCGATGGTGCTGCCGGTGAGGCTGCCGAGCACGGCTACGTGGCCGACCGCCACCGCGGTGGAGGAGCCCCCTGGGGTCGTGACGACGACGTTGCGGAGACCCGGGAAGCTGCCCGCGATCTCGTCCTGGATGTCGGGCGTATCGATCGACCCGTTCCCAGTCGCGTCCTGGTCGTTGGCGCCGGGCCCGAGGCTCGGGAGCCAGACGCCGAGGTTGTCGGACGCCGCCGTGAAGACCGCCGCGATGCCGCCCGTGCCGGGGTACGAGTAGGTGCCGAGCGCCATCCCACCCGGCACTTTCGACGCCGCGATCTTCGCGGTGAAGGCGACGTTGATGGTGAGGGCGATCGCGTTGGCGAAGCCGGGGCTATTGGTGCCGGGGTCCGTAACGATCGGCCCGATGGTCACGCCGTCGGGGAGCACGCCCGCCGGCTTGCCGGTGAGGAGCCCGAGGGTCGCGGGAACGCCCGTGATGTTCCAGTTGGCCGAGGAAAGATCCTCGGCCGAGACGGGGCCCGAGGCTCCGTACACGTACCCTGTCACCCTGCGCGTCGCGCTTCGCACCACCTGGCACCCGAGGATGGATACCGGCTCCCCGGTCAGGTAGTTGAGGAGGATCCCACCGGGCTGGCCCGACGAAGACACGGCGCCATCGATCGCGGTGTTACACGCGCGCTTGTAGGCGTTCTCTGGCCCGCCGGCGGCGTTGCTGTCGGCCGCGAGCTGACACCTCCGGATGAAGTTGCCGCGCTGCTCCCGGTCTTGTGCGATGGCCGCCGTCGACGAGAGGACGGCGATCGTGCCGTAGGTCGTGGTGACGCAGTGGTCGATCTTGTTCGTGCCGGCGGAGGCGTACGAACCGACTTGCTGCGCCATCACGGTGATAACGGCTGTTGCGTTGGGCCCCAGCGGGGGCAGCGTGTTCCCAATGCCCGCGAAGGCTGCACTGTACGTCGAGACGTACGTCGGACTGCCCCCGTCGCTCCGCACGATGGTCGACGCCTCGAAGATGAGCGCCCCCACCGGGATGGGCAGCGTCGCCGAGTCCCCCGCGTTCTGGATAACCAGGGTGGAGGTGGCGATCGTCTGCCCTCCACGCTCCGTTCCCCACCACCCCGCGCCAAATGCCGAGAGCACCCCGGGGCGCGGCGTCTGGTCGGCGGAGAGGTCCGGCGCACCGAAGTCGTCCACGTCGCCGGGGTCCGTGCACAGGGCGAAGAAGAAGGCACGCATGGCCTGCGTCGGCACGGTCCCCCAGGCGGCCATCGCGCGGCCGGCGTACTCGAGGAAGCGCTCGGCCGGGTCGCCCTCCACGAAGTCGCCGGCCGACAAGCCTGCGCCCTGGGCGATGGCGATGATCGAGGCCTTCGACGCGGTGCCGTTCGTGTCGACGGCGCCCGTCGCCGGGTCGACGTCGGGCATCGCGCAGAGGGTTTGCAGGTACGCGAGGGAGGCATCGGCGGAGAGCGTCACGGGCTGGCTCCTTGCTGCGCGAGGATGTCGACGGAGATGGCGTTCACGCCCATCACCATGGCGATGGCCTGGCCGCTCACGGTGCGGCAGGTGACCGCGATCAGGAACTCGTACTGCCCGCCGGCCTGCGCCGTGCCGACGTTCACGGAGATCGATCCGGGATCGACGCGGGGGTCGCGGGCGTAGACGGCGGCGAGCTCGCGGGCGCGGGCGGCGGGCGTGCCGTCGTCGACCGGGGAGCCCACCCAGGCGCGCACGTCCTTGCCGAAGTCGCGCACGCCACCGGGGGCGCCGGCCATGATGATCGTGTCGGCCATGCTGCGCGCCACCAGGGCGTTACGGACGAGGGTGATGCCCGAGCACGAATCGCCGCCCGGCAGCATGTCGACGCCGCCCCCGGGGACGGGGCCCACGTAGGTGTCGTAGCCGAGGCTTCTATCCAAGGAACACCTTCCCCGAGCCGGTGGTGATGATGATGGGGGTGCCCGGCGTCGTCGCGATGGGCACGGGAGCGAACGCCGCGATCGCCGTCCATGACGCGTTGGGCGGCGGAGTCGGGGACCACCAGAGCGCGATCACGGGCGGGGGCGTGCCGGCGCCGAGTTGGGCGTAGAGGTAGCCGGTCCCGTCGCCCTTGCGCGCTGCCGGAGCGTCGCCGCCCTCGACCTCCGTCCGCCCGGCCGCGCTCTTCACCTCCAGGGCGCCGCCCTCCCCGATGGGGCGCGTGCGGAAGCGGGCGAGGAACGGGAAGAGGCCGAGGATGATCTCCTTCAGGCTCGACAGATCGGTCGGGCTGCTCATGCGTCCCACACCTCCGCGCGCAGCTCCTGGGCGCGCTCCCTGAAGACCACGCGCGCGATCGTGACCCCCTGCACCGTGGCCCCCGGGAGCCACGCCGCGACGGCGTTGTCGAGCGCCACCTCCCGGCCCCCGAAGGCGAGCATGCGGTCCTCGATGCGGCCGTGGGCGTCCGCGGGTCCGAGCGTCGACCATGGGGCAAACGTCGTGCGCCCCGTCTTCGGGTCCACCCGCCACGTCGAGATCGCGCTGCGCGCCACCAGGTCGGCGAGCACAGCGCGCCCCCGTACGCCCGCCGCCCAGCCGTACGAGGGCCCGAGCTTCGCCTCGGTGGGGGCGTCGAAGGACTCGCCGCAGATGGCCGCCAGCGACCCGAGGACCGTGGAGAGGCGGACCGACGTCGGGGAGCTCCAGGAGGCACCCGGCGCGGGCAGGAGGGTACGCCAGCCGTAACCCCCGGCGAAGACGAAGGAGGGCTTGTCCGGGCTGTCGGTGCCGCCGCGCCCGGGGAGGATGGCGCCGGCGATGGTGAGGTCGCCGAGGGTCAGCGTGGAAGCGCCAGCGGCCGGCGGCGCCCCATCGGTGAGGTGACCGGCGAAGAGGTAGCCGCCGACCGGAGGGATCGTGCCCTCCAGGTCGAGTACGCGTCGCGCGCCGAGGTAGCTCATGTCCCCGCCGCTCCCGCGCTCGCGTTGGTGGTAATGGCGTTGATCGGGAACGGCAGCCCCGCGTTGCTCTGCGGAATGACCGGGCCCGAGCTCGCCGCCGGCGCCATCGCCCCCACGCCGGCCGGCCGAGGCGGCTCCTGGGGCACCACCGTGAGCACCACCTGCCAGGAGTTCGTCTCCGTCGGCGTGGGCCCCTCCCACTCCCCCCGGGCGATCGCGGTGATGCCGTGCCAGGCCAAGATCTCGTTCTGCACCGAGATGGTGGCCGGTCGTGGACCGGGGTTCGACGTGGCGGCGCTTGAGGTCGTAGACGACCCGCTGGCGGAGCCCCCGGCGGGGGGCTGCGTGGGGTTGTTGAGGGCCGCGAGGGCCCTCTGGGCCTGGGCGAGGAGCTGTTCGGCGCTCTGCGAGGACGAGCTGGCCGGCGAGCCGACCGCCGCCGTTGGCGCCGCGGCGGTCGAAGACGCGCTCGTCGAGCTGCCCCCGCCCTGGCCGGGCACGGGCTTGAGTTGGTCCCAGAGTCGGCGCAGGTCGTCGAAGCTGGCCTTGTCGGGCGCCTCCAGCGTGAGCTTGGGCTTCGCCACCGTCGTGCCGCTGAAGACCCACGTCTGCCCGCTGGTCTCCTTCGACTTCTGCGCCTTCCACTCGTCGGTGACCTTGACGTCGCCGATCTTGACGAGGAGGGGCAGGATCGGGATGCCGCCGAAGCCGATGGTGTTCCACGGCCTCACGTCGTCGTAGGGGTTGGGGTAGGCCATCAGCTCGCCTCCGCGGGAGCCGCCCCGGCCTCGCCCGCGGTCTCCTCGAGGAAGCGGCGCATGTGCTCCCGGAAGGTCGGGTAGTGCTCCACCGGGCCGCTGTAGTGGTAGTGCACCGCGCGCGGATCCCCGTCATCGCCGCCTGCTCCCCCTCGACCTCGGCCGCCCTCTACTGCGCCATCTCCGAGGCCCCGGACGGCGGCCTTGAACTTCTTCTGGCCTCGCTCCACGCCCGTCGTGCCGGCGCCGGCGATGTCGTCCTCGCCGTGCTCCAGCATCACGCGCGACGGAGAGGCGATCTTGAAGACGCCCTTGAAGGCGTCGAGCCCTTGCAGGGCGAGTCCCGCGAGGGCGGTCACGAAGCGCATCGCGCCAGCCTCGAGCCCGGCGAGGAGCCCGTCGACGATGCTGCCGCCAGCGCCGGTGGCGGCGTTGTAGGCGTCGGAGAACGCGCCCACGATGCTCCCGACGAAGCCGGCGATCGCGCCGATGACGTACACGAGGGCCGCACCGATCGCGACGATGGCCGCGATGACGACGCCGATCACGGCGACCACGGTGCCGATCGCGACCGCGAGCACGACCCACGGGAGAGCGAGGAGACCGAAGACGATGGCGACGCCGCGGAGCATGTTCGCGGAGCCCACGAAGTCGGCGATCCCGTTGATGAGCGGGCGCAGCGCGATGTACGCCGTCAGCGCACCGATCACGACGTAGAGGAAGCCCTTGTGGATCGCGTTCAGCGCTTTCGTTCCCCACTCGAAGAGGGCAGAGAACACCGCGGTCGCGATGGGCTTCAGGACATTGATCGCGACGCCGCCGCGGCTGAACTCGCCGAAGAGGGAGCGGACGGCGCCCATGAACTTGTTCACCGGCTCCCCGAGTCCCTCGAAGATCGAGGCGAAGCCCTCGCGCGCCTTACCGATGATGCTGGGCCAGGTGTTGAGCATGGCGGAGAGCGCTCCACCGCCCTTCGCCTGGAGCGCGCCCTCGATGGCCGCCGAGAGCTGGTCCGCGCTCATCTTGGAGACGGCGGCCTTCCCCCCGAGGTCGGCGAGCGTGATGCCCATCTCGCGGAGCGCGCCCGTGCCCTTGCGCGAGCCCTCGGCCACGGCCTTGATCAGGTCCGTCGCTTCCTTCCCTCCCTGCGCGAGCTTCGAGAGCGTCTCCTGCGCCGCGTTGGCGCCGCCCTCAGGATTCAGCGCTGCCGCCGCCGCGATGGCGCGCGTGGCGTTCTCCAGGTTCTTCCCCTCGACGCCGGCCCGCTGAAGGGCGCTGGTCCACCCTGCGATCTGCTCGGTGGCGAAGGGAAGCTCGGTGCCGAGGCGCTGCACCATGGCGGTGACGGCGGCGCCGGCCTTGGCGCTCCCGGCGAGCGCGGCGAAGCGGGCCGTCATGAGGCCCACGCTCTGCACGACATCGATCGCCTTGGCGGAGAGGGCAGCCAGCGTGCCCGCGGTCTTGTCCAACACCGTGACAAGGACCGAGATCGCGACGGCGGCGGCCTGTCCCTGCGGGCCGAGCTGCGCGAGGAACCCGACGAACTTCCCCATGGCGCCGCCCGAAATCATGAGCGACTGCCCCAAGTTCTTCCCGGCGTCCGCGAGCGCGCTCAGGCCGGCGCCGCCGGCGGCCGACTTCTCGCCGGCGGCGCCGGCCCGCTCTCCGAGCTTGGCGAGGGCGTCCGCGGCGCCGACGCTCCCACCCGCGATCTGCTGGAGCTGGTCCTTGGAGATGAACTTCCCCGAGAGGTCCCGGAGGCGTCCGGCTGAGTCCGTGGAGGCTAGCCCGAGCGACTTCAGATTCTCGATGACGTCCTGGAGCGGGGTCTCGAGACCTTCGGCTCCGCCCCTGAGGCTCTCCAGCATCTCCTCGACGTCTTCGAGCGCCACGGGTCAGTCCTCCGTTACGTAGGCCTCGCGCAGCTTGCGCACGTCGTCGGCGTGGAGGGCGCGGAGGGTGGCCCCGGCGACCTGCTCCGGGGTGGGGTTCCGGATGCCCCGAAGAGCGAGCTCGGCGAGGGCGGCGGCCTCCATATTGCCGGACCGCGCCGCCCGGACGATCTTACGCGCGGCCTCTTTTGTCGGCCGCCGTCTTGGCACCTCCGAGCTGGCGAGCGCGTTGCGCCGCCTGTCCCGCCGCCTCGGGGTAGCGCTCGGCGAACGCCCGCAGCGTGGCTCCCTCGGCGCCGTCCGGGCCGGGGTCGACCGTCGAGGCGATGAGCACATCGATCAGGATCTTGGCGAGGCCCTTCTTCTTGTGCTCGACCTCGGCGTTCATCGCGTCGACCGCCTCCGGGGGCGGGTCGCGGACGACGATGGTGCCGCCGCCCGGGAGCTGCTCGACGGGAGGGGCCTTGCCGAGGGGGAAGAGGGCCACCAGGTCGACGCCCTCGACGAGGTACGCCCGGCCCGCCTTCTCCCTCGCGGCCTCCACCTTCTCGGCGAGGACGAGCGCCCGGGCCCGGGTCTCCTCGGCGGCCAGCGCCGCGTCCGCCTCGGCCTCGGCCTCCAGCGCCGCCGCGAGGTCCTTCTGGGCGTCGGTGAGCACCGCCGCCGCCTTCGCCCGCTTCGCCGCCGCCGCCGCCAGGATCTCTTCTGCCGTTCGCGCCATCGACCGACCTCCTCAGAACTGCATCAGGGCCGCCGCCTGCGAGGACGGGAGGGCCTTCTCGAAGCTGTGGCACTTCCACACGTTGTCCCGGCCGCGGCGCCACACCTGCATGCCGGACCAGCCGAGCTTCATGATGAGCCCCTTCTCGTCGCTGGCGAGCTCGGGGCCTTCCTCGCTCACGCACCGGCAATCGTCGATCATCAGGCCGAAGCTGCCCGCGATCGACGGGTGCCGGATGTCGACGACGATCGTCACCTGGAGGAGGTTGGAGCCGTGCCGGTTGTAAGCCGGGAGGAGCTTCGCCTCGAAGTCGGTGAGGAGCAGCTCGGAGGCGAAGTCCGCGATCTCGGTTCGGCCGGGGGTGCGCTTCGTCGCTCGCTGCTCGGCGATGCGCGCCACCTTCTCCGTCTTCGTCTCCACCTTGGGTGGGGTGAACTTGGTGAAGTCGACGCGCGTGGACCCGAGCACGACGCGCGCACAGGACGAGCTGTCCCAGGTCAGATCTTGGAGGCCGGGAAGGAGCGCCATCGGATCACCTCGTGGCGCTGAAGGTCAGCGCGATCGTGTCGGTGTAGCCGTAGAGCCGGACGTTGAGGGTACCGGTGATCGTCACCTGGGCGCCGCTCACGCTGACCGTGGGGTTGATGACCACCAGGTTTGGATCCTGGGCGTTCTGGAACTCGCTCGCGTAGTTGTCCCGGATGGCCTTGACGATCCGGCCCTGGAGCCCGCCGAGGATGTCCGAGTCGAGCGCCAGCGTCGTCGGGTCCCACACGTCGGCGCCGCCGATGGCGGCGAGGGACAGGCCGACCGCCACCGTCTCCAGCGCGTTCGCGACCCGCCGGTCCATCGGGGTGAGGATCGACGAGTTGATCGGATAGAGCACCGTCGATCGGTTGGTGACGTAGGTTCCCGCCTGCTGGGCGTTGCGCTGGTGGTAGAGGCAGACCCCGCCACCGGTGGAGGCGCCCGGCACGGCCTCGATGCCGCCGATCTCCGCCGCGTCGAGGCCGATGGTGTTGCCGTTTCCGTCGAGGAGCGAGCCGAGCTCCAGCGGGCCCCGGGTCACCCAGCCGGGGTTCTGCGCGAGGCGCTCCCCCTTCTGCCCAGGCACGGTCTTGCAGGACTGGAGGCGGGCGAGGTAGCTGGCCATGAAGGTGCGCAGGTAGACGAAGCCGGTGAAGGCGTCCGTCTGCCACCAGGAGCCCGCGAGACAGGTGATCCGGTTGTCGTTGCCGAACGCCGCCCGCCAGGTCTGGAACGCCGTGACGTACTGCGCGTAGGTCTCGCCGGCGTTCGGGTCCCGGAAGCGGATGATGAGGCTCCATCGCTTGCCGAAGCCGAGGCCGTAGTCGAGTCCCGCGGTCAGCGTACCTGCGTCGCTCGCCGCGACAGGCTCGGTGATGACGACGATCCCGAAGAGCTGCCCCGACTTGGCGATCGCCGCGAACGCGCCGGCGGTCGGCGGACCGGCAGAGTAGAGGTCGGCATCCGACCACTGCGGCGGGATGGTGTTGGTGAAGAAGGTGTCGCCAGCCTGGAGCGTCGGCGCCGTCGGGGTCGAGTACGCGGCGCAGGTGTTGGTCGAGTCGGTCGAGCCGTGGACCGGGCCGCCGCCAACAAGGATGCGGTGGGCGTTGTACGCGGTGATGAGGGCTGCGAGGTTGAGCTCGATGTCCTCGGTCGACTGTGCCACCTGGATGAGCGCGGCGATCGCAGTCTGCGCGGTGGCGTCGGCGGTGGTGTGGGAGGTCGTGTTGATGACGTGCGCTGCGAGGGTCGCGACCAGCGCGTTGTAGAGCGTGACGGCCGTTGCGGGGGTTGTGGCGTTCGCGACCGCGGTCAGCGTGGTGTTGTCGGCGGTGTCGGCCGCGAGGTGGATCTGCGGCGAGCCGGTCGTGATGATGTAGTGCGCGAGTGCCGCCGTCTTGAGGTTGTTGAGGGAGGTGTAGAGCGCGGAGAGCGTCGAGCTCGGCGGGCCGAGGATAAACCCGGCCTGTCCGCCTCCGCCCGGCCAACCGTCGCTCGCGGGGAAGTTGTACTCCGCGCTCGCCCCGAGGCTCACGAGGCGCTTGGTGCGCCCGTTGTCGAGCGATGTCCACGCCGTCATCGTGGGTGAGGCGGAGCCGACGGAGCCGCCAGCGACGATCTGCATCCACGGCTGATAGGTCCCCTTGGGCGAGACCGCGGTGTTGTTGGCCGGCACGCAGGTGCCCTTGACGCCGGTGATGTTGATCGTGCCGTAGCTGCCCGGCGTCGTCGCCGGCGTCGTGTAGAGGCTCGCGGGAGGCGGCGCAGGGTTGCCCGGCGTCGTCGTGAGGATGTGCGCGAGGATGGCCGACGCGTCGCTATCGCCGTTGTCGCTCACCACGTTTCCGGGCGAGGAGTACGGCGGCGTGAGCTGACCAGCCGCGACGGCGCTCGTCGGCGTGAACCCGATGAGCACCACCGAGAAGTCGGCGTCGGTGTTGACCTGCGGCTGCGCGGCCGCCTCGTTCATGGATGCGCCGCCGGGCATGGCTACCTCGATCCGTTGGTGGTGGGCTCGATCGTAAAGGTGGTCCCCGCGTCGCCGTTCGGACGCATGGGGTCCTCGGCGGATGTGGGCGTGAGCGCAGCAGCGATGGCCGCCAGGATCACGGGGTCGGTTGGCACCGGCCACGTGTACGTGAAGCCGAAGGCGAGGTCGGCCCCGAACGCCTCGACGCTGACGGGGCTATCGTCGCCCCAGGGGCCGCCCGTCGTGCGGCCGGGTGCGAGGTGGTGGACTACGTTGATCACGCGCTGGGCGAGCGCCTCGGCCGCGGCGAAGCGGGTGGCGTCGCCGCCGGACTCGGCCCCGCGCACGTAGACCATGCAGCCGGACGTGACGCCGGCGAGGTACCCGGCGTTCTGCTTCGGAGGAGGCCCCCACTTCCCCTTCGTGTCGGGGACGAGGACGACGCGCGGGCCCGCACCGATGCCGTGCTCGAGGTGGCCCTTGCCGATCAGGATCGGGGTCGCGTCGCCGGCCTTGGAGAAGATCGGCCCCACCCGTTCCAGGAGAGCGGAAAGAGGCGACGTGGGGGCGGCAAGCCGACCCATCAGAGCGCCCCCCTCGACCTGTAGGTCGTCGAGCGCCCGAGCGCACGCGGCGAGTCGTCCGCGACCGTGGGCGTCTGGTCGATCACTTGGGGCAGGAGCGGCTGTCCCTTTCGCCATCGGTCGCGTTGCTCGTCATCGGCCTTCTGGAGGGCGAAGAGGCGGTCGACCGCGACTTTGAAAGAGGCGGTCTCGACCTGGAGCGAGGTGACGCCGCGGCGGGCCACCTCGCGGGCCACGAGCCCCGTGAGCACCTGGGGAGGCTTGCCGGTCGTGGGGTCCGCGAGGATGGGGGGCGACTGCGCAGTGAGGTCCTGATCCAGTTCGGCGGAGAACTGGACGAGCAGCGCGTTGAGGCGCGCCTCCGGGTCCACCTGGATCGCCCAGGCGCCCGAGCCGGCGTCGCTGAAGGTCAGCGGCGACCCGTTCGGCCCCGAAGCGACCTGGAAGCGGTAGAAGTCGAGCGGGAGCGGGCTGTAGGGGGTGTTGATGACGGCGCCGCCCGGTGCGGCGCCGGTGCCGACGAGGACGAGCTGCAGGAGGTCGTCAGCGCCGTACCCGTGCCCGCTCAGACGAAAGATGCCGTTCGCGAAGTCGAGTGCGTCCCCAGCGCGGGGGTCGAGCGGACGCGGCGCAACGACGAACGCCCGGGCCGCGAGGCCCAGGCGGTAGACGTCGAGCAGCGTTGCATAGGGCATCGCTCACACCTGGAAGAATACGTCGATCTCGCCGGGCGCCCCGGGCACGGCATCGGCGTCGAGGTCGCCCTCGAACCGCATCATGCGCTCGCCCTGCGCGCGCGGATCGCCGGGGCCGTAGAAGTGGAAGGTGGGCACGAAGAGCAGCGAGTTGCTCGCGCACTTCACCCAGCTCGGGCGCTTCCGGCCCGTGGCCCGGTCGGTGCCGGCGCTGACGTTGACCCACATGTCGGCCGGCTGCCCGGTGCCGTTCGTGTTCGGGTTGGCGAGCACGTAGGGGTGGTTGTCGAGCTCCGAGAGGATCCAGAACCGCCGAGGCCCGAAGCCGGCGCCGAGGAAGTTGTCCTCGTCCATGCCGAGCTTCTTGGCGAGCTCGAGGTTCGACTTGAACTGCGAGTACACGTTCTCCGGGGCCGCCGCGACGCCGTTGCCGCCCACGGTCGCCGTCTGGAGCGTCAGCGAGGCGACGGCCATCTGCCAGAACTTCTCGCGCATGTGCGTCGGCCCGAAGGTGTCGGTGACCGTCGCGCCGCTGGTCTTGTTGGCCAGGGTCGGGTGCGGCTTCGTGGTCATGAGGCGCAGCGACTTGCCGTAGGCCCCGGGCGCGTCGAAGGCGCCGAAGGCGCTGTAGACGTTCTTGAACTGGCCCGAGCTCGCCACCGTCGGGTTCGCGTAGTGCGAGTCGCCGACGCTGCCGGCCGCGCCGGTCCCGTCGGAGAAGAGGGCGATGCCGCCCGTGGCCTTGCCCTGGGGGTACGTGAGGCGGACGGGGGCCGTCAGCGTGAGGCCGGAGTTGGTGCAGTACATCGAGTTGTAAAAGAGGCTCGCGATGAGCTGGCACTTGTACGCCTTGCCCGCGACCACGTAGTCCGCCCCGATCCCGTCGATGCCGAGGAACTCCATGAGGATGTCCTGGCCCCGGAGGTCCTTCTCGCCGGTGGGGCTCATGAGCTTCCACCCGTTCCCCGCCTCGTCGTAGATCATGGGGATCACGAAGGAGAGGTCGGCGGGCGCCGGCTGCGCCTTGGCGACCACCGCGTCGATCGTCTTGTAGTCGCGGGTCCCCCCGGGCTTGAACGGCGAGAAGTTGAGCGAGGAGGGCATCGCGTGCCCGAACTTGACGACGCCCACGCCCTGCCCGGTGTGCGAGCCGATCTCGGCCCACCCGAGCGTCGCAGACGGCGGCGCGTTGAGCGCGTCCTTCTCGTCGAGGTTCCAGGTGGTGATGAGGTCGAGGGCTTGCTGGGGGGCGGCGGACGACCAGCGGGCGCCCTGGGGGGTGGGGAGCGCGTTGATGAGGGGCATGTTCAGACCACCTTCGCGTTGGCGCGGATCACGCTGAGGGGCACCGTGGCCCCGGAGCTGTAGTGGATGGAGGTGCCGACGAGCACGTCGGTCTCGCGCAGGGTGAGACCGGAGCCGGCCAGCGTGAACGCGGTGGGCTGGCCGGCGACGAGCGCCTGCGTCGAGGTCGTGAAGGTCGCGATGAGCGGCGAAGCCGCGAGGGCGACAGTGCCCGTTGTGTCGACCTTCCAGAGCTGGATCACACGGTAGTTGGTGCCGCCGCTGGCCGCGAGCGCCGCGCTGGGGATGATCTCGACGCTCGTCACGATGCTGCGCCGCTTGGGGCGCGCGAGCATGAAGCCGATGGTGGAGAGCGTGGTCGGCGGCGGCCCGCCCGTGGCCGCGCCCAGGTCCGTGGAGGCGCTCGCGTCCGCTGCGTAGCCGGCGTTGCCGCCCGTCTCGTTGTTGAGCGAGTGGAGCGCGCGGGCGAGGAGGCTCGCCACCGGCCCGATCCACGTGCGCGGGTTGATGCCGTCGATGAGTCCGAGGACGAGGCCCATGAAGCTGCGGTCGTTGCCGCCGGCGTTGCTGAGCTTGCCGGGCACGCCGCTCCCCGCGTCGAAGCAGGCCGTGAGGACGTCGGCGACGCCGAAGCCGTCGTTGCTGACCGTGCTCGCGGGGGCGCCGCCGCCGTAGCCGGTGTGCAGCATGGCGACCTCCTGGCCGGCCACCGAGGGGTTCGCGCCGGCGAGGCGCTGGTTCACGGCGCCAGCCGGGATGAGGCCGGGGTGCGTGCCGTCCTCCAGGGCGACGTTGCCGGAGCCGTCGTAGTAGACGGGCTGACCGAGCCCCGCCTGGGCGTTGGCCTGCATCGGCGCGGTCGCGCCCGGGGGGAGCGCAGTGCCGAGGTCTCGGGGTACCATCCCGTCGTCGTGCTGGGGGTGCCGCTCACGGGTTACCTCCGTTCTGCGCCCGCTGGGCGTCCTCGGTCTCCACCCATTCCGCCGCGAGAGCGTCGAGGGTGCGGTGGCCCCGCGCGGCCATCTTGACGACCGTCGGGTTCTTCTTCGCCGCCTCGACGCGCTGAGCCTTCGTCTGCCCACCGTGGGACGCTGCCTCGCGGGCCAGGGGCTCGCTCGGCTCGAAGGGGTTCCGCCGGGGAGGCGGCGCGTCGGCGCCGAGATCCGCGGTGAGACCCCGGAGCGTTCCGAGATCCATCGTCGCGTACCGGGTGCGGATGCGGACGATGGGCTTGCCGGCCGCGTCGAGCTTGCGCCGCCCTGCCTCGTCGAGGACGTCGGCGAGCACCTTGCTGCGCATGCCGGGCATGTCGGCGAGCTTGAAGGCGAGGATGCGGCGCTCCTTCGCGTCGGCGTCGGCGCGGACCTGGGCCAGCTCCTCGCGGGCGACCCGTCCGCGCTCGAGCTTCTCGGGGATGGCGAGCAGGCCGCCCACCACCTCGGAGGGGTCGGTCTTGCCGGTGACGCCGCGCGCGGTGTCG
>Ga0134125_10001801_pt1 | contig 25929 bp, 21 predicted proteins | sample KB31751_FD_96464 | JGI IMG/M metagenome (GOLD analysis project Ga0134125, IMG submission 96464) | Terrestrial soil microbial communities with excess Nitrogen fertilizer from Kellogg Biological Station, Michigan, USA - KB3-175-1 | ecosystem: Environmental > Terrestrial > Soil > Unclassified ...
GAGAAAGTGACCACGGGCGCCCAGAGCGACATCGAGCAGGCCACCCGCATGGCGCGCGCCATGGTGACCCGTTTCGGCATGTCGGACCAGTTGGGTCCGATCGCCTATGCCGAGAACCAGGAAGAAGTCTTCCTGGGCCACAGTGTTTCGCGCACCCAGAATGTCTCGGAAGCCACGGCGCAGAAGATCGATTCGGAAATCCACCGCATCATCGACGAATGCTACGCCAAGGCGAAAGACATTCTCACCACCAACCTGGCGGACCTGAATCTTCTGGCCCGCGGCCTTTTGGAATATGAGACGCTGACGGGGGACGAGATCGCGGCCCTGCTCAAGGGCATTCCGCCGGTCCGCACCCCGTATGAAGACCCGGTGCTGCCGCCGCGTGGCGAGGGCACCTCGGTGCCCGTCGCAGGAAAACCCCGCGGCCAGCAGCCGCCGCCGATTATCACGCCCGAGCCCCAACCCGGCCACTGAACGGTGTTGCAATGTGTTAAAAAGGGCGGCTTTTCAGCCGCCCCTTTTTTTATGAAGATTCTCGGCGTCCTCAACATTACCGAAGATTCGTTTTCGGACGGCGGGAAATATCTCACGCCGGAGGCGGCGCTGGCGCAGGGCTTCAAGTTGATAGAAGAGGGGGCCGACATTCTAGATATCGGCGCGGCGTCGTCCAATCCCGACGCCAAGCGGATCGCGCCCGCCACCGAAATCTCGCGCCTTCAATCGGTGCTTCCGGCGCTCAAGGAAAAAGGAACGGTCCTTTCCATCGACAGTTTCGAGCCTTCCGTGCAGCGCTGGGCGCTGGCTGAAGGCGTGGAATATCTCAACGATATTCACGGCTTTGGTGCGCCATCCCTTTACCCAGATCTGGCTCAGGCCAAAGCCAAGCTGATCGTGATGCATGCGATCCAGAATGACGGCGCAGCCACGCGCGCAAATGTCCCCGCCACCGACATTTTTGGCCGCGCGCTCTCTTTCTTCGGAAAAAGGCTCGACGCCCTCGCTAAGGCGGGTGTCGCCCAAGATCGGCTGATCCTGGACCCCGGCATGGGTTTTTTTGTCGGCAGCGACCCGGAAAATTCTCTCACCTTGCTCCGGCATCTTCCCGACCTCAAAGCCCAGTTCGGCCTGCCCATTCTGGTGTCGGTATCGCGAAAATCTTTCTTGCGAAAAATTACAGGCCAAAGCGATCCGGCCGGCCTGCCGGTCCTGGCCGCGGGCCTCGCGGCGGAGCTTTACGCATATCTTCAGGGGGCGGATTATCTGCGCACGCATGCGCCAGCCGCGCTCAAGGCCGCCCTGGCGATCCAGTCCGTCTTGCAGGTGAAGGATTTTAACGAAGAACGGCATTAGGTTAGGATGACCGCCGCTTGAGCAGGATTTAACGCCATATGACGCGCAAATATTTCGGCACCGACGGGATTCGCGGCCGTACCAACGCCTCGGTCCTCACCCCCGAAATCGCCATGAAGGCGGGCATGGCGGCGGGCCGCATCTTCACCCGGGGCGCCCATCGTCATCGCGTGGTGATCGGCAAGGACACGCGTCTTTCGGGCTATATGATCGAGAGCGCACTGGTTTCCGGCTTCACCGCCGTGGGCATGGATGTGTTCCAGTTCGGCCCTCTGCCGACCCCCGCCGTCGCCATGCTCACCAGGTCGCTGCGCGCCGATATCGGGGTGATGATCACCGCCTCGCACAATCCCTATCAGGACAACGGCATCAAGTTCTTCGGCCCGGACGGGCAGAAGCTGTCCGACGCGGTAGAGTTGGAAATCGAGCATCTGATGGATGGCGGACTGGAAGCCGGCCTTGCCACCGGGGGAAGCATCGGCCGGGCCAAGCGCGTGGACGACAGCCAGGCGCGCTATATCGAATTCGCCAAGCGAACCTTCCCCCGCAATCTCCGCCTCGACGGCTTGCGCATCGTGATCGACTGCGCCAATGGCGCCGCCTACAAGGTGGCGCCGGAGGTGTTGTGGGAATTGGGCGCCGACATCGTGCCAATCGGGGTTTCTCCGGACGGCCTCAACATCAATCTCGATTGCGGCTCGACCGCGCCCCAGGCGATGTGCGCCAAGGTGCGCGAAGTGCGGGCCGATTTCGGCATTGCGCTCGACGGCGACGCCGACCGCGTGGTGATGGCGGATGAAGAAGGCCAGGTCATCGACGGCGACCAGATTCTCGCCTTGATCGCCAAAAGCTGGTCGAAAGCCGACATGCTCAAAGGCGGCGGGGTGGTGGGCACGGTGATGTCCAACGCGGGCCTGGACCGCTATCTGGGCGGGTTGGGCCTGAAACTGGCGCGCGCGGCGGTGGGCGACCGCTATGTGCAGGAAGAGATGCACAAGGGCGGCTTCAACGTGGGCGGCGAACAGTCCGGCCACGTGATCCTTTCGGATTTCGGCACCACCGGCGACGGCGTGGTGGCGGCGCTTCAGGTTCTGGCGGTGATCGCGCAGGAGGGAAAATCCGCCTCCAAGGCGGCCCACCTGTTCGAGCCGTTGCCGCAGATTCTGGAGAATGTGCGTTTCCGCAAAGGCTCGCCGCTCGACGACGCGCGGGTGAAATCCTCGATCGATGCCGCCAAAGCCAAGCTGGGCGAGAACGGCCGCGTGCTGGTGCGCAAATCCGGAACCGAACCCCTGATCCGGGTGATGGCCGAAGGCGAGGATGAAAAGACCGTGCGCGCGGTGGTGCGCGCCATCGCCGGCGCGATCGAAGAAGCGGCGGCCTGAGGCACGATGCGTCGCCTGCTGGTGATCGCGGGCTCGGATTCCTCGGCCGGGGCCGGCATTCAAGCCGATCTCAAGACCGCGCAAGCGTTCGGCGTCTATGCCCAGACGGTGATTACCGCCGTGACGATCCAGGACACCAAGGGGGTCCATGGCATCGAGACCATCAGCGCCCCGGCGGTAAAACGGCAGATCGAGATCGCGCTGGGCGATATCGGCGCCGACGCGATCAAGATCGGGATGCTGGGCGGCAGCCCCATCGCCAGGGCCGTGGCGGACGCCCTGGAAAATGTCTCTCTGCCGCTGGTGCTCGATCCGGTTCTGGTTTCATCCAGCGGGTACCGGCTTCTGGACGATCATGGAATCGAAATCCTGAAATCGCGCCTGCTGCGGCACGCTTTTCTGATCACGCCCAACTGGCCGGAATGTGAAGTACTGACCGCCATGCGACCTGACAGCGAAGCGGCGATTGAAAACGCAGCCAAATCTTTCGCTGAACTGGGCGTTCGCAACGTTCTGATCAAAGGCGGCCACGGCGAGGGCGCGACGGTGCGCGATGTGCTGACGGAGCACGATGGCAAAGTCTCGATTTTCGAGTCGCCGCGGCAGGATACGCGCCATACTCATGGCACCGGTTGCGCGCTCTCGACCGCAATTGCCTGTGGTCTGGCGCAGGGCAAAGCGCTTAAGGAAGCGGTGCGCCTGGCCCATGATTTCGTCCAGCATGCCATCCGCACCGCGCCGGGCCTTGGCAATGGCCACGGCCCGTTAAATTTCAGCGCCAAACAATCTTGAAGCTTGGTCGTTGCTTTCTTCCCCGCGCGGCGAAGCCGCTGGGGGAAATTAAATAAAAGGATCTCTCACCATGATCGTGTCGTCGCGATCCGGACTGGTGGAAAGCAGCGCCACTGGCGCGCGGACCAACTCTTCCACCCGGCGCACATATTTGATGGCATTGGCGGGAAGTTCGGCCCAGCTTCGGGCGCCATGGGTGGATTCCTTCCAGCCTTCCAGCGTTTCATAGACAGGCGTGAGACGCGCCTGCGCATTCGCGCCGGCGGGAAGATGGTCGAGCATCTTGCCGTCCAGATTGTAGCCGGTACAGACCTTGATCTCGTCAAATCCGTCCAGCACGTCCAGCTTGGTGAGCGCGATACCGTCCACCCCGCCGGTGATCACGGTCTGACGCACCAGGACCGTGTCGAACCAGCCGCAGCGGCGCTTGCGCCCCGTGACGGTGCCGAATTCTCGGCCGCGCTCGCCCAGCTTCTCGCCGATAGCGTCCTTCAATTCGGTGGGGAAGGGGCCTTCGCCCACCCGCGTGGTGTAGCTTTTGACGATGCCCAGCACGGTGCCGATCTCGCGCGGACCAATGCCGGCGCCGGCTGCCGCCTGTCCCGCCACCGTGTTGGACGAGGTCACGAAGGGATAGGTGCCGTGATCGATGTCGAGCAGCACGGCCTGCGCGCCTTCGAACAGAACACGTTTGCCGGCGGTTCGCGCCGCATGAAGCTCGCGCCAGGAAGAGCCGATGAAGGGCACGATTTTGGGAGCGATCTCGCTCAGCGATTTCAGCAGTGCGCCGGCATCGACTTCCTTTTGGCCAAAGCCCCGGCGCAGCACATTGTGATGGGCCAGCAACCGCTCCAGCTTGGCGGGCAGAGCGCCAAGATCGGTGAGATCGATGGCGCGCAAAGCGCGGCGGCCCACCTTGTCTTCGTAGGCGGGACCGATGCCGCGCTTGGTGGTGCCCAGCTTCTGGCTGGCGGCTTCCTCCCGCATGGCGTCGAGTTCGCGGTGCGGCGGTAGCACCAGGACAGCATTTTCGGCCAAAACCAGGATATCGGGCGTGATGCGGAGTCCGGCCTGGCCCACCCGGGCGATCTCTTCCAGCAGCGACCAGGGATCCACCACCACGCCATTGCCGATGATGGAGCGCTTGCCTTGCACCACCCCGGACGGCAGCAGCGACAGCTTGTAGGTCTGGTTGCCCACCACGATGGTGTGCCCGGCATTGTTGCCGCCCTGGAAGCGCACCACCATGTCGGCGCGGTTGCAGAGCCAGTCGATGATCTTGCCTTTGCCTTCGTCGCCCCATTGGGCGCCGATCACCGTCACGTTGGCCATGGATATACCGTACCCGGATGAATTTCAGAATGCGCGTCGGACGCGACGGCACGGTGACCATTTATAGCACGGGAACGGCCCAGGTAAGGGGCGTTATGACGCGTTACTGTTTCCCTTGGCTTAGCTTTTCTTGGGGAGCGCCAGCGAACCTAGAAAGGCTTGCCGGTGGGAGTGCGCGTCTTAGTCGCGGATGGGGAGGTTACTTCAATAGAAGACTCCGTAATCGACCTCGATGATGAAGCCGCTGTCCTGGTCGATCAGGAGCGCATCATCGCCGACCCGGACCCAGATCGCCCCGAGGGGCGGTGGCGGCAGGTCGTAATCGGCAAAGTCAATGATCCAATATTGGCGTGCCCAGAACAGCGGCGGAAGCGTCTCGCCCCAGGTCCAGCGGCGCTCATAGAAGCCCCGCGGTCTGATATAGCGCCTGGCATGGAAACGCCGCTCGGCGCGGAAATTCTGGTGAAAATTGCGGACACCGCTGAAATCGCGGTTGGGAGCACCGCGCATCGCATTGTTAGGACCGAAGCGCCGGTCGGGGCCGCGCATCGCGTTGGTGGGCGCATGCTGCGGCTGATTGGGCTCCATCGCGGGACCGCGCATCGCGTTATTTGGGCCGAAGCGCCGCTCCCCACCACGCCTGTCATTGTCCGGCGCATTGGGCGACGGTTGGTTGGGCTGAATTGCCGTATTGGCTTGAGGCCGACTGAAGCGCCCCTCATCGCGGCCGCGCATCTCGCCCCGCGGTGGCCCGCCACGTTCGGGACCGGCTTGTGCCCCCGGAGCTTGTTGCGGTCCGCCCTGGTGCGGTCGCCCGCCACGCCGTTCACCGCCACGTTGCTCGCCGCCGTGCCGCTCGTTGTGGGACGGTCCGGGCTGATCCTGATGCTCGCGATCCTGGGCGAAGGCGGGCGGGAAGCCCGCGACAAGGCCGATAATCGCCACCGAAATAAGGAATTTGCGCATCAAATTCATTCCCGGATCGCCCACGCATAACACCGATTGGCCGCATAAGTTCCATGTACCGCGCGGGTCCCGCTGCTATGGTCGAAGCCGATGATCACTTTGATTCTGGCAATGGCCGACAATGGCGTGATCGGCAGCAACGGCGCAATTCCCTGGCGCATCAGCGACGATCTCAAGCGTTTCAAGCAATTGACCGCCGGCAAACCGGTGGTGATGGGCCGCAAGACCTGGGACTCGCTGCCGAAAAAGCCCTTGGCCGACCGCACCAATATTGTGGTCACGCGCCAACCCGGCTGGGCAAGTGACGGCGCCATTGCGGCCTCGTCTCTGAAGGACGCGTTGGTGAAGGCGGGCCAGGTCGCGGAAGTGATGGTGATCGGCGGGGCGGAAATCTATCGCGCGGCGTTGCCCCGCGCCCAGCGCATCGAGTTGACGGAAGTCCATCAGCCTTTCGAAGGCGATGCGCTTTTTTCCTTTGACCGCAAGGCTTGGCGCGAAGTGGCGCGCGAAGAGTATGCGACACAGGACGGCTTGTCCTTCAGCTATGTCACGCTGACGCGCATATAGTGCTCCCCCATCTGTCCGCCAACGCGGGCAAGCCCGCAGGCGGACGTTCGCCGCACTTGGCCGTGCGCCTCAATCCCCCGCCGATGGCTTCGCCATGCGGGGGAAGAGAGCCGGGGGGTGCTGCCCTATTCAAAAATGATGTTGGGTGCGGCGTGGGTTTCGCCTTGAAGCGCGCTCGCGACTTTCTCCGCCACCGCCAGAAAAGACAGCGCTTCCGGGCCATCGGCCCGCATCACCATCACCGGCTCACCTTCATCCGAGCTTTCGCGAATCAAAGGTACCAGCGCGATTTCGCCCAGGAATGGCACGCCCATCTTCTCCGCCGTCTCGCGCGCGCCGCCATGGCCGAAAATATGGTGGGCATGGCCGCAATCGGGGCAGACAAAGACGCTCATATTCTCGACCAGGCCCAGGATAGGGACCGCCGTCTTGTTGAACATGGCGATGCCCTTCTTGGCATCGATCAGGGCTATATCCTGCGGCGTCGAGACGATCACCGCGCCTTTGAGCGGCGCGCGCTGGGCGATGGTGAGTTGGGCGTCGCCGGTGCCCGGCGGCATGTCCAGCACCAGCACATCCAGCGGCCCCCACAGCACGTCATTGAGCATCTGGGTGAGCGCCGACTGGACCATCGGTCCGCGCCAGATCATGGCCTCATCTTCCTTGACCAGGAAACCGATGGACATGGTCTTGAGGCCGAATTTCTCGATCGGCCTGATCTTTTTGCCGTCGCTTTCGGGCTTGTGGCGGATGCCCAGGAGGCGGGGCAGCGAGGGACCGTAAATGTCCGCATCCAGCAGGCCCACTTTCAGTCCCAGCCGCGCCAGGCCCAAGGCCAGATTGACGGCCACGGTGGACTTGCCCACGCCGCCCTTGCCGCTGGCCACGGCGATGATGTTTCGCACGCCTGCGATCGTGTTAGACCGCGAGGGCGGCGGCTGCGGTTGTGCCGGCGCCGGACGATGGGCCGTCAAGACCGCGGTAACTGAGAGCACGCCGGGAAGTTTCGCCACCGCCGCTTCGCATGCTGCGCGCAGCGGTTCGGCGGCAGGGCCTTGCTGGGGCGGGACCTCAAGCGCAAAGCCTGCATGACCGCCGCGGAGCGTAAGCCCGGAGATCATGTTCTGCTGCACCACCGAGCGGCCCGAGACCGGATCGATCACCTGGTCGAGCGCATGGAGAATATCGTCGCGGGTCGCGGGAGAGGCCATCGCCGCTGCTCTATAGGGTAGCGGCGTCCCAAAACCAACCCGAGGCTGGAACAAGTGATCCTGTCTGCGGATTAAGAAACCCGACGGCCAGGGCCGCGAGGGCGTGAAATGCCTGTTTGGCGGGGCCATGGCCGGAGCGCTATGCTAAAGGCCGAATCCAGGCCAGGGATTTTCAGGACGGAAGCCATGCGTTTTGCGCTTGCATTTTGTGCCGCTGCATTTTGTGCCGTTCTGGCGCTCGCCGGCACACCGGCGCTGGCGCGGCCGGCGCCGGATTCCTTCGCCGATCTGGCCGCCAAGCTTCTTCCCACCGTGGTCAATATCGCCACCACCCAGACACTCAAGGCGCCGCCACCGTCGGCCATTCCCAATGTGCCGCCCGGCTCGCCCCTGGAAGACCTGTTCAAGAATTTTCTCGGCCCCAATGCCGGGCGGCCCAAGCATGTCACCTCGCTGGGCTCGGGTTTCGTCATCGATCCGGCCGGCTTTATCGTCACCAACAATCATGTGATCGAGGATAGCGACCAGATCACCGTGACCCTGAATGACGGCTCCAGCCTTCCCGCCAAGATCGTAGGGCGCGACACCAAGACCGACCTGGCGCTGCTCAAAGTCACGCCCAAAAAGCCTTTGCCGGCGACCCATTTCGGCGACAGCGACAAGACCCGGATCGGCGACTGGGTGATGGCGATCGGCGATCCCTTCGGCCTGGGCTCGACGGTCACGGCGGGCATCGTTTCGGCGCGCAACCGCGACATCAATGCCGGCCCCTATGACGATTTCATCCAGACCGACGCGCCCATCAATCGCGGCAATTCCGGCGGCCCCCTGTTCGACATGGACGGCAATGTAATCGGCATCAATTCCGCGATCTTCTCGCCCTCGGGCGGAAGCGTAGGCATCGGCTTTTCGATCCCCTCCAACATGGCGCGTGATGTGGTGGCGCAGCTGAAGCAGTTCGGCGTGGCGCGCCGCGGCTGGATCGGCGTGCGCATCCAGCAGGTGACCGACGAGATCGCCCAGGGCATGGGCCTTCCCAGCACCAAAGGGGCGCTGGTGGCGGACGTCACCTCGGGCGGCCCGGCCGACAAGGCGGGTTTGAAAAACGGCGATGTGGTGGTGGGTTTCGACAGCAAACCGGTGGGGGATTCGCGCGAATTGCCCCGCATCGTCGCCGCCACCCCCATCGGCAAGACCGTCAATGTGGACGTGCTGCGCAAGGGCAAGAAGCAAAGCTACAAGATCGTGATCGCCAAGCTGGACGAAGGTCCGGCGGACAAGCCGGGCAAGAAATTGGCGCCGCCGCCGCCCAAGCCCAAATCCAAGATCTCGCAACTGGGCCTGTCGCTGGCGCCGCTGGATGATGGCGCGCGGGCCAAATACAAGCTCTCCGGCAACCTCCAGGGCGTGGTGGTGAGCGATGTGGCGCCCGAAAGCCCGGCCGCCGACAAGAATTTGCGCCCCGGCGACGTGATCGTGGAAGTGCAGAGCCAGCCGGTGAAATCGCCAACCGATATCGAGGCGCGGGTGGATGCCGATCTCAAGGCCGGCAAGAAAGTCGAGCTGATGCTGGTGAGCCGCAACGGCGAAATGACTTATGTCGGGCTTCGGTTGGATTAACCCTCCGGGTCGAGACCAAGCTTCGAGAAAATTACGCCTTCACGATTTCGTCATCGGTATAGCCCTGCAGATAGAGGAGGGCGGTGAGGTTGTTGTGATTGATCGCGGCGCCAGCGGAAGCCGCGACCAGAGGTTTGGCATGATAGGCCACGCCCAGGCCGGCGCGCTGGATCATGGCGAGATCGTTGGCGCCGTCGCCCACGGCCAACGTTTCCGCATGATCGAGTTTCAGCCTGGCAGCCGCTTCTTCCAGCGCCTGCAATTTGGCTTCACGGCCCAGGATGGGCTGGCCGACCTGGCCGGTGAGGACTTTGCCGTCGTCCAGCAAAGTATTGCCCCGCTCGGCGTGAAATCCCGCTGCTTTGGCCACGCGCGAGGTGAAGAATCCAAATCCGCCTGATACCAGCATGGTGTGGGCGCCGTTCTGGCGCATGGTGGCGATCAGGCTTTTGGCGCCGGGATTGAGCCTGACTCGCTCGGCATAAGTGCGTTCCAGCGCGCTGAGGGGGAGGCCTTTGAGCATGCCCACCCGCTCGCGCAGCGCCGCCTCGAATTCCAGCTCGCCCCGCATGGCGCGCTCGGTGATGGCGGCGATCTTGGGCTTGAGCCCGGCCATGTCCGCCAGTTCGTCAAGACATTCGACATTGATGATGGTGGAATCCATGTCGGCGACCAGGAGCTTTTTCCGGCGCTTATCCGTCGCCACCAGATTAATGTCGAGTTTCAATCCTTCAGCCAGCACACGAGCCTCAGCCAATGCGGGCTTTGCATCGTCGCGGGTGAGCGGCAGGTCGAAGGCGCGGCCGGGCGACAGGATATTGCCGCGGCCCAAGCCGAGCGGTGCGAACAACTCCGGATCGGCGCCATCGCCGATGACATTCAAGACAAAGGCGGACATTCTGGCTTCATGCGATGCGACGCCGTGCTTATTGCAGGCCCCACCGCCAGCGGCAAGTCCGCCGCGGCGCTGGATTTGGCGCGCCATATCGGTGGCGCGCTGATCAACGCCGACGCCATGCAGGTCTATCGGGAAGCGCCCATTTTGACGGCGCAGCCGGACGCGCGAGCGCGAGAAAAGGTGCCGCATCTGCTTTATGGCCACGTCTCTGTGAATGAAGCCTATTCGGTGGGACGGTATATCGAGGACGCACGCCGTGCGCTGGCGGAAGCGTGCGCTCTTGGCAGGATTCCCATTTTTGTGGGCGGCACGGGTCTCTATTTCACCGCGCTGACGGAAGGACTGGCGGATATTCCGCCGATCCCGGCGGAAATCCGCGCGCAGGCGCGCGCGCTGTTGGATGAGATCGGCGTGGGGGCGCTTCATGCCCGGCTCGCCCTCCGCGATCCCGAAACAGCCGCGAACTTGCGCGTCACCGACCCGCAACGCGTGGTGCGCGCCTGGGAAGTTCTGGAAGCGACCGGCCGGCCGCTGCTTCATTGGCGCAAAAAGCAAATTGCGCCGTTGCTGGGCGGGATGACGCTCGCCCGTTTCGTGCTTGATCCCCCGCGCGAGGTCTTGCGCGCCAGGATCGCCGAGCGGTTCGAAATCATGCTCGATCGGGGTGGCGAGCAGGAAGCGCTGGCTCTGTCGGGCCTCGATCCGGTGCTGCCCGCCGCCAAGCTTTTGGGTCTGAGGCAGCTTATCGCCCATGGCCAGGGAAGGCTCTCCCGCGAAGAGGCGCTGGCAGGAGCCGTCACCGCCACGCGCCAATTCGCCAAGCGGCAGGCCACCTGGTTCCGCAATCGCATGGGGGATTATCGCTGGTTTGATCCAATCAAGAGAAATATTATTGCGCAATACAATGAATTTGTCGCATGAAATTGCTTGACGGAGGGTGCGCTGCACCCTAACGTGCCCGCCATGAGAGGGTTTGTCGTACTTATTTGGAGGCCATCGCCCGAACGTGGTTAACCCCGCGTTACCGGACGATGGCGTGTGATCAAGGGGCGGAAACGCCCCTTTATCTTTTGCAGCAGGCTGAGGGAGATGAATACGCATACGAAATTGGCCGAGCCGGCCCAGGAAGCAGCGCAATTGACGGGCGCCCAGATGGTGGTGCGCGCGCTCAAGGACCAGGGCGTCACGCATATTTTCGGTTATCCGGGCGGCGCGGTGCTTCCCATCTACGACGCGCTGTTCGCCGACAATGGCATTACCCACGTCCTGGTCCGCCACGAGCAGGGGGCTACCCATGCCGCGGAAGGCTATGCCCGCTCGACCGGCAAGCCCGGCGTGGTGCTGGTGACTTCCGGTCCCGGCGCCACCAATGCGGTGACCGGTTTGACCGACGCTTTGATGGATTCAATTCCCCTGGTGGTGATCACCGGTCAGGTCGCCACCCATCTGATCGGCACGGATGCGTTCCAGGAAGCCGACACGGTGGGCATCACGCGCGCCTGCACCAAGCATAATTGGCTGGTGAAGGACGTGAACGATCTCTCCCGCACCTTGCACGAGGCCTTCCAGATCGCCACCCAGGGCCGTCCCGGTCCGGTCGTGGTGGACATCCCCAAGGACGTGCAGTTCAAGACCGGCGCATATTTCGCGCCCGATCAGATTCGCCACCGCACCTTCCGGCCCAAGACCGAGCCGGACCAGGACGCGATCGCGCGCGCCGTCGAGATGATGGCGGAAGCCAAGCGCCCGATCCTTTATACCGGCGGCGGCATCATCAATGCCGGACCCAACGCCAGTCTGGCATTGCGGGAGCTCGCCTCGCTCACCGGCTTTCCCGTCACCTCCACCTTGATGGGGTTGGGTGCGTTTCCGGCGTCCTCGCCGCAATGGCTGGGGATGCTTGGCATGCACGGCACCTACGAAGCCAACAATGCCATGCATGATTGCGACCTGATGGTCTGTCTGGGTGCGCGCTTCGACGACCGCGTCACCGGACGCATCGACAAATTTTCGCCCGGCTCGAAGAAGGTCCATCTCGATATCGATGCTTCGCAGATCAACAAGATCGTGCGGGTCGATTTGCCCATCATCGCCGATGCCGGCCGCGCCATCTCAGAGATGGTGAAGCTTTGGAATGCCAAGAACCTCAAGGCGCAACCGCTCAAGGAATGGTGGGCCACGATCGACCGTTGGCGGGCCAAGAAATCCCTCGCCTACCTGGCGTCGGATTCGCTGATAAAGCCGCAATATGCGGTGGACCGGCTCTATGCGCTCACCCGGGATAAGGACGTGTACATCACCACCGAAGTGGGTCAGCACCAGATGTGGGCGGCGCAGCGCTTCAAATTCGAGGAGCCCAATCGCTGGATGACTTCGGGCGGCCTGGGCACCATGGGCTACGGCCTGCCTGCCGCGGTGGGCGTGCAGATGGCCCATCCCAATTCCCTGGTGGTTGATATCGCCGGCGAAGCCTCGGTGCAGATGACCATGCAGGAAATGTCCACGGCCGTGCAGTACGATCTGCCGATCAAGATATTCATTCTCAACAATCAATATATGGGGATGGTGCGCCAGTGGCAGGAATTGCTGCATGGCGGGCGTTATTCCCATTCCTATTCGGAAGCCTTGCCGGACTTCGCCAAGCTGGCGGAAGCGTTCGGCTGCCTGGGCCTTCGCGCCGACAAACCCAGGGAGTTGGACGACAAGATCCGCCAGATGATCGAAAGCCCCAAGCCCGTGCTGTTCGATTGCCGGGTGGACCCGACGGAGAATTGCTATCCCATGATCCCGTCGGGTGCGGCTCACAATGACATGATCCTATCCGCTCTCTCCGACGCCGAAGTGAGCGACGAAGGAAAGATGCTGGTGTGATGGCCACCGAACGTCACACCTTGACCGCCCTGGTGGACAATGAGGCGGGCGTCCTGGCCCGCGTGGTGGGCCTGTTCTCGGGCCGCGGCTACAATATCGAAAGCCTCACCGTGGCCGAGGTGGACCCCGCCCAAGGCACGTCGCGAATCACCATCGTCACCTCGGGACCGCCTGAGGTGATCGAACAGATCGAGGCGCAGCTGCGCCGCGTGGTGCCGGTCCATGCCGTCACCAACTGGACCTTTGCCTCCGGCGGCATCGAGCGGGAAATGGCGCTGGTGAAGGTCTCGCGCGAGGCGCTCAAGGCGGCGAAAGCGCAAGCCGAAAAATTCGGCGCCCGCGCCCTCGATGAAAGCGGCGTGTTCGAACTGACCGACGCGCCGGCAAAAATTTCCAACTTTATCGAAGCCATGCGGGCACTCGGCCTCACCGACGTTTCGCGCACCGGCGTCGCCGCCATCAGCCGCGACGGCGAATAACGGCTTTCCTGCATGTGACATATGAGCCGGGAACAATTGCCCCATTTTGCCGGAGCGGATAAAAGGCGGGCGTTAACGAAGGGACTGACTATGCGGGTCTATTACGATCGGGACGCCGATCTCAATCTGATCAAGAACAAGAAGGTGGCGGTGATCGGCTTCGGCTCCCAGGGCCATGCCCACGCGCAGAACATGCGCGATTCCGGCGTCAAGGAGGTGGTGATCGCGGCCCGTCCCGGCGCCTCGGCAAAGAAGGCGGAAGCGGCCGGCTTCAAGGTGATGAGCGTGACCGACGCCGCCAAATGGGCGGACGTGATGATGATGGTGACGCCCGACGAGTTGCAGGCCGACATCTGGAAGAACGAGCTGGAAAAGAACATGAGAGCCGGCGCGGCCTTGATGTTCGCCCACGGCTTCAATGTCCATTTCCGCCTGATCGAGCCGCGCAAGGACCTCGATGTGCTGATGGTGGCGCCCAAGGGTCCTGGACACACGGTGCGCGGCGAATATCTCAAGGGTGGCGGCGTACCCTGCCTGATTGCGGTGCATCAGGACGCCTCCGGCAACGCCCATGATCTGGGCCTGTCCTATGCCTCGGCGATCGGCGGCGGCCGCGCCGGCATCATCGAGACCAATTTCCGCGAGGAATGCGAGACCGACCTGTTCGGCGAGCAGGCGGTCCTGTGCGGCGGGCTGGTGGAATTGATCCGCTCCGGCTTCGAGACCCTGGTGGAAGCAGGCTATGCGCCCGAAATGGCCTATTTCGAATGCCTCCATGAAGTGAAGCTGATCGTGGATTTGATCTATGAAGGCGGCATCGCCAACATGAACTATTCCATCTCCAACACCGCTGAATATGGCGAATATGTCACCGGCCCGCGCATCATCACGCCGGCCACCAAGGCCGAGATGAAACGGGTGCTGGACGACATCCAGAGCGGCAAATTCGCCCGCGACTGGGTGTTGGAAAACAAGGCGGGCCAGACCTCGTTCAAGGCCACCCGCGCGCGGGGCGAACAGCACCCCATCGAGGACGTGGGCAAGAAGTTGCGCGCCATGATGCCGTGGATTGCGAAAAACAAGTTGGTCGATACCGCCAAGAACTGAGACGCTTGGCTTGTTGGCCCTGAGTGCGTCACGCGTCCCCACGCACGCGTTCCACGCGCCGCTCCTGCTCAGGCCGCAAATCCTGCGCGCCTTGGAGTTCGGAAGGGGGCGGCATCACAATATTTATCAATCATCGCCCACAGGCTCTCCGCGAACAATTCTTAGCAGATTTCGAATATGAAAATAATGCACGCCAGCATGGTCCTTTGCATCTTGGATAATCTGACGGTCCGTGCTCCTGACTTCAATGGCCTTAGCCCTAAGCCATCCCGCCAACAGCATCAGTGAGGCTTGCGGCGCGTAATCGTCATTTTTGGTTTGGTGCGCAGCTTCTTCCCCAGAAAGTTGGTCAGATATCTCAAGTAATTTTTCGGATGAAAAACAATCGAACAGCTTGCATTCGCGCACAAGGTCTTCGTCACTGTTTATACGGGCTACATTTTCATCGCCAAAGCGTTGTTCTAACTGTCGCCGAATGCGTGAGCCCAGCCGAATTCTAAATGTGACGTCTTCTGTCTTGAGCAACTCTTGAAATGCATGCAAGCGAACTCGAAGCCTCGCCATTATTTCCCTGTCTGCTTTGGCTTGGCGCATCCGGGCTATTGCGGAAAACATCGTTACCTCCGGCACCCGGTCATTTAGTCCAATCCGCGGACACAATACATAACTTGCACCACAGGGGGCATGTTAAGTCGGGTTCTCCAGGCTGAACAGCGCCGCGTCGTCATCGTAGGAAAAAACTTCGCTGAAGCGGCCCCAACTGACGACCGTCTTGAGCGTGTCTTCCGCGGCTTCCTCGGTCATATGGTCTTCCAACTCGTCCAGAAAGCGCGTGCGGGGAGCGGAATGGCTGGCGCGTTCGTCCAGCACCCGGCGGATATGGACCGCCAACGGCACATAATTCATCAACGCACGCGAGAAAATCTCCTTGCGCTCATTGAGATCGGCGTCGGCGAAGCGTTTGCCCATATGAGTGAGGCGGATGTCGCCGCCTTCGACATCGGCCAAGCGCAACAACTGCATCGCCTCGGCCACGGGGAAAAGTTCGTCCACCTCCAGTTCCTGTTCATAGGAAATGTCGGGCAGGTCAGCCTTGCCATCGTAGGGCGGGGCAGCCAAGGCCTCGATCAGGCCGGCGATCTGGTTGGGCGAAACATGGACCAGCGGCACTTCGATGCCGGCATTGCGGTTCTGCTGCTGTTGCAGGCGCTCGACCCGCCGCGCGGTCATTTCGACATAGATCTGATCCACATAATGCTCGAATTGGGGCGTGGTGCGGTCGCGCGGCTGCGGCAGGTCGATCTTGATCTCCGAGCCCACCCGGCCCGGATTGGACGACAACAAAAGCACCCGGTCGCACATCAACACCGCCTCCTCGATGTTATGGGTGACCAGGATGATGCCTTTGATGGGAAGTTTGCCGTTGCCCCACAGCTCGATCAGGTCGGTGCGCAGATTCTCCGCCGTCAGCACGTCCAGCGCACTGAAAGGTTCGTCCATCAGAAGAATGTTGGGATGCACCACCACGGCGCGGGCGAAGCCCACGCGCTGGCGCATGCCCCCCGACAATTCGCGGGGATAAGCGCTTTCGTAACCGTCGAGGCCGATCAAATCGATGGCGGCCAGCGCCCGCTCGCGCATTTCCCGCGGCGGCACGTTCAATACTTCCAGGCCCAGTTGCACATTCTCCAGCACCGTCAGCCAGGGAAAAAGGGCGAAGCTTTGGAATACCATCGCCACGCCTTGGCACGGGCCCTCGATGGGGCTGCCCATATAGCTAAGTTTGCCGCCCTGCGGTTTGGCCAGACCCGCGATCAGGCGAAGCAGGGTAGACTTGCCGGAGCCGGAGCGGCCAAGCAGGCCCACGATCTCGCCTTGCTTCAAAGCGAGATTGACATCGTCCAGCACCAGCAATTCCTCACCGCTGCCGCGGGGAAAGGTGCGGCGGACATGTTCGACATTCAGAAGCTCTGCCATGCCAGCCTCATATCAGCCTCATGTTAAACGATATTTGCGTTCGGCGTACCAATAGAGCGGCCGCCACAAAATCCTATTCACCACCACGACAAAAAAGCTCATCACGATCGTGCCCAGAAGGACATGGTGGAAATCCCCTGCGCTGACGGCATCGGCGATGTAGGCCCCCAGGCCATGCGCTCGCACCGTACGGTCGCCCCAGTTGACCACTTCTGCGACAATGGAAGCGTTCCAGGCGCCGCCCGAGGCGGTGATGGCGCCGGTAACGTAGAAAGGAAACACGGCGGGCAGGGCCACCTTTCTCCACCACAGCCAGCCATGGACGCCGAAATTCTCGGCGGCGTCGCGCAATTCTTGCGGCATGGTGGTCGCGCCGGCGATGACATTGAACAGGATGTACCATTGGGTGCCCAGCACCATCAGCGGCGACAGCCAGATATCGGGACTGGCGTTCCAATACACGATCAGCGACACCGCCAGCGGGAACAGGATGTTGGCGGGAAAAGCGGCCAGGAATTGCGCCACAGGCTGCACGATGGCGGTGAGCTTGGGGCGCAAACCCACATAGATGCCCACCGGTGTCCAGATTGCGCTGGCGATGGCGATCAAGACGATCACCCGGACCATGGTGATGACGCCCAGGCCGAAGGTGGTTACGGCGTCGTTCCAACTCAGATTGGTGTGGTCGAAGAAGACAGCGATACGCCAGACCGCGAAGGCCCCGAGCAACGCCAAGAACCCGTACCAGATGATGGCGGAAGCCCGGCTGTTGACTTCGGGCACCGCGGCCTTGAGACCGAAGCCCGGCGGATGCCAGGTATAAGACCAGCGCATCATCTGCTCGAAAGGCGCCGTCATCAGGTCGAGCAGGCGAGAGCGGCGATAGACAGTCAACGCCCAGGATTGCGGCACTTCCTCGGACGGCTCGCTGGAGACGCGGAAACGGTCGGCCCACGCCACCAGGGGACGGAACAGAAGCTGGTCATAGAGCAGGATCACCACCAGCATCGCGCCAATGGCATAGAAGATGGCGGGAAGGTTCTTCTGCGCGATCGCGATCGCGATCCAGGAACCGATCCCCGGTAGCGCGATGCTGGTCTTGCCCACGCTGATCGCTTCGGAAATGGTGACGAAGAACCAGCCGCCCGACATGCTCATCATCATATTCCAGATCAGGGACGGCATGGCGAACGGCGCCTCGATGCGCCAGAAGCGCGCCCAGGCATTGAGGCCGAACATGCGGCCGGCCTCTTCCAATTCTTCCGGCACGGTACGCAGCGACTGATAGAAGCTGAAGGCCATGTTCCAGGCCTGGCCGGTGAAGATGGTGAAGACGCAGGCCAGCTCCGCGCCGAAAATTTTCCCCGGCGTGAGCGAGAGGAACCAGACGATGGTGATGGAGAGGAAGGACAGGATCGGCACCGACTGAAGAATATCCAGCAGCGGCACCAGAAGGGTCCCGGCCCGGGGATTCTTGGCCGCCCAGGTGGCGTAGGTAAAGGTGAAGACCAGCGAAGCGCCCATCGCGATCAGCATGCGAAGTCCGGTTCGGAGCGCATAGCCGGGCAGATCGGCCGGGTCGAGCGTGAGGTAATTGCCGGAGATCGAGCTCAGCGGATGCACCAGGAAGCGGCTGACATCGGCAAAAGCCACCAGAAAACCCACCACCAGAATGGCGGCCAGAACGTCCCACCGGCTTGGCAGCAGGCGACGCGCTTCAATCGAGACGGGCGGCAGGATTTTCATGTCCGGCAGGCCTTGTGCTCAGTGGTCGGGCATTCGGGGCCGAGACAAGCATTTTCACGCGGGCGCGCGAAAGCTTTAGCTTTGTGACAGTCCCGCTGTTTCTATTGTCGCGCGGAGAGCCAGAGTCAACCCGCTAATCTTGAAGCTTGGTCCTGCCCGGTCTCCCCCGTGCGCGCGTGAGCCGCGCTGACGGGGAGGTGGCCGTGATCCACCGCTTGCGATGCGTAGGCCAGAGGGGGTGACCAATAATTATTGCGGACGGTCCTGGGTGATCCGGGCGTCGAGCCATTGGGCGGTTTCGGCTGGGGTGCGTTTGTCCTGATCGCGGTCCACCATCAGATTGGCCTGCTGCATCAGGGGCAGGGGAATGGCGCCGACCAGGGACGCGAGGCTCTTCATAAAATGCAGATCATGGGCATGGGCCGGGCTCACCAGCAGCACCGCATCATAAGGCGGCAGTGCGCTTTTGGGGTCGTCCAGAATGGTGAGGCCATAGCGGGCGATGCGGCCGTCGCTGGAAAAGGCCGACACCAGATCGGCATCCCCGCTCATCACCGCGCGATAAAGGAAATCGGGCTGATATTGCCGCCGCCGCATGGTGGAAAGGCCGTAAGTCCCGGCCACCCGCCGCCATTCCGGCCGCGAGAAAATCTCGAAATCGCCGCCGATCACCAGATCGGGATGGGCAGCCACATCCGCCAGGCTTTTTATGTGCAGCGCCTTGGCGCGGTCGGTGCGCATGGCAAAGACATAGGCATTCTCGAAGCCCAAAGGCCCCACCAGGGCGACGCCATAGGTTTGCGCCAGCCAAGTTTTCAGTTCTGCCAGCATGGCCTGGCGCCCTGGCATGTCGGTGCGATGCATGGCGTCGCCCCACAAGGTGCCGGAATAATCGACATAGGCGTCGATATCGGAGGCGGCGAGTGCCCGAAGCGCGACCGTCGAGCCCAGGTCGATCTTCTGGCTGACGGCAAAACCCGCCTGCCTAAGGCGATCCGCCATCACATCGGCCAGGATATATTGCTCGTCGAAATTCTTGGCCCCGATCACCACGCCGCGTGCAGATGCGTGGATCAGACCGGGTGCCGCCGCGGCCACGATCAGCACGATCAAGCCCAGGCCGGCCAACGCCATGCGCGGACGCGAGCCTGCGCTCAGCGCCGCGCCGGCCGTCGCCAGAAGGAAATCCAGCACCAGGGCCAGGGCGGCGGCGGCCACGCAGCCGAACAGAACGAATATCCAATTCTCGGTCTGGAGCCCGGTGAAGATGTAATTGCCCAGGCTGGTCTGGCCGATTGGGGTGGAAAGCGTGGTGATGCCTACGACCCACACGGTGGCGGTGCGGATGCCCGCCAGCAATTGCGGCGCGGCCAACGGCAATTCGACCTTGTAAAGCGATTGGCGGGGTGTCATGCCCACGCCCTTGGCGGCCATCAGGATGGCGGGATCGAGGCCTTCCAGCGCCGTCACCAGATTGCGCAGGATCGGCAAAATCGCATAAAGCGTGAGCGCCAGAAGTGCGGGCAGAAAACCCAAGGCGCGGAACGAGACCCCGAACAAATCGCGCGTGAGCGAGGAAAGCGCCAGGAGCAGGGGATAGAACAGCGCCAGCAACGCCAGGCCGGGGATGGTCTGGATCACGCTCACCAGGCCCAGTACCGGCGCACCGAACGCCTTGCTGCGCGCCGCAGTGATGCCCAGCGGCACACTGATCGCCACGCCCAGAATCAGGGCGGAGACGCTCAAAATCACGTGCTGGCCCAGATAGTCCGGCAACAGCGCCCAGGCTTCGTGAAGACTCTGGTTCATAAGGCCAGCTTCATAAGGACAGCGTCTTGGCCAAGGCCTGGGCGCGGCGCCGGGGTGTTTCCATCAACTGGGAGACAAAGGCATCGGCGGGATGGCGCACCAGCTCCTGGGCGGTGCCGGTCTGGACCAGGGTGCCTTTGCGCATCACCGCGATCCGGTCGGCCAGAAGCAGCGCCTCGGTCATGTCATGGGTGACCAAGAGGGTGGTGAGCCCCAGGCTTTGGTGGATGTCGCGGACATCGGCGGCAATCGCTTCGCGGGTGACCGGATCGAGCGCGCCGAACGGTTCGTCCAACAACAGGATATGCGGTTTGGCGGCCAGCGCGCGGGCCAAAGCCACCCGTTGGCGCTGCCCGCCCGAGAGGCCCTGCGGACGGCGTTCGCGAAACGTGGTGGGGTCCAGCCGCACCAGGGCCAAAAGCTCATCAATCCGCGCCTGGATCTTGCCCTCGCCCCAACCCAGCAAGCGAGGGGTCACGGCGATATTCTCGGCCACCGTCATGTGCGGGAAAAGGCCTGCTTCTTGAAAGACATAGCCAATGCCCCGGCGGAGCTGGACGGGGTCGGTCTGGGCGACATCCCGCCCCTCGATCTGGATGGTCCCCGAATCCGGTTCGACCAGCCGGTTGACCATGTTCAAGGTGGTGGTCTTGCCGGACCCGGAAGGCCCAATCAGCGCCAGGAACTCGCCCTGAGCGACCTTGAGGGTGAGACCCGAAACACCCTCATTGCCGGAACCGGCATAGGCCTTGGAGACGTCGCGAATTTCGATCAAGAGGGCGACCAATACATGGCGGGGTTCCTGTGGAATCCCATCCTGCGCGCCCTTGCGGGCCCACGCAAATTCGGCGTAAAACCGCGCCAACGAAGGAAAAAACGGTGATTTTACCGTCGCTTAAGTTCCTTCGTGTGAGCTAGCGAATTCGACGGGCGGAACGACGACAGGTCCATGACGAAGGGCGCATACGGCAAGACGATTACTGGCGGGATTTCCGCCAGCGTGTCCGCGCGTCCTGGTGCGAAAGCCCGTCCTTCCCTCGGTTCATCGCGCGCGCTTCTTCTCCTTAGCAGCCCCTGAACGGATGGCGCGCGGGATGGTCTCGCGGTGCCGGCGTTTAGGGGAGGACTGCGGAAGGAGAAACGCCACGCGGCGAACAGAAGGACCTAAGTCATGACCAACGAACAGCACAGACCTTTGCAGAAGATCAAGATTTTCGACACCACCTTGCGCGACGGCGAGCAATCGCCGGGCGCGGCGATGACGCATGAAGAGAAACTGCGCATCGCCGAACTGCTCGACGAGATGGGTGTCGATATCATCGAGGCGGGCTTTCCCATTTCCTCGCCCGGCGACTTCAAGGCGGTGAGCGAGATCGCGGGGATCGCCAAGCGCGCCAGCGTCTGCGGTCTGGCGCGCGCCGGCTTCAAGGACATCGATCGTGCGGGCGAGGCGCTCAAAGGCGCGGTCAAGCCCCGCATTCACACCTTCATCTCGACCAGTCCCGTGCACATGAAGCACAAGCTGAATATGGGCGAAAATGCCGTACTGGAAGCGGTGGGCGCCTCGGTGACGCGGGCGCGCAATTGGACCTCCGACGTGCAGTGGAGCGCGGAAGACGCCACCCGCACGGTGCCGGATTTCCTTTGCCGCTGCGTGGAAGTGGCGATCCATTCCGGCGCCACCACCATCAATATTCCCGACACGGTGGGCTATTCCACCCCGCAGGAATATTTCGAGATCGTCACCATGCTAAGGAACCGCGTGCCCAACGCGGACAAGGTGACCTTCTCCACCCATTGCCACAATGATCTGGGCCTGGCGGTGGCGAATTCACTGGCGGGTGTGCTGGCAGGCGCGCGCCAGGTGGAATGCACCATCAATGGCATCGGCGAGCGCGCCGGCAATGCCGCGCTGGAAGAGATCGTGATGAGTCTGAAGGTGCGGAAGGACATCATGCCCTTCACCACCAACATCAACACGAGGATGTTGTCCAAGGCCTCGAAGCTGGTCTCCAACGTCACCGGCTTCCCGGTCCAGTACAACAAGGCGATCGTGGGCAAGAACGCCTTCAGCCATGAGAGCGGCATCCATCAGGACGGCATGCTCAAGAATGTCGAAACCTATGAGATCATGCGGCCCGAGGATGTGGGGGTGAAGGAAACCTCCCTGATGCTGGGCAAGCTCTCAGGCCGGCATGCCTTCCGCGACAAGCTGGAAAGCATGGGCTACCAGTTGGAGGATGGCGCCGTTGAAGACGCCTTCCGGCGCTTCAAGGAGATGGCGGACAAGAAAAAGCACGTCTTTGACGAAGACATCGCCGCCCTGGTGGACGACCAGATCATGCGCGGCCGGGATACCATCCAGGTCAAGGCGCTGAAGGTCGAAACCGGCATTGGCATCAAGCCCCACGCCATCATGACCCTCTCGGTCAATGGCGAGGACCGGAATGTGACCATGGAAGGGGACGGCCCGGTGGACGCCGTGTTCCGGTCGATCCGGGAAAGCTACCCACATACAGCCACGCTACAATTGTTTCAAATCAATGCTGTAACCGAGGGCACCGACGCCCAGGCCACGGTCAATGTGCGGCTTGAGGAGGACGGCAGGACGGTTACGGGCAAGGCGTCCGACACCGACACGATGGTGGCGTCGGCCTACGCCTATGTGAACGCTCTTAACAAATTATTGGTGAAACGGGAGAAGCAGAGGCCGGAAGCGTTAACCATCGCGCAATGAGATCAAGAGAAACTCCCCGCCATAGTTCGGGGTTTTCCGGTCGCAAGCGCCGTTTTCGGGGCTCTGTTTCCTTAATCAGGGGATTGGCAGGTTAAGCATGTTCGGCAGTCTACTTGGCGCTCTTTCGAGCGACATGGCCATCGATCTCGGGACGGCGAACACGCTTGTCTACGTGAAGGGGCGCGGCATCGTGCTCAACGAACCTTCGGTGGTGGCGACCATGACCACCAGGAGCGGCAAGAAGTCGGTCCGCGCCGTGGGCAATGACGCCAAGATGATGCTGGGCCGCACGCCAGGCAACATCGAGGCGATCCGTCCCATGCGCGACGGCGTGATCGCCGACTTCGAAGTGGCGGAAGAGATGATCAAGCATTTCATCCGCAAGGTGCACAACCGCCGTTCCTTCGCCAATCCCATGATCATCGTCTGCGTGCCGTCAGGTTCGACCGCGGTTGAGCGGCGCGCGATTCAGGAATCGGCGCTTTCTGCCGGGGCGCGTCGCGTGTTCTTGATCGAGGAGCCGATGGCGGCGGCGATCGGCGCAGGCCTTCCCGTTTCCGAACCCACCGGTTCGATGGTGGTGGATATCGGCGGCGGCACCACGGAAGTGGCGGTGCTCTCGCTGGGCGGCATCGTCTATTCGCGCAGCGTGCGCGTGGGCGGCGACAAGATGGACGAGGCGATCATCGCCTATATCCGCCGTCACCAGAATCTTTTGATCGGTGAAGCTTCGTCCGAACGCATCAAGAAGGAAATCGGCTCGGCGGCAGCGCCCGAAGGCGGCAGCGGCGTGACCATGGAAATCAAGGGCCGCGATCTTCTGAACGGTGTGCCCAAGGAAATCACCATCACCCAGCGTCATGTCGCCGAGGCTCTGGCCGAACCGGTGGGCGCGATCGTCGAGGCGGTGAAAGTGGCCCTGGAGGCGACACCGCCGGAGCTTGCCGCCGACATCGTCGATAAGGGCATCGTCTTGACCGGCGGCGGTTCGCTGCTCGCCAATCTCGATTCCGTGTTGCGCAATGAAACCGGCCTTCCCGTCTCAATCGCGGACGATCCCTTGTCCTGCGTGGCCCTGGGCACGGGCCGGGTTCTGGAAAACACCAAGGGCATGCGTCACGTTTTGTCCACCGCGTTCTAGACCGAGTTTGGGCTAGAAGGGGCCCATCGTCATGGCCAATGGCACCTGGAAAATCGCCCGCAGGGGCAATACCCAGTTACCGCTGGTCATCGTCCTGGCGCTGGCGGTGGCGCTGGTGCTGCTGGGCAAGGCCCAGGCCAATTTGTTCGACCGCGCCCGCACCACGATCATCGACAGGCTTCAGCCCGTCCTGGTGGTGGTGCACACGCCGGTCGTCCAGTTCGACCGCTGGATCGGATCGATCGACGAGCTGTTCACGGTCTATCGGGAAAATCTCGCCCTCAAGGACGAAAACGCGCGGCTGAAACAATGGCGCAATGTCGCCGTGGTGATGCAGGACCGCGTCAAGCGCTATCAGGCGCTGCTCCATGCCGTGCCTGATCCCGACATTCATTCGGTGCTGACCCAGGTTATCGGACGCGCCAACCGGCCCTTCCTTCAGACCATGATCCTGGACGCGGGAAGCGCCAGCAACGTCAAACCCGGCCAGGCAGTGGTGGATGCGCGCGGGATGATCGGGCGCATCTATCTCACCGGTCAGCACACCAGTTGGGTAATCCTGTTGACGGACTTGAACAGCCGTATTCCCGTCACGGTCGCGCCAGGCAATCACCAGGCCATGATGGTGGGCGACAATACCGCCATGCCCACGTTGGATACCATGTCACAAACCGTGACCCTGCATGCGGGCGATCAGGTCGTGTCATCGGGCGACGGCGGACTTCTGCCGCCAGGTCTTCCGGTCGGCACGGTGGTCTCGCAGGGGGGACAGTATCGCGTGGCGTTGCTGTCGGACGCCGCTTCGGCCCAGGACGTGGAAATTCTCGCTTTCCGCAAACCGCCCGAACAGTTGCCCACCGACGCGCAAAGCCAGCTTCCCGCCGTGGCCGCGGGACTGAAGCCGGCAGCGCCCCCGCCCCCGGCGCCCGCGAGCGCGACACCCGCACAACCGGCGCAAGTCGCAGCCGCACATCCCAAGCCGGCTGCTCCCAAAGTGGCTCCGCCCGCGGCAACGGCAACGCCACCCGCACCAGCCACGGCACCGCCGGCGGAAACAGCCGCGCCGCAAGCAACGTCTCCTAATAGCAGCGAAACTTCTGCCGACCAGACCGATCAGGATCGATGAGCGGATGGAATTCAGCGACCGCATGGGGCAATGGATGAGCGGACGGTTGCTTTCCGCTCTGGTGCCGGTCCTGTGCGGCTTCATTGCCGTCTTGTTCTCGAACCTGCCCTTGTCGTTCACCAACGGCTTGGTGCCGGCGCCACTGCTGGCTCTGGTGCCCATCTATTTCTGGTGCCTGGTGCGTCCCGACCTGATGACGCCCGCCGCGGTGTTCGGCATCGGCCTGCTCCAGGACATCATGGCGGGCGGCCCGCCCGGAATCTGGACTCTTTCTTTTGTGGTGACCTACGCCGTCATCGAACGGCAACGTGAGGCCTTTGCCGGCCTGTCGGGTTTGGCGGCAATCCTGGGTTTTGCCACGGCTTCCCTGGTCGCTACGGCGTGCGCCTATGCCACGGTCGCCCTTTATTATTGGCACCTGCCCCCGGTCGCCCCTATTGTGGCGGAACTCGTTGTAACAGTTCTGTTTTATATTCCGGGCGTGTTCGTAACCGGCGTCGTCCATCGCCGCCTGGTCGGACCGCTCAGGAGCGACTTCTGATGCCGCTGTTCGATAAAAAGGACAAGTCGCGCTACGCCACCTTCTCCCGCCGCTCGCTGGCGGTGGGGGGCGGAATGGCCCTGGTCTTTGCGGTCCTGGGCGGGCGGCTTTACCAGCTCCAGATCCGCGACGGCGAAGAATACATGACCGAGGCGGAGGACAACCGCATCAACGAGCGGCTGTTGGCGCCGCCGCGCGGCCGCATCTTCGACCGCTTCGGCGTCGAGCTCGCCAACAACCGGCGCAATTACCGCGTGCTGCTGGTGGCCGA
>Ga0134125_10001802_pt1 | contig 25924 bp, 20 predicted proteins | sample KB31751_FD_96464 | JGI IMG/M metagenome (GOLD analysis project Ga0134125, IMG submission 96464) | Terrestrial soil microbial communities with excess Nitrogen fertilizer from Kellogg Biological Station, Michigan, USA - KB3-175-1 | ecosystem: Environmental > Terrestrial > Soil > Unclassified ...
GGAAATTGCAGGCGAGCGCGTTCGATGAGGTAGTTGAAATAGCGCTGCGAGTTTTTCAGTTCAGCCACGTAAGCGTCTTTTCCTTTGCGCCGAAGGAAGAGGTCGGGATCGAACCCAGGTTCGCGCGTGAGCACTTTGATGTTGAACTCTTCTTCGACGAGAAGGCCCAGCGTGCGCTCGGTGGCTTTTGCGCCTGCGGTGTCAGGATCGAAATTTACGACGACATTTTTGCTGAAGCGGCCCAGCAGCTTGGCTTGCAACTCGGTGAACGCGGTGCCGGAGCTGGCGATGACATTTTGGAATCCGGCGGAGTACACGGAGATGCAATCCATTTGGCCTTCGACAAGGATTGCATACTCGAGTTTGCGAATGGCTTCCTTGGCGTGGTCGAGATTGAAGAGCACACGTGACTTCGAATAGATCGCGGTTTCAGGCGAGTTCAAATATTTCGGGCCGGCCTTTTCGTCGGTGGAGAGGGTGCGTCCGGTGAAGGCGATGATTTTGCCATTTTCGTTGGCGATGGGGAACATGACGCGGTTGCGGAACTTGGAGTACATCGCGGCTGGCACGGGGCCGGTCGTTTGTCGTTGAGACACAAGGTCTCTCGACTGCGGAGGTGCGCTCTTCGAGCGCTCCTCCTCCGCTCGAGATGACAGAGTGGAGGAGCTGTTGGCGGCGGGTTGCTGAGTGCTGACGGCTGAGGTCTGAGTGCTCGTTCCTGATTGCTGTGCTCCCTCTTTCCACGAGAAAAGTCCGCTTTCGCGTAGGACTTCTTCGCTGAATTCGTTCTTCAGGCGGTCGCGGAGAAGGAAGCCGGAATCGGGGGCATAGCCGATGCGGAAAGTTTTGATGATTTCATCGGTGAGTCCGCGGCCTGTCAGATAATCGCGGGCGGTTGCACCCTCGGGGCGTCGAAGGAGTTCCTGGAAAAAAGCGCAGGCGCGTTCGTGAACATCCAGCAGGACGCCGCGCAGTTTGGCTTCTTTGGCTTCGGCAGGCGTGTTGTATGTGGCTTGCGGGATGGCGATGCCGAGCTTTTGCGCCACAAGGCGAACTGCTTCCGGGAAGGTGATGTTTTCGATTTTCTGGACGAAGCTGAAGACGTCGCCGGAGAGGCCGCATCCGAAGCAGTGGTAAAACTGACGCGTGGCATGAACGGAGAACGACGCGGTCTTTTCGCCGTGGAAGGGGCAGAGTCCGGAGTAGTTTTGCGCGCCGGATTTCTTCAGCTTGACGTAATCGCCGATGACGCGAACGATGTCCGCCTGCTGCTTGACTGTGTATGCGAAATCACCGGGGTTTGACATCGGATAGAGGTACGCCTATTCCGCAGGAATTATCCGTGGAAAAAGCTATGAATGGAATATACCGGAGCGTGATTGCTGTGGAGAAGTTGTGGGAAAGGGAGAATAGGTGTGGAGGGGAGTGGAAGTCCTGGGCATAAAGCATCCGTGGCAATTGCAGGAATCCTTCGCTGTGCTAAGGATGAACAATATCAGGGAAATAATTGTATGAACTTCCCCACTCAAGCCAAAATCGGGCTTGAATGGGGCACCCATCACTTTTGAGAATTCCGACTCTTCTAATCTTTGATGGAACGGGAATTATTTCTTGCCTTGTACGGCTCCCAGGCACTTTGCGTAGAGTTCCAGCAGATGGCTGGCGAAGTCTTCGGGTTTGGCGGCGGCTCCGGTGCCCTGGAACCCTACTCCTCCCTGGACGCTGGTGCGGCCATAGCCGGTGGTCATGGCGACGAACTTCATGAGGTCGAGGGCGATGTCTTCATTGCGGCGGGAACCGGAGCTGGTGTTTGGTGATTCTTCCATGAGTGCCTCCTCAGGTCACGGGAACTGAATGAATGTCTTTATGTTAACCGATTCTGGTTTCTGGGTTCAGCAGGGGATTTCGGCAGTGGCGCAGTTTGCTGAATCTGATATACGCCGCTTTTAGAACCCATATGACATGTCATCCCGAGCCGTCTCTGCGAGGGATCTTAGGTGGGACCGAACTGCCTCTGCTGCCAACGGGGCTAATATTCCCGCCCGGTCACTTAAGAGGTGGCTGGCCGTCGCAAGGTCCCTCCGTGTTCGCTTCGCTCAACGTCGGGATGACACGCTGGTTTGGGTAAATGCGGTTGAGACGAAGTGCACCACTACCAAAATTTCGGCAAATGGTTCACGTCGTTGGGAAGACGTATTTCCCCTCAGCGGCTAAAGCCGCATTTTTTGGGGCGTGTAGCGGCACGACTGAAGTCGTGCCCTTTCCGAATATGCCCTCCCGAAAAGCACAGTCAGTGTCTCCCAAAAGTACAGAGTTCAGCGTCTCCTACGTTCGTGAGCGACTAGGCGATCTTTAACTGACACACGTTAAGTATCGTCATTCCGCACCCGCGTTCAGGCCGCCGCCCCGCCCGAACAATATGCCTTTCGCAATCTATATCTAGATCAATGCCGAGTTGCCGGACGGGCGGGGACGCCCGCCGCGCCATTGGCTGCGGTAGGAATTTTCTGCTCGTACCTAGGAAGAATCGCCGTACCGGAAGCTTCTTATGAAGCTAAAGGCTCTACCGGATTACTTAAGGCCTTGCGCGCTCCTACACTTTATTTGATTGCGATATCGCTTTGGAGGCTTCCCCATGAAAGTTCGAGCAGGCGCGTTAGGGATTTTGCTGTTGAGCGCGATTTGGGTTTGTGCACAAACCACGGCGCCCAGCGATAGCACGCAGACGACCCCATCTTCCGGTACAAGTCAAGCTACTCCGGGGCAAGCGGGCCCAGGGCAGACGAGCCCAAGTCAGGCTACCCCGGATCAAGTCACTCCCAGCCAAGATACTCACGATCAGACTAGTCCGGGCCAGACAAATTCCGGCCAAATGAACTCCGGGCAGACCAGCACAACGCCGGGACAGGCGACCACCCCGAATCAAGCTGAGCCTGCGACGCCGGGGCAGAGCGCAACTCCTGGAAGCGCCACTTCGGGCGCAGCTGAAAATGGCATTGGCGCGAACACACTGACCGGATGCCTGGGCGGAACTCCTTCCAGTGGTACCTATTATTTGACCGATACAAGCGGGAAGACGTACACACTGACGGGCAACTTCGAAGCGTTGCGCACCCATGTTGGGCAACAGATCCAAGTGACAGGCGAACCGGTGAGCGCCGCAAGCGTCAGTGCCGCGGGATCGGCGACGCCGGGATCGAGCCCGGCGGTTCAAACTCCTGGCAGCAACGCAGCAGCCACGACTCCGGGAATGTCGGCGGCATCGGGAAACACCGCGGCGCCCGGTCTCCATTACTTCCAGGTTTCCAGCGCCAACAAAGTCGCCGACTATTGTGGAGCACATGCGGCGGCCAGCGGACCTACTGGAAAGTTGATGAATGAAGGCAACGTAACTTTGGCTGCGTTGATTCTGCCTGCACAAGCGGCTGGGTCAGGAAGCGCAGCGGGCGCGGGAACCGCGGCTGGAGCGAGCCAGGGTGCGGGTACTGGTACTGGAACGGCGACAGGAGCAACGTCACCGCAGAACACGCCTCCGCAGAGCACGACGCCTGAACAAAACTCGCCGCAGAATTCACCCATGGGAACTCCAGGTGCTGCAACGCCTGCACCGGGAACCGCCACTCCTCCGGCGGGAACTGCAACTCCTACGCCGGGCGAGGCGACGCCGCAACCAGGTGGGGCGAATCCTGCGCCGGGAGCGACAACCCCGAATCCGACGCCGGGAGCGCAGCCCTCTGAGACACCGAATCCGAGCGTGCCGAACGATACGAACCCCGGCGCAACCAACCCTGGCAGTCCCAACACGACGACTCCGGGAACGCCTGACTCAACTCCGGGCAGCACCGTTCCGCAGACAACTACGCCCGACAACACGATGCCAACGAATCCTGGTACCGCGCCGCAATCTACGAATCCGGGAACGGTGCCTCCTGACTCAACTCCGAGTTCCACGCCCGGAACAACCCATCCGTAAAAGTCAATTGCCTGATGGCATATATAACAAGGCCCGCGAAATGTGGGCCTTTCTCTTTTGTGGAAAGCAAAATTGGAAGGTTGGCGGTGGCAGTGTCGTTATTCCCGGTGGCGGCATAGATAGTTCGATCTGACTTAAGGTCCCTCGCAAATGCTGCTCGGGATGACATGCTTTTAAGGTTGGAGACGAGTGGATGGATTGTTCGGCGTGGAGGGCTCGGCGAATTGCATCAATCTGGTTTGGCGAGGCAAGGCGCGACAGTGCGCGGGAAATATAAGATAATAATTTTGAGGAAATTATGGCTGAGCACAAAGTGTTTTGCGTGAAGCTGCATCAGGAACTGCCGGGTATGAGCGAGCCTCCGTTTGATACGGAGCTGGGGAAAAAGATTTATGACAACGTTTCGCTGCAGGCGTGGACCGCCTGGGGCGAGTTCTGCAAAATGCTGCTGAACGAATACCGGCTGAATCCGGCGCGGCGCGAAGACCAGGAAGTAATCGTAAAACAAATGGAGCAGTACTTCTTCGGCCAGGGTGCGGCGCCGCCGAAAGAGTATGTTCCGCCTTCGGCTTGATTGCGGGCGGCTTTGGTGGTTGCTTGCCTCCCTTAACGATTTGGAATCAATAAATTAGCTTCCTGTCTCGGCTTAGCGCAGTCATCCAGAACAGGTTACCGGTTCTGCTCCATCCGCATCAATTTTGGTGCAATTTTCACGTTCCCGTAACATTCGTCGCCTACAACTGAAGCATGGATCCAGTGATCCATGACGCGTTCACCCAAGGCACGTTGACCCATGACACGCTGATCCTCTCGGACGTGCATCTGGGTTCCGATTGCAGCCGGGCACGGGAAGCCACCTGCGTGCTGCGCGAAAACCGTTTTCGACGCCTGGTGCTGCTGGGCGATATTTTCGCCGACCTCAATTTTGGCCGCCTGACCAAAGAGCACTGGCGCTTTCTCGGCCACATTCGCAAACTCTCAAATCCCAAGCGAGGCGTGGAAGTGGTGTGGGTGGAAGGAAACCACGACCACGGTCTGACGGACATCATGTCGCATTTAGTTGGCGTGAAGGTTTACGAGGAATACAGTTGGGAGTATCAGGGAGTGAAACATACCGCGATCCACGGTCATCAGTTTGACCGCTTCATTGTGAGCAATCTGCGGACGAATTATCTGATGACATTGATCTACCTGCAAGTGCAGAAGCTCGACGTCAAAGGCAAGCCGATCGCGCGACTGATTGACCGGATGAATACGCGCTGGCTACGGATGTCGGAGAAAGTGGCTGCAGGAGCCTTCGTTCACGCGCGGTCGCGGGGCGCGTCGCGAATTTTTTGCGGGCATACGCATGCAGCGATGCGCCGCGAGCAAAGCGGAATTACCTACTACAACACTGGGGCCTGGGTGGATGAGCGGCCGACTTACGTTGTGATAAACGAAGAAGGAGTACAAATCCATGAATACAGCGAACGAACTGACGATCGTGATTCCGGCAAAGAACGAAGCGAAACTGATTCCGCACTTGTTGTTCTCGCTGGTGATGCAGGATTATCCGCAGATTTCGAATACCAAGGTGCTGGTCGCTGACGCGGGATCGACGGATGGGACGCGGGAAGTCGTCGAAGAATTTGAAGAGTTCTTGAATGTGAAGGTGGTGCCTGGAGGAAGACCTTCTGTAGGGCGGAATGCCGGGGCGGGGCTGGCGGATTCGCGCTACATTTTGTTTCTGGACGCCGATATCGAGTTGGCGTCAGAGTCACTGATACGACGCGCGCTGGCGCTGGCGAACAGGAAGAATTTGCATTGCGTAACCACCAATGTGCTTTGCCGCGGCGGAAGCGTGACGGACAAAATGCTTTACGCCAGCAATGACATGTTCCAATATCTTTCGCGGTTGCACAGGCCATTCAGCACCGGCATGTTCATGCTCTTCGATCGGACGCGGTTTTTTGAACTGGGCGGATTTCACGAGCAGGTGCACTTCGCCGAGGACTACATGCTGAGCAAGCAGGTGGCGCGGAATAAGTTCGGAATCGTACGCGGGGGAGTTTATACGACGAACCGGCGCTTTCAGAAAATGGGCCACTTCCGCGTGGCGAAACTCTTTTTGGCAACCGCGTTTAACTTTTGGGACCAGAACTTTTTTCTGCGGGACCACAAGTATTGGGAGGTGTGAGGCAGTTACCAGTTCTCGGTTGCCGGGGTCCGGTTGGCGATTGGAATTTAGCAATCAGCACCCGGCTCAGCCATTTAGGGGCTTGATGATTAAACGCTAAATGCCAACTGCTAAATGCTAAGTGGAAATACCTGGCGCTAAGCGCAAGTTGAGTGCGATGTTCGACACGCCAGGAAAGGCTTTCCACGCATTGGCGGTTTCGATCTAGGGGCTTAGGAAAAATCTCTAGCTGCGGCGGCGCGATTTGCGGGATGGGGCGCGGGCGGTTCGGCAACCCACTCCCAGGCACGGCGTCCGTTCACTCCTACAACCGCGCGGGCTTCTCCGTACTCGACCAGGCGGTTTAAGACGGTGGTCACAGAAGCCAAGGGATCTTTGTGGCGTTCGATCACCGGGGCAATGCGCTCCTGAATATGTTCGCAGACTTCGCGGGCGGCTAGGGGGCGGTTGGCTTCCATCAGCACGAGGCGGCAGGCTTTGGTGAATCCCACCTGGCGCTGGCCTTTTCGGTCGAGCATCTTCTGCAGGTCTTCTGAAAGAACATTGTCTCCAAATAAGTTGGCAAGGCCGACGATGGTTTGCTTCACGGTGCCGATGCGCTTCATGATCTCGGCGCGCTGGCGCATCAGGCTATGCAATTCGTCCTGCGCGGTCCGGACTACTTCCTGCACGGACGCATCGGTGGTGTTCATTGAGATACCGTTATTCGGACTGCGAAACTCCACACTGCCATTCATAAATTCTCTCCAGCGTTTCCCGACGTTCCGCCGCGCAAACAACCCTGTCCGCTGCTTGAGAATACGTAAGTGAAGGCCAGATCGTTCCTTAGGGTTCGGCCTTCATTCCCTATTTCAAGATTGCCGGATAGACGTCATATGCGCGTAAAAGGTATGCAACAAAATTGTCAAATGTTGTGAACTCGCGATGGCGATGATGATGACAGAGGAAATGCTTTGCTTTCATACGGTATGCGGAAAAAAGTTTTTGGAAAGTTTTTAAAATTTCCCGGCATGCAGAAATAAAGCGGATGAGATCGAATCAATTTTTGGATTGCCGGGACAGTTTTTTAGTACGCCGGCTGCAGGCCAATGTTTTTTACCAGGGTCCGATAGCGCTGGTCGGAGTGAAGAAAACCAAAGACAGGTTCTTTCTGAAGAAATACTAGAAACGCCGAATGTTCCTTGTAAGCGTCCTCGAGCTTTGCCAGAGTCTGTTCTTTGTCCTGCAATTCCGCGTATTGCCAGGCAAGCACCCAGGGCGAGACGTATTGCGTTTTTGCGCGCGCCAGTTCCCGGTCTAACGACCACTCCCAAACTCCGTGCATTCCATTTTTCTTGAAAGCGAGTCTGATGGCTTCGGCGGATTTTGTGTCGTTCCGAGTGAGGTAAGCCTGTTCCAGGGCGTTGGCCGCTTTAGCGTCTTCGCCCTTGATCCTGAAGGCAGTCGATAAATTGAATTCGATCCAGAAATCAGGGCGGAATTGCGCACGTTGATTGAGATCTTGAATGGCCGCGTCAATCTGCCGATTGTAGATATATGCAACACCCAAGGCAGTTGGGCCGGAAAGAGGATCAATTTGAGTTGAAATTTTTTGTTCCTGCAGCCCTTCGGCATCGCGGTTCTGCACAAAAAGTATTTTGGCCAGGATGTAGTGGCCTAAGGCAAAATTCGGATCTAATTCGATGGCTTTGCGCGATTCAGCTTCCGCTTTCGACCAGTCCCAATAATGAAATAAATAGATTGCGCCTAGCGAGGTGTGGGCCTCGGGCAACGAATCATCGAGGGCCAGCGCTTTGCGGGCGTATTGTTCTGACTTAGCGAAAGCCTCAGCCGGGGGGATGATCCAATCAACGGCGGCTGCTCCATAGGTATCGGCGAGGCCATCCCACGCGGCAGCGTAATCGGGCTGTAGTTGAGTGGCCCGCTCAAAATATTGCTGGCTACGTTTGAAGTCCTCCATAAACCAGAAGTAACGGCCTTCCAGATATGCGTCGTGGGCTTCCGGATTTATATACCGTTGAGGCTTGACCGTGGGAGGCGCGGTCCTGGCCTGCGTTGCGATGGTTTGCGAAACCTCTTCCGGAAGGGAGATTGCATCATTGAGGCTGCGGTCATAACTCTGCGCCCAAATATGCGTGTCGGTCGGCGCGTAGATGAGTTGCAGGTTCACATGCACCTGGCCGTTGGTGCGCATCACGGAACCTTCCAGAATGCCATCCACGCCGAGGGCCCTGGCTATCTCGGGCAGGGGTTTGTTCACGCCTTTGTATTGCATGGCCGATGTGCGGGAGACTACGCGCAGAGAATGGTTCTGCGCGAGCGCGGTAATGAGTTCGTCGGTGATGCCATCGGAAAAATATTCCTGCGACTTGTCGCCGGAAAGATTTGTTAAAGGAAGCACCGCGAGGGAGTGGATCGGGCCAATCTGGTTACTGGAAAAGAGACGCTCGCGAAGGCCGCCGAGATTAAAAGCGACGAGGATGCCGACAATTACAACGAAAGCAAGAGCGGCGATGACTTTCCACTTCGGGGAATTGTTATTCGGAAGCGGCAGGATCTGTTTTTCTTTTACTGGAGAAACGGAGATGTGCTGCTGTGCCGCCGTTGCGGTTAGAGCAACTCCATTCCCGTTCTTACACTCCGCGATAAAGCGATAGCCCTTGCCGGTGACGGTTTGGACAAAGCGCGGCTTATCGGGGTCGTCTTTTAAGGCCTGGCGGATTTTGCGGATGGCGGTGTTGATGCCGTGTTCGGTATCAACGAAAACGTCTTTGCCCCACACGTGGTGGATGATCTCTTCGCGGGTGGCCAGCTTGCCATCCTTGCTGACCAGAAGGATGAGCAGTTCCATGGGAATTTTTTCCAGGCGGACGTTATCGCTGCCGCGTTGAAGCTCATAGCGGTCGCAATCGAGCGTGAACTCATCAAATTTGATTGGGCCGGAGGACACAAAACTCACTGCCTTGGGGATAGAAGTATAGCATTCTGCTGGTTTCATGGGATGACAACTTCTTTAATTTTCAACCACTTGCGGCTTCACCTCTTCTTCACCATCAATTCACCGCCAAAGCATGGCCAAGTTTTCGGTTCTCGCGTAACTCTTTGCCAGCCAGCAAGCTGGCAAGGAGATTTCTCATGAGAGCAAAGAGCAAAATCGCAGCGGTGGCTTTCGGCATAGTGATGTTGGCCACCATGTTCGTTTCAGCCGCGAGCGCCGAATGCGGACCACTGAACGGACCCAAATTTCAAAAGCAGTCCTGGGATGGCGCTTCCAGCCCGGCATCCCTGTTACAGGTAAACCTGCCATTTTTCAATGAGCCCATTGTTGGTATGTGGCATGTGATTTTTACCGCCAAAGGCAATACCGGCCCGATGGCACCGCCAGATGGCGCTCCTATTGATAACGCCGTGGTCGTCTGGCATAGCGACGGAACGGAAATTATGAACTCCGGACGGCCCGCGCAGGATGGCAATTTCTGCCTGGGAGTTTGGGCGCCGACTGGGCGCTTCCAGTATAAGGTGAACCACTTCGCCCTGGGCAATGACACAACCAATGCGCCGAGTGGAATCGGGAATCCGGCAGGGCCCACACGCATCCAGGAAAAGGTGGGTCTGGCGCTTGACGGGAAGCACTATTCCGGAACGTTCACCCTGGACGCTACGGACACGTCAGGAAATGTGGTCGCCCACATCATCGGAGTCATTAAGGCGACGCGCATTACGCTTGACACGCCGGTGAGCAGCTTTTTTTAGAAATCGGCGAGCCGGGCGGGATAAATTCTGGCGGAGCATTGGGCGCAAGGGGAGAGCGCCCGGGCTTCGCCAGATTTTTATGTTGCGGACCAACGCACGAAATGGCTGCGCGGCTTTACATTCCGGCTATTGGCAACCTTCCTTAAAGCAGAGATTCTGGTTGAAGAATGGCATTACGTGATTTTGAAAGCGATCGGCAACGGCGCTCGTGTGAGTGCCGTGGTACTGCTCAAAGCTGTTGGCAATTCCATACTTGTCGAGAACATCGTGGAGCTTGCCGGTATCAACGCGTAGTCCATCCTGGTCACCTACATCAATGGAGATGCCGTGATATTTGCGCAGATTGCCAATGTACTGATCGATGAAGGCAAGCGGCGAGTTGGCTGTCCACTTGGCAAGGACATCGGGTTGGACGACGCCATCCTTGAACGGCAGGTCGAGATAGAGCGGCGGGTTCTTCGGGTCAGGAGACCACGCTGCCGCGCTGGCCAGCGTAGCGCGGGCGAAAAAGTTAAGCTTGGCTGAATCCTCCGGCGTCTTCACCGATTCCAGACTTTTTTCGAGTTCCGGATTTACCGAGGTCATGGGCCGGGTGGACAGGCAGCATGGGCTCATGATGTAGAGGCTTCCGAACACGTCTGCATGTTTCATCCCGATGCGGGTTGCGCCGTATCCTCCCATCGAATGGCCCACCAAACCGCGGCTTCTGCGTTCCGGGATAGTGCGGTAGTGTGCGTCTATGTAAGCAACCACGTCGTGCGCGATGAAGTTTTCGAAATCTCCGGTTGTAACCGAGCTGGAATACATGGAACCGTTGTGCACGGTCTTCGAGTCGGGCAACACTACGATCATCTCTTTCGCGCCTTGGGCGAACGCGCCTTCGATGGTTTGCGGAACGTGGATTTCATGGGTCCATTGCTCGGCGCCGATGGAATACCCGTGCAATGCATACACAACGGGATAGCGCCGATGCTTGTCCTTTGCGTAACTGGGGGGCAGGAAGACGATAACGTCGCGATCAACGGCATCGCCCTCGAGGTTCCCTTCGAGAGACACGCCGTGAATTTTGATGTGCTCAACCGCAACCGGCTTCGCGTCGGGAATTACCGCAGGAACTTCAGTCTGGACCTGAGCGACAAGCCCGGAACCGAGGCCAAGAATTGTGGCCAGGGCAAGCAGGCAAAGAATTTTCTTCGTCATCGGTTACGCCTTTCCCCTTGATAGTGGTCAACTCTTGCGGAGCTCGAATCTCCAGCGGCAAACGTTTACCCCAAGGCTGTGCCAGGATTGCATTGCAGAGTCCTGGATGCAGATTCGAACCAGCGATTGTACGTGAATTGTGTTGGGCGCTGCCAATATTTTGCCGATATCAATGGGGATTTTTCGAGCGAGCGGAGCGGATTCGTAACTGAACGCGCCAAAATTATGGCGGTTTTGGCGCACCGGTTCATGCCGTCAGGAAGAAATCTCGCATAGCCGCAATGCTCGAGTTTGGGGTATCGTTTACTTTTGCTATTGATATCAGTTGGACCGAATTTGTGAGTGCTCTTTTCATTCCGCCCGCCGGGTTAGGCGCCATCCGACGTGGTCGCGAATTGGAGAATTTTTGTAGTGTGAAATAAAGGAGGTCTTTCTTGGAAAAGATCAGCCGCCGTAAGTTCGTTGCCACTGCCGCCACCGCTGCGGGCGCCATGGTTTTGCCGACGACTTCTTTCAGAATGCAGGCGCAAACCGCCGGCGTGTCTCAATCCGCACAGAAAGTGGCTGGACGCGAGCGCATAAATTTGCGCGCCGTGCCATTTCCGATGAAAAACGTAAGGCTTGGCGCAAGCGCTTTTCGTGCGGCAGCGGAGGCCAATCGCCGGTACCTGAAGACATTGCCTCCCGACCGGTTACTTCATACATTTCGCTTGACCGCGGGGCTGCCTTCTTCAGCGGAGCCGCTGGGCGATTGGGAAAAGCCCGATTGCGAGTTGCGCGGCCATTTCGCGGGCGGCCACTATTTGTCGGCCTGCGCACTTGCATTTGCCAGTTCAGGCGATGAAGAACTCAAGCGCAATGCGGACCAGGTCATAACGGAACTCGCAAAGTGCCAGGTTCAGCTTAAAAATGGATATCTCAGTGCATTTCCCCAAGAGTTGTTCGATCGATTGCGGGACGGAGTGAACGTCTGGGCGCCGTTCTATACCATTCACAAGATCATGGCCGGGCATCTCGACATGTATCAGCTTGCTGGCAACGAGCAAGCGTTGGACACGGTGGAAAAAATGGCGCAGTGGGTGCGAAGCTGGGCGGACCCGCTAAGCGAAGAAAAAATGCAGCGCGTGCTCCTAGTAGAGTACGGCGGCATGGGAGAAGTGCTTGCCAATCTTTACGGAGTGACTGGAAAACGCCAGTATCTGGAACTCGCGCAACGCTTCAACAAGAAATGGTTTTTCGATCCGCTGGCGGAGCGCCGTGATGAACTTAAAGGCCTGCACGTGAACACGCATGTTCCGCAAGTGATTGCAGCAGCCCGGCTGTACGAACTCACCGGCAATACGCGGTACCGTACGATTGCCGATTACTTCTGGGACGAAGTAACGAACGAGCGCTCCTATTGCACCGGTGGCACCAGCAATTTTGAGCTTTGGCGGTCGGATCCGGGCGTGCTCTCGACACAGATCACCTCTGAGACCACGGAAGATTGCTGTGCCTACAACATGATGAAGCTCACGCGGCATTTGTACAGCTGGTCGCCGCAGGCGTCTTACATGGATTATTACGAGCGCGCGTTGTTCAATCATCGCATGGGAACCATTGACCCCGAGACGGGCACCACCGTTTATTACCTTCCCCTGGGAAACGGCTACTCGAAGATCTACGCGAAGCCTTTCGATTCTTTCTGGTGCTGCAATGGCACAGGGGCCGAAGAATTCGCCAAGCTGACGGACACGATTTATTTTCATGATGACGATTCCATATTCGTCAATCTTTACATCGCGTCAGAGGTGGACTGGCCGGAAAAGGGCGTGCGGCTAACGCAGCAGACTTCATTCCCAGACGAGCAGGGGACGTCGCTGGTTGTGTCGGCGGAGAAGCCAGTCAATCTCGATTTGAAATTGCGTGTACCGTACTGGGCGGGAAACGGCAGTGTGAAAGTAAATGGGCAGACCTTGCGGGTTTTTGCCGATGACTCCAGCTATCTGACTTTGCGCGGCCCGTGGAAGAACGGTGATCGCATAGATTTGAGCCTTCCCATGAATTTGCACGCGGCGCCCACGCCCGACAATGCCAGTATTCAGGCGGCAATGTATGGGCCGTTGGTTCTAGCGGCGCGATTCGAGCAAGGACCTAAAGAGGAATGGTACCGGCATTTTGATGCCCAGGCGAAACAACCGCCGCGGGCGACGTTGCAATTCACCGGCAGACTCGACGATCCAGCGGCATGGCTGGAGTCTGCCGATGAAAAGCTGGTCTTTCGGACTACTGGAAAAAACGAGAGTGTGACGTTCGTTCCACTGTCCAGGATTGTTCACGAACGCTTTGCTGTTTACAACGAAATTCATGAGGAGAGCGCATAGAACAATCGCTCTTTCCCCATGAATTTCGCCATGCCCAAATCATCCGTGAGCAGGCAGCGCCAATCGTCGATTGCCGATCATTGTGCTGCCTGTGTCACCGGGAACTGATAAATATTCACGCTGTTAGGAGCCACCGAGAGCGATTGCGAGGCTTCGCCCAAAGGAATTTCCTTGACGGCTACCTGAGGTTCCTGGCCGACCTTGTTTGCCGCATCGAGGTCTTTGCCTGTTAACTGCCATAACTCTGATTTGCCCGTGAGCTGAGCGCCACTAACGTTGAGATCAAATTTCTGTTCCGATGCCGTGGCGTTTACCACCGCAAGGGTAAGGAACTTGTGATCTGGCGTTAACGCCGCGAACATATCGAGGGGATAGGTCGGGCTGCCTGAATTTGTTTCAGGCTGATCGCCACCGATGGGATATTTGGGAGCAGGTTGAGGCGAGTTCCCCGAAAGAGTCACAGGCAGGGACCCGGGAACGAAGCGGCTGCCGTATAGCTTGAATAGAAGGCCGCTCGTGTTGAGGGTCGAGGCCGTGGCGTTATAGTCGATGGTGGAAACGCCCATGGTGTGCGCCGACATGGTAAGGAAATCTGTGTGGCGCAGACGCTCGTTGAAGGTCATGGCGTAGGCAAGGGCGAGCTTGAGATCGGGTGTGCGATTAAAGCTTCCGCCGAAGTAGGCATACTCGTCCATGGAGAGGAAGATTTTCTTTTTCACCATCTCCGGGAAGCGCTGCTGGTAGCGTTCCCACTCCTGCGCTTTCAGGTGAACAATGTTGGCGGGATAACGCGCATACTCGAGCGGAGTCTGGTCAATTTTGTCATAGCCATCCGCGGTTGGCGCATCGGGCGGCAGCTTTTTGGCCTTTTCAAGATCAAAATGCCGGCCTCCCTGGGCATACCAATGCTGAGTGATGCCGGAGAAGTTGCCCCAACTGTGCTCGAGGAGTCCGCCAGTCCAGTCCTGCGGCGTGCCTTCAAGCGCCTTGAGGTTGTCAACGTCTTTGGTGCGCATTTCACCGGTGAGGTCCATTGCCTCAAGCATGTTGCCGGAGGCGAGCAGAGTGATGGATGGATCAACTTGCAGCATCGCTTTCGCGAAATCGTTGTGTTTAAGAACGTAGTACTTCAGATCGGTGCGGCCGAGTTGCCAAACTCCGTAGGGCTCGTTGCCGATGTCCCAGAACTTGACGTGATACGGCTCGGGATGGCCATTACGGGCGCGCTCCGCGCCAAGGCGCGTGTGGATTGAGCCGTTTATGTACTCGACTTCTTCAGCCGCGGAGTGCGCATCGCCGAAGCCGGCATTCACGGTGATGTAGGGCTCCACGTCGATGAGCTTGCATAGCGTCATGAACTCATCCATGCCCACGTCGTTGGTCTGCATGGCATTCCAGGCGTAGTCGAACATCGGCGGACGCTTGTCGGGATCGCCGACCGAGTCATACCAGCTCCAGTCGGAAAGGAAGTTGCCGCCGGGCAGCCGCCAGAAGCCGGAGTGCAAGGTGCGGAGAAGTGCGATGGTATCGGGCCGGAAGCCCTGCACATTGTCGGCCGGCATGAGAGAGACCGTGCCAACATGAAAATTTCCCGTACCCGTCCCGGAGATTTCCAGAGAGGCTGCGTCGGCATCGGCCCCTGCGGTAAAGCTGAGCGGAAATTTTTTGTAGGTCTCTGAAAGGTTGGCAAAGGAAATGGTCTGGCGAGCGCGGGCGCCGTCTCCCCAGCTGAGAGTGACCTGCAACTTCGAGCCGGGTGTGCCCCGGAGGTAGATTCGCCCTGTATATTTCTTGCCTTTGACCAGAGCAAGGCCGGATTGGCGGATGCCGTGCGGGGTGGAGGAATCAAGTTCGATGCTCGGACTCTGATCGCCGACAAATGGATGAATTTTGTCCATGGTCACAACTTCGTCGGGGCCGACGGGCCGCCACTTGCGCAGCTGGATGCCACGGAACCCGGGCCGCTGCGGCGCAGGTTCCTCTTTGGAAGTGATGGGGAAATAGAATTTTCTGTCGTCCAGCATCTCAGACCACAAGCTGCGATAAATCAACGCGCCAATGTGCTCGATAAACATGCCGAACTCGTATTTGGAGACCGGCGCCGCGGTCTGTTGCGTATTAATATTTACCGTCAAATGGTCCGGCGCGACTGTGTCGCTTTGTTGAGCTACGGCTGTCACCGTAGAGGCGAGACAAAATATGGTTGCTCCTAAAATTGCGATGCGCGAATTCTTGAATGAGATCAAGATTTTCTCCTGTAGGACCCGGAATGAAAATCAACGTGGAGGATGAAACGATCCGGCCGGGTTCGCATGAAATTCTACTTGAGCTGTCTGCAAATCGGAACCTTGAACTTGCAATCTGGAAAGACTGGAGGCGAGCGTGTTCGGGAGCTAGCTGTTTTCGACGCGTGATTTTATATCTGCGTACGCGGCTTCAATGAGTGCCGTCAGCGCTGCTGCGTTTGTTGGTGTTCCCGGCTTTAGTTTTACATGGCGCATAAACTTGCCGGTGCCTTGCAGCAAGCGTGATGGATCTGGAAGCGACGGGCCTTGGAAGAAGCCTACGTTTACGTGCGAAGCGAAGACGTTGACGTAACCGAAGGCCGCATCTCCCAAACATGCAGTCGGACAGCCGTCGTGCAAGAGCTCGCGGACTTCGTCGCCGCAATTTCGCATCACTTCAAACCACTGACGCGCGATGGCGCCCAAGTCGCCTGTGCGCTCCTTGAACCAGGCATCAATGGCGGCATCGCGTTCGACACCGCCATTCAATCGAAATAATTCTGTTCTAGTCGTCATGGTGTTTTGACAGCTACCTGCTGGCTCCAGGGAGCCACACTCTCTTCATACTCCATGGGATCGCCGAAACCTTCGGTTTGGATTCCGAGCTGGCGCAGAGCGTCCAGGGCCATCAATCGGCGATGGGCGTTAAACGTCATGATATGAGCGAAGACGCCGCCGAAGGTGAAGGTCTCGACGGGTTCGCAGAGTGCGTCCACGAAGGTGTCATCCCATGCGGAGCGCTTGCGGACATCCCGAAAAATACGGTGCAGTTCGGCATCGGTGGCTTCGAGCCTTTGCAACATCGCTTGCGGAGTACGCTGCGATTTGGGAGGGCCGTTCATATCCATTTCCGCGCCGGACAGCGCGGCGGTCCAAACTTCTTTAGTGAAGATAATGTTTTCCAGCAACTGCCGTAGAGTCTTGTTGGACTCGCGCCAGGGCAGCAGTTCTACTACGGTAGGCAGTGTCCGGTCTAATTGTTCCTCGGTCAACGTTCCGGCGTATTCGAGCAAACGCCGCGTGTGCCAAGAGTCGTTGCCTGCAAAACGATCGAATAAATCCATATCACTTCCTCCTTTTGCTGGGGAACCTGTTGCTGAAGAACCTGGACCGAAAAAGTGAATTTTATTGGACGCGGGCAAGTGGAAGTGCCGGTCTCGCATGCGCCGATAGATGCTGGGCGAAGTGCGAAAAGCTTTTCGAAACGCGCGGGTGAACGCCTCTAACGAATTGTAGTTGGCGTCCAGCCCGACGTCCGTGACCGACATTGCGGTATGCGCAAGTTGATAGGCGGCCCTTTCGAGCAAAAGCCGCCGTCGCATGGCTGCTGGCGTTTCTTCGACTACAATCCGAAACAACCGGTGGAACTGCGTGCGGCTTTGATACGCTTGCCGAGCGAGGTCCTGCGTTTTCGCGGAAGTGTCGAGCGAATTCGCTACAATCGCCGAGAGGCGTTTTGCCTTGTCCTCGCCATCCGCTTTATTCATGTGTCGGGTTCCTCAACTGAAGCGATCATAGACAGACATGACGACCCGTGCCTGATCGGGCGTACCAAGTTTTAAGGATGTTACGTTCGCGATGGCCGCCGGGTTGAGAATTAGTATCTTTCATATATTTCTCAAGGATATTGATGTGACTATATTGGTTCCGGGATGGACATACCACAATGCGAAATGCGTTTTATAAACTTGAGATCTTGCTGATTACGGTGCTTTTTGCACTTGTACTTGTTGTTCCGTTCGCGGTGGCCGCATCAAAAACCTACACGGGAACAGTGGGCGACGCCATGTGCGGCCTTAAGCACGTGACAACCGGCACTGCTGAATGCACGCATCTCTGCGTCCAACATGGCTCTAAGTATGCTTTGTTGGTCAAAGAAAAGGTATATACGCTTGAGACAAAAGATAAAGCCATTCTGAACCAATTAAATGATCTGGCCGGGCAGACGGTTTCTCTTAAGGGCGAACTCAAGGGCAACACGATCGAAGTAGATTCGGTGAAAAAGAAATAACCCAATACCGATATTCTGGTGATGAAGATTCGTTCGGATGTCGCGTGATTTCGTTTGTGTTCCCAGGTCTCGCAAAAACGGCCAGACCTGGGGCACCCCCCTTGATGGGCCCCTAGCCGATCAATTTATTTTCCAAAACAAAACGCACCCAAAGGTGCGTTTTTGGCTGATGATCGGTTCAGTTAGTGAATCTTTCAGTGACTCAGACTGGCCTGCATCGTCTTCGGCAGCTCGTCTCCGCGGAAGTATTTTCCGGCTGAGGCTTTCATCTCCGGCATGGCGATGTAGGGTTTGCTGTAGTCGTTGGCTGCGTTCCAGAACAAGAAACCGATGCCGCCTTTTTGTTTCGCGGTCAGCACTTGTACTTTGATGTAGTCGGGCGAGTAGCTCTTGGTGCGCCAGCGAAAGGCTTGTAGCCAGGGGCGAATTACGACACCGCTGCCGGCGGTGATCTTTTCAAAACGTGCCATGGATTCGCCGATGAAGTGTTCCGGAGCGTCTCCGGGATGGTCGTAGCCGTCCATTTTGAAGAAGTGCGAAGGGTAGATCATGGGCGAGATCACGTCGCAATACTTCGCCATGCCCACAATGTCCTGTCCAGTGTGGTTCAAGTCGGCAGGGCGTTGCCAAGCCATTACGCCGAATACATCCAAAGAGAGCAGCGCGCCTGTGGGATGGATTTGCGCATAGGCGCGTTTCAGGAAGTCGGTGATTACGTCGGAGCGGCGCCAGCCGGGATGCGCAGTCTCAAAGTTAAAGCTGGCGTCTTTCTGGTCACCTTCCGCTGGAAAACGGACATAGTCGAATTGAATTTCGTCAGCTCCGGCTTCTGCGGCAGCTTTTGCTAACGCAATGTCATAGTCCTGCACTTTGGGATTTGAAGAATCGGTCCATACCAGCTTGCCGTTTTCGCGCCACGGCAGGCCGGTCTTGCGCGACTTCACTGCCAGTTCAGGATGCGTTTCCACCAGATGCTGGTCGCGGAAGATGGCGACGCGAGCGATGGCGTGCATGTTCTGGGAGTGCAGGAAGCGGATGTATTTGGGCAGATCGTGAATGACAACGTGGTGCTGGCCGAGCAGGGGATAGTCGAAGGGAATATTTACGCTGCCGTCGCTATCTTTAATGTCGAAAACCACGGCGTTGCCGCCGACGTCGTGCCACTGCTTCACGATGCGAACCCCGTGATCGCTGGCGGCCATGATGGCGGTCAGGTAAACCGCGCGAACTTCAAAGTCGCGCTGCACGGGAACCATTTTCTCAACGATAGGCGCCGGCAAGATCCCCGGAATCAAAACTTGCTGGTTGGCTTTGAAAAACGTGCCTTGATAGTCGCCGTTGGCTTTGCGGATGGCGTCGGACAATTCCGACGACGTCAAATAGGAAGTCTGGCCGAGATAACGGCGCGCGACGGTGACAACCGCTTCACCGCGCTTGGCTGAATAGAGCGTATCGCCGGCAGGAATGCTGATTGGCGGCGCAGGCACGGCGGGGACGGACAAGGTGGCCTTGGCCGAGGTCTTAAGCAGCTTGGCTTGGGTTACCGAGTGCGAGGCGGCGGATACAACGGAAACTGAAAACCGCAGAAAGGCGACTGCGGAGCATAGGCCCACCAGCATGACGAGACAAATCCAGCCGAAACGACGCAAGTTCTTTCTCCTTTGGAGCTTGTGAAGCGATGCTATCCGGACGTAAAGATTGCGGCCAGTTACGTCAGGTCAACGACAAATAGAAAAGACCCGGTTTCGCACAGGCGGATAGACGGTTCCAGCCATCGAAAACGGCATGGAGAAAGTCTTCGGCATGTGCAAAGTATTTCTCTTTACAGGATTTTTCTTGGAGAAGTAAGTGACTCTCAGGGGACTGCCCTAGCATCTAAATCCAATAGAAAGAGAGTGATGGGTTCTTCTCCCCGGTTGGCGAGTTACTTGCACTTATGGGCAGCGTCTAAAGGAACCCAAAGTGGCAAAAAACGTCACTTTGGGGCTTTGGATGTGACCCGTTTTCCAGGAAGTGGCGAAGCCCAAGAAAAGGATTTAAGGGCAAGGAAAGACCCTATGAAAACCGTCCTCAATACCGTTCTCGATCCGAACCGTCGGGGTACCGACGCTAAAGAGTTTGACAACGCCCTTCGTCGCCGGATTGTAGGCCAGGACCAGGCCCTCGAGAAGGTGGCGGAAATTTACCAGATGTTTCTGGCCGGGCTTAACCCTCCGGGGCGGCCAGTTGGGAACCTTTTGTTCCTTGGACCGACCGGATCAGGCAAAACGCGCGTGGTGGAAGGAATGGCCGAAGCGCTTTTTGGCGACGCGCGCGCCTGCATCAAGATTGACTGCGCTGAATTTCAGCACTCGCATGAGATCGCGAAGTTGATCGGCTCGCCTCCGGGATATTTGGGCCATCGCGAAACGCATCCGCTGCTGACGCAGGAAGCTTTGAACCAGTGGCACACGGAAAAGCTGAAGCTTTCCATTCTGTTGTTCGACGAAATTGAAAAGGCGTCGGACTCGCTCTGGCAGTTGCTGCTGGGCATTCTGGACAAAGCCACGCTCACGCTCGGCGACAACCGCCGCGTGGATCTTTCGCAGTGCATCATCATCATGACGTCGAACCTTGGCGCCGGAGAGATGACGAATTTAATGGATGGAGGCTTTGGCTTCGCGCCCAAGGCCACGCAGGTGGATTCATCGCTTGATGACAAGATCAATCGCACTGCGGTGGACGCGGCGCGGCGCAAGTTTACTCCGGAGTTCATGAACCGGATTGACAAGGTCGTGGTGTTCCGCACGCTTCGTCCTGAGCACCTGCAACAGATCCTGGAGATTGAGTTGGGATTGGTGCAGCAGCGCGTTCTGACCGCATCACCGGCCAATCAGTTCGTGTTCAATTGCACGCCGAAGGTAAAAAGCTTTTTGCTGCATGAAGGGACTGATCCTAAATACGGCGCGCGCCATTTGAAGCGGGCGATCGAACGAAACATTGTGTTTCCGCTGGCCAACCTTGTGGCCACGGGGCAGGTAAAACTTGGCGACTTCATTCGAATTGATATGAACACGGAAGGCGCAATGACGTTTGTGAAGGAAGCGGAAGGCGCCATGGTTCCCTCGCTGCTCGAACGCTATGGAGCGGCGGCCGTTGCCATGGGACCGTTATCGGCCCGGGCGTCGCGTCCAATTCCCGCGCGCAGGGAATTTGGGGCGACACCGGCAGACAACAAGTAATTAATTTTCTCCGTAGTACATGAGCGCCGGGCGTCCTCTCGGCGCTTTTTTAATGTGTGTTGTAGGCCGTCAGGATGACATTCTTTCTTCTTTTCCTCTTACATTGCCAAGTGAAGTTCCGCTCAAGGGACGCGCATTTGCATCCTACTGTCGTGCGTACTTAGGATTAACTTGTGGGAGGCCCGCGAATGCAAACCGCAGCAGCGGCGGCTCTGGTTTTTTGGCTGTTGCTCACTCCATCCCTCTATGCGCGCGTTGAGCCCACGCATGGCTTCGATCTGTTCTCTCCGCAAGAGGAAATTCAGGCTGGGCAACAGGCGGCCGCGCAGGTTGAGCGGCAACTTCCGTTGCTGCCGGAGAGCGATCCGATTACGCAATACTTACAGCGGCTGGGGGAACAGCTGGCATCGCATGCTACGGGCGAAAAATGGCCTTACAGCTTTCATGTGATCAACCAAAAAGAAATCAATGCCTTCGCGCTTCCCGGCGGCCCCATTTTTGTGAACCTCGGTACGATTCAAGCCGCCAACAACGAAGCGCAACTCGCCGGGGTAATTGCGCATGAGATTTCCCATGTGGTACAGCGCCATGGAACGCGTGCCGCAAGCAAGCAGATGGCCGCGCAGCTTCCACTCGCGATCCTTGGCGGGATGATGGGAAACACTACACTTTCGCGCGCAGCTCAATTGGGGATCTCATTCGGCGTGGGCTCTTACTTTTTGAAAAATTCCCGCCAGTCAGAGTCCGAGGCTGACCTGCTGGGCACCGATATTATGTACGACGCCGGGTTCGATCCTCACCAGATGGCGGTGTTTTTCACCAAGCTGCAGGAGCAAAGCGGAAAGCAAGGCGCGGTGGCGCAGTTTCTCAGCGATCATCCTGATCCAGGCAATCGCGCGGGCGCGGTTTCTCAGGAGGTTGCGACGTTGCCCGCCAAGAAATTTCGAGCAAACAGCGCGGAGTGGGCTGTTGTAAAAAAGCGGGCGGATGGTCTGCGGCCAATGACTGCCGCACAGATTGCCGCGTGGCAGAAGGGCCATTCGGTCACGCCCGCGCCGCGCGGCACCGGAGTTTCGGCGGACGCAGACATGCTCGAGTTCGACCATGGCGACTACCAGATTTCTTATCCGGCAAACTGGCGCTTGATGGGCGATGCGAATTCTTCTTCCGTGACGATTGCGCCGGAAAATGGAGTTGTGAAGAACGCGATTGTTTATGGAGTCGTGATCGGGAACTACCAACCTGATAAAAGCGAGACGGCAGGCGCGATTGACGGCTTGGTTGCTTCACTTCGCCGGTCGAATCCGGAGATGCGAGCGGTCGGCCAGCCTGAGGATATTCGCGTGAATGGCAATGCGGGAAAGTCCGTTGACCTGATCGGCAGTTCACCCGAAGCGGACCAGAGCGGGAAAGCGAAGCGTGAGCGCGATTGGCTGCTGGTCATGGAACGTGGCAATGGCGCGCAGATTTATCTGGTCTTCGCCGCGCCGGAAAATGATTTTGAAGAGCTGCGTCCGGTGTTTGAGCAAATGTTGAAATCGTTCAAGCTGAAATAATCCGGCCCAGGTTAAACGGCTGGGCCTGGCTCATAACCCGCGCATTGGAGTACTGGCAACGGCGGATATTTTTTGAACCTGGGATCTACCGCGGCTCTGGCGCATCGATAGAAAACCGCGCCGCGGTCAGACTGGACGCGCCGCGTGTGCTGGCAAGTGGCGCACAACCCGATGCGGTCTTTTTGGAGGCGTGCATTTTCTTCTTTCTGCGCTGACATAGGGTCACGCACTTTCCGGCACTCTCCAGACGATTGTGACGAGCAGCGCCACTGCAATGCCCAGCGATACTTCCACGAAGCGATGAGCGGCCACAATCCACGGCGCGCGATCATGCGCGATGAGCAGAACAATGCTAAGGGTGATCGCGGCGAAGCGGTACGCGCTGCCCAGCCGCAAAAGCGCGCATAAAATTCCGCAGGCGATAATTCCAACGCCATAGACAATCCAGTTGGAGCCGATGAATGTGGCGATCAACGCGCCCAGGGCCGCTCCTAAAGCCGTGCCCGCGAAGCGCTGCCATGCAACCGTCAACGGGTTGATGGTTGAGAGCATGATGACGATGGTGGAAATCGGCGCCCAGTAGAATTCAGGAAGCTTCAGGGTGCGGGCGAGAAGGAGCGAGGCGACGGTGGCAAACGCCGTCCGCACGGAATTGGTCAGAGCCGCGCGGCTGAGGCCTGTGTACTTCGCCCAATCCGTCATAGGCCGCTCATTGTATCGTGCGAGGATGTTTGGGATCCGTGACAGGTTCGTCGAGCTTCGCTCGACTGGACGGACGAGGCGTCCGCCCCTACGTGAATGGTGGTGACCCACGGGAACGGTGATGATTCCGGGGCAAATCGGCAGGTTACTTAGGTTCCTGCCGGACCCAAAGAGTCACCTTCACTGCTTGAATACTGTGTTATCCTTGTCTCAGTACTTTTGGCCACGGTTTGCTTGTGGTGCGGGTGGTTCGATCGAAGTCTCTGGTCCAACGCTTTTTCCGCCTTCCTTCTCTCCGTTTGTTTTCAGCGCCAAATAATTCAAGACCGAGCGGCTTCCTTTATCTACAGTCGCGAACCGCATTCTACGTGCGTCTCGCGAGAGACGGCCCTCCAGAAAGATACAATTCGAATGAAAAGCTTTTCAGAAATGCCATTCTCCGTTGAACTTCAGCGGAGGCTGGCCGACGCCAACTTTGTAACCCCAACGCCCATTCAGGCGGAAACCATTCCTCAAGCCATCGCCGGAAAAGACATCATGGCCACGGCGCAAACCGGCACCGGCAAAACACTTGCCTTCCTGATTCCTATTATTGAAGGGCAACTTCGTACGAAACCGAGCCGCGAAGTGGAGACCCTCATTCTGGTCCCCACGCGCGAACTGGCCATGCAGGTACACGAGCAATATGAAGCGGTGCGAGGCAAATCAACGCTTCCTGCGGCACTCGTGATCGGCGGTATGCCCGAGAAACGGCAGATCCAATCACTCCGCTCCGGTACAACGATGATCGTCGCAACTCCGGGCCGCTTGCAGGATTTTCTCTCGCGCCGTCTGGTGGACCTGAGCCACGTCAATAAGCTGGTGCTCGATGAAGCTGACCGCATGCTTGATATGGGATTCCTTCCCGCGATTCGCCGGATTGTAGCGGTGCTGCCACGGCAGCGCCAAACACTTTGCTTTTCGGCGACGCTGGAAGCTTCGGTCGCGGGCCTCGTGAACGATTACATGCGAAACCCGGTGCGGGTCGCGCTGGGATCAACTTTGAAGCCCGCCGAAACCGTCGAACTTCAGGCCTTTGAAGTTGCCGCGGCAGAGAAGGCCGACGTGCTTCGCCATCTGCTGTACTCCGAGAAGGGACAGACTCTGGTTTTCGCCCGCACCAAACGCGGGACCGAGCGTATTGCCAAGAGCCTTGCGCGGGACGGCTTTACCGTCGCCATGATTCACGGCGACCGCTCGCAATCGCAACGCAACAGCGCCCTGGCTGGCTTCGATAGCGGCGAATTCCAGGTGCTGGTGGCCACTGATCTGGCGTCGCGCGGAATTCACGTGAACGAAGTCGCGCACGTCATCAACTACGACCTGCCCAACATGGCGGAAGATTTTATCCATCGCGTGGGCCGCACCGGACGCATGGGCACTCGCGGGCTGGCGACCACGATTGTGGCCGGCATCGAAGTGACCGAACTTCGCCAGATCGAGCGCGCGCTTAAGCTGCGCATTGAACGTAAGCAGGTTGGACAAAACAGCTTTGTCCCGCCGCCGCGCAATCGCGCGAGCGAACTGGCCTCACGTACGCTAACGGCATTGCCGGGGGAGATTTTTACCTAGATTAACTGGGTTGGGCGCGGTTTTAATCTGCACGGGCGGAATGCCCGCGCCTACATCGTTCATTGAAAAGGGCCACGGTGCTTTATGCATCGTGGCCTTCTATTTTCAGCTTTATGCGAGTGAGATTTCCACTCGGCTATTGACCCCGTCTTACCATCGGAAGAACGGGCCGAAAGGCAGTTCGAATGGCGGGCGGAATTGCTGCTCCACCAGCTTTGAACCTCCAAGGTCTGCGTCGGTGAAGCCGAAGACGAAGAATTGATTCGGATTGGCGAATGTAGTCCCGTTTCCACTGCCATCGTCAACTTCGGCGAGAAAGTCATTGTCGTTGGCTACCCAGAATGTGTGCATCTTTGTGCCCGCGCTGACTACATCAGGGCCGAAAGAGATGCCTTCGAGTTTTGCGGGAATCTGTTTCGGGTCCATATTCACGGGTGCGGCGGTCAGCACTTTGACGATGTCCAAGAACAAGGTTTTGTTGACGGCGTGCGTTGCGGCGGTGGTGCCGTCCATGTTGCTGACGTCAACCGCGCCATTCAGGTCAATTTTGAAAATCTGCTTGACCTTGGCTTTGCTGCCGTCGGCGCGGCCGTGGCCATCGCGTTCGTCAACCAAAAATTCGTGCTGATTGAGAGCGAGGATTTCGCTGACTCCTGAGCCAGTGGTCAGAAGATATGCGTATTGATGAGTTGTGCGTCCTGATGCAATGTCGATGGTGACTATGCGCAGCAAGTTGGCGGCCGCACCGCCTTCGTGCGCGTCCTGAATGAGAGCGTTCTGCATGATGCCGACGAGCGTGCGCCCATCAGGGGTAATGGCGAGCCCTTCCATCCCTTTGTTGGCTGTGCGGCCGACCGTATTGTCGGCAATTTCATCCGCCCCGACAGGTTGTAGGTCGGTGACAAAGAAATTCGTAGGCAATTGGAATGAGCGAAGGCGAATGCCGGTGAGCCTGTCAAACTAATAAACATAGGGACCATACTCGTCAGAGATGTAAATGCGGTGGCCATCGTTTGAGACACGCAATCCCTCGGTGTCGAAGCGAGCGTCGTTGGGATCGCCGGAATTGCGCC
>Ga0134125_10001803_pt1 | contig 25923 bp, 24 predicted proteins | sample KB31751_FD_96464 | JGI IMG/M metagenome (GOLD analysis project Ga0134125, IMG submission 96464) | Terrestrial soil microbial communities with excess Nitrogen fertilizer from Kellogg Biological Station, Michigan, USA - KB3-175-1 | ecosystem: Environmental > Terrestrial > Soil > Unclassified ...
GCCGGCGCGCTTGCGGCCGCGTTCCATATTCACTTGCCGGTTGCAATCGACAACACGCTGTTGTTTTTGCAGAACGCTGCGGCGCCGACGGCTCTTTTCGTGCTGGGCGTCACGGTGGCTCTGCGTTCATTCAAGCAGGTGCCCTGGGAAGTGCCTGGCTTGATCGCGATCAAGTTGTTGATCCATCCGCTGGCGGCTTTCGGCTTGATGCTTTTGTTCGGGCCGTTTGCCCAGCCCTGGGCGGCAGTCGCGGTGCTGATGGCCTCGCTTCCGCCTGCGTTGAACGTCTTTGTGATCGCGCGGCAAAACGACGCCTGGGTCGAGCAGGCCTCCGTCGCCGTGCTGATCGGGACTTTCGCCTCCGTCGTCACCCTCACCAGCGTGATGTGGTTTATCCAGACCGGCCGGCTGACCTTCCCGTAAGCGGAGGCGGCTTGGGGCGAAAGCCGTACCAGGACGGCGCGAGGCCCTCACGCATGGCCAGCCGCCGCAGCGGACCGATCGAACCGATCAGATGCAGGCCCGCCGCGCGCAGTGACTGCATGGGGAGGAAGTCGCTGAGCAGCGAACGGTTTGCGACATCAATGACAAAGGTCCGGCTCAACACGTCGGCGCGTCGCGCGAAATCATAGCGCTGCAGCACGCCCGATGCGCCGGGATCGCTACCCGCCGCGATCCCGTCCCGCACGAGATCACCGATATCGGCGGCATCGCGCAGCCCGAGATTGAGGCCTTGGGCGCCGATCGGGGGGATCACATGCGCGGCTTCCCCGATCAGCACGACGCGCTTCTGCGCGAATTGCCTCGGCCGCTCGATCGCCAGCGGAAAGATGTGACGTCCTGTTTCGACGTGAACGCGGCCGAAAATGGAGTGTGATTGCTTTTCGGCGACCTCTGACAATTCGTCGTCGGTGAGCGCCTGCAATCGCTCCGCCTCCTTGGGCGCAGTGACCCACACCACGCTGCAGCGCTTCCCCGGCAGGGGCACGAAGACGCAGGGGCCATGGGAGGTGTGAAATTCGGTCGACATGTTTCGGTGCGGTCGCGCCAGGCTGACATTGAACGTGAGCGCCGATTGACCGAGTTCGCGCTTGACCACCCCGATGCCGGCCGCCTCGCGGCACACCGAATGCCGCCCGTCGGCACCGACCACGAGCCGTGCGGAAAGCGAGGCGCCACCGGCGGTGACGATCGCGACTGTCTCATCGTTTGGGAGCACCGTTTCGGCTTCGTCATCCAGCCGCGTAAGGCCGTCGATCTCCGCAGCCCGCGCTTCCAGTGCTGCGACCAAGGCGCGATTTTCGATATTATAGCCGAACGCCTCGAGCCCAATCTCATCGGCCGAGAACTTCACCTCCGGCGCGCGGATCAGGCGGGCGGTGTCATCCACCAGGCGCATCTCGACGAGCGGCGCCGCCTGGTCGCGGCAGCGCTCCCAGACGCCGAGGCGCGTGAGAAAGTCGATGGACCCACCGAGCAGGGCGGTGGTGCGATTGTCGGCGTAAGGTGCGCGGCGGGCGATCAGCACAGCCTTGCTGCCGGCTTGCGCCAGAGCGATTGCGGCTGACAGACCGGCGGGGCCGCCGCCGACCACCGCGACATCGTAGGTTACTGGAGCGTTACTCATCACACGACAATTCACCTTCCGGGCGATATTTTCAAGATAGCCAATGGTGCGCTGCTGCTCCGCCAATAACGCGCCGGAAGGTCGCAAGGTCCGATGTGCAAATCATTCAGATTCCTGATAGCACTGCGCCGTCCATGATGGAGCAGGCCCACCAGCACGATATTTCCGGCGCCGCGCCAGCCGCGCGCGCCGCGGCGTTCTCTGTTCATATCTTCACGGCGTTGGGCGCGGGCCTTGCATTGCTCGCGCTGCTTGAGGCCGTGCGCGAGCATTGGGCGGCTATGTTCCTTTGGCTCGGTGCTGCCCTGATCGTTGACGGCGCGGACGGTCCCTTAGCGAGGCGGTTGGACGTGATCCGGCTGCAGCCAAATTGGTCCGGCGATGTGCTTGATCTAGTGGTCGATTTTGTCACTTATGTCTTTGTGCCCGCTTACGCCATCACCGCCGGCGGACTCTTGTTGCCACTCGCGGCGCCACTGCTGGGCGTCGGCATCGCAGTGTCCGGTGCGCTCTATTTCGCCGATCGTCGCATGAAGGGCACGGACAATCATTTTCGCGGGTTTCCCGGGTTGTGGAATCTCGCTGCCTTCTACCTGTTTCTGTTGCGCTGGTCGCCAGCATTGTCGAGCCTGATCGTGCTCGCCTTGATTGTGGCGACATTTCTGCCTTTTCACGTCTTGCATCCCATACGCACCCTTCGGCTTCGCTGGCTCACTTTGGCGCTGATGGCGCTCTGGGCCGTGCTTGCGCTCTATACTTTGCTTCGGGGTTTCGACATAGGAGAGCCCGTCGTCTTCACTCTGTGCGTTATTGCGGTTTACGTCGTAGCGAGCGATGCCGCGATCCGTTTCCTGCGATCATTCAAGTCATGATCGAATTGCTGATGAACCCGGAGGCCTGGGCGGCGCTGTTGACGTTGACGGCGCTGGAAGTCGTGCTCGGGATCGACAACGTCATCTTCATCTCCGTTATCGTCTCGCGCATTCCCGAGCCGAGAGCGAAACATGCACGCCAAATTGGATTGGCATTGGCGCTGTTGTTCCGCATTTTGCTTCTCACTCTCCTGGTTTGGCTCATCGGCTTGACCGAGGCTGTGCTCAGCGTACGCGGCCTGGCGTTTTCATGGCGCGATATCGTCCTGATCGGCGGCGGACTGTTCCTGCTTGCCAAGGCGACCCATGAGATCCACAGCGAAGTCGAAGGCGGCGAGCAGGGGGGCAGCAGGCGGCAGGATGCCCGTGCGTTTTTTTTGGTGGTCGCGCAAATCATCGTCATCGACATCGTGTTCTCGATCGACTCCATCATCACCGCCATCGGTATGGCCCAGGAACTGAGCATTATGGTCACGGCCGTGGTGATCGCGGTCGTCATCATGTACGTCTCTTCCGGTCCGATCGCGCGCTTCGTCGCCAACCATCCGACCACCAAGATGCTTGCGCTGGCGTTCCTGGTGCTGATCGGCGTTGCGCTGGTCGCCGACGGATTCCACTTCCACATCCCGCGCGGCTACATCTATTTCGCGATCGCATTCTCCGCTGCCGTGGAATCCTTTAACGTCCTCGCGAGGCGCAACCGCAAGGCGGGCGATTGACGTGCCATCGCCGTGGAGTTGACAACGCGCGCGCGATAGCATTCGCTCACGTCGCGCAAATCACCAGGGAGGTGAATGATGATCAAGGCCGTGCGCGTCCACAAAGTTGGAGGGCCGGAGGCGCTGGTCTACGAGGCCGTGGACGTGCCGCCGCCGGGACCGGGCGAGGTGCGCATCCGCCAACATGCGGTCGGCCTGAACTTCATCGACGTTTATTATCGGACCGGGCTGTACAAGACGCCGGACCTGCCGTTCATCGCCGGCAATGAGGCGGCGGGCGAGGTCGTGACGGTCGGCCCCGGCGTAACGCATTTCCATCCCGGCGATCGGGTCGCCTACTACACCAACCTCGGCGGTTATGCGAGCGAGCGGAACATCCCCTGGGAAAAGCTCGTTAAGCTGCCGGACCACATTACCTACGAGCAGGGCGCCGTCCTGATGCTCAAGGGGCTGACGGTCTGGTACCTCTTGCATAAGACGTTCAGGGTCGAACCGCATCATCGCATACTGATCCATGCCGCCGCAGGCGGCATTGGATTGCTCGCCTGCCAATGGGCACGCGCGATGGGTGCGCATGTGATCGGCACAGTCGGATCAAAGGCGAAGGCGGAGCTCGCGCTCGCGAATGGTTGCGATCACGTGATCGTCTATAACGAAGAGGATTTCGTCGCGCGCGTGAAGCAAATCAGCCGCAACGAACTTTGCGACGTCGTTTACGACGGCGTTGGCAAGGCGACCTTTCCGGGCTCGCTCTCTTGCCTGAAGCCGCGCGGGCTGTTCGTGAGTTTCGGCAATGCCTCGGGACCAGTGCCGCCGTTTGCGATCGCCGAGTTGAACAATCACGGGTCGCTGTTTGCGACGCGGCCGAAGCTCAACGATTATATCGGCACCCGCAAGGAATTGCTGGAAGGCGCCGATACGCTATTCGCCGCCGTCATCAGCGGTGCGCTCCATGTGCCCATCAACCATGCCTATGCGTTGAAGGACGCGGCCAAGGCCCATATCGACCTGGAGGGCCGGGTAACAACCGGGGCCTCGATCTTGAAGCCGTAGCCGTCCCGACCGTTCCATGTCTCGCATCTTGACGACTGTGCCGACTATGCGGCCGTACTCCATTCAAACGGCTCGTCCAACCCGGCGGCTTCCGGAAGTCCCAGCATCAGGTTGAGGTTTTGCACCGCGGCTCCCGAAGCGCCCTTGCCGAGATTGTCGAGGACGGCAACGAGTCTCGCCTGCCCAAGCTTGTCCGACCCGAACACGTAGAGCTTCAATTTGTTGGTGCCGTTCAGGCTGTCAGGCGCAAGCGTCGTGATGGCAGTTTCCTGGTCGAGCGTCGCTACGTCCACGAAGTGCTCTCCGGCGTAAGCAGAGGCGAGAGCAGCGCGGAGATCGGCGAGCGCCGGCTTGGACGGTAACGCATGAAGCGGAAGCGGCACTTCCACGATCATGCCCTGGGCGTAGCGGCCAACCGCCGGCTCAAAAAGCGGCGCATGGTCGAGCCCGGTGTGCGACTTCATCTCCGGCACATGCTTATGAGCCAGCGACAGTGCGTAGATGCGATAGGGAGCGTGCGTGAAAGCGGACGAGGCCTTGTCCTCGAATTCCTCGATCATCTTACGTCCGCCTCCGGTGTAGCCCGAAACGGCGTTGACTGATACCGGCCAGCTCCGGGGCAATAAGCCGGCATCAACGAGCGGTCGGACCAACGCAATGAAGCCGGTCGGATAGCACCCGGGATTGGCGACGAAGCGGGCGTTGGCGATGGCCTCACGCTGGCCTTTAGCCATTTCCGGAAAGCCATAGGCCCAGCCGTCAAGCGTCCGATGCGCGGTCGACGCATCGATGACCCGCACCGCTTTGTTTTCGATCAGGCCTACGGCTTCCCGTGCCGCATCGTCAGGCAAGCACAGGATGGCCACGTCGGCGCTGTTGAGCATTTCCTCGCGTGCTTGCGGGTCTTTCCGCCGTGCCGCATCGATCGAAATGAGTGCAACGTCGGCCCGCCCCAGCAATCTCTGACGAATCTGCAGGCCCGTCGTGCCGGCTTCGCCGTCGATGAAGATTTTAGCTGCCATTTTCGTATGTCCCAATGGTTGCTTCGCTAGGCCACCCGCCTTGCGGCGCCGGCCTTGGTCAGGATCGTGTCGAGCTGATCAGTCATTTGCGAGATTTCTTCACGCGTGACGTTGAGCGCCGGCATGAAACGCAACGTGTCCGGTCGCGGCGAGTTAAGCAATAGCCCAACTTCAAGCGCTTGCGCCACCAGCGCGGGCCCGATCGGCAGTTTCAGGTCGAGCGCAAGCAAGAGGCCGCGGCCACGCACTTCGCCAAGACCGTGTCGCGCCGACAAGCGCTGCAGCTCGCTCTCCAGGAAAAGGCCGGTATCAGCCACCGATTTCAAGAATGCCGGCTGGCTGACCTGTTCGAGCACGGCGAGCCCCGCCGCGCACATCAGTGAATTGCCGTTGAACGTGCCGCCCTGGTCGCCATGTTCGAAGCAGGAGACGCGTTCGGTCGCGAGCAGGGCGGCCAGCGGCGCGCCGCCGCCGATGCCTTTGCCGAGCGTCATGATGTCTGGAGCAATTTCAGCACGTTCATACGCGAAGAGCTCTCCGGTCCGGCCCATGCCGGTCTGGATTTCGTCCACGATCAAGAGCACGCCATGCTCCTGCGTCAGCGCCCGCAACTCCTGCAAGAATTGGTCGGTCGCCGGCCAGACGCCGGCTTCGCCCTGGATAGGCTCCAGCATCACGCCGACCGTATTCTTGTTGGTCAGCTGCCGAACGGACGCGATATCGTTCAGCTGCGCCTTTGGGAAACCCTTCACCTTGGGCTCGAACAGCGGCTCGAAGGCCTTTTTGCCCGATGCCGACATGGTCGCCAGCGTCCTGCCGTGGAAGCCGCCCTCGAAGGTGATGATTTCGAACGCGCCGGCCTTATGCAGGGCGCCGTATTTGCGGGCAAGCTTGATCGCGCCTTCATTGGCTTCCGCGCCGGAATTGGCGAAGAACACCTGGTCGAAGCAGCTGCTGTCGACCAGCGCCTTGGCGAGTTTCAAGCTCGTCGCGTTGTGATAGGCGGGACTTGCCGTGATCAGGGTTTTCGCTTGGCTCGCGATCGCTTCCGCCACGGCCGGCGGCGAATGTCCCAGGCAGTTCACGGCCCAGCCTTGAATGAAGTCGAGATAGCGCTTGCCGCCGTCATCCCACAGCCAGGATCCTTCGCCGCGCACGAACACGTTGTTCGGGCGCGCGGTGATCTCCATCAGCGCATCGAACGGATGGGCGGTGTGGGTCATGGTCGGAGTTCTCCTTGAAACCAGTTGGGTGAAAAGTGGGGGCCAAACGCAAAGAAGGCCGCAACTTCTGTCGGTTGCGGCCTTCTCGAAACCTTGGAGCTGATGATCTATCAGCGTTGGCGTCGGACATGGCGCAACCCATCATCGTCACGGCGGTGACGACGGAAAGCTGCGCGGCGCTGGGTCCGAATGAAGATCATGGCGCGTGCCCTTACAGCCGAAGGCAGGCCGTGTCAAGTTGCCCGGAAGCCGGGACGCTCCTGGTCCGATGCCGGCGGCTCGTACCAGATCGTGACGACGATGCAGGGCGAGCTCCCGTCGCCCGTCTTCCTGGTAATGGCGGTGACGACCGTTTCGGATTTGATGATGCTCGCCGAACCGAGGTTCTCCAGCCAAGCATTGATCTGCTCTTCGACCACACTCGGGCTGACATCCATAAAGATCTTGACCTTCAAGGGCCGGGGCATTGTGCCTTCTCCCGCTGCGTTAGCCAAAACAGGATACCACTGGTGCCGCAGGCAGGCGCTCAAAACCCTGCGACGCTGCCGTGCAGATCGTATTCGTCCGAGCGCTCGATCTTCGCCGTGACGATTTCGCCGACGCGCAACGGCCTGCGGCTCGAGAGATAGACGGAGCCGTCGATTTCCGGCGCATCAGCTTTCGACCGGCCTCTTGCGACGGTCGGCCCGACCTCATCGATGACCACCTGCTGGCGCGTGCCGACCTTGCGCTTCAGCCTGCGCGCAGAGATCTTTTGCTGGCGTGCCATCAGGGCATTCCAGCGCTCCTGCTTGACCTCTTCAGGGACGGGATTGGCCAGCGCGTTGGCGGCCGCGCCCGCGACTGGCTCGTATTTAAAGCAGCCCACGCGGTCGAGCTCGGCCTGCTTCAGCCAATCCAAAAGATAGGCGAAGTCGGCCTCGGTCTCGCCAGGAAAGCCGACGATGAAGGTCGAGCGCAGCGCAAGGTCCGGGCATTGCGCCCGCCACTTCTCGATGCGCGACAGCGTCTTGTCCTGCGCCGCGGGACGCCGCATCGCTTTCAGGATGTCCGGGCTTGCATGTTGGAAGGGGATGTCGAGGTAGGGCAGCACCTTGCCCTCGGCCATGAGCGGAATGACCTCGTCGACATGCGGGTAGGGATAGACATATTGCAGGCGGACCCAGGCGCCGAGCTCGCCGAGCTCTTTGGCGAGATCGACGAATTTGGCGCGGACCTCGCGGTCCTTCCAGCTGCTTGCCGCATAGCGGATGTCGACACCATAGGCCGAGGTGTCCTGTGAGATGACCAGGAGTTCCTTGACGCCGGCCGAGACCAGTCGTTCCGCTTCACGCAGCACGTCGCTCGCGTCTCGCGACACCAGATCGCCGCGCAACTTCGGGATGATGCAGAAGGTGCAGCGGTTGTTGCAGCCCTCCGAAATCTTCAAATAGGCATAGTGCCGCGGCGTCAGCTTGATGCCTTGCTGAGGAACTAGGTCGAGATGGGGATTATGCGCCGGTGGCAGCGCGCGATGAACAGCATCCAGCACGCTTTCATATGCTTGAGGCCCCGTGATCGAGAGCACGCCGGGATAGGCCTGCTCGATTTGCTCGGGTTCCGCGCCCATGCAGCCGGTAACGATGACCTTGCCGTTCTCGGCCATGGCCTCGCCGATAGCGGAGAGCGATTCCTGCTTGGCACTGTCCAGGAACCCGCAGGTGTTGACGATGACGATGTCGGCGCCATCATGCTTGCGGGCGAGTTCGTAGCCTTCGGCCCGCAGGCGGGTGATGATCCGCTCGGAATCCACCAGCGCCTTGGGACACCCAAGCGAAACAAAGCTGATTTTCGGCGCAGCGGCCTGTTGCATCGTTCAAATTCTGCCGGATTGATGACCGTGAGCTAGTCCTAATTGCCCACAAAGACAAGACTTCAAGCCGGAACTTGCCGTGCTATGCATAAGGTTCGGAATACGAGTGATCGATGACCGCCGAGCAGCCGCCCAAAGCCGAGCAGTCGCCCAAAATTGCGATTGTTGACGAGAGCCCGATCCGTGCCGCGATCCTGGAAGAGGGGCTGCGGGAGGCTGGTTACGGCAGTGTCGTGCGGATCAGCGAGATGCACAGCCTGCTCGCCCGCATTTATGCGCTGGACCCGGACATCATCGTCATCGACCTTGAAAACCCCAGCCGCGACATCCTGGAACAGATGTTCCAGGTCAGCCGGGCGGTGCGCCGGCCGATCGCCATGTTCGTTGACCAGAGCGACGCCGCCTCGATCCAGGCTTCCGTCGATGCTGGCGTCTCGGCGTATATCGTCGACGGGTTAAAAAAAGAGCGGATCAAGCCGATCCTCGATCTTTGCGTGTCCCGCTTCAACGCCTTTGCGAGGCTGCAGGACGAACTCGACCGCACCAAGTGCGCTCTAGAAGAGCGCAAGGTGATCGACCGCGCCAAGGGCATCCTGATGAAATTGAAGGGGCTGACCGAAGAGGAGGCCTATGTCTTGATGCGCTCGACCGCGATGCGCGAGAAGAAAAAAATCGGCGAAATCGCGCAGTCGATCCTGACCGCGTCGGAGCTCCTGAAGTGACGGCGCCCCTTCGTATCGGCTTCATTCCGCTGGTCGATGCCGCCCACTTGCTCGCCGGTTGCGATCGCCTCTAGCCTGCCGGTCCGTCATGTCAAAGTGTCGATCGCGGCGCCCCTTCAACCTCGGCATCAACGGCAATGCGATCACCGTTTCCGCAGCGCTGCAGGCGGCGATCATGCATGAGATCGATGGTGATCGCGTCGACCCGATGGCGGCACCTGGGGTCGATCCCGACGATCGTCGGTCCGGCCCTTCAGCTCTGATCAAAAACTAAGCACAGCCGTCCGTTGCACGCCGTTTGAGCTTGTGCCTTCGGAAAAGGCATGGATTGCCATCCACTTGATGCGTCGCACAATTTCGTATCTGACTGTTTCTAAGCGACTTTTTGTCGAATGCTGCGTTGGCACACAACTTGAATAGGGAGTTGTGGCCAGCCGCCAAAGATGCCCGCTGGCCAGACGGATTTCCGCAGCAACGGGGCTGATCGGATCGTTCCGCAGGTTCCGAGCGCGCTTCCGCGCAGGTCGAATTTGCAGTTGATCACACCGCCCCTTTTTCACCCGCTGTGACCACGCGCCGGCGTGGCTGCTGGAGCAGCACTTTGACCATGAAGCTTGAAACGGTATCCCTCAATTTTACCGACGAGCAGAAGCGCTACCTCGAGGGCTTCGCCACCGGTTTGCAGATCAGCCGGGTCGGTCGTGGGCTGGGCGGCAGTGCGGTCGCCAGCAAAGCGATTGCCGAGCCGGTCGGGCCGGACGCTATTCACCTGACAGCGCAGAACAAGGTCACGGCGTCGGGCAAGAAACTTGCGGACCAGGAGAAGTTCAAGCGCGACCTGCATCCCTTTGACGGTTACGAGCGGCTGAAAGAGCAGGCGAAGAACAACACCCCGCCGTCGCCGGCCGACAATTTCCGCTGGCGTTATTTCGGCCTGTTCTACGTTGGGCCCGCCCAGGATTCTTACATGTGCCGCCTGCGCATGCCGAACGGCATCCTCAGGCATTGGCAGCTCTCGGGGCTTGCCGATCTCGCAGAGATTTATGGCGGCGGTTACAGCCACGTGACCACTCGCGCCAATATACAGATCCGGGAAATCTTGCCCAGGATCAGCGTCGCGCTGATCGAAGGCATTCAGGATCTCGGCCTGTGCTCGCGCGGCTCCGGCGCGGACAACATTCGCAACGTCACGGGAACGCCGACCGCCGGTATCGATCCGCAGGAACTGATCGACACACGCCCTTACGCGCGCGAGTGGCATCATCACATCTTGAACGACCGCTCGCTCTATGGCCTGCCGCGCAAATTCAACGTCGCCTTCGACGGCGCCGGCCGTATCGCGGTGTTGGAAGACACCAACGACATCGCCTTTGCCGCGGTCGAGGTGAAGGACGGTTTCGGGATCGAACCCGGTGTACGGTTTCGGCTCGGTGTCGGCGGCATCACCGGCCACAAGGATTTCGCTAGGGAGACCAGCATTATCGTCAAGCCCGCGGAGGCGACGCAGGTGGCGGACGCCATCGTGCGCCTGTTCATTGAGACCGGCGATCGCACCAACCGGCTGAAGGCGCGGCTCAAATACGTGCTCGACAACATGGGCGTCGACAAGTTCATGACCGGCGTCGAAGAGAAGCTCGGCCGCAAATTGGTGCGCGCGCCAGCCGACGCGATTGCGCCGCGTCCGGTGTTCGACCGCATGGCTCATATCGGCGTGCACAAGCAGAAGCAGAACGGCCTGAACTGGATCGGCGTGGTGCTTCCGCTCGGTAAGCTCTCCTGCGAGCAGATGCGGGGTTTGGCGAAAATCGCGCAGGACGTCGGCGACGGCGAGATCCGCCTGACCGTGTGGCAGAACCTCTTGATCTCAGGCGTCCGCGACGAAAATGTTGCGCTTGCGGTCGCTGCCATCGAGAAGCTGGGACTTGCGACAAAGGCCTCGCAAATTCGCGCCGGCCTGATCGCCTGCACCGGCAACAAGGGTTGCAAGTTCGCGGCATCCGACACCAAGGGTCATGCGGCCGCGATCGGCGACTGGTGCGAGAGCCGGGTCAATATCGACACGCCGCTCAACATCCATCTCACCGGCTGCCACCACTCCTGTGCGCAGCACTACATCAGCGATATCGGGATGATCGCCGCCAAGGTGCCAAGCGCTAACGGCGAGTGCGACGAGATGGTCGAGGGTTACCACCTGTTCGCCGGCGGCGGTTTCGGGCCGCAAGCCGATATCGGGCAGGAAGTCTATCGCGACGTGAAGGCGGAGGATGCGCCCAAGACCGTCGAGAGGCTACTCAAGGCCTATCTGGCGCACCGCTCTTCGCAGGACGAAACGTTCTTCAACTTTGCCCGCCGCCATGACGGCGAAACATTGCGCAAGCTCGCGGATGCGGAACTCTCATGAACCAGATCACGCGCCCTTCGAAGATCGAGATCATTCCATCGAGCGCGCCATTTTCCGAAGCACAGCGTTCCTGGCTGAACGGCTTCTTCGTGGGGCTTCTGTCCAATGATGTGGCTGTGCCGCTATCGGCGGAGCAGGGGGCGGCCATTTTACCGGGGCCGGCTGCCGCCGGGGACGATGACGACGACGCGCCCTGGCATGACCAGACGCTGCCGATCGCCGAGCGCATGAAGCTTGCCGAGGGCCGCCCTTTGCGGCGGCGCATGATGGCTGCGATGGCACAGCAGGATTGCGGCCAGTGCGGCTACAACTGTCGCGACTATTCCAATGCGATTGTCGACAAGAGCGAAGCGCGGCTCAACCTCTGCGTTCCCGGCGGCAAGGAAACGGCGCGGATGCTGAAGACGCTCTACGAAGAGCTCGAGGACGCGCCCGCTCCGGGCAGTCCTGCCGCTGGGGTCGCCGCGGCTCCGGCGGCGCCTGCGGTCGTCGTCGAGCCCGGCCGCTCGCGCGACAATCCGGTGGAGGCGACTTTTGTCGGGCGGCGGTTGCTCAACAAGAAAGGATCGGAAAAGGAGACCTATCACATCGATTTCGACCTTTCTGAATCTGGTCTCGATTATCTGGTCGGCGATTCCTTCGGCGTTTTCGCCAAGAACGATCTCGGCCTGGTCGATCAGATCATCGCCTTGTTAGGGGCGTCCCATACCACTGAGGTCAACGGCAAGACACTCCGCGAAGCCTTGACCGCGGACGTCTCGCTGTCGCCCGCGCCGGATAAATTGTTCGAACTGATCTCGTTCATCACCGGCGGTACTCAGCGTGAGAAGGCGCGTGCGCTGGCCCAAGGCGAGGATCCGGATGGCGATGCGGCCACGCTCGATGTCATGGCGGCCTTGCAGAAATTTTCCGGCGTGCGTCCGCATCCCGAAGCGTTTGTCGAAGCGTTGGAGCCCCTGCAGCCGCGGCTCTACTCAATTTCGTCCTCGCACCAGGCGACGCCCGGAAAGCTGTCGCTTACCGTCGACTGCGTTCGCTATGTCATCGGCAAACGGCAGCGGTTGGGCCTTGCGTCCACCTTTCTGGCCGAGCGCGTCAATCCGCGCGATAAGTTGAGGGTTTATGTCCAGAAGGCACACGCGTTCGGCCTCCCGCAGGATCGCAAGACGCCGGTCATCATGATCGGGCCGGGCACCGGTGTTGCGCCATTCCGCGCCTTCCTGCTCGACCGCAAGGCGACCGGCGCCACGGGCAAGAACTGGCTATTCTTCGGACACCAGCGCAGCGACTACGATTTCTTCTACGGCGATGAACTCAACGCCATGAAGACGGCAGGGCTGCTCACGCGTCTTTCGCTAGCCTGGTCGCGCGACGGCGTCAAGAAATTCTATGTGCAGGATCGCATGCGCGAGGTCGGCCGCGAGTTGTGGACTTGGCTCGCCGAAGGGGCGCACGTCTACATTTGCGGCGATGCCAAGCGCATGGCGAAGGATGTCGAGCGCGCGCTGGTCGACATCGTCGCGCAGTTCGGCGCCCGTTCAACCGACGAAGCGGTCGCCTTCGTGGCAGAACTCAAGAAGAAGGGGCGCTTCCAACAGGACGTGTATTAAGCGCGCTTGAACGGCGCCACCGCAATTCCAGCGTCGGCGAGCGCCTTGCGCAGCCCCTTCGCAATATCCACCGCGCCAGGCGTGTCGCCGTGAATGCAGACGGTGTCCGTGCGCATCTTGATGCGCTTGCCGGTTATCGACACCACCTCGGCATCCTGCACCATTCGCACCACGCGGTCCGCGATCTCCTTGGCACCGTGCAGCACCGCGCCGGGCTTACGGCGTGACACCAGCTGACCGTCGTCCTCATAGGCGCGATCGGCGAAGACCTCATGCACCAGCGGAAGGTTGGCCTTCTCGCCGGCTTTCACCAGTCGCGAATTGGCAAGCACCACGAACACCAGATTCGGATCGACGGCCTTGATGGCGTTGGCAATCGCCTGCGCCGTCATGTCGTCCTCGCAGGCGACGTTGGAGAGCGCGCCATGCGCCTTGACATGGGTGACCCTGTGGCCTGCTGCGGTTGCGATCGCTTGCAGCGCGCCGATCTGGTAAGCAACGAGGTTCTCGATTTCGGACGATTTGAGCCCCGGCACGGGCCTGCGGCCAAAGCCGTGCAGATCGCGATAGCCGGGATGGGCGCCAATGGAAACGCCCCGCGCCTTGGCGAGATCAACGGTCTTGCGCATGATGTCGGCGTCGCCGGCGTGGAAGCCGCAGGCGACGTTGACCGAGGTTGCAAGCTCGATCATGGCCTCGTCGTTGCCCATCACCCACGGGCCAAAGCTTTCGCCGAGATCGCAATTGAGATCGATCGTGGTCATGTTGGTCTTCCGCTTGCTGAAATGTTTTGCCTGTTAACTCTCTGCCTGAGCGTGATGCCAGGTATCGGCATCCATTGCGCTGACAGCGTGGCCCGCGACATTAGCATCATGCAGCGCCTCGATGTTGAGTTCGACGTTCTCTATCGCGTGCAGGCGATCGGGCAGGGAGCGCAACAATTGTGCGAATTGTTTTGCTTCGGCCTGCGCCTCCGCGATGCTGATCGCTTCGAAGCGCAAACCGATTCCGGCCGGCGTCTGCGCGATGCGACGCAGGTCGGGGGAGATCACCGTTGCGATCTTGGGATAGCCGCCGGTGGTGCCGCGGTCCATCATCAACACGATCGGCGCGCCGCTGCCGGGCACCTGGATGCTGCCGTTCACGGTTCCGTCCGAGACGATATTGTGGCCATGCAGATGTTTGAGGACCGGCCCTTCCAGACGGTAACCCATGCGGTCGCTGGTGGCTGAGATCTTCCATTCGCTGTCGAGAAACAGCTTTTTGACCTCGTCGCTGAACTCGTCGTCCTGTGGACCGAGCACCACCCGGATCGGCCCGCTCGCGGCCGTGGGCAGTTCGATCCGCTGCTCAGGCGCGGCGCTGGCGGCTTTCGCGGACAGCTCATCGCCAGCCTGCAGGGGGCGCGGATAGGGACTGCCGAGCCCGGCGCGGGCATTGACCGCGAGGCTTTCGAACATCGGCTCACCGCTAATGCCGCCTTCGATTGCGAGATAGCTGAAGGCGCCGCTCTTGGCGAAGCCGAGGGTGAGGGTCTCGCCGTCGGGGATGGTTGTGGAGGTGTCGAACGCGACCGGCCGACCGGCGACATCGGCGTTTCGGGCGGCGCCGGTGAGCGCGACCCGAACCGCGCCCTCGCGGGCGGTGAAGGCCGCACCAAATGGGCCTATTTCGACGGCCGCTCCAAACAGCTCATTGCCGAGCAGGGTATTGGCGGCCGCGAGCGCAAGACGATCCATGGCGCCGCTCTGGGTCAAGCCATAACGCTGTGCCCCATGACGGCCGCCGTCCTGGACCGAACTCGCAGGGCCAATGCTGGTCACGACGAGCTTGGTCATGACGGCATCAATTCGGCGACGATCTCGCCACCGTCCGCAGCCTTGTCCATCTCGGCAAACGTCTTGGTGTCAGTGGCAAAGAAGGTCACGCGATCGCCGGGTTCCAAGAGAAAGATCGGCTCGCGATGGAGTTGATAGGTTCGCACCGGCGTGCGTCCGAGCAGATGCCAACCGCTTGGCGCCGCGACGCACTGAATGCCGGTCTGCACGCCGCCGATTGAGATCGTGCCGGGCGGAGTCAGCAATCGGGGACTCTGCCGCCGCGGCATATGCAGAGATTCGTCGAGGCCGCTGAGGTAAGACCACCCCGGCGAAAAGCCGATCATGGCCACACGGTAATGGCCCGCAACATGGCGCGCCACGATCTCGCCGGGGGTGGTGTGCAATGCTTTGGCGACGTCTTCCAGGTCGATGCCGTTTTCTCCGCCATACGCGACGGGGAAACGCCAATGCCGGCTCCTGCCGTTCGGCGGGGCGGGAATCTTTGCGAGCTCGAGCAGCTTCTCGCCAAGCGTTGCGAAATCGATCTGGCAGGGATCGTAGTGCACCAGCAGGGAACGGTAGGTCGGCACGGCCTCGGTCACGCCCTCGATCGCTGCCTCGCTCAGCGCGCGATCGAGTGCCAGCACGCGGCGATTGGCGGCGTCATCGATGGCTTTCGAAAACTCCACCGTGACGGCGCTGTCGCCACTGGGCAAAAGGCGGGGCGGAGGGAGCTCGGCTTCCATCGTCTCACAGGGTCGCAATCAGGAGCTTTCAAGCTGTAGCTTGTTTTCTGTTCCAGTGGAATCTGATTTCCGAAAAAATCGCGTAAATTCAATAAATTAATGCGATGCCGCGCGATAAGACGGCTTTATCGGCGCCAGCAGTTCACGCCTGCAACCTTATCCCTTGACGCGAGGTGCGCGCCCCGCAAGATGCGCCCCGTAAATCCGCGTAGTCCTCAAGGAGCCTAACCTTCGATGTCCCTCACCGCCGACGCTATCGCCACCCTGGCCAAAGTAACCACCGCGACCATCACGACGGTCCTCCTAAAAAAGGGGTTGCGCAATGTCTGGATGCGTGGCGCGCGTCCGCTGCATCCGGGACAGAAGCGGCTGGTCGGCCCCGCCTTCACGCTGCGCTTCGTGCCCGCGCGCGAGGATCTGGCGACGCCGGAATCCTGGTCCTCGCCGATTTCAACCCGCACCGCCATCGAAGCCATGCCCGAAGGCTGTATCGCGGTGGTCGATGCGATGGGAATTTCTGATGCCGGCATCTTCGGCGACATCTTGTGCGCGCGCATGGTCAAACGCGGCGTCACAGCGCTGATCACCGACGGCGTGGTGCGTGATGTCGAAGGCGTCATGGGCACGAACCTTTTGGTCTGGTGCAACGGCTATGCGGCGCCCCCTTCGGTTGCGGGTCTGACGTTCGTCGGCTGGGGCGAGCCGATCGGCTGTGGCGGCGTTGCGGTGTTCCCGAATGATGTCGTCGTCGCCGACCAGGATGGCGCGGTGCTGATCCCGCAGGCCTTCCTGGAACACGTGCTCACCGAAGGGCCCGAGCAAGAACGCATGGAGGCCTGGATCGTCAACGAAGTGAACGGCGGCGCATCGCTGCCGGGCCTATATCCCATGAATGCCGAAACGAAGGCGCGTTACGCGGCGTCGAAGAAGTAATTGCGATGCAGGATGTAGGGTGGGCAAAGCGCAAGCCTGCCCACCCTGCGGCAGGAAGCGAAAATCAAGGAGGACAGCATGGTCGACGTCTATCTCGCAGGATCACGCCCGACACGCCGCGCGCCCGCGGAAAGCTTTACCGGCACGGTCTGGCAGGACCCGATCATCACCCCACAGGCACCAGGGCGCGTCGCCTCGAGCCGCGTCGCGTTCGAGCCGGGGTCGCGCACCGCTTGGCACACTCATCCGCTGGGGCAAACGCTCTACGTGATCCAGGGCGTTGGGCGCATTCAGGCCAAGGGCGGCCCGATCCGCGAGATCAAGGCCGGCGATGTCGTCTGGATTCCCCCGAACGAGAAGCACTGGCACGGCGCGGCCCCGACCACGGGCATGGTTCACGTGGCGATGCACGAGTCGCTGGACGGCAAGCACGTGTCCTGGATGGAGCACGTCACCGACGCCGAATATAGCGGCCCTGTCGGCTAGCGCCGCGCAGGACGTTAAATCCGCCGCGCCGTCTAACTGCCGAAGCACCGTGAAGTCGGTCACACGCGCTCCCGCGGCCATTAGCGAGGTCACGCCGCCAAGAGCATCCCCGGCGGCGGCGCCCAGCCGGGTTATCCCAATCTGTTTAGGCGAAGACGCGGGGCCGCAAGCCGGCATAGAACCAGCTGATCATCGAATAGATATCGTACACCGGGAGGCGGACTGCCTCCTGGAGGGCAGCCGCATAGGGCGGCATGTTGGTACATTCGAGCACGATGGCGCCAACCTCGGGATGTCTGGCCACCAGCTGTTTGCCTGCCTCGACGACATCCTGCTCGGCGAGCGCAATGTCCATATCCTCCTTCTCGGCCTTGATCAGAACGCGGAAGAATTCCTTGCCGTTCTCGGTGCCGACCAGCGGGGTGTCGTGGGGCACGCCGGCGCCTTCGAGATGCGCCGGGCTTAGTGTCGAGCCGGATACGGTGACGAGCCCGACCCGTTTGCCGGGCGGCAGCGTCGCCTGGACCCACGGCACCTGCATCAGCGATGAGGTTGCAACCGGCACGCCGACTGCGGCGGCAATCTCCTTCTGAAATAGCGAGAGAAAGCCGCAATTGGTGGTGATGGCCTCTGCGCCGAGCCGAACGAGCTCCTTGGCCGCAGCGATGAAATCCGGCAACAGGCCGGCTGCGCCCTTGAGCACCACTTTCTCAGGGCTTGCACCTTCGACGACGCGATAGAGCACCGGGAACGGCCAGGTCGTGGCGTTGCCCATATCGCCGGGGATGCGCGGGAATTTGGCTTCCAGCATGAGAATGCCGAGCGGCGCGCCGTAGATCGCTTTGCCGCCGCGGGCGATGCGAGACGAGGAGGGGGGCGGTTGGACGCTCATGGAGTGGACCTCACTGATCAAAGGAAGCGGTCGGGCGAGAAGGGCGCGAGTGGAATCTCCGGCTCGCGGCCGCTGAGCAGCTGCGCGACCACGCGCCCCGTGCGAGCCGAGCCGACCAGACCGACATGGCCGTGTCCAAAGGCATAGACAATATCTTTCGAGGCGCGCGCATAGCCGATGCAGGGGCGGCCATCGGGCATGCTCGGCCGGTGCCCGAACCAGGTCTTGATGCGGGACGACGGAATGTCCTTGGCCAGCTTCGGGAACATGCCAAAGAGATGGTCGCGCAGTATCTCGGCGCGTTTCCAGTTCGGCGGGGCATCGAGGCCTGCGATTTCGACCGTGCCCGCGGCGCGCAGGCCCTCATCGGTCCAGTTCACGACCATCTTGGCATCGGAGGCCATGATCGACGTGCGCGGACCCGTGCCGGGATCTTCGATCGCGACGTGATAGCCGCGCTCGGTCTCGAGCGGCAGCTTGTCTCCGACGGAGGCCGCAAGCGCCTTGGATCGCGCGCCTGCAGCGACCACAGCCGCCTCGCAAGCGATTTCGCCGCGCTCGGTGACGATGCCGACCAGTTTGCCACCTTGAACCTTGAGCGCGCTTGCCGTAGCGGTCACACGTTGCGCGCCGCGTGACACGGCAAGCTCAGCAAGCGCGGCAATGTATTTGCCCGGGTTACGGCAGCGGCCGGCTTCTTCGACCAGCACGCCGAAAGTGTAGCGCGGATGCAGATCAGGCTCGCGCTGCCGGATTTCGTCGGCGGAAAGCTCCAGCCAGTTGATGCCGACGCGTTTGCGGATGCGCCAGCCGAGATCCGAATCGAACGGCACGCGCGAAGGAAAAATGTGCATCACGCCATTGCGCTCGATCAGGTCGGGAACACCAGCCTCTTCGGCCAGCTTCTTGTGCAGCGAGGGAGCATCCTTGAGCAGCGGCCGCAACGCACGCGCCGTGACCTCGACCCTTGCTTCGGTCCAACCGGAGGAGAGATAGCGGATCAGCCAGGGCAGGGCCTTCGGCAGATACGACCAACGGATCGCCAAGGGCCCCAGCGGGTCCAGCAGATATTTCGGCATCTTCTTCCAGGTGCCGGGCTCCGCCGGCGGGATCACCGAATGCGAGGACAGCCAGCCGGCGTTGCCGTAGCTCGCCGCCTGCGTTCCGCCCGGTTCGCCCGGATCGATCAGGGTCACGCGGTGACCATCGCGCAGCGCCTCGATCGCGCTGATCACGCCGACCGCACCCGCCCCGATGATGACCACGTGGCGCACGTTGCTTTCTGCCGTCCGCTCAGTTGCCGGGTCCAAAATCCTTGCTGACTGAAATCGCGCGCGGATCGAGCAAGCAATGCAGGATGGCAGGTTTGCCGGAGGCCAGCGCGCGCTCGAACGCCGGCGCAAAATCCGCAGTGCGCTCGACGCGCTCGCCATGGCCGCCAAAGGCCTTGGCATAAAGCGCGAAGTCGGGATTTTGCAGCTGCGTTCCGACCACACGCCCCGGATATTCGCGCTCCTGATGCATGCGAATGGTGCCGTATTGGCCATTGTCGATGATGACGACAATGACCGCCGCGCCGTGTTGCACGGCGGTAGCGAACTCCTGGCCGTTCATCAGAAAGCAGCCGTCGCCGGCAAAGGCGACCACGACACGCTCGGGATATTGCCGTTTCGCCATGACGGCAGCGGGCACGCCGTAGCCCATCGAGCCTGACGTCGGCGCGAGCTGCGCGGCGAAGGCGTGAAAGCGGTGATGGCGATGCAGCCAGCCGGCATAATTGCCGGCGCCATTGCAGACGATGGCGTTCTTCGGCAGGCGCTCGCGCAACCACCCAACGACTTGGCCGTATTGAAATGCCCCGGGCAGCTCACGGGGCTTCTCGGTCCAGTCGAGGTAATCGGCATGGGCCTTCGCTGCCGCACCCTTCCAGGCCGGAGCGGTTTGATGCGTCAACCGCTCGATCGCCTGCGCGAAAGCGATCGGGCTCGCCTCGATCGCGAGGGTTGGCTGATAGACGCGGCCGAGCTCTTCGGCGCCGGGATGCACGTGAACGAGCCGCTGCCTCGGCGAGGGGATATCGAGCAATGTGTAGGACGAGGATGGCATCTCCGACAGCCGGCCGCCGATCAAGAGGACCAGGTCGGCGCCGGTGACGCGTGCTTTCAGGCGCGGATCGGGCCCGATGCCGAGGTCGCCGGCATAGTGGGGATGATCTGCGTCGAACAGCGAGGCACGGCGAAACGAGGTCGCGACCGGCAGATCGAAACGCTCGGCAAAGCGCGCAATGCCTTTGGTCGCAGCCTCATCCCAACCGGAGCCGCCGAGGATCACGATCGGCGCGCTTGCTTGCGCGAGCAAGGTGCCAAGGCGTTCGATATCCGACGGTGCGGGCCAGGCGATCGCCGGCTCGACGCGCGGCGCGTCGCTGACGGAAGCCGTTTCGGTCAGCATGTTCTCCGGCAAAGCGATCACGACGGGGCCGCGGCGGCCTTGCAAGGCGACACGGAAGGCGCGCGCGACCAATTCCGGAATGCGGTCGGGACGGTCGATCTCGACCGCCCATTTGGCGATGCTGCCGAACATCGCCTTGTAGTCGACCTCCTGGAACGCCTCACGCTCGCGCATTCCGGTGTCGACCTGGCCGACGAACAGGATCATCGGCGTGGAATCCTGCATGGCGATGTGCACGCCATGGCAGGCATTGCTTGCACCGGGACCACGGGTCACGAAGCAGATGCCGGGCCGCCCCGTGAGCTTGCCATAGGCTTCCGCCATCATGGCCGCGCCGCCCTCGGCGCGGCAGATCATGACGTCGATCTTGCTGTCATGCAGCGCGTCGAGCGCGGCGAGATAGCTCTCGCCGGGAACGCAGGTCACCCGCTCCACGCCTTGCGCAACCAGCTGGTCGATGAGGATTTGGCCGCCCGTGCGCAGGTTGCTTTTCGCATTCACCGATTGATCCATGACAGCTCCTCGCAGGCATTGGCGATAGACCGGACGGCTTCGCGCAAGTTGTTCCCAAGCGGCGTACGGCAGGCGGAAAAGCGGTGCAAGGCCGAAGGGGCGCGGCTGAGCGCAGGGACCGATGTCCCCAAAGCATAGCGACAGACCATGAGATGGGTGACCACGTTCGGCGATCCCGTATGGTCCGAGTCCTCAGGCCGAAGGGCCAGTGGTTCGCGGGGCGCGGTCAGTTCACCCGTGTCCAGGTCTGGCCACCGCAGAACATGCGGTCCAACAGGCTCCGCACGCAGAGCTGAACCGCCCTGCGACGGGACGATTTTGATCACGTCCGGACAGCTCCTGCCTCACTCGAACCAGGCGGCGTAAATCTTCTGGAAGCTGCCGTCCTCCTTCGCGATGTGCAGCCACTGGTCGACAAAGGCTTTCAGCGGCTCATCCCGCTGCAGCCAGTAAGCCTTTTCCGCAAAGTCGAACGGTTTGTCGGGATGGACTGCGCAAAGTACGTCGCGATGCAGTTTCTGCTGGTAGCGAGTCTCGGACGCGTCTGTCATCATCAGGTCGGCATCGCCCTTGGCGATCTCATCGAAGATGGTGACGTTGTCCTTGTAGACCTCTATCTCGGCATTCTTGAGATGGGCGCGGGCAAAGCGCTCGTTGGTCCCGCCGGGATTGACGATGACGCGCACGCCCGGCCGGTCGATCTCTGCCAACGTCTGGAATTTGTCGACATCACTGCAGCGCGCAATCGGCGTCTTGCCCTCGCGCATGATCGGGGTTGAAAAAAATCCTTTCTTCTGCCGATCGAGGGTGATGGAAACTCCGCCCATCGCGATGTCGAAATCGTCGGCTTCGAAGTCCTTGGCGAGCTGCGGCCAGGTGGTCTTGACATACTCGACCTTGACACCGAGGGCCTTGCCCAAAGCTGCAGCCATGTCGACGTCAAAGCCGCGGAATTTCCCCGTGGTGCTGTCGTACGAGCTGAATGGCAGATAATCGCCGGTCATGCCGACGCGGAGCGTTCCGCGCTTGATGATCTCGTCGAGGCGGGAAGTCTGTTGAGGGGGCTCTTGCTTGGTTTCTTGGGCTTGCGCCGCGCCGATCACAAGGATGAAGGCTGCAGCTAAACAGGATAGAATGCGTTGCATCGGGCTCTCATTTTACGAAAGAAACTGCCGACGCCGTATAAAGCAGTCGCCCCCCTTCGCAAATGCGTCCTATGCGAGCGGAAGACTTAGATGTCGCCCTTTGCCGTGACTTCTGTTGAGTCGGCCGAGGGATTGCGGGCAATCATTTCTCGCCGGATTTGCTCAAATCGGGCTCGCGCCTCGCTCTCGCGTTCGTCGACCAGCCTGATCGCGGCATCCGCGCTCATCGGTCCGACCGCAACCGACGTGGAATTTTGTCCGATCATCTCGTCGACAAAATATTCGTCGTTCTCGCCGCGGCGGACGCTCCATTTGAAGCGGATGGCGGCCATGGGGCCGGGGCCGAATTTGGTGTAGCCGTCGGCATCGACCGGCGCGAGCGGGGGCGATGCAGTCGCCGTCTCGTCAGATCCCCGGGGGCCCAGCGGGTGTTCCAGAAGGTTCGCGATGGCGGCGAACGCTTTATCCTTCAGATCGCTCAAGGCTCCATCCTCCAAGCACAGCGGCCGGTCCCATATCTCCGCGGCCGGTCGCGCTGGTTCCTTAAGGCTCGATTCTGAATAAGGCTGAGTTTAGGCTAATTAGGCGCAAATCGGAGGCAGCTTGGTCCGCCACGGGCGCTCCTGCTCAAGCTGCGCGGCAAGCCGGAGCAGCGTCGCCTCGTCGCCGAAACGGGCGGCGAACATCATGCCGAGCGGCAGCCCAGCGCTATTCCAGGCGAGCGGCACTGACATCGCGGGCTGACCTGACATGTTGAACATCGAGGTGGCAGGCATGTAACGCCGCAGCGTCGGCCCGATATGGGACAGGTCCTGCGCCATCGAATTGAGTTTGCCGAGACGCAGCGGCGGGCTGCACAAGGTCGGGCTCAAGAAGATGTCGCAGTTTTGGAAGAAGTCGGCCAGCGCTCGCGAAATCTGAAATGCCGCCAACTCGGCGGCGACGTAGTCGGTGGCGTTGGCATTCTGCGCGTTATGCGCCATCGCCAGCGTTAGCGTCTCGAAATCCTCAGCTGTCATGGCGCGGCCAAAACGCTTTTCCGCAAGCCGAACATTCATGGCCGTGTTAGCGCCGACGATCATGGCCATGACCTCGGCCGGATCGATCGGCAGCGCGGGCGCGCGCTCCTCGACGTGATGGCCGAGCTTCTCCAGGAGTGTAGCGGTTTCGCGCACGGCAGCCGCGATTTCGCGGTCGATCGGATCGCCGTACGGCGATGTGGTGGTAAAGGCGATGCGCAGACGGCCGGGCTCACGTCCGATTTCCTCGGCAAAGGGCCGCTCGGGTGGCGGAGCGTGATAGGGGCTGGTCGGCTCGGGCCCGCACAGCGCGTCCAGCATGGTCGCGCTGTCGCGGACGCTGATGCTGACGACGTGGCTGCAGGAGAATCCGCCCCAGCCTTGGCCGCGATCCGGTCCGACCGGGTTGCGCGCACGGGTCGGCTTGAGCCCGAACACGCCACAGGCCGAAGCGGGAATGCGGATCGAGCCGCCACCGTCGCTGGCATGGGCCATCGGCAGGATACGCGCGGCCACCGCCGCCGCCGCCCCTCCGGAGGAGCCGCCCGCGGAATGGTCGAGATTCCAGGGATTGCGGGTCGGGCCATGCAAGCGTGGCTCGGTAGTTGGCATCAAACCGAATTCGGGGCTCGAGCTCTTGCCGAAGATGGCGAGCCCCGCGCGCAGGCAGCGCTGCGCCAGCGTGCTCGAATGATCGGCGACCTCATCTTTGTAGAGGCTGGCGCCGAAGGTGGTCCGCGTACCCTCCAGAAGATCAAGATCCTTCAGCAGGAAGGGAACGCCGCTGAAGGGACCTTGCGGCATACCCCTTTCGATTTGCCGCTCGGCGTAATCGAAGTGTTTGACCACTACCGCATTGATCTTCGGTTCGATCCTCTCGGTGCGGGCGATGGCTTCGTCCAAGAGCTCTCGAGGCGTCACTTCCTTCTTACGGACGAGATCGCCGAGTCCGACCGCGTCATAGCTGCCATATTCCTTGAAAGCCATGGCGTAACCTGTTCATCAAAATGGTTTAGCCGACGCTTCAGCAGGTGCGCCGGAAGGCTGCACCCGCTGTCGATGTGGAAATCAGCCGAGCACGTCCTGATTGATGACGTTCTGTTGGATCGGATCACCGTCCAGCACGCTCAAGATATTGCGCGCCGTCTGCTCACTCATGCGGTCGACGGCTTCGCGGGTGACGCCGGCGACATGCGGCGCCGTGATTACGTTGGGCAACTTGAACAGCGGATTGCTCACCGGCGGCGGCTCTTGCTCGAACACATCGAGGCCGGCACCGGCGAGCCTGCCTGAGGCAAGCGCATCGTAGAGAGCCTTCTCGTCGACGATGCCGCCGCGCGCGGTATTAATGAGATAGGCCGTCGGCTTCATCAATCTGAGCAGCGCTCCATTGAACATCCCGACGGTTTCCGGCGTCTTCGGACAATGGATGGTGAGGAAGTCCGCGCGTGCCAGCGCTGCATTCAGTTCAGGTACCGCTTCGTAGCCGGCGGCCCTGATGTCAGCTGCGCTCTTATAGGGATCGTAGACCAGCACCTGCATCTCCATCGCCTGGCAGCGCTTTGCCGTGCGGGTGCCGATGCGGCCAAAGCCGACGATCAATACGCTCTTGCCGAAGAGGTCGTAAGGCAGTTTGCCGAGCCGCTGGGGCCAGGTGCCCTCCGTGACCAAGGCGTGCATCTCGGCGGCGCGCTTGGCGAGTGTCAACATCATGAAGAGGGCGCATTCGGCGACGGAGGGCGAGTTGGCGGTACCCGCCACCATCAGCGGAACCTTGTGGCGGCTCAGTGCCGGCACGTCCACCGCATCATAGCCGACGCCGATTCGGGTCACGACCTTCATATCGCCGGCGGCTTGGAGTTCGACTTCGCCGAACCTCGTTGCGCCGAGCGCGACGCCATGCACCGGCGCCTGTGCCCTTAGCATCGCCTGAAAATCCTCAGACGAAATCATGTTGGGGAATTCGAGGAGTTCGATGTCGTCCCGCGCGTTGAGGAGCGCTCGTCCGGTCTTCGACATCGATTCCGTGACGAGGATTTTCTTCTTGTTTGCTGCCATTTCCTGCCCTTGAGGCTTGTCTAGGGTCGTCCCAGGACGACACCATTCGCCTCGTTTAGCAGGTGCATATTGTTGAGGTCCACAGCCAATCGCATCGGTGCGCCGTCGTGCGCGGCAGCGTTGGGGTTGACGCGTCCGCAGATCTGCGCGCCCTCGAGCGTGAAATAGACCAGAGTCTCCATGCCCATCGGCTCGGTGACATCGAGCACCGCGTCGAAGGCTTCGACGCCGGGTTCGGCGTGCGGCCGCGCCTCGGTGATGTGCTCGGGCCGGACGCCCAGCAACAGCGGCTCGTTGCGCGGGATATTCTTGTAGCGCGCCGTGCGGATTGGCGGCACCGGGAAGGTGAGGCGATCGGTCAGACGGATGCTAAGTTTGTCGCCGGCCTGCTCGAGCCGGCAGGGCATGAAGTTCATCGCGGGCGAGCCGATGAAACCGGCGACGAACCGGGTGGCCGGGTTGTGATAGAGTTCGCCAGGCGTGCCGATCTGCTCGATCCGACCCTTGTTCATCACCACGACCCGGTCGGCCAGCGTCATCGCCTCGACCTGATCGTGGGTTACGTAAACGGTGGTGGTGCGCACCTTCTGGTGCACCTTCTTGATCTCGATCCGCATCTGCACCCTGAGCTTGGCATCGAGGTTGGAGAGCGGCTCGTCGAACAGAAAGACCTTCGGATTGCGCACGATGGCGCGGCCCATCGCGACGCGCTGACGCTGGCCGCCGGAAAGCTCGCGTGGCTTGCGATTCAGCAGCCCC
>Ga0134125_10001804_pt1 | contig 25917 bp, 22 predicted proteins | sample KB31751_FD_96464 | JGI IMG/M metagenome (GOLD analysis project Ga0134125, IMG submission 96464) | Terrestrial soil microbial communities with excess Nitrogen fertilizer from Kellogg Biological Station, Michigan, USA - KB3-175-1 | ecosystem: Environmental > Terrestrial > Soil > Unclassified ...
GCGGGAACAGCCACCAATTTCTATCCTATTAATTTCTATGATGCACGGGAGGGATTCCCTCGCGACTCTTCTCCGCTTGCCGGCACACAAGGCTACGCCAATGGCATTATGAGCGCCGTGGAACTTGACGTGGGCAACCTGAAGAATTGGATTGCCGCAACCGGCGACTATGCGGGCAGCAGCGGGAAGTCGATTGATGCCAGTCCTCAGGCTGGCTATCTCGTCTACTTCTCGGACCGACGAGGGATGGAGCAGAATCCCAACGCGACCGACGGAAGTGGGCATCCACTTCCAAATGTCACGAATGGGGAATCCGGCTTGGAGGATGTGATTAACTCCGGAAGTGCCACGGGTACTCCCGACGGGAAGCTTGAGGCCAAAAGCAGCGCGTACACTCCGCCGCAATCCCCCGAAGACGTGGATAACAATGGTATTCTCGACAATTGGGGATCTACCGACATTGCATATGGCTTTGGCATAAAAGCGGGCACCAATCCGTACCAAGTGGTTGACTGCATGAACGGTGGCCGTCAGAACTGGGCCTCTGGAGCGCGACGAGTGTTGAAGCTGGTAGATGGTTCAATAACAAACCTTCCGTTGCCGGGCTTCACCGTAGCTTCAGAGAATCCCGTTTACGTACAAGGTGATTACAACAGCGATGCTGCGGATGCAGTTTGGAAGAGTTCGACAACCCCCCCTTTTCAAGACGATGCCAGGGGCCATTCCGCCGCTGCCGTGATTTCCGACGCCCTAACCTTGCTCTCCAATAATTGGACGGACCTCAACAGCATGAGCAATCCATCGACCCTGAGTAATCGTACTCGAACCCAAACTTACTACCGAATGGCCATCGCGGCAGGGAAGAACATGAACTTCCCGCGCAGCTCAGTCGCCGGCACGAGTGTTCCGAACGATTTCGGGACGGACGGGGGACTGCACAATTTTCTTCGCATGCTTGAGACGGGCGGTTCGGTGAACTACCGCGGGTCCTTGGTCAGTTTGTTCTACTCAGAATACGCGACCGGAACATTCAAATGCTGTACGCTGGTATACGGTGCTCCGGGACGCAACTTCTCTTTCGATACAGACTTCTTGAATCCAGCGAACCTGCCTCCAGGAACTCCGGAACTTCAGGACGTCGTGAATCTTAGTTATTGGCAAAGCTTTACGCCGTGTACGACTCAGTCCAACGGCAATTGCACCAACTAGTCGCGAGACTTTCAACTATTCACCCCCCGGTCCGTCAGGATCGGGGTTTTTTTCATAAAAAACCAACCGGGTCCTTGCTTTAACCATAGTGTGGGTGGGCGTGCGTTATTCTGTTGAGAGCTTCTAAAAAAGGGAATAACTTGTCGCGAATCTCATCTATTTTTTTCGACGTTGGCGGGGTGCTGCTTACCAATGCCTGGGACCATGGCGAGCGGGGGCAGGCGCTCGCGCGGTTCAGGATTGATGCCGCCGAGTTTCAGCGGCTTCATGAGGAGGTTGTTGAGGGATTTGAACGGGGAGAAATAACTCTGGATCAATATCTTGAGCGCACGGTTTTTTTTCGGCCGCGGACGTTTTCTCCTGAAGAGTTCAAGAGCTGTATGTTTTCGTTGTCGCAGCCGCTTGCGGGCCGGCTTGAGTTGGCCAGGGACCTGGCGAAGTCAGACAAGTATTTCATGGGCACGATTAACAATGAATCGCGTGAGCTGAATTCATATCGCATTCATACTTTTGGCTTGCGGGAACTTTTTAGTGTTTTTGTAAGCTCTTGTTACGTTGGGTTGCGAAAGCCGGATGAGAGTATTTATCGCTGTGCGCTGGAAGTAACGCAACACGTTCCGGAAGAGTGCTGCTTTATCGATGATCGCGAGGAAAACCTGGCGCCTGCGGCGAAGGTGGGAATGCGAGTAATACAGGCGCGAAGCACTGAGCAGATAAAAACAGAATTGGAAAAGGTGGGAGTCAGTGTGTGAAAACTAATTCCTCAGGGGATAAATCAGCTATGTTTTGCGGATGCAATTGACCGAGTGAAGTCGTGTCGTTCCCCAACTGGTTTATGGATGTTCGGTACAAGACTGGCCTGGACTAACATTTTCTCGCCGGTCTTTATATCATTTCTCGACATTTCTCGACTCCCAATTTTTCGAGTCCCAAGTCATTTTTCGATTCCCAAATCATTCGACCAGCAATCGGCCAGAATTTTCCAGTTTCCCTCGGCTTGCCTGGCCAGAAACAGAAGATACTTGCCGCGTTCCTCGCGCCTTTTGCCGGCAACGGTGGGAACGAGCATTTTTCCGCGGCCAGCTTCATAGGCGGTGTCGCCAAAAATCTCCACGCGCACGGCGTCCATTTCCACTTCTCCAAGGCCAGCTCCGAGGACGCTCACAAAAAATTCGCGGATGGATGCAGCGCTGCGCACCGGAGGGACGTTGGGCCGCAAAAGTAAAGCGTCGGGCGAGTAAAGGTCCATTAAATCGTCTATGTGCTTGGTGTTGCAGGCGAGTGTCCAGTCCTGGGTAACTTTACGGACGGCGATTTCCACTCGGCTCATGGGTCCGCCCGCGGCAATGCGAGGACGCACGAAATCTTTAGGAAAAGCAGCATGCGCCGGAGCAGCGTGCGGAGCGCGTGACTCGGACAACGGCGCGGATTGGAACGGGGCATCGGATGAAACGTAGTGATGGTGGTAGTGATGATGATAAAAGTGCTGACCGGCCTTTGCGCTTGTCTCCCGCACACTCTCTAAAGGAACTCCGCAGCCCGAGCAGAAACGATGGCCTTCGCGATTGCGCGCGCCACAGGCGGAACAAACCACGCCGATCGCGGTGATGCCTGGGATCTCCACGCGCTCAACAGATTCTTCCGAGTCGGATTCGAGCGACAACTCCCGCAGAGCATGCAGGGCAGTGGCGAGAGGCGCTTCGCCGGGCTGGGCGTGGCTCATTTGCTCGTGAAAGCGGGAGAAGAATTCTTCCATCTCCGGATTTGCTGGTGACGTCTGTGCGACGCGACGGGCGGGCGTTTCCGGCTGCGATGATTTTTCTTTAGGTTCCATGGTTGGAGCTGGCCTAATCCGTGCCAGCGGCGTTCGTGCCAGCGCCTATTGTAGCCAAAAGAGCGGGCGGAAGGCAGCGCATTCTGTTTCAGGGCCGCCCGTCACCTCCAGGGGGACTATTGGACTATTAGCGTGACCTGTACCGGGTGGCTGAGCGAGCCCGAAGTGGCGGTCACCGTGATGTTGTAGGTGCCGGGAGGGGTTCCGGGATGGGCAGTTACGCTTTTGTTACCGACCAGCCCGCCTCCGCAGGAACATAAGCTCATCAAGAGAAACAATAAGCCAATCGCAAGCAGCCGTTTCTTTTTCCGGCGGCGCTTGCGGAGTGCATCCCACCCGCTGCTAGAACAAAAGACGAATCCGGCGAGCGGAAGCATGAACGCATCACCGAAGTTAAACCACAACGGTCTGCGGGGCCGCCGCAACGACGCTGTCGGCGCAGTTGTGGTGGCGTTCATCGTGACGGTATCGGTGGCATTGAGAGGCGGCATTGTTGAAGAAGGCGAAAAAGAACACAGGCCCGGCTGGGGCGCACCCGCGCACGAAAAAGAGATGGCTCCATTAAACGTTCCGTTCACTGGTTGTACGTTAAAGGCGAACTGAGCGGATTGACCTGCCTGAATAGTGAGAGATGGTGTTAACGCAACGATCTGGAAATCCGCACCGACAGTGAGGGAGATGTTTGCCGCGTGCTGGGGCTGACCACTGGTGTCCTTTGCGCTCAATGGAATGGAATACGAATTGTTGCTGGAATTTGCCGGAATGCTGATGCTCACGGTAACTTGCACCGGCGCCGCTCCGACGCTGATCGGGGATGCTGGGTTGAACGAGCAACTTACTCCCGGAATAGAAGTGGTGTCGCAGTCTAGCGAGACGCTTCCTGTGTAGGAATTGACCGGGGTGATGGTCACGGTCGAAGTTGCTGTTTGGCCTGCGGGCGCGGACGCGGCTGTTGTCGCGAGTTGGAAGTCGGAAACATTGAATGGGACCGTCAGCGTGTGGGTGGTTGTGCTCGACGTTCCGGTCACGGTGAGAGAGCCGCTCCCGCCGTTAAGGCCCGAGGCGTTGAGAGAAATAGTGGAACTCGCGGGATAAGCATTCAGCGTATTCGGAGACGCCGTGCAACTACCGCTTCCACCGGCGACCAAGCAGGCGAGGGAGACTACACCCGCAAATCCGTCCTGCGCTGCAACATTAATGGTGCCACTCGCGCTCCCTCCGGATTTGACGTTTGGGAATGCGGAGCTGGCGGTGAGAGCAAAATCGGGGTTTGCGACTACGCTTAGCGTGAAGGTTTGTGTTTTCTCTGTGGGTGCGCCGCTGCTGGTGCCGGAAATTGTAACGGTGGATGTGGCAATCGGGGACGATACTGGGACGTTTACCGTGAGCCCAACTGTGACCGGGGCGGTTGCCGTGGGATTTATTGTGTTCGAGGGCGCGAAGGAACAGGTTGCTCCGGCGGGTAATCCTGAACAGGCGAGATTCACGGTACCGCTGAAAGAGCCGATGCCGCTGGCCTGAAGACTTAAGACGGACGACGTGGCGCCGCGCGGAACGCTGACGTTGGAAGGGCTGGGCGCCGTCAGACCGAAATCCACTACATGCAGAGTGAGAGGCGCATCGTGCGTCGTAATTTGTGTGTCGTTGCCTGCCCCGTGAATTTTGAATGAGTAGTCGCCGGCAGCGTCGCTGGCCGTCACGGTAAAGTTTGCGCCCGAAGATGTGGGGGTGATCGATGTTGGGCTGATGGAGCAGGTTTGCGGCGGCGGCGTTCCTCCGGCACTGCAGGTAAGCATGACGGGGCTGCTGTAGCCATTGAATGCAGAAGCGGTGCCGCTGAATGTGGCGGATTGCCCGGGAAATACGGTTTGGGATGGGGCCGGGGCGCTCAGAGTAAAGTTGGACCCTGGGATCAGGCTGATTTCCCAAATGCCACGGCCGTAGGTGGAAGCGCGAAGGCGTTTGACGCCCGCTGCGGAGTAAATGCGGAGCGCAGTCACCGCTACGTTGGGTAGCAGTCCGGCTCCACTGGCGGGCCCAACTTCGGTCCATGAAGGACTGGCGAGGGGAGTAGAGAACACGCCGACGTCAGTGCCTACATACAAAGTGGAGCCTTGTGCGTCCACCGCTAATGCATTTGCGGGTGAATCGGAGAGGGCGGAACTCCCACTGCCGGTGAAATCTGTCCATGAGGCGCCGGCAGTTGTTGTCTTCCACACATGCGACGTATGAAATCCCATGATTGCCGCGTACGCGGTGTGGCCTGTGGGGTCGGATGGATCGATTGCAATGCTTGCCACGGGATATTCCTCGGGATTGATTCCGTTGGTGACGTCCGCCCATGTGGATGGGCCGCCGCTGGCATTTGTTGTTACCCAAACGCGTCCGCTGGGCGCGCCGGAAGTCTGCAGTGGGCCGTCGCCATTGGTCCCGGCATAGATGACATTCGAGAAACCGTTTTGGTCGGGAGAGCCTCCGGCCGCCAGCGAGCGTACCGTGTTTACTTCAGTGCCTGTGCATCCACCGGCGCCAGTTTCAAAGCTGTCGCTCAGCGCCGTAAAGGTGCCTCCTGCTCCCGCACCTCGCCACACGCGGCACGTGCCGACGATCAACTGGCCGGAGGTGGTTTGCGGATCCAGAATGTAAGGAGTGTAGAAGGCCCCGTGGTCGCCGCCGAGTGTGGCCGGTTCCACCACGGGAACAAAGTCCGATGAGTGGCAGGCTGCTCCTTTGGTACAGCGTTGAATGCTTACGTCGCTATTCTCGGTGAACCATTCCAGCGGGTTCGCAGGATTGATGGCGCTGTATCCTCCATCACCAGAGTTCACGTTCAGCCATGCGGTGGAACTTTCCGCGGTGGCAGTTGCCGGTGAGCCGTTGGCGTCCGCGCTCCCCAGCAGGGTGTTCAGGTCAGTTGGGTGCTGGGAGAAAGAGACAAACTGAGTCATGGAACCTAGATTTTGATTGAGATCGTCGAATTGATTGGCATCGCCACAGGTGCCGCTGGTCAGGCCGTTGAATCCATCGAGCGCGCGATAAATTCCTCCATCATTCGCGAAGTAAATGAGAGAGTTGCCGCCGGGAAGCGGAAACGGGAAAGCGATGGCGTGCTGATAAGGATGAACGTGCGCGATAGATGCAATGTCGGGAGGGCAGCCGAAGGCATGAGTCAAGTTCAGAAATTGATTTCCGGAGCCGCCACAAGTGATCGTGCTTTGCTGTAATGATGTGATGCGACATTTGTAGAGATTGACCGTCCCCGCGTACAGGTCAGTCGCGGCACCGTCGGGAACGGCAGAGAGCGCAAGGTTGTAGGCGCCATCTCCCATGCCGCAACCAATCTGGTCGCCGCAGCTTGCGATGCCGGTGGTGTCGAGCGGCGTCCAATCGGTTCCACCGTCCGAGGTTTCCCAAATTCCTTCGTCCACTTCGTCGCCAGATGAATCGAGAGACATGAACCACGAGTACATTTCGTTGCGACCGGGCGCCACCGCAAGTTCCGCGCGGTAGAGCGGGCAACCGCCGGAGGTAGGAGTAACGGGACAGTTGACTGCCGTCAAGGCAACTCCAGGCTGAGCGGGCAAACGATTCCAGACCGATCCGTTAGAAGATGCATAAAAGCCGTGGTTGCGGATGGCGGCAAAGAATTCGCCCGCGGCAGCGTTGTACACAACTGTTGTGACTGATTCCGGAGCGATGATCGTGCTTCCGTCGAGGATGGTTGCGTTGTTGTTTGCACTTATTTCTGAAACTTGCCCGTGGGTGGCAAAGGCAGAAAGACCTGCGAAATACCGTCCGTCTTGTTGATGCAAAGGCATGTCCCCGAATCGAAGCGCGGTGCGCAGGGACGAGGATTCCATAGAGCCGGAGTTGCCGAAAGTGCAAGTGAACAAACAAAATCTGTGGATTTCCCAAAAATTCAGGCTGCCTGAGAGTTCGACTTGGCGTGGATCTTGCCGAGTTTCACGAGTCGCGACACAATGGAGCCCACGCTGCGCTGGTGGGCTTTCGCAATCAGGTGAAAGTCCAGGCCGGTACGGACTTCTTCGCAAATTTCTGCGTCTTCATCGCGCGACCAGTATTTTCCGGAATTTGCCGGGCGCTGGCGCTCCTTCTCCTCAGCTTGCGCCAAAGCACCCAGTGCGCGGTTCAGGGCTTTGATAATTTCCGGCCGCCGGTACAAAGAGTCCGCAGGCAAGGAGTTTCCAGTATGAGGATGTACGCCGCTCGCCAGCGCCCGCATGATCTTCAAGGCTTGTTGGGTCTCCATCGGACTCCCTGGCAAAAGGTTAGTCAAATGGGCGCATTCCCCGCTGTGACCAATGAACATGATCGCCAGTGGAATTTCACCGGAAGTTTTTGCATCGCCTATACTGAACTACTTGAAAATCGGGTTGGCCCTGTTCGAGAGATGACTGATGGACTGGCAGGCTTTCTTCCTTACAATCCGGCTGGCGGCGCTGGTGTCGGCAATCCTGCTGGTGGCGGGCTTGCCAATTGCCTACTGGATTGCCTATTCCGGCTGGCGATGGAAGTTTCTGGTGGAATCGGTTGTCGCACTGCCGATCGTTCTACCGCCGACTGTGCTCGGTTTTTATCTTCTTGTGGCGCTTGGGCCGCGTAGTCCTGTGGGGCGCTGGTGGCTCCAGATGACTGGGCATACGCTGGCCTTTACCTTTTGGGGACTGGTGATCGGTTCGGTGATTTACAGCTTGCCGTTCGCAGTGCAGCCATTTGCGGCTGCTTTCCATACTGTGGACCGCCGTTTATTGGCAGCCTCCGCCATATTGGGTGCGTCTAATTTTTCCACCTTTCGCCGCGTTATCCTTCCGCTTTCCATTCCTGGCCTGGTCACCGGATTTGTATTGAGCTTCGCGCACACTTTAGGGGAATTCGGCGTGGTGCTGATGATCGGAGGGAACATTTCCGGCGTTACACGGACGGTTTCCATTGAGATTTACGATCAGGTGGAAGCGTTCAACTACGTGGCTGCAAACCATGTTGCCCTGGTGCTGCTCGTCCTTTCTTTTGTACTGCTTTCTTTCGTTTATGGAATGAACCGGAATAGCAGGATGGTATGGCCGTGGAAGTGAGGCTGACAGCGGGGGCTGAGACGCGACTTGCTCCCGCGGGCATTGATATCCGGCTGTTCAAACGACTGTCTTCCGGAGAACGTAGCTTCGAGTTGAACGTTTCTTTTTCCATAAAGCCGGGAATCACGATTCTTTTTGGCGCGTCGGGAGCGGGGAAGACGACGCTGCTCGAATGCATCGCGGGCCTGATCACGCCAGACGAAGGCAGAATTGCTTTTGCCGGCAAGACCATTTTCGATGTGCAAGAAAAAATCGACCTGCCCCCGCAGAAACGAAGAATTGGTTACGTGTTTCAGGACCTTGCGTTGTTCCCGCATCTCAGTGTGCTTGAGAACATTCAATATGGCATTCGAGATTTGCAGGGCAAGGAGCGGGAAAAATCAGCGCACGCGATTGCGGAATCATTTCGCATCTCGAAATTGCTGTCCCACAAACCCGCGCAAATTTCTGGCGGTGAGCGTCAGCGTGTAGCACTGGCACGGGCCCTGGCTATTGATCCGCGCGTTCTTCTGCTTGACGAGCCTCTGACCGCGCTGGATGTGCCTGCGAAATCGGCGATCATGGAGGACCTCCGCGCGTGGAATGAAATGCGGAAAATCCCCGTGTTGTATGTAACTCACAATCGCGACGAAGTTTTTGCGCTGGGCGGGCAAGTGGTTGTGCTCGACCAAGGGCGCAATATCGCGCAGGGAACGCCGCACGCCGTGATGACAATCCCAAGACAGGAAAAGATCGCGCAATTGGCAGGTTTCGAGAACATTTTTGGCGCGACCGTGATTGCGGTCAACGAGGGCCGAGGCACCATGACCTGCCGGGTGACCCAGAACTTGGATATGGAAACGCCGCTGGTCCGCGCGGAAACCGGCGCAAAGGTGCGTGTGGGAATCAGCGCGGGAGATATTTTGCTGGCGACTGAAAGGCCATCCGGAATCAGCGCGCAAAATATTCTGCCGGGCAAGTTGATCACGCTGACCCAGCAGGACGTAATTCTGACCGCGACGGTGGACATAGGAATACGCCTGGCGGTCCATCTCACCCTGGCTGCGCGCGATTCGCTGGGACTGCAGCCCGGCAGCGCCGTTTGGCTGATCGTGAAAACACACTCCTGCCATTTGATGGATTGATGGGAGAATCGCTCAGATCTTCAGCAGAACTCGCTTGCGATACAAAATCCACATTGGTATCCAGCAGAGGAGAACATAGACTCCGGCATAAAAAAGAGATGCATTCACCGGACTGGCGAGGGGCGCGAACAACGTGTGATAGATCCATCCTTGCAGCGTGATCACGCCATATTTCGCGGAGTGGAAGGAAACCGTGGTGATAAGCGCGGCGAGAAGTTCGGAAAGCACGTAGGCGGCGATGGCGTTTACGCCGAATATCAGGAAGAAATCCGCCAGCCGGATGCGGAGTTTGCGGACATCAAAGGTCCAGTAGCAGAGCGCCAGGCCGACCATGGCGAGCCCGCCGATCAGCAGAACAAATGAACTGGTCCAGAGATTTTTGTTGATGGGAAACCAGAGGCCCCAGATTTCGCCGGCAACGAAGCAGGCTGTCCCGTAAGACACCATCCTGAGAATTTTTTGCGTGTGCGTTCGATTGGAACGCAGCCATTCTCCAGCAAAAATCCCCAGCAAAGTAGAGGCGATAGCTGGAATGGTGCTGAGTACGCCCTCTGGATCATTCGTGTGGTTGTACAGGTGCCCCATAAGCAATTTGCGGTCGAGCCATGCGGTCAGGTTGCGATTGGGGTCGAGAAACGGAAAGCCATGCGTGGGAACGCCGAATCCCGGGACAGGGACGTAGCGCATGACGATCCAGTATCCGGCGAGCAATACAAAAACCACGGCCCAGCGCACTTTAGGTCCGCACCACAAATAAAGAATGGACGCAATGACGTAGCACAACGCGATCCGCTGCAAGACGCCTTCTATGCGCAGAGTGGCCGGGTTGTAATGGTTGGGGAAGCCGTTGATGAAGACTCCCAGCGCAAACAAGACGATGCCCCGCCGCAAAATGTGCGCCACGACTGCCGCGCGAGACTTGCCACGGTTCCGCCTGGCAGAAAAAGAGAAGACGAGCGAAACGCCTACGACAAAAAGGAAAAATGGAAACACCAGATCGGTGGGCGTCCAGCCGTTCCACTCGGAGTGGCGCAGAGGCCAGTAAATCGAACCCCAATCGCCGGGATCATTGACCAGAATCATGGCCGCAATCGTCGCGCCGCGAAAGATGTCCAGCGATAACAATCGCGCCTGTGATGGATGAGCTGTGGAGGTATCGCCAGAAATGTCATCGACTGACATATCTATGACGATGTCGGGGTTGCCGGGCGAATTGGCGGAAAAGTTCATGCGAAGCTATGGAAAATTACATTTTTAAGCTCACATCTTAGCGTCCGCGAAAAGGCCTGTCTTTAAGAATTATTTCTATCTACGGCCGGAGGTGTTCCAGCGCAACCCGATGCGAAAAAGGATTGGCGGGCCAAGATTTAGAGTAGGCGTCTTCGCCACTTGATAACGTTGATCAGTCAGGTTTTCAAGGGCGCCGAAGACGTCCATGTTATGTCTGAGTGAATGCGCCGCGATCAGATCGAGCGAAAAGAACTGATCGAGCGGGAACTGGTTCTGATCGTCATCAAATTGCGACCCTACAAAGCGGCCCTGCAGGCTGAGCATCAGCTTTTCAGGATTCCAATAACGGGCTTCAAAGGTAAGTTGATTGCGCGGGACCTGGGGAATGCGCAGGCCTTGCAGCGCTCCTCCGGGGAAGTTGACGACCGTGGCATCGGTAAAGGCATAGCCTGCGGAAAAATCCACGCGGCTGGTAACGTGGAACTCGCCTTCAAGTTCCGTTCCGCGAGAGCGAGTGCGGCCCAGGTTCTGGCGCTGGCGAGTAATGAGCGACGGAGTCGTGCTCAACGTCACGTTCTCAATCGGGTCCACAATGTCGCTCCAGAAAAATGTGCCGCGTAAACTCAGCTTGTGTTCCAGGGCATATGCGTTGAGGCCCGCTTCGCCGCCGGTCAATCGTTCCGCAATCAGATTCGCATTGCTGTTGGTTACTACACTGCCCAGCCGGAAGCCGCGATAGAGTTCATTCAATGTGGGAGCGCGAAACGAGCGGTACATGGAAGCGGTGACGGAAAAGTTATCGCCGAGCGCCCGCAAAACCGACAGCCGGGGATTGAAAGCCGTGTTGCTGCGGTCGGCAAAAATCGTGCCGGTGGCGGGAGTTGCCGTGGAAATTGGGGTGCGCGATGTGCTGGCGTCGAAATTGTTCCAGTCATCGAACCTGCCGCCAAGAATTACGGTCCACTTGTTGCGAAAGCGGAAAATGTCTTCGGCGAACCAGCCAAGTGTGCGCTGACGCCCGCCGCCGGTCGTATTGGCGGTGTGTGTGCCCGAGGAAAATATCTGTTCGTCGCTCTCTCCTATTACTTCTGAGCCGTCCGCGCCAACGATTAGCGTCTGCATTTTTCCAAGCACGTGGCTCCATTGCGCGCTTATGCCGAGTTGCTGTGCAGGGACATGCTGGAGGTCGGTCAGTGACTCGCTGTTGCGGTCAGCGGCGATAGAAGAAAAACTCTGGTTGTAGGATTGCGCGTCGCCGTAAGCTCGCAGGCTGAGCGAATCATTGTTCCAGCTTTCATCCAGCCCTAAAGCTCCAGTGACAAGATGTGTGTCGTTGGATTGCACAACCGTCCCGTTTTGCCGAGCTTCGTTAAAGTAACCGCCGCGGCCGAAGATTCGTCCTGTGCCGCCAAGCTTATGGCCGATGGTGGCGTCCAAGGTGGCGTGCTCGGTATTGGCCGGAACATCCACGCTGCCTTGAATCGATGATGGGACAACGACATAACCATCAGTGTGAAATAGGTCGGTGGCTGCTTGAAAATCCCACGGCCCTTTCGCTGCTCCAGTCCAGAAGGAAAGGTCTGGAGTGCGTTCATTGCCGTAGGACATTTCCAATGACATCGCCGGATCTTCTGGCTGGCGCGAAATAAATTGCATAACACCGCCGAGCGCGTTGCTGCCGTAAAGATCGGACACTCCTCCACGGAAAACTTCCACGCTGGCAATTTCGGCTTTTGGGATGCGTCCCCAGTAAATCCACCCACCAAAGGGGTCGCCCAGCGGAATGCCGTCTTCTAGTACCAGGGCGCGGCTGGGGCCACTCGCGCCGAGGCCGCGCAGTGAAACGCCTTGCGACGTTGGGTTCGCGGTGCGGCTTCCGGAGCGGCGGAAAAGAGCGAATCCTGGTACTTGGCGGAGCATGTCGTCCACGGTCAAAGCCGGGGTTGAAGCTACATCCTTTTCAGAAAGAAATACGGTGCTTCCCGGGGCTTCGGAAAGGCGAAGCTGCGTGCGGCTGGCGGAAACGATCACCTGCTCCTTGACTGCGGAAGGACTCAGGACGATGTCGAGTGTCCCGCTCGTGGAGCTCCAATTGATTTGTGCAGTCGTGAATCCCGGGGCCGAGGCGGCGACGGTTCCGGCGCTGGCCGCTACGCTTTCAAACGTAAACTTGCCGCTGTCATCAGTCTTCACGCTAACGGTGAATGTGCCGCTCTGGAATGTGACATCAGCATGTTGCACTGCCGCGCCGGAGGCGTCGTGGACAGTGCCCACAATGCTCGTAGTTCCAGCTAGCAAATGCGTAGGGAATAGTGCGGACAGCAAAATTACTTGCAAAATAAGGCTTCCGGGTCTCATATGCTCGCGAATAAGAAGGACTCTTTCTCGAAATCAATCAAAGGCATGTTTAGAAACTTTATCAGTTCGAGGCGGTGTCCAGTGTTTCTTAAGGAAGGAGGACGAATCCTGGCCGTGGGCGTCCGCCCAGACCTTGCGAAATTCTTTCAGGTAAAATTGATCCATGAAGATCGGCGTACTGGCGCTGCAAGGCGATTTCGATGCGCACCGCAAACGGCTGGCGGAACTGGGCGCTGAGGTTGTGCTCGTGAAAAAGCCCGAGCAACTCGACAACATTGATGGCTTGGTCATCCCCGGAGGTGAGTCGAGTGCGTTTTTGAATCTCTTGGGGGAAGAAGGTTTCGGGAAGCTCAAGCAATTTGTGGCTGAGAAGCCGACATTTGGCACCTGCGCAGGCGCCATCCTTCTGGCCAAGGGGATTGAAAACCCACAACAGATTGGCCTGGGCGCCATTGACATGGACATTCGGCGCAACGCTTATGGCCGGCAACTGGAGAGTTCTATTCGCGAGGGCAAGTTTCTCGACTCTTCCATAGAGATGGTGTTCATCCGCGCTCCCCGCATTGAGCGCACAGGGGCTGGCGTCGAAATCCTGGGTACCGAGGGTAAAGACGCGGTGGTAGTACGACAGGGCAAAGTGATGGCGGCCACATTCCATCCCGAGCTTTCCGCCGGTACGCAGGTTCATCAGGCTTTCCTCCAGTCGGTAGAAAAAAGCGCAAAAAAATAATTTTTCAGAAGGCCTAAGAAACCGCTTGACAATCCAAAAGCGTAACCGTATGGTTACACGTAATGCGAAACCGATCGGTTACGTATTCATCGGAAGTTACGTTTCAGGCCCTCGCGGATCCAACGCGGCGTGCCGTCCTGGATATGCTGCGCAAAGGACGGCAGCCGGCGGGGCAAATCGCGGAGGCATTCCCGATTTCACGGCCTGCGATCTCCAAGCACCTGCGCTTGCTGCGGCGAGCGCATTTGGTACAGGAGCACAAAGAAGGGCGGAATCGCTTTTACCAGCTTGACGCCGGGCCTTTGCGGTCGGTGGATTCATGGCTGGAGCAGTACCGCGTCTTCTGGCAGGCGAATTTGAACAGCCTTAAAGCATTTGTAGAAACGGAGTACGCAAAAGAGTCGGCAGTTCCCAAAATCAAATGACCGGGCGGAGCGAAATCCGCCAGATGAAAACCAAGAAAAATATTTAAAGGAGAAATCAGATGAAAACGATCACCATGGCGGTGATGATAGCAATTCTGGCGGCCGCGCCTGCAATGGCGGACTCCAGCCCCGCGCAAAAAACATTCGATCAAATCAAGGCCCTGGCAGGCACATGGGAAGGGAAGACCGCAAAGGGACAGTCAGTAAAGGTGTCCTTCCGCATGACGGCCAATGGTTCGGCCGTGATGAGCGAAATCATGGGTGACGAGGACATGATCACGATGTTCAACCTGGACGGTGACCGCCTTCTGATGACGCACTACTGCGCTGCTGGAAACCAGCCGCGCATGGTTGCGGCTTCTTCTCCGGACGGCAAAAGCGTCAGCTTTGAATTCCTGGATGCCACAAACCTCGAGGGTCCGCACGCCGGCCACATGCATCACGTTGTGTTCACCACGCCTGACGCCGATCATCACACGGAAGAGTGGATGTTCCGGGAGGGTGACAAAACGATCAGCGAAAACTTTGATTTGCACCGGGTGAAATAACCGCAAGTCGAGGAAAGTAATGTCGAATTCAGCTCATACTTCTGTGCAAGGCACGATTGTTGCGGAAATCCAGATTGCCGCGCCTCCTGATCGAGTTTTTCAGGCGATCACAAAGCCGGAGGAGTTGCGCTGCTGGTTTGGCAATATTACGTGCCCTGCCAGAGTATGGGAGATGGATGCTCGACGCGGAGGCCGGTGGCGGTTCGCTTCCGACATAAGCAAGAATCCGCTCAACGGTGTGACACAGTTTCGCGCGGCAGGAGAAATTACAGAGATTGATCCACCACGATTGCTCGTTTACACGTGGTACGCGAACTGGCACGACGACCCGAGCCTGGCGACGGTGGTGCGCTGGGAGTTGTCGGCTCAAGACGACGGAACGTTTGTCCGAGTAACGCATTCCAATCTTGGCAATGAAACAGTGACCCGCGCCGATTACACTTCTGGCTGGCCGGGAATTATGAAGATGCTGAAGAATTTTGCTGAAACACAATAACTTATTACGAGGAAAAATATGGCTACGGCGACGCTAACTCCCGATCAAGATGCTGTAATTGCGGAAATATTTATCGCCGCACCGCGGGAAAGGGTTTTTCAGGCAATTAGCGATCCCGCGCAAACCTCGCAGTGGTGGGGACGAAAGGGAATGTACCGCGTGACTGGCGGCCACGCCGACGTCCGCCCGGGAGGGAAGTGGCTGAGCAAAGGCGTGGGCGACGACGGCACTCAGTTTCATGTGGAGGGCGAATATCTGGAGGTGGATCCACCGCGATTGCTTGTCCATACATGGACTTCCAGCTACGACGCCAGTTTGAACACAGTCGTGCGATGGGAACTTGAGCCACACAGTATTCACGGACTTCAGCAAGGTGGACCAAACAAGATGGGCATGGGCACGCTGGTGAAGCTTCGCCACTGTGGATTTGGCGGTAATGTTAAATCCGCTACAGACCACGGCGAGGGTTGGAAGCGCGTGCTCGGATGGATGCAGGCCTTTGTCGAAAAGGGCGAGACTGTGGAGACGCGGAAAGAATAGATCTGCCGGTATTCGCGAGCAGGGATTATGGTCTTGCCTTAGAATTGCTTCTTTAAATTAGAGGGCCTGAATTGCAGGCCTATTTAACGAAGGAGAGTTCATGGAGGCAAAGCGTCTAGGGTGTATTTGTCTCCTTGCGACACTTCTCTCTTTTACGTCTCCCGCGGCAGCGCAGCATCGAAATGGCGCTGCCAAGGCGGTTGGCGCTTCGAGCCACACCACCGCGACTCCCGTTGCGATGGACGCAGATGCTTGTTTTCAGTCCGAGCTGCAAAATCACCAGGTAAAGATTTTCCGTGTGCGCGTGGCGGCCCAGGCGTCCACCGCTCTTGATATTCATGAGCATGATTACATCGTGGTATCACTCGCGGATAGCGCATTTAAGATCAAGAGCGAATTCAATTCGCTTTCGGTGCAGATGAAGGCTGGTGAGGTGCAGGTCCTGAAGGGGGGCTGGCCGCAACGGCTCGTCAATACGACGGATGCACCTTTGGATTTGGTGGAAATAGAAGCAGTACGAGGAATCGATCCCGAGCATCCTGAGTGCGGGCTGGCCGTGGCGGAATGCAGGGATGGCGAATTCGGCGAGGGATTCACGTTCAGCACGCTTTTTGAAACACGCAAGATAAAGCTCAGCCGCGTGGATCTGAGCGCGGGCGGTGTGCTTCCGAAGCACGCTCATATAGAAAGCCACGTGCTTATAGCGCTGGCGGACATGAAACTCAGTAATCAGGACGCGGACAAGGATGCGGAGAACCTGCAACTCAAGGCGGGTGAAATCGTATGGCATGAAGGTCCGGAAGAGCACACGCTTACCAATGCCGGCGACAAAGACGCGCTGATCCTTGTGGTGGAATTCAAGGAATAAAAGTTACTTCGCGGGCGCGGTAACTTCAGCTGTTTTGATTTTTACCGCGATGTCAATAAACGCCAGGGCCGCCCTGCTCAGGGATTTGTCCTTGCGAAAAACCAACGCCACATCGCGCCGGATTTGCGCGTCCGAGAGCGGTATGGCTTTCAGCAGCCCGGCCAGCACATCTTCGGCGACATTCGAACGAGAAATGAAGCCGACACCCACATCCACAGCGACGAAGCGTTTTAACAATTCGCTGGAATCCAGTTCCATGGAATATCGCGGCTTGAGGCGTCGTTCGTGGAACAGATTTTCCAGAGCATCGCGGGTGTGGCCGACCTTCGGAACCAGCAAAGGATAGTTGGCTACTTCGGCGAGCGTCACGGACTTCATTTTGGCCACGGCATGGTGAGGCGGCGCGATGGCGATCAGTTCATCCCGATGAATGAGCACTACCGTAAGGCGATTGTCGGTGACTGGGAGCGAGACAAAGCCGAAATCCACGCTATTATCAATGACTGATTCAAGAATTTTCGCGTAATCGGCGCGTTTAATGTTTACTGCCACGTCGGGATATTGCTTTTTGAAATCGGCGAAGACTTCCGGCAGGATGTGCAGGCATGTGCCTTCATTCGCGCCGACAATAATTTCTCCGCGGGGAATCCGCTCGGTTTCGGCGATGGCGGTAAAAATCGCCCGCCGCGCCTCCAGCGTGTCTTCAACGTACTTCAGGAAAAGCTTGCCGGAAGCGGTGAGTGAGACTTTGCCCCCGGAGCGATCCAGTATCTTGGCGCCGATTTCTTCTTCCAGAGAGCGGATTTGCGAAGAAATCGCAGGTTGCGTGCGAAAACGCTTCTCGGCCGCGCGCGAGAAGCTGGAGAGTCTGGCGACTTCCTGGAAAGTTTCTAGTTGATCAAAGTCCATAGGGAACTATGCTGCGTCCAGCTCTCTCGAAGTATTACATTCGCGCGGGAATGTATGCTGCTTTCGCCGCAATAGGCATGTCTTATGATGAACATAAAAAACATTTAATTGCCTACCTGCGGTAAGCGAGCCTAGACTGAGTCGGCGTACGGATGGCAAGATTGTAACAGGCGCGCCGGTATTTTCTGCCCCAAGGGTTCATCTCAGCCAAAACGCATTCATTCGCTGTGCAGGCCCGGCAGTTTCGCGCAAAATGAAGTGTCATAAAGAAGGAGAGGACTCCATGGCCGATTCAAAGGCGGCTGACGCAAAGGCAGTTTTGGAATTCGTGAAGAAGAACAATGTGCAAATGCTGGATCTGCGCTTCACTGATCTGCCCGGCCTATGGCACCACATCTCTTATCCGGTGTCGCAATTGCATGAGGCGTCTTTTGAAGAAGGTTTTGGCATGGACGGCTCCTCCATCCGCGGCTGGGCGGCGATCAATGAAAGTGACATGCTGCTCATCCCCGATCCCAGCACATACATGCTTGACCCCTTCACCGAAGTTTCCACGCTGGTGATGACCTGCGACGTAATTGACCCGGTGACTAAGCAGCGATATGACCGTGATCCTCGATACATTGCGAAGAAAGCGGAGATGTATTTGAACTCCACCACCCTGGCGGACACCGCATATTTCGGGGCGGAAGCGGAATTTTTCATTTTCGACAACGTCCGCTTCGATCAGCGCGAGCAGCATGGCTTTTACTTTATTGACGCGGAAGAAGGGCGATGGAATTCAGGCCGTGAGGAAAACAATCTGGGTTACCGGCCCCGCTACAAGGAAGGATATTTTCCCGTCCCGCCGACCGATCATTACCAGGACCTGCGCAGTGAAATGGTCATGACGATGATCAAATGTGGTCTGGATGTGGAGTGCCATCATCATGAAGTCGCTACTGGCGGGCAGACGGAAATAGACCTTAAATTCGATTCACTGGTACGTTCTGCCGATCACATGATGCTTTACAAGTACATCGTGAAAAATGTCGCCAATCAATATGGTAAGACGGTGACATTCATGCCCAAGCCCATTTTTCAGGACAATGGCAGCGGTATGCATACGCACCAATCCCTATGGAAAGGCGGCAAGCCGTTGTTTGCCGGCGATGGTTATGCCGGGCTCTCACAGATGGCTCTTTGGTATCTCGGAGGATTGATCAAGCACGGCCCGGCGCTGGCCGCCATCATCGCACCCACAACGAATTCGTATAAGAGGCTCGTGCCGGGATTTGAGGCTCCGGTGAACCTAGCTTATTCGCGGCGGAACCGTTCGGCGGCGTGCCGCATTCCCATGTATTCCGCTTCGCCTAAGGCAAAGCGAGTGGAGTTCCGCCCGCCCGACCCAAGTTCCAACCCCTATATGGCTTTTGCCGCCATGTTGATGGCCGGCTTGGATGGAGTTGAAAACAAGCTCGACCCCGGCCAGCCGCTCGATAAAGACATCTACGATCTTGGCCCGGAGGAGTTGGCTAAAGTCCCGTCCATGCCCGGATCTTTGGAAGCGGCGCTGGAAGCGCTGGAAAAAGACCACGCCTTCCTGCTCAAGGGAGACGTTTTCACCGAAGAGCTGCTGAGCACCTACATTGACTATAAGCGGGCGAAGGAAGTGGATGCCGTGCGGTTGCGTCCGCATCCCTATGAGTTTGCGCTGTATTACGACATTTAGCTCATTGGATGGGCCAGGCTACAAAGCAAAAACCCCGATATTCAGGAGAATATCGGGGTTTTTAATTGCCCAACGAACCCATTACGCCATGACGGAAGGTTGGATCTGATGCGAATGTGCGGGAATTTTCGATGCGTGCAGAGTGTTACGGTCTTGACACTGAGTGAGTTCTCCGGAAATTGCTTCCAGCGTGGCATTGGACCGCTGGAGAACCTCAAGCAGATACTTCTGGGCCATCGGCCGATCAGCAGGATGAACCAGCTTCCACCAACGCCGTACCGACTCCTGCACGTCTTGCTCGGTCTTGGCGCCTTCTACCAGCGAATCAATCAACCGGTAAACCCGGCTTTTGACTGCCTGGTAAGAAATAGATACTTCTTGTCCCATTTGTCGCGCTCCCCTGGGGCTTCTACTTGGAAGTAAGCCTGTACCTGTCTTGTAGCAATGCTGGGGCCAAACAATTATCTAATGTTGTCAACAACTTACATAACGAATAATTCAAGTTGTGGGAGATATCCAGCAGCATAATACATAATTCTGTAGGTTCGTGTTCCCTCCATTTTCCCCCACGGGACGGCACTTGAAGCTCAGTAGGCTTCGCTACTGGCAAGCCAAAGCGCCTCAACGCCGAGGCGTTTGGTGATCCACGGTACAATGTCACGCCACTCTTGGGCGATCTCCTAAAGGGCCCTGATTTCCGAGTGCAAATCCACGTTTCTCCGGAGGCCTGATGAGGCAACTGCTTTGGATCCTCGTGTGCGTATTCTTATTTCTTCCCTTTGCGCAAGCGCAATCGAGTAGTGACAGAATGTCGGACGAAGACCCCAACGAACGGCTGTTTTTCCCTCGCGACACGTTCTGGGGGTGGGCGCAGTTTGACTTGGCCCCGCCGCACAATGAGGTCGATCCGAACCTATGCCGGGCCGATGCGGGCACCGTCGCCGGGGTAAACAGCCCATGCTCCGAATTCGGGCGTTACATGCTTTCCGGAGTGATTGAGATTAGGCCTTTTGGCCGCACGCAACTACGCCGTTTTATGTTGTTCGGCGAGCCGACTTTCCTGTTTGGCCGCAACCTTCCGCAAACTCTTTATACGTGGTCTTTTGACGCGATTGGCGTGGAAAGATCATGGGGCGCGGCAATCTACCTGAATAAAGGATTTGAATTGCGGGTCACGCAGCATTTTCTCTTCGACCGCATGGGCGCGCGCGATAGAAACCTTGGCGTCGCCGACTTAGGGCCCAATGGCCCCTGGGGACGCTACAACACCATCGGAGTGCGGAAATACTTTGGTACGCGAAGGTGGTAGGGCAATTCAGGTTCATTATTTACGGGGCCAGTATTTACGGCACAGGATGCAATTTTCCGCCGCTCTATTGCACGCTTAATACGGCACGCTGTATCTGGCACACTAAATGAGAGCAACCTACGTGCAGCAGGGCGGCATTCCATTTTCGGACGCGGAATCGGCGGAGCAGCGTTTGCAACGTGTCGCGGCCCGGCTTTCTCCGGCGCTGGCGAAGTCCCTGCCTGCGCTGCTTGAGGAATCTCCTGATCCTGATTCCGCACTCATTTTTCTGGAGCGGTTTTTCGAGGAATGCTCGGAAGCAGCCGGCTTGTTCGAACATCGTAACTTTCTGCTGCACTACGCGGTCGTTGTGTTTGGACACAGCCGCTATCTGGGCGAAACCTTAATTCAAAATTCCGACCTGCTACAGAGCTTTCTTCGCGAAAAAAACCTGGACCGCAGTTTTTCGCGGGAAGAATTTGAGCAGGGGCTGGCCCGCCTTCGCTCGCGTTCTTTTGAAACCGACATTTCACCGATCCTCGCGCGCTTCCGGCGCCGGGAATATGTTCGCATCATGTTGCGGGACGTGCTCAAGCTTGCGCCGCTCTCGGAGACCGCCGAGGAAATCTCCGCGCTTTCCGACGTGCTGATTGATGGCGCATGGCGAGAGGCCAACAGCCGTTTGCAGCGACGCTACGGAATGCCGCGCCGCATGGACAGTTCGGGGCGTTTGGGTGAAACGCCGTTTGCCATTTTGTCTTTCGGAAAGCTCGGCGGCAATGAGCTGAATTACTGCTCTGACGTGGATCTTCTTTATGTTTTCGGCGACGGTGACGTCTCTCCTGACACGATCATTACCAACCACGAATATTTCGTGCGCCTAGCGCAGGAAGTGACGGAAATTCTCTCCTGCATCACGCCTGAAGGGCCCGTGTTCCGGATCGATCTGCGCCTGCGTCCACAGGGGAACGAGGGAGAGCTTGCGGTCAGCGTAGGCCATGCTCTCCGGTATTACGCCACGAGCGCGCATGACTGGGAGCGGCAGGCGTTGATTAAACTGCGGTACTCCGCTGGCGACGTCAAGCTGGCCCGGGCCTTCATCCGCCGCGTCCAGCCCTATGTTTACAGCTTTGAAGCGATCGCCGATCCCGCCCAGCAACCTGCGAAGCTTGGCAGCGCGGTGGCGCGGTTGACTCCGCCGAACAGGCTTAACTTTTCAGCCATTAAGACGGCGATAGAGACCAGGGAGAAGATCGCGAAAAAAGGCAGCAACCGGCGGGCGCTGGAGCGTGATGAGGAGCCGGGGATCAACCTGAAGCTGGGCCGTGGCGGGATCCGCGACGTTGAGTTTTTGGTGCAGTGCCTGCAACGCGTTTATGGCGGCGCAGAGCCATGGCTGCGCTCGCGAGGCACTTTATTTGCTCTGCAAAAACTCCACGATAAAGGCCACATCAGCGGTCACGAATTTCATCAGTTGACGAGCACGTATGAATTTCTGCGCCACCTGGAACATCGGCTGCAATTGCGGCAAGGGCGACAGACGCACCGCATGCCAATCTCGGGCCTCGAACTGCAGATTGTGCAACGGGCGATGGAAGGATATGCGCCGGGCGAAGACCGGGGCGGCGATTTGCTGGAGTTGGTGCGTCGCAAGATGGCGGCGGTGGCGGAAATCTACGAACGACTGATTGACCAGCATGACACGCATAGCTATTTGGAAGAGCCGGAAACGGAGTTTCGTCTTCATGGTGTTGCCTCTGCCGTAGGTGCGGAGCAATCCAATCGGGAGGTCCTGGAAAGACTGGCTGCGGATGCACCGGCGTTTTACAAATTGATCTCCACCGCGAATCTTGATGCTTCCGGGAAGAAGAATCTATTTCGCTTCCTGAGTTCCGCTTTCACAAGCTCGGAGCGGTATGCAACGCTGCTGCGGTATCCGGCGATTGCTGGACGAACCCTTGCTTTGTTTGAAACCAGTGACTATCTCACCGAAATTCTGGTGCGTCATCCGGAGGAAGTCGCCGCGCTCGACGAATTAAATCAGGGCATACGGCCGCTTCCCAGCGGAGTGTTGTTTCATGCGACGGGCGAGCAGGCGCGCGAGGTCCGCGATCCGGTCTTTGAATACTTGGCGAACAGCCAGGCGCCACATGCTGAAAAAATATCCCTGCTGCGCCGCCATTACCGGCGCTGCATGTTGCTCTCAGGAGCGCGCGATATTACGCAGCTTCGAGGGGTGTATGAATCCCTAGCGGAGACTACCGCTGCCACTGAAGATGCGATTGCGGCTGCACTGAGGATTGCCGAAATGCCTGCTGGGCTCGCGGTAATGGCACTGGGCCGGCTGGGCAGCGGTGAATTTGATCTGCTCTCTGACGCTGATCTTTTATTTGTGTGCGAGGAAGGCGAGGATGTTGCGGCGCTGGGAAAATTTGCGGGGCAATTCATGCAGGTGCTTGCCGCCTACACGCGCGATGGCATGTTGTTTCCGGTGGATACGCGGCTGCGCCCACGCGGCGCGGAAGGTGAATTGATTGTGACAGTAAACCACTTAAGCGCTTACTTCCGCCAGGAGGCGCAAGCATGGGAAGCGCTCACATACGCCAAGTTGCGCTTCATTGGAGGATCACGTGAAGTGGGCGACAAAACCATGGTCGCAGCCGACGAATTGTTCCAGCGTTTTGCCAGCGACGCAAGTTTCTTGCCCGCCGTTCAGGATATGCGCGCCAAGCTTGAAAGAGCTGAGCCGGACGGGCGAAATCTGAAGACCACGGCAGGTGGCAGTTATGATGTGGACTTTCTGACAAACTATTTGCTGATAAAAGATGGTCAGCGTCCCAAGCGGGGGACCCTGCGCGATCGTCTGTGGAGATGCGCGGAAGCAGGTCTGCTGCAAAAATCCGACGTCGCGCGCCTTGACCACGCCGCGGAATTCCTGCGCACTGTTGAGCACGCAATCCGGCTCGTTTCCGGCCGCGCCTACAAATGGCTTCCTCCCACTGAACATGCGCGGGAAACTGTAACCAGGCTGACGGAGAGAATTCTGGGAAGAAAGTTTGCGCAAGGACTGGAACCGGAATTAGCCGCGGCAATGGCGGAAACGAGAGGGATTTATAAGAAGGTGATTCTGATATAGACTCGCAATCCATATCTCGAGAACGAAGACTTCATGACCATTCTCGCCCGCATAGAGAGCTGGAAAGAGCAAGGCGTGATATCGCCGGAGCAGTACGCGCATTTGGCGAGTCTTTCCCGGGGAGAGCCCTTCTCACTTTTCCTTGAGCTCAACGTTCTCCTCTACGCAGGCGCGCTTGCGTTCGTTGCCGGGCTTGGTTGGACTGTTATCACTTGGTCGCAGCAACTCGGTGACGTCGTCGTTTTGACCATTCTGTCCATCCTCCTCGCTTCATGTTTCTGGTACTGCTTTTCGCGAGCGATCTGCCTGGTCTCCCACAGAAACGCCTGCACCGAATCCCTTTTTCGACTACGTGCTTTACCTCGGCAGCCTCGTCTGGTGCGTGGAACTCGCATATCTGGAGAACCGCCTCCACGTGCTCTCCGGCCAATGGGACCTCTATCTTCTGGCGACCGCGGTGCTTTTTTTCTTTTTGGCTTATCGTTTCGACAATCGCTTGGTGCTTTCACTGGCTTTGTCCTCGCTGGCCGGATGGTTTGGGCTTACCATCGCGCGTTGGCCATCCCATCAGGATGTGGCGTATCGTCGATATGCCCTTCTCTATTGCCTGCTGGTGGGCGTTGGTGGGGCACTTCTTCAACGCCGCGGTCTGAAGGCCCATTTCTTTGGCACCTATCTGAACATCGCGGCCAACGTTCTTTTCTGGGCGGTGCTTTCAGGTGTGTTCGAGTGGCATGACTCCGGCCCGTGGTTTCTCGCTCTGCTTATCGCCTGTGGCGCGTCTCTCGCCTGGGGATTGAAGCGCCGTCAATTCGCCTTCGTTGCTTATGCCGCAGTTTACGGTTATGTGGGCGTCAGCTCGCTGCTTCTCCGCGGCTTCAATGACACAACGGTGGTCCTAAGCTATTTCGTCGTTACAGGAACGGCGATGCTGGTGGGATTGATCTTGATCGCGCGCCGCTTCGGAAGGTCCGAATGAGACTCTACAGTGCATCCAGCGAAGAGACTCTGCGCGCCCGCAGACTCCTGAAGGAGTGGGCTGGAGAAGGTTTCCTGACTCAGGAGCAAGCCCAGCGCCTGGAGCACGAAACGGTCTCTGAGTTGCGCACCACAAACATTTTTCTACGTCTGGTCTTGTTTTTCTTCACCTTAATTATCGTGGGTTCTGCCGTTGGGCTGTTCTTCGTAGTTTTTCTTCAGCACTCATCCGAGCAAACTGCCGGAGCTTTCTTCTTGATCTTCGCTGCCTGCTGCTATGTGGCCGCCGAGGTTGTCGTTTCTCAATTTCGTTTCTATCGCTACGGGATCGAGGAGGCCCTTGCCGTATTCTCGGTAGGACTTCTCTGCGTAGGATTGGAAACCGCTTTCTTCAACGGTAGCTACTATTCAGGGTACTCGGATAGAGCCCAGTCTCTGGTTTTAGCTGCTGGGGCCATTGCTTCGCTCTGGATCTGGCGACGCTTCGGGCTCTGGTATGCATTTCCCGCCGCCATGATCTTTGCCCTCTTTCTGCCGGGCTACTGGACCTCGTCCAACGCGGCACAGCATGTCTTCGTCGCCGTGTTTTACGCCATCGGGTTGATTTGCGTGATTGCCGTACGTACCCGCCACCGCTACGATTACCTTGACGATGCTTACTCGCTCGTCGAAGCGCTGCTCTGGCTCGGCATCTACCTAGCCATCAACCTCAAGATTTCATCATTAAATCTGCCCCCGCAGTGGGGGATCGGAGGCACTCGCGTTTTCCCTCAATTTGCGCGGCCATTCTACTGGACAACATGGGTGCTGATCTGGTGCCTGCCGCCCGTCGTCCTCGTACGCGGCATTCGCCGGAAGGACCGCTTTATCATTTGGGTGGGAGCAATTGTCGCCATTCTGACCTTTGTCTCCAATAAACCTTATCTCGGGTGGCCAAGGCATACTTGGGACCCGATGCTTTTGGGCATATTGTTGACCGGTTTTGCAGTGTTCATGCAACGCTGGCTTGCCCGTGGCACGAACGGAATTCGCCACGGATTTGCCGCTGCGCGCCTATCGGGAAAAGACAAATATTGGATGAGCGCGGGCTCTGCTGTATTAGGGTTGGTATCACCCAAGTTGGTAACGCCAAGCTCGCAAGCAAATAGTCCAGGCGTCCGCTTCGGTGGGGGAGCTTCAGGGGGCGGAGGCGCCAGTAGCGATTTTTGAAGAGCGTGCAATTCCGATTACTCCCGAGAGATGGGCAAATCCGGAACCGGCCGCTACCCATCGCCCATCCTCCTTTACACCCCGTTCTTTAACGTGTTAACCTTGAATCCGTTACTAGGAAAAGAATTTCGACAGGAGTGCATCAGGTTAGTGCTAGCCAGAGAGCAAAAACAGGCCCTCATCGACCAACACCGCACGCATCCCACTGACACGGGAAGTCCGGAAGTGCAA
>Ga0134125_10001805_pt1 | contig 25908 bp, 20 predicted proteins | sample KB31751_FD_96464 | JGI IMG/M metagenome (GOLD analysis project Ga0134125, IMG submission 96464) | Terrestrial soil microbial communities with excess Nitrogen fertilizer from Kellogg Biological Station, Michigan, USA - KB3-175-1 | ecosystem: Environmental > Terrestrial > Soil > Unclassified ...
AATGAATCTCCTGCAGCAGCAGCCCAACTGTCGAAAGCCGAGTACATCCTGCTCGACGACAACTGGAAGGTGGTCCCGTGGAACTCTTCGCGCCGGCGTGACGCATCATTGTTCTGCCGCTCCGGCCTTGCTCAGATGCCGCTTGATCAGTGGCTTGCAATGCTTGCCGAGCTGGACGGTTACGCGCGCCAAAAACAAAGTATTGTGGTTGGCAGCATCACTGTAGCTCAACCTGATCCGGCAGCCGAAATCGCCGCGAAAATGCAGACAGCAGGGCTGCGCTGGATCGAACTAAACTTGGGCGCTCCGCATGGACGGGAAGCCTCCGCTGTTCGGCAGATCACTGCGCAAGATGCGGTGCGTAACTACGTCCGGACGGTGCGTCGTGCCGTCACCGTTCCACTTGCCGTGAAACTTACAGCCCAGGCAGATGATCCATTGGCCCTCGCGGCGATCGCCATAGAAGAGGGAGCTGACATGCTGGTGATTTCCGGCCGGGTTCATGGTTTCATGCCCGACATTGAAACGCTCAAGCCAATCCTCGGTTCGTGGGGAGCCATCGGAGGAGGCTGGTCATTACCGGCAAGTCTCTACTGGGTTAGCAAATGCTGGAGAAACGTTTCCAGACAAAAGATTCCCATCATCGGAACCAACGGCGCGCGTTCAGCAGAAGACGTAGTTCGCTTCCTTTTAAGTGGAGCCCAGGCAGTGGAATTGGCGAGCGTTGCTATTACGAATGGGCCGCAGATATTTGAGGAGCTCCTTGCAGGTATTCTCAGTTATTGTGAACGCATGCAGATTTCCAGTATCCAGGATCTCATCGGCAAAGCAGCTGATTCCACCCTCACCTACGATGAGATTCAACGAAAGCCGACTCTGAGTTTTCCCTGGGACCTCTGAGAAATCCTGTCGTAAGTGTCAGACTGGCGTTAATTCCTGACGGCCATCTCGAGCAAATTACAATTTTGGTAGATGAGTCTCCACATCGGCACTGCCGGGTTTTCCTATAAAGATTGGGAAGGTATCGTTTATCCGGCCGATTTGAAGAAGCAGAAAATTCATCCCCTTGAGTATCTGGCACGATTTTTTGATTGCTGTGAGATCAACACCAGTTTCTATGGCCACATCAGACCCAATGTTGGCCGCGAGTGGTGCCGCAAGGCGAATGCCGTCAATCCTCATTTCTTATTTACGGCGAAGCTTTTCCAGGGATTCACGCATATCGCTCGGGGGACGAAACCAGCTTCGCCATTCAACCTGACCGTAACGGAAGAAGAAGAGCAATTGGCCAGAGAAGGGCTGGACTCTATCGCCGCAGAAGGCAAGCTTGGAGCAGTGCTCATCCAGTTTCCTGTCTCCTTCAAAAATGCCGACGACACCCGAGACTATTTATTCAAGCTCATCGGGAAATTCAAGCAATATCCGCTCGTGCTCGAGATTCGTCACGCAAGCTGGAATGACCCTGATCTGCTGGCCCGTCTTGCTGAGCAAGGGATTGGGTTCTGCAACATCGACCAGCCGAAGTTGGGCGCATCCTTGCGTTCCACCGAGTATGTGACCTCGCCGGTGGGCTACGTTAGGCTTCATGGCCGCAATTACAAAGAGTGGTTTCAGGCGGACAATCGCAATGATCGTTACAACTACCTTTACAGCCCGGAAGAACTGAAGGGTTGGGCGGAGAAGATCAGGCACATTGAGCAGAAATCAGAAAAGACCTTTGCCATCACAAACAATCACTACAAAGGCCAGGCGGCGGTGAATGCTCTGGAACTCAAAAGCATGCTTTCAGGCACAAGAGTGGATGCTCCAGAGGTGTTGGTAGCGAAGTATGCCGATTTGAAAAAGTTTGTGGCGTAAGAGAAACAAGGTGAGTTGCCGTCATTCGCTGAAACAGGTAAACGTCTGATTACCTAAGTCCCAGCAGACCCCTTGTTCACCTTCCTGCAGAAAACCTGTTCATTCCTGTTCGGAGCGGCATCAAAATAGGGCGGAGAAAGAAATGGCAGATGCCGGGTTTGTGATCGCCGCAGCGCTGAGGAAGTTCACAGAAGATCTGCGCCTGCTGGAGCGCCAGCTCCAAACCGCTCCTCTCACCGATTTGGGTGCCCTGCATGAGTTTCGACAAGCGCTGGACGAAATGCGCATGACCGCGTGGACGGTGAACGAACTGCATATTGCTCAGAGCAACAAGAAAGAAGCACTGGCCTCGTTCCTTGCGGCAGAACGCATTCGCCGCTTCGCCCAGATCATCAAGGACCTTTGTCGCGATCTGGAAGATCAGCAATTGACCTGGGGCAGCGGCGGCATCCAGAGCCTTTTTGACTCAGTCACACTTCTGCATACGCGTCTGGAGCTTCTGGTGGAACGGCATAGAGCGAGCTTCCGCAACCTGAAGGATGAACAGGGATAAGCTCGCGGACTTTTGCGGCAACGTGGCTGGAACAAACGCCGATTTACGCCTTTAGCCCTGTATTAGAACTTCTAATGCAATTTTAATGAAAGCCCAATCGTGGTTGCGGTACACGAGAGCTACTGCAGCCGTGCAAGCCGGCGGTCTCCCCCATGAAAAAGTTTTCGAATATCCAGGATGCTCTCGATTTTGCCACCCTCAACCAGTACAGTTTGAGCTTTCCGTTTACCTGCAGGTGCAACGGCTCTTCATTCAAAGTGCTTTCACCCGCACTGGCCCGCACCATTGATCGCGACCGGCCCACGCTTGTGGTTACCCGAAATCAATCGAATGGTCTGGAGCTTGGCTATGTTGTGAGGATCAGTGCATTGAAGGCCCTTATTGGCGGTCTTTCCAGCTCTGAGCGGCACTATGGAGTAATTCCAGGTGAGGATGAGGTTACGGTGCTCTGCCAGGATGCCGGTGGATCAAGCTCCCAATTCAGGTTCCCTCTGGCCAGGCATATGCCGGACCTTGTATCGGAAGCCAAAGATTACGTGCTTCTGCTGGCAAAAGCTCAAAGTAGCGATTGGCATCGCTTCTGGATCCCGCTGGAAACGCGTCTGCTGCACTCCTCAATAGCGTCAGCGGCTTAGCATAAGGAATAGCCACGGGATAGTCAGAGAGGCAGCAGCGGCTAACCTCTTTCCATTTTCTTGCGATGGTTGTATCTCATCGCAACATTCATGAAGACGCGGCTGCCGGCGCTATCAAAGCACATGACCAGAGCTTCCTGCTCTTCGCTGCTCTTTTCACCCAGCGTTTCGGAATGCACGACCGGAGGGTTGATCTTGAATTGGAACCCCTGGTCGTTCAGAGTCGTGATGGCGGTGCCGATGACCATGTTTGCCAGTTCACATACGGTTTCGCGAGCGACTTCGTCGCTGGCCGGCATGGGAGATCCTGCCAGATGGCTTGCCACCCTGGCTGCTGTCGATGGATCCATGTCAAAAATAATGCGGCCTTCGATCTCGCCATTAATCGTGACAAGAGAAGCGACGCCTTTACGGCGATAGGCATCCTCATCCATGGTGAGATCGCCAATGCTGGTTGGCGTATCCAGTGTCTCGGCCAGCACTGCATCCGCCGCGTTGATGAAAGGCTGGATCAGTTCCATCTTCATGGCGGATTAATTCTCCTGCATTGCTGCCGCGGTGATCACAGCGTCATCGCCCATCACGTACTTGATGACCTCGTAGAGAATCTCCGGCTTGACCGGCTTCTGGACAAAGTGGCGGGCGCCCTTTTGCAGCGCCGCGACGATGTTTTCCTGGTAGCCCACGGAGGAAACCATGACCACGCGGGCTTCCGGATGTGATCGCACAATTCTCTCGGCCGCCTCGATTCCCTCCATTTGGGGCATGGTGATGTCCATAAGAACCATGTCCGGAGAGATGCGATCATACTCTGTAATGGCGGTGCATCCATCGCCGGCTTCGGCGGCTACCTCTCCGCCGAAACTTTCCACCATCTTCGCGACGTTCTTTCTCGCGAACACAGAGTCATCCACTACCAGGTAGCGAATAGGTTTGCCGTCTTTACGAAACAGAAAAGGGAACTGATCCATACATTACTCCTCACAACTGCAAGTGAACTTTTTCTTCGCGTGCAATCCGTTCCGGACTGCAATGATTGATCAACGCATTGGCCAGTAATTCCAGTGGAACAACGCGCATTGCAAAGCCTCTTTCGATTGCCGCTTTGGGCATGCCAAAAACCACGCAGGTTTCTTCCGTTTGTGCGATCGTCATCCCGCCTGCGTCTTTAATCAAGCCCATACCGGCAGCGCCATCATCGCCCATGCCGGTCATGAGCACTCCAATAGAGCGAATCCCGAATTCGGCGGCCGCTGAGCGAAACAACACATCTACGGATGGCCGGTGTCCGTTCACTCGATCCTCGTCCGAGAGCACTACCGTGCTGGCGAGAGGCATCCGCCGCAACTTGACGTGCCGGTCTCCAGGGCAGATCAGCACACGTCCCGCAATCAGGAGATCGCCAGACTGTGCTTCTTTCACGTCTATGGCGCAGCACTCGTTCAATCGCCGCGAGAACATTTCGGTGAATCCCTCCGGCATGTGCTGCACAATCACAATGGATCCAGGAAAATCTCCAGGCAGTTGCGAAAGCAGATACTGCAAGGCATACGGACCGCCTGTGGAAACGCCGATGACGACAACCTTCGTAGGTTCCTTGCGCAGCCGCACCGCCGGCTTGTTCAGCTTGGGACGCTCCATGAGCGCCGGCCGGGCGGCATTCTTCGCTTTCGTCTTTGACGCGATCTTGATTTTCCTGATCAGGTCTTCTGCAATGTCATCCATATGGGCTGAGGCCGCGTCACGCGGCTTGGCCACAAAGTCCAGGGCGCCCAGGGCCAGAGCTTTGAACGTTGCAGTCGCTCCTTCCGTGCTTAACGCGCTCACAATAATCACCGGCACACGGTGCTTCTTTGTTATCTGACGAAGTGTCTCCATGCCGTCCATGCGCGGCATTTCCAGATCGAGCGTGACCACATCAGGCCGCAGATCTTCGATCTTCTTCAGTCCAAAGGCTCCGTCCATAGCAGTACCCACTACTTCAATCGTCTTGTCGCGCTCCAGGATTTGCGGAATTAACTTCCGCATCAATGCCGAATCGTCCACCACCAGAACTCTGATCCTGTCGCTCACGCCGTGGCCCCCATACTACTCACCTGCATCCGTCCTGCCCGAGAAATCACTGCTGCAATATTGAGGATCAGCACCACAGTCCCGTCTCCCAGGATTGAAGCGCCGCTTACCAGTTCAGTTGCCACCAGGTGATCGTCAAGCGCCTTGATCACCAGTTCTTCTTCGCCCACCAGCCGGTCCACAACTAACCCGAACTTGCGGTCCCCTAGTGCTACCACGACGATGAACATCTTCTTTTCCGCGGCGGGCTGCTTCGCCAAACCTCGCAGGTGAACCAGCGTCAGAATCTCGTCCCTCAACCGGATCACGTCGTGGTTTTCCACGCGATGTATCTCGGTCTGTGCCGCGCGCGTGATCTCCACCACTGAAGCCAGCGGAACCGCATACATGCGCTCGCCCACCCGAAACAGTAGAGCCTTGATAATGGCGAGCGTCAGGGGAACATGCAGATAAAAGGTTGTGCCTCTGGCCTCTTCCGTCCTGATGCTGATATTGCCCTTCAGGCGATCGATCACGCTCTTGACCACATCCATCCCAACCCCGCGACCGGAGATGGAGGTCACATGTTCCGCGGTGCTCAATCCGGGATGAAAAACCAGGTCCAGAGCGTCCTGTTCGCTCATGCCGCCTGCATCAGCCTGGGTCAGGATGCCTTTTTCGATTGCTTTAGAGACCAGCCGGTCGCGATCAATCCCTCTGCCGTCATCGCTGACTTCAATCACAATCTGGTTGCCCTGATGGTAGGCAGCCAGGCGAACAGTCCCTTGTGCAGGTTTTCCTGCCTGGGCTCGTTCTTCGGGAGATTCAATGCCATGATCCACCGAGTTCCGTACCAGGTGAGCGAGCGGTTCCGCCAGCATGTCCATGATGCTCTTGTCGAGATCGGTGTCCTGCCCGCTGATTTCCAGGTGTATTTCTTTCCCGCACGACTTGGCCACGTCACGGACTACTCTTGGAAATCGCCGGAATAGATGTTCCACCGGAACCATCCGGATTTTCATGACGGACTTCTGCAGGTCGTTGAGCACACGCGCCTGGAAGGCCATCGCATCGGCAAAGCGCATCTTCAAAGGATCTTTAGGAAAGCGTTTGTCGAATTCCGCAATGGTCTGGTGAAGCATGCTTTTCGCGATGATCAGCTCGCCGACGAGGTTGAGCACCGCATCGATACGTTCTGCATCGACCCGCAGCAGGTTTTCCATCTGGGAAAAGCTTGTGCTGGGTTGCTCTGTTCCTGAAACTGTGAACTGTGGGGTAGGCGATGGCGTGACAGCCTCTTCAGAATTGAGTGCCGCCTCGGAAGCCCCCGGCCCCGGGCCGAGAGGAACGTGCTCCTCTTCGTCGGTCACTGCCTGAAATTCTTTTTGCTGCCCGGCCTCTTCCAGCAGGAGATCGTTCACCACCGAAGGAATGCGGCACTTGCGCTCGATCCATTCACGTGACTTCGTGGTGGAGACAAGTGCTTCCACCACATCGATGTCCAGTGACAGTGAACGCTCGTCCGGGACGATGGCAAGCACCTGCCCGCACTCGGCCAGCACGTTACGGATGAGTTGCAGCGCCGCCACACGCATGGGGCACTGCGGATCAATGCTGAAGGCGATATTGAACGCGCATTCGCCGCGCTCCAACGCCAATGCAACAGTCAGTTCCTGGTATTCGGTCCACGCGAACCGTGCCTGCAGCTTGTAAGGCGTGCTCACGGCCGGTTTTCGGGTAAGAGAGTGAATCTGCTCTATTAGTTCCTCGCCCTCGGGCGCTTGCATGTTCCCACGGTAGGCTGAAATCATGGAGCTAAAAGTGTCTGCCGCCATCAGAACCACATCGGCCAGCGATGACTTTGCTATTGCAGCAGCTCCAGGAGTAAGCGCGTCTTCCAGCAAGTGCGCCAGTTCGCTCATCTCCTGATATCCGCAGGCTGCCGAATCGCCCTTAAGCGTGTGCACGGTCCTCCGCGCCTGCCGAAGGATTTCTGCGTCCTCGGGATGCTTTTCCAGCTCAAGGCCGACTTCGTTGAGCGTCTGCAGGAGTTCGGTGGCGCTCTCAAAAAAGAGCTCGCGCATCTCCGCAGCACGCTCATCAGAGAAGAAGTTCAAACTGTCACCTCAATCCTCTGATAGGCCGTGCCGTTGTTCTGGTGGATCATGCGGTATTTATCTGAAAGCCCGAAGAGGCTTTCCGCGTGTCCGATGAACAGGTATCCGTCCTGGTTGAGGCAGCGGTAGAACTTGTCCACCAGGCGTTTCTGCTCCGCCTCGTCAAAATAGATCATCACGTTTCGGCAGAAGATGATGTCATTGCGCTGTGGCAGGAACTCGGTTTTCAAATTGTGAAAGTCGAAGTGGACCAGCTCTTTCAATGACTTCTTCACCGCATAGCGTTCCCCGGTTTTGTCGAAGTAGCGGACGCGAAACGCATAGTCCACCGATTCCATTTGTGATTCGGAATAGACCGCTTCCTGCGCCGCGCGCAGTACGCTGTAATTAATGTCAGAGGCCAGGATCTCCACCTTCCACGGTGGCGGGATCAGCGGCTTGGGGCTGGGCATTTCGAATGGCAGCGGGTTGCGCAGGTAATAGTAGGCGAGCGCATCGCAGACCATCATCGCCATGGTGTACGGTTCTTGACCAGTTGAACAGCCTGCGCTCCACATACGCAGCGTCCAGTCCCGGCGCGCCTGTTTTCTATGCAGCAGGTCTTCAAGTATGTATTTTTGAAAGAGGTCCAGCTGAGGCTTGTTGCGGAAAAAGCTGGTCTCGTTGACCGTAAGGTTTTCCACCAGTGCCGCCAGTTCCGCTTTGCCCCCATGGCTTGTCAGCAGCCTGTAGTATCCATAGAAGCTGTCCAGGCTGCAGGCCTTCAGCCGGCGCTGCAGGCGGTCCTGCAGGAAGTGCGCGCGGCGTTCATCAAAATACATGCCGCATTCCTGATACACGAGCGTTTGCAGCAACTTGTACTCTGCTTCAGTAATCTGAACTGGAACCGTTGGTGTGGCCATCTTTCCCCGTAAATCTGTTCGTTTTCATTCTTGTCTTGGCTCACAACGTGAAGCTCTGTGCTTCTGCTGTGCCAATTGAACTCTGGAATTCCGTTAGTTCACCGAGCCGTCGCAATTCACCTTTCTGCAACACCCTGGTCAAATCGATCAGGATGATGAGTCTTCCCCGGAGCTTGCCCAGCCCGGTTACGTATTTCACTTCACCCTCATCAAACACCGGCGGTGGCGGCTCCACTTCGCTTTCCGGTATCTTCAGGACTTCTGACGCGGCATCCACAATCAGGCCGACCAGCTTGCCTTCCACTTCAGTGACCAGAATGCGGTTTTTCTTGTTTGCCAGCAGATCTTTCTCTCCGAATCGTTTGCGTAAGTCGATTACAGAAACGATTTTGCCGCGAAGGTTGATAACACCTTCTACGTAATCGGGTGAGTCTGGAACCGCGGTGATTTCCGGCACGCGCACAATCTCGTGCACCAGCGCAATTGGAACGCCGAAAGTTTCCCGTCCCACGCGGAAGCCGACAATGTGTAACTCTCTTGCCATCTCAGGCTCCCCGCTAGTTGTACTCGCCCAGAACCGCGTACTCTGGCTCTTCAATCTGCGCTCTGCGTTGAGCGTGGTAAGGGCCAGCGCCATTGCGGCCATTTCCGTTCTCAGCGGCTTCCAGAATGAAACGATCCATGGTTTCCAGCATCATGCGAGACATTTTTGACATCTGCTCCGCCGAAGCGGCCAGTTCTGTGGATCCAGAAGACGAGCGCTGCACCAATTCGCGCATCTTTTCCATGGCCCGTACTACCGCTTGTGCTCCTGAAGCCTGTTCTTCCACAGACGAGTTGATTTCGTGCGTAATTTCATTCAGGCGCGTGGTCGCCTTGGCGATCTGTGTGGACCCGTGTGACTGTTCGTTCGTTGCTGCCCCAATCTCCTGCGCAAACTTGTAAACCTCTGCCACCACGTTTGAGATCTTCTTCAGTGCGCCGCTGAGATCGCTGCCGAGTGAAATTCCCTCGTCCACGATATTGGTGCTCTTCTCCATGTTGTCCACGGCCTTGCGGGCTTCTTTCTGGATACTCTGGATCAGATCAGAAATCTCGCGGGTGGATTGCGCTGACTTTTCCGCCAGCTTTCTCACTTCGTCCGCGACCACGGCGAAGCCGAGTCCATGTTCCCCGGCGCGTGCCGCTTCAATCGCGGCATTCAGTGCCAGCAGGTTGGTCTGCTCTGCGAGGTCATCGATGACTTCAATGATCTTTCCGATGTCGTCGGCCCTCTGGCCCAGCGCAGAAATAATGTCCGAGGAAGAATTGATGGCCAGATTGATTCGGCTGAGGCCGTCCGTGGCCTTTTCCATGGTGTTGATGCCGTTGTGGACCTCATCGCGCGAGCGCTGCGAAATATCCAGCAGAACCCTGGCGGTGTCCGCCACGCGTTGAATGGATGCCACCATCTGATCGATTGAGGCGGAGGTCTCACTCACATTTGAAGCCTGCATCTGCGTGCTCTTCACCATGTTTTGCACGTTGATGCTCATCTCGTGCATGGTGCTTGTGACTTCATCGATGGCCGACGCGGCCTGCACGCTGATCTTGGCCGATTCATCCGATGCGCTGGCCACCTGGTTCGATCCGCTCGCCACCTGGCTCGCGCTGTCGCGAACATTCTTCACCAAGCTGCGCAGCCCGAAAGTCATTTCGCGGAAAGCCTGCCCCAGCGTGTCGCGCTGTGAACGCGGATTGATCTGAACAGAAAGGTCGCCGCCCGCGATGGATTCCGAAAGGCCGGCCATCTCGCGAAGGTAGAGAACCATCTTTTCAAAAGCTCCAGCCAGCCGGGCCGCTTCGTCTTCTCCACGAATCGCCAGTTTCGAATCGAGGTCACCGGTGTTGGCAATCTGGCCGGCCACGCCCATCAACTGGTTCAGAGGATTGGTGATTGATTTCGATACCTTCCAGGCGATGAACCCGCCCATCAGCAGCATCAGCGCAAGTCCGCTCGATGTGATGATTACGATGATCGTGCCCGCCATCCTGTCAGAGCTGTTGGCGTTCTCCACTGCTGTCGTCATGATGGCGTCCAGCTGATGCAGTGGCTCTTCTTCGCGTTTCTGTTCTGAACCGGGGTTATGCTGCAGGTAATCAATTGAGAGCTCCGCCATCGTGGAACTCCCGGCATCCACCTGGCGCCGTTTTTCTACCAGCGGAGTGGCGAAGTTCGTCGCCCAGTCTCTTTCAATCTCACGTACCTGGCGAAGCAGTTCTTTCGAGCGTTCCAGGTCCTGCGCAGTCAGGTACGAGGTGGTCTTTTCTGTCTTGTCAATGAGCAGATCGACATCGGCGATTCCCGTAAACAAGGCTTCCGATTCCCGCGTATCGCCATTAAGGAGGAAATTTCGGAGGTGCAGGCCGTTGTCCCGGATCGCCAGGTCCATTTCCGCTCTCTGACGTTCCATGGCGATAGCCTGCCTGTATGTCTCACCGGTGTTGCGCGCGTGCCACACGGCCCAGATGTCGGCCACGAAGCAGACGATCACAATGCACAGAATCGCCCCGAACCCCGCATACAGCTTCCCGCTGATGGTTTTTCCAAATTTCATTTTTCGCCTCTGCGGTTCCGCCCCTTTTAAGACGGTCACGCGTCCCTACCTCTAACCAGGGCTAGCGTGTCTTCTGGGCACGCGCTCCCGTCATTGAACAGGGAATGCCCTGCCGCGTAAGGTGCAATGGCAATGCCATGTACGACCAGTCATAGCACTTCCGTACCGTATGCTTGATTGCGCGTTGAAAACAAATGCCTTGTGGGCAGCTACCGATGTGGCACGACGGCAGAATGAGGTTTACTCGAGCATCGTTGCTCTTGGATCTCGTCTCAATCCTATTGAAAGCACGGCCATTCGGTGTCTCACCCTGAGACATCTCAGGTTTTACTTTCGTGGTCTCAGGTTAGATTTTCCTCATTGACTCAAAATGAGATTCCAGAGTACCTTCAACTTTCCAAACAGCGTGATACCAGGACGGAAACCCGGAGCAAGCCGCGCCCGCACACCAGCAAGGGCCGCCACACCAATGGATAGGGTTCTCGAAGCTTGCGCACAATTAGGCGTCATGCGCGCGGAGCCTCCCGTGGTACGCGAATACCTGGCCGAGACCGCGCGCAAGGCCTTCAGCGCGGTATTTTCAGGGATTCTCGTGCGCGACGGCCAGGATTACTCGGTTGAAGGCGCCTCCAGCACTGCCAAGGACAATCCTGGAAAGACCGTTCTGCTGTCTCATGCTCAATCGTTCGCGTCGCAGGCCATCGATCAGAACCGGCTGCTGAATTTCCGCTTTTCTTACAAGGATCAAACAGAGGAGCGGATCTGCTATGGTCTGGCCCAGCCACTCGTGACCACCAAGTGCGCGGCCGCCCTGTTGCTGGTTCGAAGAACAGTTTTCTCGACGGGCGAACTGTCGGCTTTCAGCGTTCTTGGAAGCACTGCTCGGCTGGCCCTGGACAACATTGAGCTGGGGGCCCTCCAGGCCAGCGGACAAAAAAGCGTTGATCAGTTGCTTGAACTTTATGCAGATCTGGGCGATGCAGGCGGGCTGGATTCATTTCTCAACAACTTTGTGCTGCGCGTTGCAGGCATGCTCGGCTTCGAACGCGCTTTTGTCGCTGCGTTAGAGCCTGAAGGGTGTCGTTTGCGCTGGGCATCGGGCACAGGAACGCACAAACAGCCCAATTTGGACGTTTCGTCACTTGCGCGCCGCCTGCTTGAAAGCCGCGAACACTACATCACGGAAGATGTTGGGCGGCTGCCCGTTCCAGAGAAAGCCCAGCTACTGCTCTGGGAACCGCAAGCACAGCAGTACACGGGCATTCCTCTGTTGGCGAGCGATGGAGGCCCTCTGGGAATTCTGGGCCTCGTGAACAAAAAAACGCCCGCGTCTATCACCCGCGACGATGTTCTGAAGGCAAAGATTCTTTCCGCCGGCGCAGCCATGGCCCTTGAATCCGGCCGCAACGTCCGCATTTCTGAGCACCATAAGAAGCGCGCTGAAGACCTGATGGAGATGGCGCTCGACCTTGGCTCGGCGTTGCGACTGCCCGACTTCGTCAAGAATTTCACGGAACGCGTAGCGGCTACAGTGGGCGCCAGCTGCGCTGTCCTTGCCCTGGCCCAGGGAAACTCGGTGGAAAGCATAGGATTTTTTGGTCCCAAACCGGAACGGGACATGCTGCGCCGCCTCAATACGGCATTCTCAGAGTTCGGCCAGCATCATCCCGACTTGAAGATCACCGCCAGCGGTGTGCAGGCTCTTGGGCGCGATCTGACTGCGGCACTCGGTTGGCAGAACGTGACTCTGGTGCGCCTTGAAGGAACGGATGCCGATCTTCTTGGTGTGCTCGCTCTGGCCAACGTCACCCGCGAGCTATTGCCCACGGATCTCAACCTTCTGCAGGCATTCATTGTGCATGCATCGGTAGCGCTCGAGAATTCGCGTTTGTTTACGCGTATCGCCCAATCCAGCCGGCAGTGGGTAGAAATTTTCGACTCCATTTCCGATTTCATCGTTGTCCATGACGAGCACCAGCAGGTTTTGAAGGTAAACCGTTCTCTGGCGGAGTTCATCGGCGTTCGTCCGGCGGAACTGATTGGACTCAACATGCGTGCCCTTACGCCGGTCACCTCGGACCGTGCGGAGCCTTGCCCATTCTGCCGCGAGCAGGAAGCGTCCGACGAATACCTGCACCCGGTTCTCGAGCGAAGCTATCTCGTTTCCACGTCGCGTATTCATGGTGCGCTGGATGAAGGGTTGCAGACAGTTCACGTGCTCAAGGACATTACCGATCGCCGTGAAGCTGAGCGCCGCTATCGCGAACTCTTTGATAACGTTCAGGAAGGCGTCTTCTTTTCATCTCCGGAAGGTCACTTCATCGAGGTCAATGATGCGCTGGTGCGCATGCTTGGCTACAAGAACCGCGATGAAGTTTTGAAGCTTGATCTCAACACACAGGTCTATCTCTCGCCCGAGCAGCGCGATGAAATCCTGCGTCGACTGGAAGAAGAAGGCAGTGTCCGCAATTTTGAAATCACTTTGCGCCGCTGCGATGGTTCCGTGATCCACACGCTGGAAAATGCCTTTGTGGTCCGCGACGCCCACAACAGCATCCTGCAGTATCGCGGCGTTTTGCTGGACATCACTGAAGTCAAGAATTTTCAGGCACAGCTCCAGCGCGAGCGCGATTTCAGCGGCAAGATCCTCAACAACACGCAGACCATGATCATGGTTGCTGACACCGCCGGCCTCATCAGCTATGCCAACCGCCGCTGCTATGAAAGCGGAAACTTCCAGCAGAACGAACTCGTTGGTCACCGCCTGGACGGCATCATTTCACCTTCTCATCAACAGGCGTTCCGGGAGGGGTTCGACACCGCCCTGCACGGAATGCAGGCGGACAATCTTGAGCTGATGATTACCCGGGGCAACGGTTCGCAGGGCAAATTTTCCGTCAATCTCAGCCCCATGCGCGATGAGGCCTCCGAAGTAAACAGTGTGGTCGTTCTAATGACCGATATCACCGACGCTTCCATGATCCAGGCCAAGCTGATGCACACGGAAAAAATGGCTGCGGTCGGTCAGCTTGTCTCCGGTGTCGCCCATGAGGTGAACAATCCTTTGACCGCTATCATGGGATTTTCTGACCTCCTGATGGAAAATCCTGACGTCCCGGGCAGCGCGCGAAAAGATCTGCAGGTTATTCTGGAAGAGGCACAACGCACCAAGGAAATTGTTCAGAACCTGCTCAGCTTCGCGCGGCAGCGTCCGCCGCAACGCCAGCGTCTTCAGATCAATGACATTCTGCGCAAGACGATCGCTCTCCGCGCCTACGATTTTGCCAATCACGGTGTGCAGATCGTTGAGAATTTTACTGAAGGTTTGCCGGAGCTGATTGGCGACTCACATCAGTTGCAGCAGGTTTTTCTCAATATACTGAACAACGCCTATGATGCAGTGCATCCCATTGGGCCCGGCGGAATCATTGAGATCGAGACCATTCACGACGGCAGCTGGGTTGAAGTCCTGTTTCGTGATAACGGCGAGGGTATCCGCCATCCGGAACGCATCTTTGATCCCTTTTTTACCACCAAGGAAGTTGGGCAGGGGACCGGCCTTGGCTTGAGCATCTGCTACGGCATTGTGCGCGAGCATGAAGGTGAAATTCTCTGCGCCAACAATCAGGACATGCCGGGCGCCACCTTTAGCGTAAGGCTGCCGGTCCGCAGCAAAGCAGATCTGAAGGTGATGACCTCCGTGACCGGAGCAAGGCAGTGAATCAGAGTGCCGCGGTTTCCGCAAGGCTGCTGCTCCTGCTGATTGAGGATGAGCGTTCAGTCATGGACTTTATGCGCATGGCACTCGAACGCAACGGCTATGCCTGCACGGCTGCAAATTCCGCTGCCGAGGGCATCAGGCTTCTGGAAGAGGGCTCCCATGAGTTTGGCGGGATCATTTCCGATATGCGCACCCCTGGCGGGGCCAGTGGAGCCGATGTCCACGAATGGATCGTTACGCACCGTCCGAAAATGAAAGACAGGCTGCTCTTTATCACTGGCGATACCGTGAATGAGGACACCATCAAGACGCTTATGCGCTCCGGTGTTCCGTACATCGAAAAGCCTTTTCGGGTCCAGGAACTTATCTCAATTGCCGAAAAACTGTTTGGCAAGCCTAAGTAGCGCAACACGACCGACTATTTCTATTTGATGACGGACGAATTGAAAATACGTTTTCTGATCGTTGACGATCACCAGAGCATTCGCAAGCTCTGCATGACCGTGGGCGCATCGCTGGGTTTTGAGTGCCACGAAGCCGAAAGCGCTGAAGTTGCGCTCGACTGCCTGGAAACAGTCGCACCGGACATTGTTCTGGCTGATCTGATGATGCCGAACATGACCGGACTTGAATTTCTGCCTCGCGTGAAGGAGTTGTTTCCACGCTGTGAAATGGCCATCATGACCGGCCACGGCTCCATTGAAACCGCGGTGCAAGCCATGCGCCTTGGAGCCTATGACTACATCACCAAACCTTTTCGCGTTGAAGAACTCAAGCTCCTGCTTCAGCGCATGCAGGAAAAAGTGAGTCTTGTGGCGGAGAACCAGTTCCTTCGTGATCGGGTCAGCACGGAGATGGAGTTACACGGCATCGTGGGTTCATCTTCCAAGATTCAGGATGTACTGCGCATGGTCGCCCGGCTCAAAGACACTCGTACCCCCGTTCTGATCACCGGGGAGAGCGGTACAGGAAAGGAACTGGTCGCGCGGGCGATTCATTACCGCGGCTCGTATGCAAAACGTCCTTTCGTTGCCGTCGATTGTGGTTCCCTTGTCCCCACGCTCATTGAGAGCGAGCTCTTTGGCTATGAGAAAGGTGCGTTTACCGGCGCGACGAGGTCCAAGGAAGGCCTTTTTCAAAGCGCGAACGGTGGAACGATTTTGCTCGATGAGATCGGGGAACTCTCCCTGGAGATGCAGGCCAAACTGCTCCGCGTTCTTCAGGAAAAAGAAGTGCGGCCTGTAGGCAGCAACCAGAAGGTGAAGGTCGACGTGCGCGTGATTGCGGCTACCAACCGGGATCTTGAAACGGCCTACAAGGAAGAGAAGTTTCGCAAAGACCTCTACTTTCGTCTCAACGTTGTCACATTGCATCTCCCCGCATTACGCGAACGTAAGTCCGATATTGCCGCCCTCGTCCATTACTTCCTGGACAAATTTGCTCCCGGCACTAACCTGACCGTTTCCTCCGCGGCGATGAAATGCATGCTGCAATATGAATGGCCTGGCAATGTACGAGAACTCGAAAACTGCATTGAGCGGGCTGTCGCGCTTGGCAGCCGTGATTGCATCGAACTTGCAGACCTGCCTCCTGCTGTGCGTTCAGAACCTTTAAATGAGAGCGATACCGCCACCTCAAAAGAACCAGCTCTTATGATGAATATGGGCAAAACTTCGGCTTCAGCAACCGATTTGGAGGAGTTGGAACGGGCTACCATCGAACGCGTTTTTGAACAGGTGCAAGGTGACAAATCACGGGCTAGAAAAATGCTTGGTATCAGCCGCGCAACCCTGTATCGCAAGCTGAAGCGATATAACATTGGACAGACCAAGAGCTCATCTGCGGCCTCCTGACACGCTTTGGTGTTGAGACGGAGGTTTCATTCTGAGACGATCCCGGAACATTTCCAGCTGTTTTAAGCCAAAAGACGCTTTCTGAATCAGAGACTTAGGTGATCTCGCGTTTGGCGCACCTCGTGCACTAGAGTCAGTCTCGGGTGACGTGTACACCTCTGTGCCGTCCTGCCTGCCAAACAACAATGTCAACTGCCACGCTGAATGTCGGAGAAGCAATGAACTTCTGGCGCGTAGCCCGGCGCCTGCACGCGATCTATGCCGAGCTCGACACGACCTATGAATTCGGCATGCCACCCTGTTCCGATCTGGAAGATTCGGTGGACCGCCCCGAGCCAGAAGTGATGGAGCGTGTGCGCGACTGGTTTGAGCAGATGGACACCCACGTCCAGGTGTGGCAACTCCGTCAACTTCTGCAGAGTACAAGCCTGCAGAGCGAAGAGAACCTGCGGTACCTGATTGTTCGGCACCTGGAGCGGAAACAAAAAACGGAAGCCGATAAGGAAAAGCTGGATTTCCTGCTCGTTCAGTACTTCGCTCATTGTGCACCGCAGGGCATCGCTGAACAGCAGCTCACGCTCGATGAAGTCGCACGCGTTCTGGAGACGGTTCTGGGAGTGTTTCCCGACAAATATCCGGATTGGGCGCCCGGCCTTGACGATAAACTGCAAAGGCTGAACGACTGCAATAGCCTTGAGGATCTTCAGAATTCCGGCGCTCTGTTGGAGGTTCGCGAGCTGAAGCTCGCCGTGGGGGATGAGTATTTCGATCCGGGTTTCCTGGTAGCCTTCACTCGTTTCAACTTCCGTGCCCGCCGCGCATTTTTCAAGGCAATGCACCTTGACCTGCATGCGATCCGTGAAGCAGTTAATGAGCTTGAGCAGATTGGATATACGAGCATTGATTGCAGAGACGCTGGGTTAACTGAAAATGAGTCCCTGGAGCAGGTACGGCATGTGGTACACCAATGGAAGACGCCATTTCGCGCGCCTTATTCCGGTGGTTCATCGTTCCTTCAGTTAATTTTGCTCCGCCATATCCTGCAGTTTACGCTGACCACCGCCCGCCAGGCCGACGCAGCACAACTCCCGCCGCTGCAGGAGCGGTCCGAACAGAAGCCTGTGGTGAGTGATGTTTCTGCGGTTTCTGAGCAAAGCAAGCAGGCATCGATGCCTGCCGTAAGATTCGCAAATGAGCCTGCCGCCTCTGCTGAGATGAATTCATCCACGACGGATCCGCTGCTTATGCAGTTCGGCGAGCAATCGGTCGCTATCAACTCAAAGCCTTCTGGATCGGCGGAACCGGCGCCCCAATCCCTTTCCGAGGAAGATGACTATCTGCAAAGGTGTGTCGCTGATATCGCTGAACAGCTCTCGGCCGTGCCGCCAAAAAATACCCCGAGCGTTTCCGCCATTACCCTCGCGGGCTGCAAGTTGCTGATCGCGACGTGGGAAGCGGATGCCTTTATCCATCCGGACAGCGAATTGGCCCAGGCCCTGCAGCGCACGGTAGCGGCGCGTACCATACTCCATGTCTGCATGGAGCGCCACCGCAAAGGAGAAGAAGTAGACCTTAGCGTGGCACTGGATCTTGCGGGAACGCAGGTTGAGGAAATGGATGCTCAGGTTGCAGCAGCCAAGGAAGCGAACAACATTGATGCTGCAGTGAATTTCGCCGCGACCACCAAGCGCTTGCTCGCCCTGATAGACGAAGCCGAAAAACTGTAACCACGTCGCCAATTCGCGTCTCAACCTGAGACGGACCCAGTCTCACAGCGCCAAGCCCTGGGGTGCTGATGTACACAACCCATGAATAATCAGCTATTTACGATTGTGCAGCTCTGGCCCCGAGATTGCACTCACTCGTAGAGGATATTTCCACGCACAGGTCTGTCAGGTTGAAGAAGATTTTGATTGTCGATGATTCGCCGGCTGAAGTGCGGCTGATGCAGGCGGTTCTGGACGGAGCCGGATATATGTCGGTCGCCACCAACGACCCGCGCCGCCTGGAGCAGATGATCGAGCGCGAGCGTCCGAGCCTGATTCTGCTGGATGTGGTCATGCCCGACCGGAACGGATTTCAGGCGTGCCGCGAGCTGAAAGGTCATGCTGAATACGGTCGTATTCCAGTCGTGATGGTCAGCTCCAAAAAGACCGAAAGTGACAAGTTCTGGGCGCAGCAGCAAGGCGCTGACGGGTATGTGACCAAGCCTTTCACCACTGACGAACTGCTGGGCGCGGTGATACGGCTGGTGGGGAAGAACTAAATGGAAGAACCACGCCATCTCGAACCAGTAACCCCTCAAGCCGAACAGCTTGAGTTTATGACGCAATCTGATGCCGAAACGCCAGGGGAACTTCCTGTGGAGGAGTTGCGTCAGTATTGCGTATTTCGCGCCGGGCGTGAGCGGTTCTGTTTTTCTGTGCTGGATGTGGAGGAAGTCGTGGAGTGGCCGCGTCTCACGCGCATACCTCTCGCCCCCAGTTTTCTAATGGGAATTTTCAACCTGCGCGGCACCATTGTTCCTGTGGTGGATATTGCCATGACGGAGGGCCGCCGTTCGGATTTGCAGCCCAAACACGTGGTTGTAGCGAGTCTGAAAAATGAGGGTAATCGCGACGATCTGCGCATTGGGATTGCTGCTGATGAAGTGATTGGCACGTACAGCACCGCGGAAGCTCTCAATGTGGATGAAGTTCCGCGCGATGTGCCCCATTGCTACGGTCTTCTGCGTCACGAAGACCGGCTGGCTTTAGCTCTGGATTTAAAGAAATTGACTGAGACGTTTCCCGTTCCGGTGATCTGAAAGTGGAGGAAGTATGAAAGGCCGTTTGAATTCGACCCTGTGGAAGGTTGTAATTGCCGATATCGTGGCGCTCTTCGCCGTGCTGTTCCTGGCCTACAGCGCGGGCCAGAACGCTCACGTTCCCATTACCAACTTCGGCAGCCTGCCGGGGTCAGAAGGGCTCAAGGTTCTGCTGGCGTTCATGTTGTGTCTGGGCGCGGGTACGTACACGCTTTTCACCATCGATAATCGCGTGCTCGCTCCGGTAAAGCAGCTCACTGATTTTGCGGAACGTTACGGCCAGGGCGACTATCGTGCCCGTGCCGCTGTGGAATCGGCAGACGACTTTGGCTTCATCGCGGAGAACCTGAATCGCGCCGCTGAAAGCAGCTCGCGCGCCATTTACAACCAGGAAGCCCAGGAAGCGCTGCAGAAGAGTGTGACCGAGTTCCTGACCATCGTGAGCCAGATTGGTCGCGGCGACCTTACCTTGCGCGGCACTGTCACGAATGACGCCCTTGGCAACGTGGTGGATTCGGTGAACTACATGCTCGATAACTTCGTGAAGGTCCTCGAGCGCGTACGGAAAGCCGCTGTCGACGTGCAATCCAGCGCAAACGACATCCTTATCGCCTCGGAAGAAATGTCATCCGGAGCCATCCAGCAGGACCAGGAAATTACTAACACCTCATCTGCGGTGGAGCAGCTCACAGTGTCGATGAAACAGGTTTCCAACAACGCTGAGGCCAGCGCGGAAGCCGCTCGGCGCGCTCTTGATGCCGCGGAACAGGGCAACCGCTCCGTGCGCGACACGCTGGAAGGCATGCAGCGCATTCGTTCTTCGGTGCAGGCGACTGCCAAGCGCATCAAGGCCCTCGGTGATAGGTCGCTGGAAATTTCCGAAATCGTCAAAGTCATCAATGACATCACCGAACAGACCAACCTGCTCGCGCTGAATGCGGCCATTGAAGCTGCCCGTGCCGGTGAGGCGGGACGTGGCTTTGCAGTGGTTGCCGACGAGGTCCGCAAACTCGCCGAACACTCGCGCTCCGCTACCAAAGACATTGCTGCGCTGATCAAAGCCATTCAGGCAGAAACAAATGACGCCGTGGTCGTGATGGAAGAAGGCACGCGTGAGGTGGAAATTGGAGCACGTCTTGCCGATCAGGCCGGTCGCGCGTTGGATGCCATCTCCAGTGTGGTGCGTCAGTCAGCCGAACTGGTGCAGGAAATCTCCCTTGCTTCCAAGCAGCAGGTGCGCGGTACGGAAGGTGTGGCCAATGCCATGCAGATTATTTCCAATATTACTCGGCAGACATCGCAGGGAGCTCGTCAGACCTCACGAACGGTGGAGCAGTTGGTGCACATGTCGGAACAGCTCAACGAGGGCTTGTCACAATTCCGCGTTTCGAGCGCGCCCACGATGAGCGGTGGCGATGCGCGGCCCGAACTGGTATCAGCGGCGAGACGATAACCCATTGTTCAGACGTTAAAGCGATGAGAGAGAGACTTTGGCCACGTCCATCACAGTCAGCGACCACGAGCTAAGCGAGATTCGAGGACTCATTGAATCGCGCTCCGGGATTCTCTTTGATAACTCCCGTGAGCGATTCTTTTCCACCCGCGTCCGCGAGCACGTGGAGGCACGCAAACTGTCGCACGGGACCGACCTGATTCGTCTTATCCAGAACTCCAACGTCGAATATGATTCGCTGTTGCAGAGGCTGTTGACGCAGGAGACAGCTTTTTTTCGTTATCCATCGGTATTCGACGCTCTGGAAAAGAAAGTCCTGCCCGAACTGCAGACGCGCAAATTCTGGGAAAATCCGCGCTCGCTAAGGATCTGGAGCGCCGGCTGCGCAACCGGCGAAGAGGCGTACAGCATCGCCATAACGGTGGCCGATGCCATTGAGTTTGCCGATGCATGGAAGGTCCATCTTCTAGCCACTGACGTCAGCCGGCAGGCGCTTGAGTATGCCGAAAAGGCCGTATATGACTCCCGTGACATGGGCCCGGTCAGCCCGCATCATCGCGAACAATACTTCTCCCGCGCTGGAAACCGGTTCACGGTAAAACCGCAATTGCGGAACATGGTTACGTTTGCACCCATGAACCTGGCCCAGGTCGTGTACATGGGCAAGTTCGACTGCATCTTTTGCATGAATGTGCTGATTTATTTTTCCGAAGAGCGGCAGGCGCAGTTGGTGCAGCGCTTCTTTGATTATCTTGAACCGGGCGGCTATCTGTTTCTGGGGCACGCGGAATCGATCAGCCGAGCCGACGTGAAATTTGACACTCACATTCACCGTGATGCTCAGATCTATCAAAAGCCGGCATCTTTGCGGCGGAGTGTAACAACGCAGGAGAGAGCTTGAACCGGAACGGGGCAGAATTCGTGGAGATTTTCCTGCAGGAGGCATCCGACCGCCTGCAGTATTTACGCGAGTATGCCAACATTCTTCTGGACTCTTATCCATCCGCGGCTGAGCTTGAGCGTCTTTATATTGCCGCGCATACTCTGGCTGGGACCTCCGCTTCATACGGGTTTCCGCTGTTTTCCGAAGTTGCGGGAAAGCTAGCGCATATCTTCCAGTACGCAATGCATGCCAGCATTGCGCCGGAAGCGGCAACCCCCCTGCTGGAGTTCATTTCTGAAGCGGTCGCGCTGCTGGAATCAGATCTCATCATCATCAGCAGCACGGGTGTGGAAGCAGCTGATGATGTAGCCATCTTCAAACAGCGATACACCTTCGCTTTTCCCCAGGCACCGGCTCCTGAACCTGAGCCGGAACCACCAGCAGTTGCTGTAACGCAGATACCTGCGCGGCCTCTCGAGGAAGTTCCTGTAGCTATCCAGCCGGATGTTATACCGGAGCCGATTCCGGCGGAGCCCATTCCGGAAGACGACGAAGTTCCTGCTGAGATCCTCGAGTTCTTTGTTCCCGAAGCCGAAGAGCATCTGCAGATTGCTACGCAATGCCTCCTGGCGCTGGAAGAAAGCCCCGGTGAGGAGCAAGTTCACCGCTTGCTGCGTGCCATGCACACGGTCAAAGGGTCAGCGGCGCAGGTGGGTTTGCATCGGATCTCGCACGTAGCGCACCGCGCCGAAGACCTTATCGGCCGTGTCCGTGATGGAGAACTCCAGCCCAACCCGCAGATCATCGACATCTGCCTGGAATCGGTTGACGTCCTCAAGAAGTTCCTCTATCGCCAGTGGAATAGTGACGCTGACATGCAAGCGGCAGTGCAGTCCTTGTTCGGCCGCATTGCAGCTGTTTCACCGGCAGATGTGCAGACTGCGAGTCCTGCTGACCTTGTGGAAAGCGCACCCGAATCATTACCGCAGGTGCAGGCTGAGACACTGCGCGTCCTCGATCCCGAAGAAGAAGCTCTGCTCGCTGAGTACGCCCAGGCAAAAACCGCCTTCGTCCAGGTTCCGCCCGCAGCAGTTTCAGCGTTGACGGAGCCTGTAGAAAAAACTGAGGAAGAGCTTCCTCGGAAGGAATTTCAGGCGCTTCCGCAAACCAGGTCTGTTCGCGTGGCTCTGGAACGGCTTGACCGCATGATGAACGCGGTCGGCGAACTGGTGATTAATCGTACTCGCATGATTGGCCGCCTTAATGAACTGGAGCACCTCGCCGAGGTGCTGAATCTATCCAGGTCTCGCATGCAGGACAAGGTTGCAGAATTCCAGGAAAAGCATGAGTTCAGCCGCATTCACATGGCGGGACTGAAGTCGCAAGAGCACTCCATGCCCCTCAACGGCGCCACTTATTCCGGGTTTCCGGCTTCCTACAGCCACTCGCCATCGGAGTTCAGCGAATTGGAACTGGACCGCTACGATGACTTCAATATTCTCTCCCGCTCTCTGACAGAAATTTCAGCCGACATTACAGAGGTTCTCTCCCAGCTCGGCGGTTTCGTGCGCCGTGTGGATTCCGATATCGACGAATTCACCAAGCTTGCTCATCGTTTGCAGGATGAGATTACCCAGGCCCGGATGGTACCCATCGGCAATCTCTATACGCGGCTTTCCCGCACTGTGCGAGATGCCGCCAAGGCTGCGGGTAAGCGTGCTGAACTGAAACTTGAGGGCGCGGAGACGGAACTGGACAATAACATCATCCAGCAGATATCGGATCCTCTGATTCATTTAGTGCGCAACGCCGTGGCGCACGGCATTGAAAGGGAAGAAGAACGCTACGCCGAGGGTAAGAGCGATGTTGGAAATGTAACGGTCCGCGCATATCATCGCGGCAACCATATTTTTGTGGAAGTTGAGGATGATGGTCGTGGCATTGATTACGAGCAGATTCGCAAAATCGCAGTCGATGTTGGTCTTGTCTATCCCGAAGCTGCCTTGGAACTGACGCAGGAGGAACTGCTCGACCTGCTCTTCCAACCAGGATTCTCTACCGCGCCCCGCACTACTGAACTTGCTGGCCGCGGAGTGGGTCTGGATGTAGTCCGTTCCAATCTCGTGGCTCTCAACGGCGAAATTGAAGTCCATACCGAACCCGGCCGCGGCACGCGTTTCACGCTGAAGGTCCCGCTGACGCTGGTGATTGCCCAGGCATTGTTCGTGCGTTGCGGCAACACAATGTTTGCTGTGCCGCTTACCTTTATCCAGGAAATCCGGCGCGTAAAGGTCGACCAGATTGAAGAAGTGGACGGCAAGATGATGACGACGGTCCGCGACATTCCCACCGAGGTGCTTCGAGTCGACGTCACGCTCGGACTCGAGCCTATCGTGCCGGCCGACGGCTACTACCGTATGGTGATCGTCAGTGCGACAGGTCGGCAGGTTGGTCTGATTGTGGAAGATGTTGTTCGCAAAGATGAAATCGTCATCAAGAATCTGGGCGACTATCTGCGCAAAGTAAAAATGTTTCCAGGAGCAACGATTGCGCCGGACGGCAGCCTGATCCTGCTGCTCGATGTGAATCGCCTCGTTTCCGTTGAGGCTATCGAACGCCCGGCGGCCGTGACTACCGAATGCGTCGCCATTGCGCCACCGCCCCCCAGCGCAGCACGCATCTTTACGCCAGGAGCCGAAGCTGTGGCGCAGGGCACGATCCCGCAGGAAGCCATTGACGTTGTACGCGAGGAAAAGATCGTGGTCCTGGTGGATGACTCCATCAGCGTACGCAAGTTTGTTGGTCGCATGCTGGAAAAAGCCGGGTACAGAGTGAAACTGGCAGCGGACGGACTGGAAGCGCTTGAAGTCATTGCACAGACTCGCTGCGATCTCGTAGTGACTGACCTGGAGATGCCGCGCACGAACGGATATGAGTTGCTCTCGCATTTGCGCAACGATCCGCACACACGCAGCATTCCCGTCATGGTGGTCACGTCGCGCGCTGGAGCCAAGCATCGCGATCGTGCCATGAAGGAAGGAGCATCTGCTTTTCTGACCAAGCCGGTACAAGAGGACCATTTTATTGCTGCGGTGGGCAGGCTCATTGGCGTGTCGCCGGCGCTGCCGGCCGCAAAAGCTGAGGCGCTGCAGTAGGGAATTTGAACGACATGGAAGTGGCGAAGCCAATCCGCGTCATGATCGTGGACGATTCAGCGTTCATGCGGAAAGTTCTGCATGGCATCATCTCGTCCGATCCACAGCTGCAGGTATGCGGCGAGGCTCGCGATGGGCGTGATGCCCTGGCACAGTTGGAGAAGCTGAGGCCTGACGTGATCAGCATGGATATCAACATGCCTCACATGGACGGTCTTGAAGCCACGGAAGTTATCATGTCGAGCAATCCACACCCGGTGCTGATCGTCAGTTCGGAATCACGTGAGGGAGCGGACGTCACGCTTAAGGCGCTACAGCTTGGTGCCATCGATTTTGTACCCAAGCCCTCGTCCGGGATTGATTTCGATATGACCTCGGTTAAGGACGAACTTTGCCGCAAGCTCAAAATGGCGGCCAAGGTTCGAGTTGTCAGGACGGCGGCGCGGTCAGTTTCGAACCAGAAATCTGGTTCATCGAATGCCAACGGTACGTCCGGACAGCAGCCTCATGCCGCAGGCCTGCCTCGACCAACCGCGGATGCTGGTCACCGCGGAGCAGGGAAGTTTCCGATTGTTGTGGTGGCTTCCTCTACTGGCGGACCAGCCACGCTGATGAAGTTCGTCCCCGAGTTTCCGGCAGATTTTCCTGGCGCGATCATCGTCGTGCAGCACATGCCGGGAAATTTCACAGCGCAGTTCAGCAAGCAACTGGCCGAAGTCTCTGAAATCAAGGTCAAGGAGGCCGAAGCGGGCGAGATTGTCGTGCCAAGCCAGCTCTACGTCTGTCCGGGTTCGCACCACCTGCGGGTTTCTACCACAGGGAGGATTGTTCTTGATGACGGCCCAAGGATCAGCGGCTACAAGCCTTGTGCGGATCTTACACTTGAGAGCGCAGTGGCCTATTGCGGCGCCAATGCCGTTGCGGTCGTGCTCACCGGAATGGGGAACGATGGCAGCAAAGGCGTGCAGATGGTCAATGCCGCCGGCGGGCATGTAATTGCTCAGGACGAATCGACGGCTGTGATTTTTGGCATGCCTCAGGAAGCCATCAAGACAGGCGCTGTTCACCAGGTGCTTCCGATCGATGCAATTTATGCTGCCATCGAAAAGAGAGTCATGGCGAATACGTTTGCCAGAGCGGGAGCGCTGCAATGAACAGTGTTGCCGCTTCGGCCAAGATTCTGCTGATTGATGCCAATGTCTTCTTTGCCAGGCGTGTGACGGATGCGCTGAAGCAGGAAGGTTTTGAGGTGGTCCACAGCACGCAGACGGGATATGCCTTGACGATGCTCGAATATGACACGCCTTCGGCTATCGTCTGTTCC
>Ga0134125_10001806_pt1 | contig 25902 bp, 24 predicted proteins | sample KB31751_FD_96464 | JGI IMG/M metagenome (GOLD analysis project Ga0134125, IMG submission 96464) | Terrestrial soil microbial communities with excess Nitrogen fertilizer from Kellogg Biological Station, Michigan, USA - KB3-175-1 | ecosystem: Environmental > Terrestrial > Soil > Unclassified ...
CACCGTTCGCCCCGCCGCAGCCCCCACAATTCGCTTAGTCCCGGCTCATACTCCACCATCGCGCGCAGCCAAGTCACCGCCTCCGCACCCAGAACGTTGTCTTGCCGCCGTGCGGCCAGGGCACGCGTCTTCTGTTCGAGAATCCAGTCGAGAAGTTGCCGTCGCGCCTCGGGGCCGGTCACCGCCTCCACCCGGGCGCCGGCCTGCTGCGCCCGGCGCCATCGCCCCGCCAAGCGCGCATGCTCGCCGCTGAGTTCCAATGACGCTTCCCGCCGCGGTGCGGCGGCAAAGAGCTCAAGGTCACCGCCCACGCCCCGCCAAAAGTCCAGATACGGCGAGCGGACGCGCACCCCAGTCGCCCGCGGCGTCTCCCGCTCCGTCTGGCGCACCCACCGCGCCGCCTCCGCCCCCATGCCGGGGTCGCCCAGCGGGTCCACATAGTCGAACAGCCCCTCGCCCAGCGCCGTCAACCCATCTTGCCCCCGGGCCAGGGGGATCACGAAGGGGGGCGCGGCATGCACCCATATCCGCGGCTCCGCCCGCCGCGCAAAGGCCGCGCTCCAGCGCCGGGCGAACGCAAAGCTTTGAAAAATAGAGGCCGGCCCCGCTGTTTCGGCGCGTTGCCACAGCCCCGCCAGGGGACGCAAATCGGCCCCGGCGAACAACTCCCAGGCCATCCCCGCTTGGATGCCGCGGGGTTACTCGGAGCCCTCGCGCCGATAGTTCGGCGCCTCTTGCGTCACAATCACGTCGTGCACGTGGCTCTCCCGCAGCCCGGCGTTCGAGATGCGGATGAACCGCGCCCGCTGCTGGAAGTCCTCAATACTCCGGCAGCCGCAATAACCCATGCCCGCACGCAAGCCACCCACCAACTGGTGGACCATCGCCGCCAGCGAACCTTTGTAGGGCACCCGGCCCTCGATGCCTTCCGGCACCAGCTTGCTGCTGCGGTTGCCCTCGCTCGCCGCCGCGCCCGCTTCCTCCGCCGTGGCCGCCTTGACCATATGCTGGCCGTAGCGCTCGGCCGAGCCCGCTTCCATCGCCGCCAACGATCCCATGCCGCGATAGCCCTTGAACGACCGTCCCTGGTACAAGATGATCTCGCCGGGGCTCTCGTGGGTGCCCGCAAACAGGCTGCCGATCATCACCGAACTCGCCCCGGCGGCAATCGCCTTGCTCATGTCGCCGGAGTACTTCACCCCTCCGTCGGAGATCACCGGCAGCGGCGTTTTCGCGTCCCGGCTGGCGCGCACCGCCGCCGCGATGGCCGTAATCTGCGGCACCCCGGCGCCGGTCACCACGCGCGTGGTGCAGATGGATCCCGGCCCGATGCCGACCTTGATCCCATCCGCTCCGGCGGCAATGAGGTCGCGCGCGCCCTCATAGGTCGCCACATTGCCCGCCAGCACGTCAATCTGCGGCAGCGCCGCCTTGATCTTGCGGACCGCCTCGAGCACCCGCTGCGAGTGGCCATGGGCCGTGTCCACCGCCAGCACATCCACCTTGCGGTTGGCCATCTCCTGCGCCCGTTCCAGGAAATCCCCGGTAGCTCCCACCGCCGCCGCTACGCGCAGCCGCCCCTGGGCATCCTTGGCGGCCTGCGGATACTTGAGCTTTTTCTGGATGTCCTTGACCGTAATCAGGCCTTTCAACATCGCGTGTTCGTCCACCACCAACAGCTTTTCCACCCGGTGCCGGTGCAGAATCGCCTCGGCCTCCTCCAGCGTCGTGCCGACGGGGACCGTGATCAGGTTCTCTTTGGTCATCACCTCGCCGATCGGGATATCGGTGCGTGTCTCGAACCGCAAGTCGCGGTTGGTCAGGATGCCGACCAGCTTACCCTGCCGCGTCACCGGCAGGCCGCTGATTTTGTACTTGCGCATGATGTCGAGCGCATCGGCAATCTTCTGCTCCGGCTCGACCGTCACCGGGTCGACGATCATGCCGCTTTCGGAGCGCTTGACCTTGTCCACCTCGTCCGCCTGCCGCTCAATGCTCAAGTTGCGGTGGATCACGCCGATGCCGCCCTGCTGGGCCAGCGAGATCGCCAGCCGCGCCTCGGTCACGGTGTCCATGGCCGCCGACACTAACGGGATATTGAGCCGGATGTTGCGGCTGAGCCAAGTGGCGGTGTCAACGTCGGTCGGCAGGATGTCCGAATACGCGGGCTCCAGCAGAACGTCGTCGAACGTGAGCGATTCGGGAACAGGGAATTCAATCATGGGGTAAAAGGTCTATTTTACCCATCCTGAGCCCCGGGCGCGAGCGGGGCCACCCGGCACAGCGTCTCGGCAAAGGGCCAGCGCGCATCCACCCACTGTCCGGCGCGTTCCCAATCCGCCGCGTGGAGTAGCGCGTCGATCTGGCGCGGCCAGTACTTGTGCGAGCTCTCGGTAAAGATCGTTTCGCCCGCCGCGAAGGTGACCGTCAGTCCGGCGGCGGTCACTCGCACCGTCTGTTCGCGACACGATACGAGGTGCATCTCCACCCGTTGCTGCGCCGCGTTATACACGGCGCGGTGCATCCACCCCCGCAGGTCGAAGTCACCGCCCAATTCGCGGTTGATACGCGTCAGCAGGTTCAAATTAAAAGCCGCGGTCACGCCCGCCGGGTCGTTATAGGCCAGTTCCATCCGGCTGACCGGTTTGACGAGATCCAAGCCCAGCAACAACCCGTCTCCGGGACGCAGGCGCCGCCACACCTGGCGCAAAAACTCGATGGCGTCCGCGCGTTCGAAATTTCCCAACGTACTTCCGAGAAACAGCACCAACACCGCCCCGCCGGCAGCTTCCCGCCGGCGCGCCACCTCGGCCAAACCGGCCAGATACTCGGTCTGCAGCGGCTGGACCGAGAGCCCGTTCATCCCTGCCATTTGCCAGCGGCACTGCTCGATCGCCTTGGCCGAGATTTCAATGGGAACATAGCGGGTCTGCTGCCGCCGGCACAACGCTTCCAGAACATACCGCGTCTTCTGGCCGCTGCCGCTTCCCAACTCCGCCACCGTCACCGGTCGGGCAAACAACGCGACTATGGCTTCGGCATGAGCCTGCAGCAGACGCGCATCCGCCGCCGCCAACCCGTATTCCGGCAGGGCGCAGATGGCTTCAAACAGCAGCGACCCCACCGGGTCGTAAAGATATTTGCAGGGCAGCGTTCGTTGTTCGGGGCGGAGGAGTCCCGCGCGCACCTCGCAGGCAAAGCGGCTAATAGCGGGGAGTTCCAGCGTCGGGGCGAGAGCCATGGATGCCTTTGTGCCGCCTCAGCGGGAAACGCACCGGAAGCCGGCGTACACATGGGGATAATTGGGCTGGAACCAGTTGCGGAAACTGCGCCGCAGGAAGCACTCCGCGGTCCGGGCCGATGCTCCCTTGATCACGTAATGCTTGCCGTCGAAAAAGTTGGCGGAGTAGCCCGGATAGAACGCAAACGGCACAAACCCGGGAAACGGCTCGAACGGGGTGCGAGTCCACTCCCATCCGTTGCCCAGCAAATCCTGCACTCCCCACGCACTGGCCCCGGCCGGATAACTTCCCCCAGCGACCGGGTCCCACTCCACCAGATTGAAGTTCCCGCGATGCGGTGTGGGGGGGGCGTCCCCCCAGGGATAGCGCCGTTCCGAACCCTCCGGGGCCCCATACGCCATCCGGTGCCACTGCGCTTCGCTGGGGAGCGACTTCCCCCTCCACCCGGCATAGGCGGTCGCCTCTGCGTGGGTCACGTACACCGGCTGGTCGAGAGGGAGCTCGATCTCCCCAAACATTCCTCGGTAGTACCACTGGTTCGACCGTCGCACCCAAAAGTGCGGCGCGGCGGCCCCGGCTTCCACAAATTCCAGATATGCGCCATTCGAAACCTTGAAGCGGTCGGATTCGAACTCCGGGACGGTGACCTGCCATTCATCAAATTCGTTGTCCCAGCCAAAATCCCGGTCGCGCGGCTGACCCAGGGTTGCCGTGCCGGCCGCAATGCCCACCCCTCTCGCTGCGGCCGTCCCGGCGCCCGGTTTCGCCCCGGGGCGCGCGCCCGGCCCTTGGTGTTTGTCTTTGTAGTCCAGATTATGCAGAAGGTAGGAGAGCGTTTCGACGTGCATCCATCGGTGCTCCAACGCTACCTGCAGCCGTTGTTCCAACTCGGCCGCCACCGGGGCAACCTTCCCGGCTTCAATCGCATCGTCCAGCCGGTCCCGCACTTCCCGGTTATAGGTCATCACTTCGCCCACCCCTGGCCAGTCGCGGGGAAGATCGCCGGGCAACTGCCCGTCCACCGGGTCGATGCCAAAGGCAAAGAGCCGGTCCCACTCCGCATGAAATGCCGGTAGCTCAAACAGCGGCGCCAACAGGTTCCAGTCAAAGGCTTCAAGATGGCCCAAATAAAAGATCAGGCGGTGGCGTTCCGGTACGGGTCGCCGGTAGAGGGCTTGGGGACGCACCAAAGTCCAAACCTGATCGCTCGCCGCCTGCGCTTGGCGCCAGCGGTGCCGGGTAGAGTGCAGCGCAGCTTCGGGCATAGGCTAAACCTCAAGTCTTGGATGCGCGCTCCCCCCTGGGCGTGCCGACCCGCCGCTGTCGTACGAGTTCGAACAACGCAATGCCCGCCGCCACAGAAGCGTTGAGCGATTCCACCCCGGGAGCCAGCGGGATGGAAACCAAGGCATCACACCGTTTCTTGGTCAGAGCGTGAAGTCCACGGCCCTCGGCGCCCACCACCAGCACGGTGGGCCCAGAAAAATCGTGTTGCCAGATGGTGGTCGCGCCGGCCGCGTCCACCCCAACCAACCACCAACCCGCGGCCCGGCATGCCTCCAGCCCCTGGACTAGATTCCCGACGCGCGCGATGCGCACATGTTCCAAGGCCCCAGCGGAGACGCGTTCCACTGTCTCGGTCAGTCCCGCCGCTCGCCGTGAAGGCAGAATCACTCCATCCACGCCCGCCCCGCAGCCAGTACGCAGGATCGCCCCCAGGTTATGTGGATCCTCAATCCCATCCAGCGCCAGCAAGCACTGTCGTGGCGCCGCCGCCAGCAATTCCTCCAGTCCCAAGACGGATTTCGCCTCCGCCTGCGCCACCACCCCCTGATGCGCCAGGTCGCGGCCCGCCAACCGCTCCAATGCTTGCGTGCTCTCCCAGCGCACCGGAACGCCCGCCGCGCGCGCCAGCGCCACCAGTTCCGCCACCCGCGCGTCCCGGCGTTCGCGCTGCACCGCCACAAACCGCAGCGGCGTGCCCGCCCGAAGCGCTTCCCGCACCGCGTGGATGCCCGCCAGGTTCCGCAGGCTCATTCGTCGTAAGCCAGCAGCGACATGACATCGTACCCGGGCAGTCGTTCCCGCCCCTTGAGGAAGGTCAGCTCCACAATGAAGGCCAACCCCGCCACCGCGCCCCCCAACTGCTCCACCAGTTGTGCGCTCGCCGCCGCCGTGCCTCCAGTGGCGATCAGGTCGTCCACGATCAGCACTCGCTGCCCCGGCGCCACCGCATCGCGGTGAATTTCCAGCGTGTCCACGCCGTACTCCAGGGCATACTCTACCGAGAGCTTCTCTCCCGGCAGTTTCCGCGGTTTGCGGATGGGCACAAATCCCGCCCCCAGCCGGTACGCCAGCGCGGGACCGAAAATAAAGCCGCGCGCCTCGATCCCTGCCACCACGTCAATCTTCTGCGCGGCGTAGTGTTCCGCCAACAGATCCACCAAACGGGCAAACGGCGCCGCCTGCTTGAGCAGGGTGGTGATGTCGTAAAACAGGATCCCCGGCCTGGGGAAGTCGGGAATCTCGCGAATGTACTTCTTCAGCTCGGTCGCGCTACTCGCGGTTTGGGGTTGTGCCATGGGGTTCCTTTCACGCCGCCCGTTATTCTTCCGGGAGGACGGCAAATCCGGTCAGTGCATCGAGCGATGATGGGGACATAGGCCACGCCTGGCGCGTCACCTGACCGACCCGGCCCGGGCCACTCCATAATGCCTGTTCGAGTCGGCTCAATGCCGCCTCCGGCCCGCAAACAGCCGCTTCCACGGTGCCATCCTGGCAATTACGCACCCACCCGCGCACTCCCAGCGCGCGCGCCTTCTGGGTTGCGTAATAGCGGAAGCCGACACCTTGCACTCGGCCCTCCACAATGAACCGCGCCGTTTCCATCGCTCCCTTCCCTAGGCATTGTATGTCAGGCATGGATTGCGGCAGCCGCGGCATCTCAATCTTTCTGGAGGGGTCTCCATGGCGAAAAGCATGCTCCGGCAAGGCGTCCAGAAAATGCGCTCCCTGCGCCCCCGCCATATCCGCAAAGAGGCCCTGCGCCCGTTTGCTCTCGAACTACTCGCCGGCGATGCGGGAGAACGCGAACGCCTCCTGCGCGTGTTGATTCCCGATTCACTCGCCGGAGAACCTCGTGCCCGCGCACTCGGGCACATTCTTTCCGCGTCGCCCAGCGCTGGCGTGGCGCATGCGGCGCGGCCGCTCCTCCGCGTGCGCACTCCCCACGCTCGGCATCAAGGGCCGGCGGCGGTGGTGGACTTGACCGATCCGGCCCCCGGACTCCACCAACTCTTGACGCTGTTTCCTGAGTATCGGCTGGCGCTGGGCCGCGCCTTTCCCGTGCTTCGAGACCTGCTCGCACCTCAGTTGATTCAAGCCGTCGCCGGACGCAATGCCGCCGTGGCCGCCGTGAGCGCCATCCCCGAGGTGGTGCCCAATCCCCTCAGCCTGGTACTCGCTCTGGGGGAAATGGGCTCCGATACCGTGATCATTACAGTCAACCAGATCGCGCTCGGATTTGAACTGGCGGCGTTGCACGGCCACGACGTCGGTTGGCGTCAGCAGTCCGGCATGGTGGCCGGCCTCATTGCCGGCGGCTTGGGCTGGCGAACCCTGGCGCGCGAGTTGGTGGGTCTTCTGCCGGCGGGTTTCGGTTTGGCGGCCAAGTCGGTACTCGCCTACTCCGGCACCGTCGCAGTTGGAAACGCTCTCTGGCGTGTCTCCGCGCTGCCGCCTGCCCCGACCCTTCCGCAAATGGATATATCATCCACCCAGCGTCCGCTTGCCAGACGCCGCCAAACGGCGTAGTTCTTTAAGCAGAGGGTCTACTGCCGATGAACGTCCAACTCACCGTTCAAGTTCCTCGCTCCCCTGACCTCAACCAGATCATTGACCGCTATCACCAGAAGCTGCTTCCGCATCTGGCAGCTTTCCAGCCCGAGCTCGTGCAATTGCAGGGACGGATCGTCCGCCATACCAGCCGCGAGGGCGTAATTTGCCATCTCAACCTCCATCTCCCCACCGGCCAACTGAGCAGTGAAGAAGCGGCGGCGACCGCGCAGATCGCGTTCCGGGCCGCCGGAGAGGAACTTTTCCGCCAATTGAACAAGCATAAGCAGCGCCTGCGCGAGACCCGTCCGCATGTCCGGGTCAACGGTGCGGCGCCGCACCTCCGTGCCGCCGCGCCGGCGGCGACCGTAGCTGCGAAGAACCGCCGCGACAACCTGGCGGGGTACTTCGGGGAGCACTATGCCCACGTGCTCGGGTTTGTGCGGCGCCAGGTACAGTTGCGCGAGCGTCTGGGCGAACTCGCTCCCAACGCCCTGGATCCGCACGAAGTGCTGGACGAGGTGGTGATGCTGGCGCTCGAATCCACACACGGTTCACAGGAACTCAACCGCGGCCGCTGGCTCATGGTGCTGGCCGCCGACGCTATTCGCCGCCTGAGCAAGACCTACAGCGGGCGCGAACATGGGCAGGAGGTGGTCGCCCTCGAAAACGATCCCATTGCCACCGATGAAGCCGATCCCGAGGCCTTGGCCGCCACTACCGAGATGATGAGCCAGGTCGCACAGGCCATGCGCGTTCTGCCCAGCCCGCAGCGCCATGATCTCGTGCTGTACCTGATCGAGGGCTTTCGGCCGCAGGAACTGGCGGAGTTGTCGCACCGCACCCGCGTCGAGGTGGAGACTTCGCTGGCCGAGGCGGAGGCGAAGCTTCGAACCTATCCCCAGCTCCCCTCCTCCTTGCGGCAGCGCCTCAAACTAAGTTTGCTTCCGCAATCCGCATAGGGTGGAATGGAGGGCGTGCGCTGGATGCAGAAGCTGGCTTTGGCTATCGGCTTGGTGGCGGGCGGGGGCGTGTGCGCCGCCCAGCAACCCGCGCCCCCGCCGCCGAAGGATCCCACCGCCGCTCTCATCCAATCCTTGGAGCAGCAGTATGCGAACGGGGTGCAGCTCTACCGCCAAGGTCAATTGGATGAGTCCCGCTTGGCGTTCGACGCCACGCTCGATCGCCTGCTCTCGACCAACATCTCGATTCGCAACCATCCCCGCTTACAGCACGAACTGGATTCGCTGCTCGACCGGATCCACGCCCTCGAAAGCGATACGCTCGCCTACGGGGGTCTCAACTCCGCCCGTCCGCAGGCGACGCCGCTCGACCGCGTGCCCGAACTGACGTTTCCGGTGGACCCCAAAGTGCGCGCCGCAATCGAAGCCGAGGCGGCGGCCGAGGTCCACCCCGCCGAGCTGAACCAGTTGCCCATCCAGCTCAACGACCCGGTCCTGCGCTACGTCCATTACTTCACCACCAATGGCCGCCAGGACCTGGCGAATGGGTTCCGCCGCGCTGGCCGGTACCGCGACATGGTGGAGCGCATTTTCCGCGCCGCCGGAGTACCCGCCGATCTCCTCTATCTGGCGCAGTTGGAGAGTGACTATGACCCGCGCTTGGTGTCGCGCGCCGGGGCGCGCGGCATGTGGCAGTTCATGGCCTCCCGCTCCGACGACTACGGCCTCAAGCGCACCAAGTGGGTGGACGAACGCGAGGATCCGGAAAAGTCCACCGAAGCCGCCGCCCATCATCTCAAGGATCTTTACGCCGAGTTCGGCGACTGGTACCTGGCGATGGCTGCCTATGAAGCCGGGCCCGGTACCGTGCAGGCCATCGTGGCGCGCACCGGCTACGCCGACTACTGGAAGCTGTACGACATGAACGCCCTGCCCAAGTACCTGCGCAACTACGTTCCGGTCATTCTGGCTACGGCACTGATCGCGCGCGATCCCGCCAAATATGGCATTACCGATTTCACCCCCGACTCACCCGACGAGGTGAGCACGATCATACTGCCCCATCCGCTCGACCTGAATTTGGCGGCCGAGTGCGCCCGCGTTACTGTGGGAGATTTGCAACACCTCAACCCCAGCCTGCTGCATCTGGAGGCCCCTGCCGGCTTTGCTCTGAAGCTTCCCGCAGGCGCCCAAGCGCGTTTCCAGCGCGGCCTCGACGCCGTTCCGGCCGCGCAATGGCTGCATTGGCGTCTGCACTGGGCGCGGCCGGGCGATACTTGGGCGCAGCTTGCGCGGCAGAATCATCTCAGCCTGGCCGCGCTCCAGACCGCCAACCCGGCCATTGCCGCCGCCGACTTGGCCCCGGGGTTGCCGGTCGCCCTCCCGCGCCACTCCGCCGCCAGCCCCGCTCCCGCCCCAGCCCGCCTCCCCCACGGGACCCGGGTAAAAAAATCATTGACAGCGCCACACGTTTAGGCTTGCGGTGGGCCCACCGGCTTATGCCAGAATGTGGGAGCGAGCAGCACCATAGCAGGGATGAGCCAGCAAGGAGGAAACATGAACCAGGAAGAGTCGCTTCAGCGATGGCATGCGTCCGCCGACGACGACGACACGATTAGTTTTGGTGCCGGCGATATCAGCCAGGACTATGATTCCGACGACGACGAGATGGATACCTTTTCGGCGCTGATCGAGACGCCGCTCGAAGCTCCACTGCCGCCGGCCGCGCCCGCCGCGCCGCGGCCGGCCGCCCGGACGGCCAAATCCGCCCCGAAGAAAGCGGCAGCCAAAAAGGCGCCGGCGAAAAAAGCGGCGAAGTCCGCGAGCAAGCCAGCTGCGAAAAAGGCGGTGAAGAAACCCGCGAAAAAAGCCGCTCCCAAGCCAGCAGCCAGAAGGGCCAAGCCCGCCGCCGCCAAGAAGACGGCGCGGCCCGCCGCGAAGAAGAGCGCGAAGAAGCCGGTGGCGAAAAAGGCGGCCAAACCCGCCGCGCGCAAGCGGACCGCCAAGCCCGCTCGCAAGCGGCGCTAGCCGAGCCGCGTCGTCGCGCATGCGGGGCGGAGCGAACCTCCGCCCCGTGATGTTTATGGATTTGACCGTCATTCTCGACCGCCGCCTGGCGGTGGGCGGCGGAATCTGGACCTCGGAAGCGATGGCCGATCTCGCGCGCCGCGGCTTCACCCACATCCTCAATTTGCAACAGGAGTTCGACGACTCCGAACTGGCCGCCGGAGCCGGCATGATAGCGCTCTGGAATCCCACCGGGGACGATCTGGCCCCGAAGCCGGCCAGTTTTTTTGAGCGCGCGGTGGGCTTTGCGCTCGAGGCGCTGCGCGACGAACGCGCCCAGGTGTACGTCCACTGCGCCGCCGGCATCCACCGCGGACCTCTGGCCGCCGCGGCTATCATGTGTGGCTTGGGCTTCAGCCCCGAGGCCGCGGTCGCCCTGATTGTCTCCCGCCGCGCCGGCGCCGATTTTCCCGAAGTCTACCTTGAAAGCCTGCGCGATTGGCTCGAACGCCGCACACGCGAGGGTACAATAGGGGGATAGTGCTCGCCCAAATTCAGTCGCCGGCTCCGAGCCACTCCGATCCGGTGGATGCGCTGCTTGGCTGCCATGTCCGCATCCGCCACTTCACGGCGCTGGCCGTCAGCCTCAGCCGCCCGGACGCTCCCGTGGATCAGATTGCCGCTGCCGCCCAGGCCGTCCACCGCTATTACACCCTGGCGCTGCCACTGCACGAGGCCGACGAAAACGAGTCGGTGTACCCCCGCCTACGTTCGCTTCTGCCCGCAGGCGCGCTGGCCGACGCCAACCAGGCCATGCTCGACCAACACCGTGAGATTGATGTCTTGGTGGCCCAACTCATCCCGCTTTGGCACACCATCCAAACCCGGCCCGGATTGGCGCCCGCCTCGGCCGCGCTTGCGGCTCGACTCCTTGCCGCTTGGACCACCCATTTGCAACTTGAGGAGAACATCATTTTCCCGGCGGTCCGCCGGCTTCTCAGCCCCGCCGAGCAGTCGGCCATCCGCGAGGAAATGAGCCTCCGGCGGCAAATGAGCCGCTCCCCCGTCCCCGCCGGTTGACCCCAGTCGCCCGGTAGTGTCTAATGACAGCTTGAAGCAATCGTCGCTAGTACAACGAATAGGAGATCCGCGTGGCACTGAAACTCACCACCCGTAATCTGGACGGCGTCACGGTAGTCGAAGCGACCGGACGCATCATTCTCGGCCAGGAAACCAACGACCTGCGCGAAAGCCTCAAGGGTCTGTTGGCCAACGGCACCACCAAAATCGTGATCAATCTCGCCAACGTGGACTTCATTGATTCCAGCGGCTTGGGTGCGCTGGTCGGGCTCTACAGCACGGCCAACTCCAAGGGCGCCAAGATCAAACTTGCGGCCATCACCAAGCGTTTTCACGAACTGCTCATGATCACCAAGCTGCTGACCGTCTTCGACGTGTACGACAACGAAACGGCCGCGGTCGCCAGCTTCAACTAAGGTCGCCCGCAGTTTCAGGCACCATCCAGGGTGGGGGCTCCGTTGGGCCCCCGCCTTTTTCTTTTCCGCATGAGACGCCCCGGCCTACTCGACGCGGTACATGGTAAGACCGGTCAGCAGCTTGGGGAAGAAGTCGGTTGACTTTTGCGGCATCACCCCGCCGGCCAGGGCCACGTCGCGCACCCGGGCGGGCGCGATCGGATTGAGCAAAAACGCGGCTTGCCCAGCGCCGGCCTGCACCGACTGTAGCGCCTGCGCGGCGTCGCGCGCATAGCGCAGGTTCTTCTCCTCGCGCACCATCTCCGGCGTCACCCCGAGAGCCTCCTGCAACGCCAGCCGGTGCAACCGCACCACGTCCAACCCTCGCTGTTCCGGCAGCGCCTCCGGCAGGAGCGCGGTCAGGTCCAATCCCGCCTTGGGCCTCAGCAAAAACGCTCCCGAACGCCCTTGCAGCGCTGCGGCCAGCGCCGGCCCGCTTTCGCCCGCACGCGCCAACCGGGGCCGCAGTTGCGCCCACGCTTCCTGCGGATGCTTGAGGTCGACATTCACGTTCTCGATATCGAAAAATTCCGCCAGCCGCGCCCATGCCGCGGCGCCGTCCCATTGCGGCAGCCCATAGACCAACCGATGCGTCGGCAGCACCACCAGCCCGGGCGCGTCCAAGTTGACGAACGTCATCATGACCCAGTCCCAGGGACGCCCGGCGCGGTGCGGCGCTTTGCCGTTCTGCTCGTTGCGCCACTGTAACGCCGTCTCGTAACGATGGTGGCCATCGGCGATGATCAGCGGATGCGCCGCCATCGCCCGCTGCAGCCGCTCGATCACGCCCGCGTCGGTTTCGCGGAATAGTTGATGCCGCGTTCCGTATTCGTCGGTGGCATCGAAGATTGGGTTGCGGCAACGCGCCAGCAACTCCGCCTCGGTCGCCTGGCTGGGGTCGCTGTATAGCATGAAGATCTGGCCAAAATGGGTGTGCGTCTCCCGCAGCAGCGCCTGGCGGTCGGCCTTGGGACCGCTTAATGTCTGCTCATGCCGGTACACGATTTTGTTGGCGTACTCCTCCAACCCGCCCAACGCGATAAACCCGCGCCGCACCGTCGCCTGCTGATCCACGGGCGACACAAAGCTCTGGGTGTATCCGTAAATCCCCGGCTCCGGATCGGCGCGCAGAATCCCACTCTCGATCCAGGCGTTCAGATATCCCTTGGCCCGGGTATAGACGTTGTCCTGCGCCGTGTCTGCCTCGCTGGCTTCGCCCAAAATAACCCGAACCAGGTTGTAGGGACTTTGCGCCAAGTAACGCTGCCGCATTTCGGGCGTGATCTTGTCGTAGGGCTGCGTCACGACGTCCGGTCCATGAACTTTGGCCAAGTCGTAACGATAGGCGGAGAACGGTTGAATGCGTGCCATCGCCTTCCATGATGTCAGAAAATGCGGCGTCAAGCAGGCCGTGCCACACCGCCGTCATCCGCCCCGCGCGCGGTATGATCGGTTTCTGGACATGCCGGACTCGCCCCTCCCTTCGCCGCCCGCACTCGCACGCAAGGCCCCTGGCTTGGCGCACCCGGAGCGGTCCTTCGGGTTGGGCGCGCCATCCCCGCCGGCGGCCCTGCCACCCACATCCCCACCGGGCGCCCATCGCCGTGACTTCGGCCTGCGCCTCGCGCTCTATGCCATCGTCCTGGGCGCGGTCCTCACCATGGTTACCGCGTTCGTTTTGGCGCGGCAGGACGCTTTGGTTGGGGTGGACGCCGCCGGCTTCGCCACCTATCACCGCGTCCTCGTGCCCCTGTTGGCGGTCGCCGCGATCGCCGGCGTACTGCTGGTCGAACGCGTTACGTTGCTGGGGCTGGCGTTGCTGCTCGCCGGCCTGAGTTTGACCCTGGCCGCCGGCGGCCAATGGCTGGCTCCGGGGGTGATTCTGGCCTGCGTCTGGGCGGCGCGCCACCGTCCGGTGGCGCGCATCGCCCTTGGCTTCTTGCTGCTCGTGCCCGGCATCGCCGCTGGATACTTCGGAATTCTGGGCAGCGTCAGCTTTTTCGGCCAAGTCTCCCTCGACTCGCTGCCCATGCGGATCAATCCGCCGCTGACTCTTGCCCAGGCGCTCACGCCCTTCGCGTTCCTGCCCCTCGCGCTGCTGGGCGCCTGGCTGCTGCTCTGGCGCCCCGCCACCGCTCAGCCGTAAACTGATACTCCCTGCGATGCACCGGCCAGGCCGACCAGGCGAGCCGCGCCCGGAACGAGATAAGCGGAGACGAGCGGAGGAGCGGGGCGCAGGGCCCCCGCGCAGCGCTCTGAAAGAGTGCGAGCCGGGCGGCGAAGCCGGGCCCCGGCGCAAAGTTCGAGACGAGCGGAGCGGGGCGCAGGGCCCCCGCGCAGCGCTCTGCAGGAGTGCGAGCCGGGCGGCAAAGCCGGGGCCCGGCGCATAAATACGAACGATGCTAAAAATGTACACCACCACCTGGTGCCCCGATTGCCGGCGCGCCAAGAAGTTCCTGCAATCCCGCGGTGTCGCCTTCGAGGAGATCAATATCGAGCACACCGACGGGGCGGCCGAACTAGTGGTCCAGCACAATCTCGGCAAACGCAAGGTCCCCACGTTTGACCGCGACGGATACTTCTTTCACTGTAGTCCCTACGACCCCGCCATTCTGATCCGCGAACTCGGGCTGGAAGCCTGAACCCCTTTATTGCGGCCGCATTCCTCCCTACCTACGCCTTCGCCGCGTAGGTACATCACCTGACAAACCGTCGGGATTTCCCTGACATTTGCACTTCAGGAAGTTTCCCGACCCGCTAGTTGTTAGAGTCAACCCATGTTTGCGCCGATTCGTTGAATTCCCTCCCCGGCGCGGCTCAGTCAAGTGCCCGCTGACTGCGGCCCGCGCCAGAAAAAGGACTCAATGCGCTGTTGGTTGACTCGTTTTTCGGTTCAGTTGTCGTTGTGTGCGTCCGTGGCCATGCTGGCATCCTGCGGGGGCGCCGTCGCTCCCATTTCTACATCGCGTTCGGCTACGCCTGTTTCCATTCGTTCTTCCGGACTGCAGCCCGCCGTGGTCGGGGTTCGCTACACGCAACCCCTTGTCGCTACCGGCGGCAAGCTCCCCTATCACTGGGCAGTGGCCGCCGGCCAACTCCCCACCGGGCTGCAATTGGACGCCACCAGCGGCATGGTCTCCGGTACGCCCATCGCCAGCGGCAACTTTGCTCCCACCGTGGCGGTCACTGATGCCGCCGATCAGGATGCCACCAAGACCCTGCCCGCCACGGTTATCCCCGCCGCGCCTTCCGCTCCCGTCGCCGCGCCGCTCGCGATTTCCTCCGCGGCCACGCTTTCGGCAACGCTGAACACACCCTTCTCCGCCACCGCCTCAGCCTCGGGCGGAGCCGCTCCCTACTCTTGGAGCATCGCTTCCGGCACCTTGCCCGCCGGACTCCAGTTCGACGCCTCCACCGGCGCCATCTCCGGCACCCCCAGCGCCGCCGGCAGCGCCTCCCTTACCTTGGCGGTAAGCGATAGCACCCAGGCCACCGCTTCCCAGGCCCTTACCATTTCCGTATCGGCCCTCGGCCTCGACGCCTACGGCGGCATGACCGCGCTACCCTGTCCGTCCGCTTCCTCCACCGGGCATTTCTACGCCGCCCGCGTGGGCCAGCGCTGGCACCTGTGCACCCCGGCCGGCAATGCCTTCTGGATGAACTCCGTCTACAACGTGGACGCAACCGACAGCAGCATCAACGCCCAGGGCTTCGCCCTCAACGCCCTGGTCGCGGCCAAGTACGCCAGCGGCGTCACCTCGAACCCCACACTGAATTGGGCGCTGCAAAGCGTCCGCCGCCTCCAGGCCTGGGGCTTCAACTCGCTGGCCGAGTATGCGGTTAACTGGACGTGGCCGGTGCGCACCGACCCCGACTGGGGCACCGCCGACGACACCATCCCGGTGAAACTGCCGTTTGTTGTCTTCGAGGGACCCAGCCATTACTCCCTGACCAACTCCGGGAACTTGGCCCAGCAACCCGTCAAGGACCTCATCATCGGAGTCAAGTCAAGCGTCTATAGCGGCTACCGCTCACAGACCCCCGACATTTTCGACCCCAACTGGTCGCTCTGGTTTACCAACTCCCTGGCGCAGGACTCCTCACTGCAAGCCGCCCTGCACGGTCCGCACAGCGACTACCTGATCGGCATCAACGTGGACGACACCGATTACCTGGAGGGCTTTGGCGCCGGCGCCGACTTCCCTACCGTCGCCAACGGCGTGGTCAATAAAGGCTACTCCCAGCCGCACCTGGGCTGGATCGTATTGGTCACCGCGCCCACCCAATCCTCAAATTCCGCTGTCGGCGAGCAGTACTCGGATACCACTGTCTACGCCAAGCAGGCCCTGGCTAGCTGGCTGGCCGCGCGCTATGGTAACAGTATCGCCGCCCTCGACCAGGCATGGGGAGCCAGCTATACGTCGTTCGGATCCAGCCACGCCTCCGGCGCCGCCTGGGGAACCGGCACCGGGCTGCTCGATGAGGACGGCGGTTGCCCCGCGGCCCATGGCGGCGCCTGCTGGGTACCGTCGGATCCGTACGCTCTACAGGGCGCCACTGCCGCCATGCGGCAGGATCTCGACGACTTCCTCCTCTTCTACGCCCAACACTACTTCGCCACCATTAAGGCGGCGCTCGCCTCGGCGGCTCCCGGCGTCATGTATTTTGGCCCGACCTCGATTGGCACCTGGGGCACCCCGCCACGGCGCCAGATCCTGCAGGCGGCGGGTGCCTCCCTGGACGCCCTCATGGTCGCCAGCCTGCCTCCCGACTGCGCCAACTGCACCGATATCCAGCAGCGCCTGGACTTCGTCTCCCAGTACGGCGGCGACAAACCCTGGATCTCGTGGGAAGGGTATCAGGCCAAGGCCGACTCCGAGATGGCAGCCAACGCCTCTTCCGCCGACGAGCTCCAAACCCAGGAGGCGCGCGGCCAGCTGTACGCCAAACGCCTCCAGCAACTGGCGGCGGCCGCCGATAGCTCGGGCGTGCAGCACCTGGTGGGCTTGAAGTGGTGGGCCATGTACGACAGCCGCGGCGAAGGCGCGAACTGGGGCTTGCTTACCCTGCGCGACGACCCCTACGACGGAGTGGCCAGCACCGCCGCCGCCGGCAAGGACCAGTGGGGCTACCCCACCGGCTGTCTGCCCGTCTTTGGCTGCGAGCCAGCCCATTACGGCGACTTCCTGGATAGCGTCGCTCGCGCCAATTTGGCGCTGATCCAGCAGTTGGCAGCGGGGAATTGATGAACCTGGCAGCGGGCGCCGGCGCCGGCTCCCGCCCCGGCGCCTACTTTGGGGAGCCGCCCTTCGCCGTCACCGCCGCCGCGGCCCCATCCGCTGGGATGCGGGTCAAGTAGAGCTCGACCGGCGTAATTTCGAACGAGAGTTTGTCGCGCGCGCTGATGATGGGCGGCGCCGCTGCCTTCACCAACGTGATCTGGTCGGTCCAGGGATCGAGACGGATGTGCGTCCCCAAGGCATCGGCCGGCTCCTGCTTTGGGTTGCGCGGCTGCAACTGCGGCGCGCGCGCAATCAGGGCCTGCATCCGGTCCAAACGCCCGTGCAGCACCATCGAGTTCCCCATGTGCGCGCTCACCAGGTTGGGCATGCCTTCCGCCTGATGGCTCAGCGCCAGCAGGAACAGTCCGGCCTGACCCAACTGCGAGGCATAGGGCGATTTTTCCAGCAGGTCCAGCCCTTTCTGGTCGGCTGCGGCCTCTTCCGCGGGCGTCCGCAGCATCTGGATCTGATGGAACAGTTGCTGGTCGGGGAAAATCATCCGGTCGTCGAAGGCATATTTGGTGTCAATCCCCTGATTGAGCACGATGTGACCGAGCTCGTGTGCCAGGATCATGGCCAAGCTGGGTTCATCCGGCAGCACGTCGATCAATCCGCGGCTCACCACAATGGTGTGCCCCACGGTGAAGGACTCCATCGGCGTGGTCAGCATTACCCGTGCTCGCACCGGCGGCTGGATATTGAGATTGTTGGTGACCTCGAGGTTGTTCAGGACGGTATCCAGGACCTTGTCCACCTCGCCTTCTGGCGAGAGTAACCCGGCCTTCTGCATACGCACCAGTACATCGTCCTCGGCCTTGCGCTCCCAGTCCCGCTCCCGGGTCAACGGCATTTTGTCGTGCGAGGTCTGGCTCTGGTCGTCTACCGGCGCGGTGCTGTCCACCTCGACATCGGTCAATTCGGAGTGGCGCGCCGCCGCCAGGTCGTAACCCCAAAAGCGGGTCTCCGCTTTGACCAGCGTCTTGTTCAGTTCCCCTTCCTCGGTGTAGATCTGGGCCGGCAGCCAATAGCCCGGACCCATCTCCATGCGCCAGCTGTCGAAGTGGAAAAAATGGTGGGTCATCTTGTCGGGCACAAAGGTACCGTCGAAACGCACGATGTTGTAGCCCTGATCCTCAACCCAGATCCGCCCCTTGAAGCTGCCGTGGGCGTAGCCCTTCTTGGGCGCCACGTCAAACATCAGGCAACGCACGTCGCCCAAAAAGTCGCGTCCCTGGAAATCGAAGCTGTAATAGGTGTCGTTGAAGCGGTACCGGTCCGGCATGATCATCTGTACGAACCCGAGTGGGTTGTAACGCGTGCGGAAAATGCCGGTCACCTTCGAGAAGATGCCGCTCTCGGTTTTGGTGAACATCGGTTCGCGCAAACCGTGGCTCAAATCCATATAACCCAAAAAGTAGTCGTCTCCCGCCGGACGCGCGGTCAGATCCGCGTCCCGGGTCAAATTCTGGATATAGGTCTCCACCCGGGGTTGGTACTTCACGATTCGTTCGCTGAAGGCGTGTTCCTGCGCAATAATCCGACCCACCACCCGCGTCATCGCCGCGTCGGTGTCGCCCGGCGCCGCGCTTTGGGCCCGCGCTCCCACCGTCAGTGGCAATGCCACCGCCAGCACCAAGGTAAGAGAAGACAAGCGCATGATCAAGTTCCTCCCGGCAATCCGCATGACTCTCACTCCGCTAGCTGAAAAATTACGTGCAGTACCGCGCGCGTGGTGACCGCTTCGCCGCCCCGCGTCGCCGGCTTGAACCGGATCTGGCGGGCCACCGCTTCCGCCTGCTGATCGAGTCCATGGCCCAGCCCGCGCTGCATTCCCGCGACCTCCAGGCGCCCGTCGGCCCCGAAGATGACTTGCAGCAGCACCTCACCCTGAATGCGCGCCGCGCGCGCCTCCGGCGTATATACCGGGTCCGGCTTATACAGAATCACCACCGGCGTCGTCGCCACCGGCGCCGGGACCGTGTCGTGGCCGTTGCCGCTTCCATTGCCGCCGTCACCGTTGCCGTTGCCAAAACCGCCCAGTTCCACCCCGTGCCCGCCGCCACCGGGACCATTGCCGCCGCTGCTCGCCGCCGCGTCGCCAAAGCCGCTGGCCATCACCCCGCGCGCGCCGCGGCTGCCGCCCCGGCCATTGCCCTCGCCCGGTCCTTCCGGCAGACCAAAGGTTCCCAGGTGGGCCACGTTGCCGTTGGGCGTGGTGGCCTTGGCCGCCAATCCGGCGGGATTGCCGAAGCCCCCGGTCTGCACTTGCTCCGCGCGCTGGCGCGGCAGCGTGGCCTTGGCCTCGGTCGCAAAGCTATTCAGCTTGACCGGAGCCGGCGGCGCCTTGATCTCCGGCATCTTCACCGGCACCGGTGCCGGCGCCGGCTTGGGCGCGGGCGGCTGCGGCGCCTTGATCACCTTTGGCGGGAGCACCACCCGCGCCAACTTGACCGGCGCGGGCGGGGGCGCCAAGCGATGCATCACCACCTCTACCGGCTTGGGCGGCGGCGGAACCCGCCGCGGCACGGTCGCCCGGAACTTCGGCGGGGGCGGCGGCTCGAACAGCAGCACCGTATGCGGCGCCACCGCGGCCACGATCTTCACCCGCGTGGCCGGGATCGCCAACAGCCCGCCCAGGATCCCCAACTCCATGCCCAGGCTGACGCCCAGCGCCGTCCAGCGTTGCCGCGGCGTACGCCCGGACCGCAGTTGCGCGAACATCGGCGGCTCTTCCGCCGATGGCGTCGCGCCTGACGCCGCCGGCGTGACCTCCGGGTCTGTGCTCGCATTTTGCATGATGCTTGTTAGATGCGTTCCGCGGGAGTTCCTCGCCCGCGCCGCGCCACAAAAAATTGGCGCCCGGGCCAATACGGCCACGGGCGCCCGTGCGCAACAATTTTGCGCTCGCGGCTTACGCCGACACCTCCCAGCGCCGCCGCAGCAATCCGCCCAGCCCAATCAGGCCGGTGCCGAACAGCAAAAGCGTCGTCGGTTCCGGCACAATACCGCCGCTTACCGCGGTCGGATAGTGCGCCGACTCCACCGAGGCGATGTTGGCGCCGTCCAACTGGACCACGCCCTTGACCGTTAGGTCCGTGCCGCTCGAGCTGCCGGTTCCGTCCACCGTCGCCACCAGGTCCACTTGTCCGTTGCTGCTGTCGGTGAAGGTCAGGCCCGCCAGGCTGCCGCTGAACACGCTCTGGTTGCTGCTGTTGGTCAGCGAAAACGTCGACCCGGTCAACCCGCTGGAGTTCACCGAGTAGGATCCGCCGCCGTTATCGGTGAGCGCCACATTCTGGCCGATGTTGAGCGTATAGCCCGTAATCGCGCCCCCGCCCGCGTTGCCCTCGCCCCCGCCGGTCATCGTGCACTGCGACGACGAACAGTCGCCCAGCGTCGCCGTCACCGCGCCCGATCCGTTGCCGGCGAAGGTAATCACATCGGCGCCCGAACTTGTTAGTTGTATCGTGGTTTGGCCAGACGCGGCCAGAGCGCCCACCCCGACCACCAAACCCACCATGATTGTGCGAACCACACCCAAAGTCATAATGCACGCCTCCCGTATTCGCGCCGGCACCCGGTGCCGGGTCTATCTCGCTAAGAGCACGCCGAGGCCCACTCGGGTTTGCTGTTGCACCCGCGTCAATCGCGGTTTTTATGCGGTCCGGGGCCCGGCACCGCAGGATTTCTGCATACTTGCCCGGCCTCCTTCCGGCGCCCGCCCTTCGCGCCGCAGACAACTCCGCCCGAACCGGCACGCGCCGGCTCGGGCGGATAGATCATGCGCGGGATGTATCGGCTAGGCCGTCCACTGCCGCCGGCGCATCACGCCCAAACCCACCAGCATCAACAGACCCGTGCCGAACAACATCACGGAAGCCGGCTCCGGAACGATCACGCCAGCTTCGTCAATTTGCGAGCTGGAGTTCGCCACCGCCTCCAGATTCGCGCCCGGCGCCAGGATGATGCTCCCCATCAAATTGTAGACCGCCGAACTGAAGCTGCCGGTGCCGTCCAGCGTCGCCGTCATGGTCACCGCGTTCGAGCCCGCCGCCTGGTCGAAGCTCAGTGCGGAGAGCATCCCTTGAAACACCGTCGCGCCGGCGCCCGACATGACGTCGAACACCGAGCCCGCCAGCGACGGCGCCTGCGCCGTAAAAGTGCCGCTGCCATTGCCCGCCAGCGCGATTGGGTCGTTCGTGGTCAGCGAGAAATTGGGGTTGCTGCCCCAGCTTCCCGGCGTCCCCGAATTGCCCAGCGCCCCGTCCAATGTCCGCGACCCCGCATTGTTGTCGCCCGGAGTCCATCCCAGGTTCACGTTCAGGTTCCCCGCCGGGCTGCCCGTGTAGAACTCCACGAACTCGGACGAGGACGCCAGCGTGATTGTGGTTTGTGCCTGGGCCGCGGTTGCCGTCAGCATCCCCGCGCACCCGACCAGTGTCAGCATTGTGAGCCATTGTCGCTTCATCAACATTCTCCTTCTGCCCCTCCTGAACAGTGACCTTGCCGCGCGATCCGCCGCCGATCCTGCCCTCCATCCCGCTACCCTGCACGCCGCTTGCCATCCTGCCGCACGCGCGGCCAATGCCTTAACCGCGCCGCCGTGAAGTGTTCTTGCGCTTCCGGCCTGAATCTTTCCGGGCCGCCTACTTGAGCTTGGCCAGCCACACGTTCGCCTGCTGCGCGTCCGCGCCCTGCAGCTTGAGCTGCAGCGCCTGTTGAAACTGCGCCCGCGCCTCGGTGCGGTTGCCGCTCGCCGCCAGCGCCAGGCCGAGGTGGTAGCGGTACTCGGGTACGGCCGGCTCTTTGGCGATGCAGGAGCGCAGCAACGGCAGTGCGTCCGCGTAGATGCCCTTCTTGTAATAGGCGAGCGCGAGTGTGTCGTCAATCGAGTCCACCGCGGGCAGCTCCTGCTTGGCGCGCTGCGCCAGACTCAGCGCCATATCCACGTTTTGGCCGGTGTGCAGGTACACCCAGGCCAGGTTTCCCGCCGCCACCCCGAAATCGGGGTCCGCGTCCAGCGCTTGCTGGAAGTAGCGCCGCGCATTCGCCATGTCTCCCGCCTGCAAATACAGGTTGCCGATCAGCGTCGCCAGCGGGGGAAACTTGGGCCGCAACGCCAGCGCTTTCTGGTATACCGCCAGCGCCTCGGAATTGCGGTTCTCCTCCTGGTAGGTCCGCCCCAATTGCAGATAGCTCACCACCAGCGCCGGCTCCAGCTGGATGGCGTGGGTGAACTCCGCCTCCGCGCCGCCGCGGTTGCCTTCCTTGTCCAGCACCGCGCCGAGGATCTCATGGGCATGGCCATCGCCGGGATTGGCCGCCAAATAGGCCGCCACGCGCCGCTGCGCCGCCGCCGGCTGCTTCTGCTGCATCCATACGTCGGCGAGTTGCGCCAAAGCGGGATCGTCATGCGGGTTCACCCGCATCGCCGTTTCGAGGTCGCGCGCCGCCGCCGCCGCTTGCCCGGTGGCCATATCCACCGTCGCCAGGCGCTGATAGACCACAGGGTCTTGGGGTGCAAGCTTCTTGGCGAGCTGGAACTGCGCCATCGCCGCCGGCACTTGCCCCTGCGCCAGGCGGACTTCGCCCAGTGTCATCTGCGCGGCGGCGCTGTTGGGCTCGAGCTGCGCCAGCCGGCTGGCCGTGGTGTTGGCGCTTTGCAGATTCTGTTGGCTCAACTCGAACCGCGCCGCAGCCAGCAGAATCGCGCCGTCGTCCGGTGCCTGGGTGCGCGCCTGGGCAAACTCCGCCTGCGCCAACGAGAACGATCCGCTGCTGGCATAGACCTGGGCCAGGGCGAAATGGCCGGCCGCCGACTCCGGATCGTCGCCAATCACCTGGCGCAGCTCGGCGACCGCCGCGTCGCTGTGCCCTTCGCTCGCCGCAATCCGCGCCTCCGCCACACGCGCCGCCACGTCCCGCGGGGCCTCGTGCAGGATGGCGTGAATGAGCGCCTGCGCCTGCGGCGTCTGGCCCGCTTGCAGATAGGCGTTCACCAAGGCGTGTTGCACGTCGCGGTTATCCGGGGCCAGTTGGCGCCCATGTTCCAGTTCCGCCACCGCCCGCCGCGGCTGTCCCAACCGCCGGTAAAACTGGCCCAAGGCCAGCGCCGCCGCCGGGTCGTCGCCGTCGCGCTGGCGCAGGGCGGTCAAGACCGCTTCCGCGCCGCTCGTCTGGTTATCGGCGTACAGCCCGTTGGCCTGGGCCAGGTACAGCTCGATCGCCTTGGGATTCGCCTCGATCCCTTGCTGGTAGGTTTGTGCCGCCGCCGCCGGCTGCCGCTCCAGCCCTTGCAGCTTGGCGAGGTTCAGGTACGCCGCCACGAAATGCGGATCGGCCGCAATCGCGGTGCGCAGCGAGGCTTCGCCCTGTGCTCTCTGCCCCTGCCCGATCTGCACCACCGCCAGGTTGACCTGCGTCGAGGCGTCGCGCGGTTGCAATTGGGCCAGTTGCGCGAATGCCTTCTCCGCCGCCGCTCCCTGTTTCTGGGCCAACAGCGACGCTCCCAGCAATTGCCACGCGGCTGCGCTGCGCGGTTCCGCTTGCAACACCGTGTGCGCTTCCTGCTCCGCGGCCTCGATCTGCTTCGCTGCCAGGTCGAGCTGGCCCAACTCCAGCCGGATGTCGCTCCGCCGCGGCGCCACGCGCTCGCCCTCCCGCAGCGCGGCATAGGAGGCCGCCGCGTCGCCCGCCTTGATGTCGGCCCGCGCCAGCCCCAAGTAGGCATCCGCCTGATGCGGGTCCTGCTGCAGCGCCTTGCGGAACTCGATCGAGGCGTCCTTGTACCGGCTGCGGCTCATATACTGATTGCCGCGCTGCATATAGAACCCGGCATCCCGGAAGGGGATGTGCGAACAACCGGCCAACATCAGCGCCGCCGCCGCCACCCCGGCGCCCTGCCCCATCCATGATTTCACTCCAGCCATGACTCCTCCTCGCCTTTGCTATCGGGGAATGTAATCCCCTAATTCGGGAACAACCGTTTGCGCAAACGCCACCGCGCGCCGCTCCGCCTGCCGCTCGCCCGTCACCATGGGCGTCCAGATTCGCACCAGCGCGCCGTCGGTGCGGTTACGCCCGATCGCGTCCGCCACCATCCAGAACTTGGCGGCATACTCGCTCGCCACCACCCGTCCCCGCCCCTGGTACCAGTACAAAACCACCGCCTGGTCGTTGCCTTTGGCCACCACGTACTCGTTGACCGTGATCGCCGCCGCCCCGGCCACAGGGATCGACAACTCGCCCGCGTGCAGCGGCACCCAGCCCCCGCCCGGCAGGCAGTTCTTGGGCGAGTGAATCGTGTCGCCGGTGCGCTGGCTGGGGTAGTAGCCCACATACAGTTCCACCGCTTGCGCGGCTCCGTCGCTGAAGGAGCGATTCACGTAGTCGTGCACCCCTGCCCCGGCAATTTCCCGCGGGTCCAACCACACGTCCTTGCCCTTCCACGCCCCGAGCGCGCGCGGGAAATCGGTCAGCGGCCGCGGATGCGGCAGCGTTTCCGCCCGGCTCAGGGCACGCAACATGCCCAGACATCCCACCAGCAACACCGCCACGAAGCCGATCCGGACCTGCATGCCCCGGCTCATATGCGCTCCTCCCGCGGTACCCAGCCGCCCGCCGGCCCGGCCGCCGGGGGCGGCAGGCTGGGCGCCATCGGCGCCTCCGGCGGGGCCGCCGTCCGCTTCCGCCGCTTGCCCCCCAGGCGCTTGAGTCCGCTGTGCAGACATACCATCAGCCCCAACGCCATCACGAAGATCAGCCAGCCCGAAAACGCGTGAAAAAATCCCTCGGCGTACTTCGGTCCGCAGTAGTAGGTCAGCACGCCGGTGCCCAAAATCCGCATTCCATTGCTGATGATGGCGATCGGCACCATGCTCACCGCCAACACGATGCGCTTCCAGTTCTTCGGCTCCACGAAATAGCCGTAGGCGACCGACAGCGTGACCAGCGAAAACAGCGAGCGGATGCCGCTACAAGCGTCTGCCACCGCCATGGTGTAGTTCGGCAGCAGGATCAGGTTGCCCTGGCGCAATGCCGGCACCTGCAGCAGGTCCAACCCGGTTCCGGCCAGGCGCGAAGCCAACAGTTGCAGCGGAAACGTGATCTGGTAATAGATGATCGCCGGCAGCGGCACCATCAGGAACAGGAAGGCATACGGGAACGCCCACGCCCGCAGCCAGCGCCAGCCCGCAAACCACAGCAGCGCCCCCGCCAGGCCGATGAGCAGCGACACCCGCGCCAGAAACAATTCGGCCCCCAGTCTTCCGGCGATCAGCATCGCCGCCGCCAACAGCATCAACGCCCCGCCCGCCGCGCTCGGCCGCAGCGGCAGTTTGCGCCAATGCGCCCGGCTTCGCCACAACAGGTAGCCGCTGACCAGCGGTACGAAAAATCCGTGGCCGTAATTGGGATCCTGCCACCACTGCCGCGCCAAACCGCCCATCACCGGCGCATAGAGCGCGGCCCACAACCCTCCCAACAGCAGCCAGGGCCAGTGGCGCCGCGCTCCCATGGCTGCTGAGCCCCAATCCAAGGTAATCCCGTCCCTCATTGCGGTCCTTCCATCCCGGCTAGCGGTGTCGCCGCCGCCGATTGCGCCCGCCGCGTTCCCCGCAGCCGCGCTCGCGCACCGAGAACCCCGTACCCGACCCGCAGCCACCCGTAACACACGCGGCTCCACCATCCCCGCCGCCAGTACGTCCGGTAGAGGTGCCGCATGCCTGCGATCTCCGCTCCGAGCCAGTCCTCGCGGTGGCACGCTACCGGACTGCGGTAATGCGCCAACCGCGCGGTCGGCGCGACCAGGAAGTACTGCCCCGGCGCCAGCCGGCGCGCTACCCCCTCGCAAAAGCACACGTCCTCGTCGCGGGGGCAGCCGGGGCGGGCGTCCGGGTTGCGAAAACCGCGCAGTGCCTCCCCCCGAAAGCTCATCGCCGCTCCAGTGAAATAGCCCACCCGGCGCGCCGCCAGCGCCTGGCCGGCGTGGGCCCGCCGATACATCGGCTGGCGCGGATCGTGGAACGGACCGCGCCGGAAC
>Ga0134125_10001810_pt1 | contig 25869 bp, 17 predicted proteins | sample KB31751_FD_96464 | JGI IMG/M metagenome (GOLD analysis project Ga0134125, IMG submission 96464) | Terrestrial soil microbial communities with excess Nitrogen fertilizer from Kellogg Biological Station, Michigan, USA - KB3-175-1 | ecosystem: Environmental > Terrestrial > Soil > Unclassified ...
ATATTTAAAAATACCTCCATGGGCTTGTACCAATTGTTTAATCCCATTCACATTACCCTGAACCAGCATGGGTATCATAACCGTAGCATCTATTGTCTTCGGCGAGGATTGTAAGAGCTTGGAAGTCAAATAAGAGTCCATTTTTGTATTAACCTGCCCGGCTAATAAGGCACTCAAAAAAATACCTACTAATAATAATGTTCCTTTCATACCCGGATTGCTTGATATTAAAGGCGAAAGATAGGAAAATTTATGCTTTCTTACAACATTCCGTAAAAAAGGCTATTTTTGCCGCCTCAAAAAAGTATTAAAGCAAATGGCACATAAAAACGATAGTTTCGCAGGTCTGGAGAAAAGATGGGGACATCTTGAAGACTACTTTGAAGAACATAAAAAAACAGCCACTACCATATCCGTTATCGTAGTATTGATAATTGCAGGGTTTGTTACGTTCAAATACTGGTATGTTCCTTCGCAGGAACAAGATGCCGAAATGGCTATGACCCGGGCACAGAATTATTTTGCAGCTGATTCTGTTAATAAAGCTATTAAAGGTGATGCTGGCGGCCTCGGCTTCCAAGACATTGCCAGCCAATATAACTGGACCCCTGCCGGACAATTAGCCAATTATTACCTGGGACTTTGCTACTACCAAAAGAAAGATTACCAGGGAGCCATTGATAACCTTGAAAAATTTGATGCCAACGATATACTGGTTAGCGCTAATGCTATAGGGGTGCAAGGCGATGCAGAAATGCAACTTAACAATGTAGATAAGGCTATTGAGTATTATTTGGAAGCTGCTAAAAAAAGCGCTAATGATTACACCTCGCCTCTTTACCTGAAAAATGCAGCACAAGCCTATGAAGTGAAAGGCGATTATGCTGATGCGCTGAACATTTACCAAACCATTAAAACACAATATTACGACTACGCCCAGGCAAACGATATAGACCGGTATATTGCAAGAGCCGAAGCTAAGGCCGGAAAAAGTTAAAAGAGGAAAGTATAAAGTAGAAAGCATAGCGTTCACTTTATAAACTTTCAACTTTCAGCTTTCAACTCAATCATGGCTACCAGGAAATTAACATCGAAGACTTCTGAAAAGAAGCAGTTTTCAGGCAACAAGCTACGTGTTTGCGTAGTTGTTTCGCAGTGGCATAAAGACATTACCGATGCTCTCCTAGAAGGAACATTCCAGGAATTTGAAAAAGCTGAGATCAAGCAATTTGATATGGAAGTTATCAATGTTCCGGGAAGCTATGAATTACCGTTGGGAGCACAATGGGCCATTAACCATTACAAACCTGATGCGGTAATTTGCCTGGGATGTATTATCAGGGGAGAAACTCCTCATTTCAACTATATATCTAAAGCTGTGGCTGACGGAATAATGCACCTGAACCTGGCGCACAATATTCCGGTTATATTTGGCGTTTTAACGACTGATACCCTTAAACAAGCAACCCAACGAAGCGGTGGCAAGCATGGCAATAAAGGTGCAGATGCTGCAATTGCGGTGCTTGAAATGGTTGAACTAAAAAATAAGCTGAAATAAGCATGCCGGAAAATAATAGTGATATTACTGACTTTTCGTCTATTTTTAAGAAACAGGCAAAACTTGCTCCCGGTGTATTGCTTTTAGCTGAACCCTTCATGGAAAGCCCTGAATTCAGGCGCTCCGTGGTGTTAGTAACTGAACACAATGAGAAAGGTACGATGGGGTTTATCCTCAACCGGAAACTGGCTATTAAAACAGCACAGGCAGTAGAAGATTTCCCTGAATTTGATAATACACTTTTTTATGGAGGACCTGTAAGTACAGAATTGTTATTTTACATCCACAGCCTCGGCGATATGCTGGAAGGCAGCATAGAAATACTAGACGGTGTTTACATGGGAGGAGATTTCGAAACTCTTAAAGAATTGATGCGCCAGGGTAAAGTAAAATCTTCGCAGATTCGTTTTTTTGCAGGCTACTCAGGCTGGTCGGCAGGACAACTAAAAACCGAACTCAAACAAAATTCCTGGATCGTAACGTTAGGGCGTAAAAAATTTGTAATGAAAGAGAACAATAATCTCTGGAAAAACGTTCTGAAAGAACTCGGCGGAAAATATGCTATGGTAGCCGAATTCCCAGAAGACCCGACGCTCAATTAACATGTATGAATTTTCTGGCACATCTCTACGTGGCTTGTTTACCTAACGGGCAGACAGGATACGATGAAGAACTTTTGGTAGGCAATTTTATTGCCGATTCGGTGAAAGGAAACAAATACCGGTTATTCAGTTCAACAATCAGCAGGGGTATATTAATGCACCGTGAAGTAGATTATTTTTCTGATCATAATCCTTTCTATTTACAAAGCGTGCACCAGTTGCAACCCGCTTATGGCAAGTATTCGGGAATTATAACGGATATGTTTTACGATTATCTTCTCGCCAATAACTGGAATACCTATTCTTCCATCGAGTTGAGAAAATTTTGTGATGATGCATACCGCATTCTTGCTTCGCACGACAAAGTCATGCCCGAAGAAAGCCGTATTATACTGGAATACATGACCAAACACGATTGGCTCTATTCATACCGCGAAACAGAAGGAATACGAAGAGCATTGAATGGCATGTCGAAACGTATGAAATATTATTTTCCGATGGACAATGCTGTAACGGAACTGGTAAACAATGCCGCTGGATACGGCAGGCATTTTTCAGAATTTTTTCCTTTATTGATTGAACATGTCAAGCAATATTGAGTATTCCTGCATCACATACAAAATACATTAATTTATTATCTTTGAGCAATAACAACATTTTAAAATAAATACCCATGAAACGTACAGCAACTGCCATTTGGAATGGCTCGGTAAAAGAAGGAAACGGAACACTTTCTACCCAAAGCACCACATTGAATAAAACAGCCTATTCATTCAATAGCCGTTTTGAAAACGGAACAGGTACCAACCCGGAAGAATTGATTGCAGCGGCCCATGCCGGTTGCTTTACCATGAAGTTAAGCGCCGTGTTAGGCGGTGCAGGATTCACTCCCACCTCACTCGAAACTAATTGCGCAGTAACACTTGATAATGGAGCCATCACCAGTTCGCATTTAGTAGTGAAGGGAGATGTTCCGGGATGTAGCAGCGAAGACTTTAAAAAGCATGCAGAAGATGCCAAGGCCAACTGCCCTATTTCAAAAGCGTTGAATACAAACATTAGCATGGAAATACAGGGGTAATGTTGGGGCAACCCATTTTTAAATGCTCCTATTACTATTTTAGCTGCTTTTCCAAAAAAGTTCTCTCACCTGTTGCTGAATGAGCTTACTTTAAGCGTAATATTGTAGTTAGCTTTTCGTTTATAAGCAATTACAGAAACTGATTGATGAACTACACAGATAAAGGCCGTTGGAAATTGATGCTGGTAATAGGAGCATTTTTTATTGCCGGAGCATCTCTTGTTTATACCAACAGGCTTGTAAACAAAGTAGAGCAGGAAGAACGTACCAAAGTAAAGTTGTGGGCCGAAGCCATACAAAAGAAAGCACGGCTGGTTAAATATGCCAATTCATTGTTCAACCAGGTACGTTCAGATGAAAGTCAGAAAGTACAATTATGGGCCGAAGCAGAACGCAAGATAGTAGACCCCACGGGCTCCTCAAATGACCTAAGTTTTCCGCTTGATGTAATAAGGAAAAATCGAACTATACCGGTTATACTGACAGATGAAAGTGGAAACCCGCTATTAAACCTGAATCTTCCTGACTCTGTAAAGGCACAGCAAAATAACACGGCCTATCTGAAAAGCCAGGTGGAATTAATGCGACAACAGCACACTCGCATAGAAATTGACGTATACAAAACGAAAAAAGAATATCTCTACTATTCCGATTCAAAAGTTTTTACAGATCTTAAAATAGTATTGAATGATTTAGTTGCATCATTCATGAAAGATGTCCAAACCAATGCCTCGTCGGTACCTGTTATACTTACCGATTCCACCCAAACAAAAATTACGGAATATGGCAATGTAGACACATTGAAAATAAAAGATTCCGTATACCGGCAAAGCCTGATAGCCGATATGCAACAAAGCAATCCCCCTATCGAGATTGAATTACCGGATGTGGGGAAACAATACATTTTTTATGAAGAATCAACGCTCTCAAAAGAACTTCGCTACTATCCCTATTTTGAGCTTGGTATAATCAGCTTGTTTATCATGTTGGCATATTTCTTGTTTAACAGTGCTCGCCGTTCGGAACAAAACCGCGTATGGGTAGGAATGGCTAAAGAAACAGCACACCAATTAGGCACACCGCTTACTTCGCTAATGGCTTGGATAGATTATTTAAAATCGAAAAATGTGGAGCTCACCGATGAAATGGAAAAAGACGTAAAGCGCCTGGCAACAATCACCCAACGATTTTCTAAAATAGGGTCCGCCCCGCAGTTAGAGGCTTACGACGTAATGGACGAATTAAGAGAAACAGAAGATTATATACGCACCCGGAGCTCTCAAAAGGTAAAATTCAGTCTCACTGTGGCTCCTGATATTGATACAGTAGCTCTTTTAAATCCCCCACTTTTTTCATGGGTAATCGAAAACCTTTTCCGTAATGCCATTGACGCCATGAGCGGCCAAGGTTCTATTTCGATGGATGTTTCACAACAAGGAAACAATGTCATTGTTGATATTACCGATACGGGCAAAGGCATTCCCAAAGGAAAATTTAAAACGGTTTTTGAACCCGGCTACACGACCAAAAGCAGAGGATGGGGCCTGGGGTTATCCCTTTGCAAACGTATTATTGAAGATTATCATGGAGGAAAAATATTGGTAAAAAATTCCGAACTCAATAAGGGAACTACCTTCCGCATTATTTTAAGAAAGCCAGCTAACACGTAACATGCCTGGTATTTACATTCATATTCCGTTCTGCAAAAAAGCATGCCACTACTGTGATTTCCATTTTTCCACTTCATTAAAAAATAAGGAAGATCTGGTTGATTCTCTTTGTAGCGAGATACGGATAAGACAGGATTATTTGGAAGACAAAAAACTCTCCACCATTTATTTCGGCGGGGGAACACCATCCCTCTTAACGGGCGGCGAATTAGATAAAATTATTTCGACAATAGAAGAATACTTCGAAATTATTCCGGGCACAGAAATAACGCTGGAAGCCAACCCCGATGATTTAACCCCGGAAAAAATAAAAGAATTAAAGGAATCGGGGGTTAACCGGCTTAGCATAGGCATACAATCATTTTTTGATGAGGACCTGGAAAGAATGAACCGCTCGCATACAGCAAAGCAAGCCATTGATGCAGTTAATAATGCTATATCGTGCGGGATAAATAATATCAGCATTGATTTAATATATGGACTGCCGAATCTTACAAAAGAAAAATGGCTGCATAACCTTGAACAGGCTTTTCAATTGAATGTGCCACACCTGTCTGCTTATTGCCTAACGATTGAAGAGGGAACAGTATTCAACCATTTTTTACATAAAGGGAAAATAATGCTGCCATCGGAACCAGAAACGATAGAACAATTTGAGCTATTGATGAGTGAAACTGCAAAGCATGATTTCATCCATTATGAAATTTCTAATTTTTGTAAGGAAGGAAAACAATCGAGGCACAATAGCAGCTACTGGACAAATGAACATTACCTGGGTATCGGTCCCTCGGCTCATTCGTATAATGGTATTTCAAGGCAATTTAATATTGCTAACAATGTAAAATATATAAAAGGAATTAGTGCAGGAAACCCTGATATGGAAATTGAAATGTTGACCCCAGCTAATAAATTCAACGAGTACATCATGACACGTTTACGAACCGTCTGGGGCATAAATCCAGCCTTTATAAGCGAACATTTTGGAAAGGAAAGATTAACCACTTTCTTGTCAGGTGCTGAGCCCTACCTTGCTTCGGGTTCTTTGCAATGGCAACAGGATAATTTAATTTTGACACAAAAAGGTAAATTGCTTGCCGATAAAATTGCATCTGATTTATTTGTTTAAGGTCATTGACTTTCGAAAAAGAGTACATTTTTACTATATTTTTGCTTTATGAAAAATAATATCCTACACCATTTCAATATGTCATTTTGGATGGTTCTCCTGCCATCCTTTTTTTGTTATTTCCTGTTATTAACAGGGAACCGGAATGATAATCTATTAGTATTCAATATGTTTCAGAAACCGAGTTTTTCTTTTATTCCTGTTATTTCACTGTTATCCTTCTGTTATTTTCCTGTTATTTTGCGTTATTGTTCAGCACTTTTTAATTTAAGAATTAATCATTCTCCCGCCTATGTTTACAACCATCAATCATAAAGGGAAATCTTACAAAGCCGACTTTGATAAGCCAATTGACATTTCTATTCCGCTCAGAGCCGGAGAGCAGAACGTAAATGCATGGAATACTGCACCGGTAAAAATAGAGCCTGTGCGGGCGGGAAATTGGATAGGAGAAGTTTCTATGGGAGGTTCTGTAAACTTTCGAAATATCGCTTTTAACCCACATGGTAATGGTACACATACCGAATGCGTAGGGCATATCAGCAAGGAGAATTATTCTATTAACCAGGTTTTAAAAAAGTTCTTTTTCATTGCCGAAGTTATAAGCATTCTCCCCGACGAAATCCAAAATGGCGACTACGTAATTACAGCAGAACATATCAAAAACTGCCTCGAAGACAAACATCCGGAAGCGCTTATTATGCGCACCATTTCCAACCCTGCATCAAAAATGGATATGCAATATTCAGGCACTAATCCACCCTATCTTACCGAAAATGCCATGCATTTGATTGTTGAGCTTGGAGTAGAGCATCTGTTAATTGATTTGCCTTCGGTCGATAAAGAAAAAGATGAAGGAAAAGTAGCTTCACACCATATTTTTTGGGACTATCCGAATAACACTCAAATCGATAAAACTATTACCGAACTGATTTATGTCCCAAATGATGTATTGGATGGAACTTATTTGCTAAATCTTCAAATAGCCAGTTTCGAGAATGATGCAACACCAAGCAAACCGGTGCTTTATAAAATTGTGATGTAGTTATTCAGCCCAATCAATCCCTTTTTTTAAAAGACTCAACGTCTTTTCTTCGGATGAATTTTTTTCCGGCTGATTGGCATATTCCCAATTGGCAGTCGGAGGCAGGCTCATCAAAATAGATTCGGTTCTTCCATTAGTGAGCAACCCAAATTTAGTTCCCCGGTCATATACCAAGTTGAACTCTGCATAGCGGCCCCTTCTCAGTAATTGCCAGTGCCTGTTTACTTCGGTATATTCTTTATCCTTATTCCTTTCTATAAGAGGTAGATAAATGGGCAAGAAACTGTTTCCAATAGCTTGCACAAAATGAAATCGGTCTTGAATGGTTATATTATCAGTTCCTGTTAAGCGGTCGAAGAATATGCCACCTACTCCGCGGGTTTCGTTGCGATGTGGGATATAGAAATAGTCATCGGCCCATTTTTTAAATTCAGGGTAATAGGATGGGTTATGTTCATCACAGGCTTCCTTTAGTTTTTGGTGAAAGAATTTGGCATCTTCTTCCACAATATAATGCGGTGTAAGGTCTATACCCCCACCAAACCACTCTAATACACTTGCTTTTAGGTAACGTACATTCATATGAATGATGGGAACCATCGGGTTTACAGGATGAATGACCAGAGATACTCCTGCAGCATAAAAATTAGCGCTTTGATTCTCGGCTAACCCTGCCTCTTTCTTTAAAAATTCGGGACATGGGCCATGCACGGCAGAAAAGTTCACGCCGCCCTTTTCAATTACATTTCCGTGGGCAATAGTGCGTGTTCTGCCTCCCCCCCCTTCGGGCCGATCCCATAGATCCTCCTGAAACTGACTTTTACCATCCGCTCTGTCAAGACCATAGCAAATCTCATCTTGCAAGGTGCGGAAATACATTTCAATTGTTTTTTCTGATATCATATAGCTGCAAAATAAAGAAATTTCAGGTTCAGGAAATATGACATTTTACATAAATAAACCCCAATTTGGGCTTTTCGCATTATCTTCGCGCTCCAATTCATGACTTCCTTTAAACGACATACAGTTACTGCTGCCCTTCCGTATGCCAACGGAGGCTTGCATATAGGCCATATTGCAGGGTGTTATCTTCCTGCCGATATTTATGTGCGCTATCTCCGTTCAAAGGGCAGGGATGTGGTATTTATATGTGGCTCCGACGAACATGGAGTTCCCATTACCATCCGGGCAAGAAAAGAGAACTCCACCCCGCAGGAAATAGTAGATAAGTATCATTCCCTGATGAAGCGTACGTTTGAGGAATTTGGCATTGCCTTCTCTATATACTCACGCACTTCTTCCCCTGTTCATCATAAAACAGCTTCCGATTTCTTCCTGAAATTATATAATAAAGGGGTATTTACCGAATCGGTAACAGAGCAATATTACGATGAGAAAGTCGGACAATTCCTGGCAGACCGCTATATAACCGGAACCTGTCCGAATTGCGGTAACCCGAATGCTTATGGCGACCAATGCGAACGTTGCGGAACATCACTTAGCCCACTGGATTTAAAAGACCCGGTATCCGCTTTAAGCGGTGAAAAACCGGTATTACGGGCTACTAAAAACTGGTTCCTGCCATTGGATAAACTGCAGCCGCAAATAGAAGCTTATATTAATTCGCATACCGATTGGAAACCCAATGTATTCGGGCAATGTAAGTCATGGTTAAACCAGGGGTTGCAACCCCGCGCTATGACCCGCGACTTGGACTGGGGCGTGAAAGTGCCTCTACCGGATGCAGAAGGAAAGGTTTTGTATGTATGGTTTGATGCTCCCATCGGCTATATTTCAGCCACTAAAGAACTGACCAAAGATTGGGAAAAATACTGGAAGGATAAAGAAACCCGTCTCGTACACTTTATTGGGAAGGACAATATTGTATTTCACTGTATCATATTCCCTTCCATGCTTATGAGCGATGGGGAATACATTCTACCTGATAATGTTCCGGCGAATGAGTTTTTAAACTTGGAAGGGGAAAAAATATCTACTTCGCGTAACTGGGCCGTATGGGTGCATGAATACCTGGAAGATTTTCCTGGTAAGCAGGACGTATTGCGTTATGTACTATGCGCCAATGCGCCGGAAACAAAGGATAATGATTTTACCTGGAAGGATTTCCAGACAAGAAATAACAGCGAATTGGTAGCTATACTTGGCAACTTTGTGCACCGCACCAATGTGCTAACCAAAAAGTATTTTGATGGTAAAGTACCTGCTGTATTAGAGTATGAAAAAAGTGACCTGTTTTTAATGGAAGAACTGAGTCGCTACCCGAAAAAAATAGCAGATGCCATTGAAATCTTCCATTTCAGGGAAGCCCTTGCCGAACTGATGAACTTGGCCCGCATGGGTAATAAATATCTGGCCGATAACGAGCCTTGGAAAATATTTGCAACCAACCCTAAACGGGTGCAAACGGTATTGAATGTCTCTTTGCAAATATGCGCCAATCTATCTGTGCTGATGAGGCCATTCTTGCCTTTTACATCTGATAAATTATGCCATTTGCTAAATATTGCTCCTCTTAATTGGGATGCAGCCGGCAAAGCCGATATGTTGCAAGAAAGCCACCAGTTAGGGGAACCAGTTATGCTGTTTGAAAAGATAGAAGATGAGCCTATTCAAAAACAAATAGATAAATTGCACCAAAGTAAAACTGAAAACCAAGCCGCTATTTCCGTGCAACCACAAAAATCTACTATCACTTTCGAAGATTTTGAAAAAATGGATATCCGGGTGGGTACCATTGTAGCCGCCGAAAAAGTGAAAGGTGCTGATAAGCTTTTAAAGCTTACTGTAAATACCGGAATAGATGTAAGAACCGTTGTTTCGGGTATTGCCAAATACCATTTGCCGGAAGATATTGTGGGTAAGCAAGTGTGCTTATTAGCCAACCTTGCTCCACGCAAACTGAAAGGTATTGAATCGCAGGGCATGATATTAATGGCTGAAAATGCCGACGGCAAACTTATATTTGTCGCCCCAACCGATAGTAATGCAGAAAATGGTTCAATAGTAAAATAAGACTGCCGCCGTAGTTCAATGGATAGAATAGAAGTTTCCTAAACTTTTGATGTGAGTTCGATTCTCGCCGGGGGCACTAACAAAGTTTCGTTATTATGAAAGAATGGATTTATTTGGTTATTGCTTCTGTTTTCGAAGTGGCTTGGATTTATTCGGTGAAGTTCATGAGATTTCGGGATTTGTTGAAAATAAATTTCACCGAAGCATTCGATCAAAAAAATTTACCCTTAGTGCTGCCGATTCTTGGATATATTGTTTTCGGAATTGGTAATATTATTTTATTTTCCAAAGCAATGAAAACTATTCCGGCCGGAATAGCCTATTCGGTTTGGATGTCTATCGCATTAGTTTTTGTTAAAATAACGGATGTTACAATATTCAAACAACCTATAACTTTTTTGCAAGTGTTTTTTATCTTGCTGATTCTTGTAGGAATAGTTGGATTAAAAATAACTGAATAATTTCCGAGTAAATTAATGACCTTTATGAGGTGCCCTTTATAAGGCTTGCTATTTCCTCCCAAAGATTCTACAGGTCGGCCTAGACGTTCTTAATGTGTAGCTGCCATCTTTTTATAAGTTATACTTGTCAAATTTGATTCCTCAAAATAATTATGCAAAAACTCACTAATGAATCTTTGGTGGTTTAATATAGATGATTTCCCGGCAGAAAGAGTTGAAGAGATACTTCATTGTTTGCCACTTAGCTTTACTGAAGAGATCAACGCTTACAGACTTTTTGAAGATAGAAAGCGAAAATTGATTGCAAGAATTTTGGTTAAAGGGTATTTTACTGAAGATAATAAAGGATGGAGTTGGGATAATTGGAAAAAAGATAGAAATGGTAAGCCGTTTATGGAAGGTAATTCTTTTTTTAATATATCGCACTCTGGTAAGTTCGTAGTTGTTGCTTTTTCTTCCGATTCTAGTTTGGGCGTGGATATAGAAGAAATAAAAGATATTGAGGTAGAACCATTAGCAAAAATGCTTCATACGGATGAATATCAATATTTAAAGAGTATTGATTTTAACCAATCCGTATTTTACTCTTTATGGACAAAAAAAGAAGCTTTTTTAAAAGCACTCGGCGTTGGCTTTTCGAAGGGTATAAACCAAGTAAGTACATTAGAAAATCGAATTTATTTTGATGAAAGTGAGTGGCATTTTCATGAAATTACTATTTGGGCAAATTATACAGGTTATATTTGTATGAATGCGCCAATAAATGAAGTAATAGTTACCCATATTAACTATGAAACATTGAACAAATTCATAACCGAAACTACCATTTAGTTTTATATTTCAATTTCATTTTATAAATAAAATAAATGAATTTATACTTAGTTTTGATTTTTGTAGCTGCGTTAATTGATATAATTGGCCCAGCCATTACTATGAAATGATAACAATTTATTAAACTAACAAAGCAATCAACCCTTTGTCGTTAGTAGCTGTTGTTTCAAGGCTTTATTGGCCTTTCTTTTCAAAATCACTAGTTTTTTAATGCATACCTTCGGCATCTGATAAAAGGGTAGCAACAGCAAAAAAACGTATGGAAGCAATTAAAAATGATGGTTCGGAAGAGCTGTCGAATTTGGAATTAACAGCCTATCAAAGAATTTTTTATAATGAGTGGTTACTTAATCCGTTAAGCAGCGATTATAACCTAGTTATAGATAATGTTTTAACGGGAGATTTAGACATAGACAGACACAACAAAAGTTTGATACGATTTGTAAATGAGAATTTATTAATCAGCAGCAATGTAACAGAGAAGGATGGTAAACCATATTGGGTACAAAGAACACCCATAGCAGACACGGACACTTTAATCAGGTATTACCCGGACGGCTTAAATGAAGAAGAACTTCTTGCAGATGTATTAAAGCCTTTTGATTTAGAAAATGAATTATTAGTTAGGTTTTATGTAATAAAGCAAGGTGAGCAAAGTTTTAGATGTATTTACATTTTTCAACATATTTTGGGAGATGGCTTAAGCACTAAACCAATTTTTGTTGAATATAGCAGATACTATAATGACGACAACTATATTAATCCAATTAGTTTAAAAGAGCAGTTTAAATTACATCAAAAGTTGTCCTCTACTTTTGATTCGCTTCTGGAAGAGAATCATATTCCAATGCATGAATTTTGGCGTAAGCATTTGGAAGAACTCTCAGGGATCGATATACATTTTTTACAGAACAATACTACACATGAGCCAAATTCGCATAAAAATTCGGCAGCATATAATAAAGTTAGCGAATACAGGTTTAGTTTTCAGAAGCCCGACTTGGTTCGCATTAAGCAACTAACGCGCAAATACAAATTAACACCATACATCTATGGCCAGTTTATATTTGGTATTCTATTACACAAAATAACGAATCAAAAAAAAATAGGTATTAGTTTCCCGGCCGCTATTTTAGAAGGTAAAGAAATCATTTACGGAGCTCATATAAACAATCTTATTATAGATTATAGATTTGAAGCCGAAACAACACTCGCTACGCTAATAAACAACACTGGAAATTATTATAATGAATTAAAAGCGAGCAAAGCTAAATACTTGCCTGTTTATGAAATAGTTCGTTATGCATCCAATAGCAATTTGTTTGAATTTGGATTTATTCAAACAGATTTAAAAGATCATACTCCCACTAATACTGGAATTCATAAAATAGACATTAGAGAAGAATTCAATATAGATTTACCATATAAGTTAGTATTTGAGCAAGAGTTGGCAGGTGAGCAACTAAACTACAGAGTTAGATACGATAATACCAAATTAGACAGCGGATTAGTATTTAATTTTATTGCCTTGTATCAAAAATTATTTGATGATATACTGGAAGATCTTTTAAATAATGACACACATAAGAGGATTGCAGATTATCAGTTATTAAATGAATCTCAATACCAGGAAATCATTCACGACTGGAATGATACAGGCAAAACATATCCTTCCAATAAAACCATTCACCAATTATTTGAAGAGCAGGTAAAGAAAACGCCGGATAACATAGCGGTAATTTACGAAGGCGTTACATTAACTTATCGGGAGTTAAATGAAAAATCAAATCAATTAGCTGCATATCTTATAGAAAAATATCAGGTTAGGCCCGATGATTTAATTGCTCTTTGTGTTGAGCGTTCTGAGCACATGCTTATTTCCATTCTTGCCGTATTAAAATCAGGTGCAGCATACGTCCCTATCGATCCCGCTTATCCTAAAGACAGAATACGTTACATGCTCGAAGACACAAATACAAAAGTTGTGCTAACCAATAAAATTCATCATGCAAGGTTAAAAGAAATAACAACAGATTTACCTGTTGCTATAGAGTTAATTGACAGCCAAAACGTACAAGCAGCATTAGTTAAATATCCTGTTACAAATATTGTTACCTCTACACTTCCTGCTAACTTGTTTTATATTGTTTATACCAGCGGAACTACCAGCAAGCCTAAGGGAGTAATGATTGAACATAAACAAATCAGTGCAATTATAGATGCTATCAGGGATGCTTATGACTTTGATTCCGTATCAAAAATAACAGCCTTCACCTCTTTTGGGTTCGACGTATCTACTTCCGAATTTTTCATTGCCTTATTAAACGGAAATGAACTGCATATATTAAGCGAACAGGCAAGAACAGATGTAGATGTTTTAAGTGCTTATTTATTGGCTAACAATATTGAATATGTATATCTGCCGCCTGTTATATTAGCCAATTTACCTAAGGTTGATTACCCATCTTTAAAAACAATTATATACGCCGGGGAACCTTGTGATTATGAAACCGGTAAATATTGGTCTGCAAAAAAAAGACTATATAATTATTATGGTCCCAGCGAAACCAATATTGCTACGGGCAAACTCATCCGCCACGGAGATGTTCATCTAATTGGCCGACCGATAACCAACGCTACTGTGTATATAGTAAATCATAATCTTCATCCACTTCCAATAGGCGTTGTTGGCGAGTTGTATATTGGAGGCGAGGGAGTTGCCAGAGGATATTTAAACTTGCCTGCCTTAACGGAAGAGCGCTTTGTTTCCAATCCTTTTCAAACAGAAGCAGAAAAAAAAATTAATAAGAATAATCGCTTATACAAAACAGGAGATTTGGTCCGTTATCTGCCTGATGGCAATATAGAATATATTGGTCGTAATGATTTCCAGGTAAAAATTAGAGGATATAGAATAGAACTGGGTGAGATAGAAACAAAATTATTAGCATACCCTGGGATAAGGCAAACCATAGTGCTCGCCAAAGAACAGAACTTATCTAAAACAAAATATTTAGTTGGCTATTACATTGCAGATAAAACAATAGATCAAGATCTACTGATTTCTTATCTGGCAGATCATTTACCAGAGTATATGATACCTTCTGTACTCGTTCATTTAGATAAACTTCCGCTTACGGTTAATGGCAAAATAGATAGAGACGCGTTACCTAACCCGGAATACACGGATAACAATACCTACCAAGCTCCGGAAAATGAAATACAAAAGAAACTATGTGTAATTTATGGAGAGGTCTTAGAATTAGATGCCGCTAAAATTGGTATCGACGATGATTTTTTTAGGCTTGGAGGTAACAGTATTTCAGCTATTAAGTTAGTTAGCAAACTTAATAGAGTTATGGGAACAACACTAAATGTAACCGGCATTTTTAGTCATAAAACCATTCGGAAATTAGCATCACAATTATTTTTAGAACCTGCTGGTACAATTAAAATCAGTGCACCCAAGATTTCTGATCCGGAGCAACAGGCTCTATCTTTTGCCCAGGAACGCTTATGGTTTATAGAGGCGTACGAAGGAGGAAGTAACGCGTACAATATTCCAATGGCTGTTAAACTTAACCCCACCACCAATAAAGAAAGTCTTATATCAGCCCTTCAGGCAATAGTAGACAGACATGAAGTACTTAGAAGTTTTTTAAAAACAAGCTCAAAAGGAACAGGTTATCAAATTGTACAAGACGAAACGAAGTTTCCTTTAGTAATAGAACAGATTGATGTTGCTTCGCACAATGAATTAAATATAGCCATAGATAAATCTTTTCAATATATATTTAACTTAGCTAATGAATACCCTATCAGGGTAACTATTTATAATTACGGAAGTGAAGTATATCTAACTATTGTCATTCATCACATTGCATTTGATGGATGGTCTGCCGATATATTGACCAAAGAATTGGTAACCTTTTACAATTATTTTGAAGCACTTAAAGTTGGTGACACTTCAAAAATCAATGATTACGCACTAGCCCCACTAAGCTTACAGTATAAAGATTTTGCTTTGTGGCAACGAAATTATTTAAGTGGGGTTGTATTAGAAACACAACTAACGTATTGGAAAAATAGCTTATCCGGCTATGAAACACTAAACCTGCTTACTGATAAACCAAGGCCTGTAAAGATAAATTATGCCGGCACCGATTTACATTTTGAAATAGATGCAACTACCAGTTATCAGCTAAAAGCGATAGCCAAAGAACTTGGTGTAACTATGTATAGCCTGTTGTTAAGCGGATATTATTTAATGCTAAGTGCGTATAGCAATCAAAAAAACATTGTAATAGGAACTCCTATTGCAAATCGCCATCATCAGGAACTACAAGATATGATTGGCTTCTTTGTAAACACACTGGCATTACGGGAAGACATAAATCCTGCTGGAAGCCTTGTTGATTTTATAAAGCGAGTTGGCAGCTCTGTTATACAAGCTCAATTACATCAAGATTTGCCGTTTGAGAAATTAGTATCAGAATTAGATGTAGTGCAAGATACATCACGCCATCCTATATTTCAGGTAATGTTTGGTGTGCAAGATTTTGAAAGTCAAAAAAATAAAAGCACCCGGTTGTTTGAATTATATCATACTGATCACACTTCGCACACAGCTAAGTTTGATATAACTACTATGTTAAATGATAGCGGCGAAGAAATTAAAGGCTACTTTAATTATGCCACAAGTCTTTTTGAAGAAGTTACCATTCAATCTTATATAACTACCTATAAAGAAATTTTAAAACAAATAGCTCTTTTACATGACTCCGATAAAAAAACAAAAAAAATAAGCGACCTGCATTATCTTACAGCTGCTGATTATGATAAAATAGTTTATAGTTGGAATGCCACAGAAAAAAAATATCCGGCAGATAAAACAATACATCAACTATTTGAAGAGCAAGCAGCCCGAACTCCCGACAATGTGGCCATTGTATACGAAAATGTTACCTACCGAGAACTGAATGAACGTGCTAACCAACTAGCCAATTATCTTAGGGAAACTTACCATATCAAACCGGATGATCTTATTCTACTGTGTCTTGATCGCTCAGAGTACATGCTTATTAGCATTCTTGCCGTATTAAAATCAGGCGGCGCTTATGTGCCCATCGATCCTACCTATCCGGAAGACAGGATAAGCTATATTATTGAAGACACAGGTACTAACCTAATACTCACTAATTCTGTACATGAAGAAAAGCTAAGAAGCATCTTAAAGAACAAATCAGTTTCCATAGAAAAACTCGATAACAGTGCCTTACAACATAAACTGACAGCCTACGCAACATCTAATCCCGTTCATGTAACAAAACCGAATAACCTTTCATATGTAATATATACCAGTGGAACTACCGGCCTGCCTAAGGGAGTTATGATAGAACACAAAGGAGTAGTTAATTTTATTAATAGTGTAAGCACAAAGTATGGGGTAAGTGACGATGAAGTTATTTTAATGTCTTTTAATTATGTATTTGATGGTTCGGTAGACCAGATATTCTTAGCATTATTAAACGGGTATGCTTTATTATTGACAAAGAACCTTGACTGGCTTCATCCGGATACTTTTATAGATATGCTTATTAAAAATAAGATCACTTACATATGTATGACTCCCTCCTTATTGCAACAATTACCCATCAAAGCAATCTACACGCTGAAGCACGTAATTTCAGGGGGAGAAGCTTTAAGTACCGAGCTACTCCATAAATTGAATAAAGGCAATTATGACTTTATAAATGTATATGGCCCTACGGAAACAACGGTTACATCTATCATGAATAGTGATAGTAGTAATGTTAATATTGGCCGACCAATAGATAATGTTACAGCATATGTTTTAAATAATCATTTGCATCCCTTGCCAATAGGCGCTATTGGAGAATTATATATTGGAGGGGAAGGAGTTGGAAGAGGGTATTTAAACCTTGCTGCTTTAACTAAAGAACGCTTTATTTCCAATCCTTTTCAAATGGAAGAAGAAAAGAGAAATAATAAAAATGGTGTTCTATTTAAAACCGGCGACTTAGTGCGTTATTTACCCGATGGCAATATAGAATGCATTGGCCGTAATGATTTCCAGGTAAAAATTCGTGGCTTTAGAATAGAATTAGGTGAGATAGAAACAAGGATGGCTGCTTATCCCGGAATAAAACAAACCGTAGTGCTTGCTAAAGAAGAAAGCTCAGCTAACACAAAATATTTAGTTGGGTATTATATGGCAGATAAAGCCATAGACCAAAATGTACTCGGTGCTTATTTAAAAAAGCATTTACCTGAATACATGGTTCCTTCTGTATTCGTTCATCTAGAAAAACTTCCGCTTACCATTAACGGAAAAATAGATAGAAAAGCCCTGCCAAGTCCGGAGTTTACTGATAGCAAAACGTACTTGGGACCGGAAAATAAAAAACAAGAACAACTTTGTGCTATTTATGCTGAAGTATTAAACTTAGATGCTTCAAAAATCAGTATCGATGATGATTTCTTCCGGCTTGGAGGAAGTAGTATTTTAGCTATCCAGCTAACCAGTAAAGTAAACAATGCTTTTCATTCAGGTATAAATCTTACAGATATTTTTATGGCCAAATCTGTCAGAGGATTGGCAAATAAAATAAAAGAAGGAGTTAACAAATATCAGCCTATTCATAAACTAAACAAAACAACCGATCAAGACAATATGTTTATGATTCACCCTGGAAATGGAGGTTGTGAAGTTTATATTTCGTTAGCAGAAAAGCTGAGTGAACATTTTGCGTGTTACGGGGTAGATTCATACAATCTATATCACAAAAATCAAATAACAGATTTACATGAACTGGCAACCAATTACCTATCGCATATTGACAAGATACAAAATGAAAATGAACAATCCTCCTATGTATTATTAGGATGGTCATTAGGAGGAAAAATCGCATTAGAAATTGCCGCTATGTTAGAGCAGAGGGGCGTGAAAGATATCTGGGTCTTTCTATTGGATACTGTTTTTTATGATGGTCGTTTGGATGAATTAAGCATGGAGCCAAGCGATGAAGAGCTTGCGTTTATTATAAACAAAGCAGGAAATGTAGGGGTTCATGCAGAACACTATAAAGATTATTTTATGGCGCAGACGGAATTAATGCGTTACCCCATTTCTCAAAAACTTATACATACGCAGATTGTATTGTTTAAAGCTATGCTATCAGATGATATTATAAAAACCAGGAACTCGGATTTAACTAATGATTATATACAAACGCTGGACTTTAACAACATCAACTATGCTGTAACAAAGCCGAAGCAACAATTAAAGGTAGTGAAGATGCATAACGTACATCATTTCACCATTTTGAAAGAAGAAGATGTGCTGGCATCAGAAATAATTAATTGCTGTGAGATGGAATTTGCCAAAGGCTAATAAGGAACTTCCTTTGGAGTTTCATACAGGCATTTACCGGGGAATAGAAAGAATTAGAGTGCGGATACCTATCTACCTACCCTTCAAAGTCCAAATTCGTAGCTGAATCATGAATATATTTTGCTCTTTTCTTAGTATAATTTGATTTTCCGTTTCCTTTACTGGTGTATGTACTTGTAGATGCTATATAACTATCTACTACTTCAAATTTAATTTCATCCAGCCAAAGTGTTCCTTTTCCTGTCAACAGGGCTCCAAAATTGATATTAACGGCTTGATTTGGAACATCCAGAACTACTTCGTATTTTCCCCAATCGGTAGTGCCTTTAATAGGTCTATTCATCATATTATCAAATGCCAATACTTGTCCAAAATTTTGTCCATCAACCCGCATCCATAGTCCGGCATACCCGTTTACGTTTTCTGTTTTTATCCATCCCGTCATCCGGACTCTTTTCCCTTTAAAACTATCAGGCATCATTCTTCCTGTAACAGTTCCAAAATTATAGTTGGAGTTCACATTATTTTCGATCGATTTCAGGCATACAGAGGCCAAACCATCATGAAAAACAGTGCGGTCGCTAGTGATTTTATAACTATTAGTATTGATCGTACCTGACCAATCTTCAGGCGTGTTAGATGAGGAAATATTTTCAAAACTAAGGTTTGGCAGACTTTGTCCTTTATTATAATACACTTTATTAATATTTTTGTGGCCTGTTAAAGTAACGTCGCTATTTACAATTTCTATCTTCACTGCATCCATCCATATTTTTCCTGCACCTTCCACAAGTATACCAAATGCAATATCAATGCTTCCTGTATCAACGTCAAGCACTACCGCATACTGCTTCCAATCTGTAGTACCTTTTATAGGGCGGTCTTGCATATTATCGAAAGCAGTGGAGCCTGCTCTTTTGTCCACTCTCATCCATAATCCGCACCATTTGTTTAGTCTATCTGTTTTTACCCATGCGCTCAGTCGCACCCTTTTTCCTTCATAGGCGTCCGATTTTATAGTTTGCATAAGTGTGGACCACTGAGTACTGTCTTGTGTCTTAGATGATACAAATGCTGAGGCAGAACCGGAGTATTTTACACTTTTATCGATACCCGATTGATACGCACCGGGGTTAACTCCGCTCAACATCCATCCTGTAACGTGTGAATCAGAGAGTTTATGGCTAGCCCGGCAAGGAAAGGATAAAAACAAAATTGCAACAAAGGTTGCATTTGCATAAGAGAGTTTAATCTTCATACGATAGTTATTGGGAGTTATTTGAATAATGAAAAATACCTATAAATTTGAAGTTATTATACTGAAAACAAGTCAAATTGTTACCTGTTTTCATATCTTTGCTTACATTGACTTGATTTCTCTATCACATTAAAAGACAAATGAAAAAAATTAATCGACTCACCTTTGTTCTTAGTTCACTCTTAATTCTTAGCTTTGTTGTAAGTGCAAACCCTGTTACGCAACAAACAGCACAAACGGTGGCTACCAATTTTTACAGCCAAACACTTCATTCACCCACACACAATCTCACACTGGTTTATACCGAAAATACGAACAACGGGCAACCTGTCTATTATGTATTTAATGTAGCCAATAACGGGGGTTTTATAATTGTTTCGGCTGAAGATGCCGCACGCCCCATAATTGGATATTCCAAGAAAGGACAATATGTAGTGCCCGGCAATAATAACAATGTTGCCTGGTGGATGAACTGCCGCAAGCAGGAAATAGAATATGCAAGCGTATATGGCATAATTGCTACAAACGATATTGCTAATGAGTGGACACGGTATATCAATAACACCACCCCGAAAGTAACCCACTCGGTAGCATCGGTGCTAAGTGTAGGCCCTTTGCTGCAAAGCACCTGGGACCAACCCTGGCCCTACAATACCATGTGCCCGGGTAATTCGGTTACTGGTTGTGTAGCCACAGCTATGGCGCAAGTTATGCGTTATTGGTCATATCCCCCACATGGACACGGATATAGCGGTTATTGGGAAAAAACAATAGATGGCTTTGCTAATAATTATGGCTACTTAGCTGCCGATTACGATACCTCCACTTATCGATGGAGCAATATGCCCTACAGCGTTAGCGGCTCCAATAATGAGGTGGCAAAATTAATGTATGATTGTGGTGTGAGTGTTGACATGAATTATAGTCCGCCGGGAAGCGGTGCATGGGTTATTAACGGCGATTACCCGGTATGTTCGCAAAACTCGTACGTGAAATATTTTGGGTATAATCCTACCACTATTCAGGGTGTATATGAATCAAATTACACTTATCCGAAATGGATTGCATTGATAGAAAACGAATTGAACAACAGCCGTCCTGTGCAGTATGTTGGGAATGATTCCGTGCATAATGAAGGCCATACCTGGGTGTGCGACGGGTATGATGTGAACAATAATTTTGATATGAACTGGGGATGGAGCGGATATGATAATGGGTATTATTCTCCGAGCGCATTAAATGTAATCGGTCTGCAATTTAACTGGTGGAATGAAGCTGTTATTGGCATTGAACCTCCGAAAGTTTCGGCATATTTCAGCGGTTCGCCTACTTTTGGATGTAAGAATCTTACCGTTACTTTCAGAGATTCCAGTATTTCTACATCCCCCATTACTTCATATCAATGGCTATTCCCAGGAGGAAATCCATCTTCATCAAATACTGCGAGTCCCACAATAACTTATAATACACCCGGCACATACGATGTTACTGAAATAATAATGGTCGGAAATGTTGTAGACACTGTACTACGCAAGGCATATATTTCGGTCTCTGATTCTGCTACGCCTCCCATGTCGCAAAATTTTCAATCTGTTACGTTCCCTCCGGCAGGTTGGGTAATTAATAATCCGCATGGATACAGTTACACATGGCAATTGAATACCAGTGTTGGCGGTTATGGAAAGAGCAGTCAATCCATGTATTTTAACAATACACAGGTAATAGCAGATTTTTATACGCTTTATACCGGGCTTTGGGTAACCCCACCCGGCAAACCGGCTGTGGACATAATCGGGCAACACCAGCAAATTTATACTCCTGAGTATGACTTTACCTACATTAAGAACCCTGAAATATATTTTGATGTGGCGTATGCACCCTTCAATACCGGGTTAAGCGATACACTGAATATTTATTATTCCACTGACTGCGGACAAACTTTCACTCCAATTTATTCTAAAGGTGGAATGACATTAGGCACCACCGGCAACATGGTTTCAACCGGGGCCGATACCAACAACAATGGCATATTTACACCGGCGAGCAAAAACTGGAGAACTGATACCATCCATCTTCCCGCTCTTGCAGGAATGAAAGATGTGCTGTTCTCATTTGAAAATATTTCGGGCAATGGTGCCGCTATGTATCTTGATAACATTAACATCGGTGGACAATCCACCGCATCTGTTCCAACTATCTCTTCTGCAGCATCAGTTGAAGTATACCCAAATCCTACCAGTGGGCAATTCACTATTTCTACTTCAGGACTAAATAAGCAATGGTCGGTTGAGGTGTATAATGTACTGGGGAAAAAAGTGTATTCCAATTATCAAATTACCCAATCATCAAATTATCAAATTGATTTATCTGCCCAGCCAAAAGGTGTTTATATCTATAGGATATTTACAGAAACGGGCTCACCTATCTCTACCGGAAAAATAGTGTTGGAATAAGATCGTCTTATCATCCGGTACTTATGTGCATTCTACCATGGATAAACAAACTGCAATAATTATAGGCATAGTCATTTTAATAGGGGTAGTTCTTTCTCAAAAAGTATTTCTTAAAAAGAGATTGATCAGAAGAAAATTGAATCAAGAATTCCCACAAATGTGGCAGAATGTGCTTGCCCAAAAAGTATTGTTTTATTCCCAATTGAATGATTCGGATAAGCGCCTGTTTGAAAAGCGTGTTCAGCATTTTCTGGCTACTAAAATTATAGAAGGTATAGATACGGACATTGATGACACCATCCGGCTGATGGTTGCTTCCAGCGCTATTATTCCTACGTTTGCTTTTCCGGAATATAATTATCCGGATGTACGCAATGTGCTAATCTATCCCAATAGCTTTGATGAGCATTTTCAGACTCAGCGCTTCGAAGGTCACAGGGAATATATTACAGGCATGGTTGGCAACCGCTTTCAAAATGGTATTGTAATATTATCAAAACCCGATCTGATCGCTGCTTTTGATGGTCTGCCCCATGAATCAAATGTAGGTGTTCATGAATTTGTGCATTTGCTTGATAAGGAAGATGGAGTGATAGATGGCATACCGGAAGCATTAATGAAGCGCCAGTTTGTTGGCCCCTGGCTGCACGAAATAAAAAACGAGATGGAAAAAATTGAAGCCGGAACATCAGACATCAATCCATACGCACTTACCAACAATGCAGAGTTTTTGGCAGTGGTAAGCGAATATTTTTTTGATAGCCCGGAAAAATTCAAACACAGACATCCAGAGCTTTACCAATTTCTTTCAGCTATTTTTAATCAAGATAAAACTGTGCCTAATGGTCCACAAAATGATAAGTAAATCAAGTTCTTAATCTACATCTATACTTATTACCTGCGCTTTTAGTAACTTTGCATCCCAATACGAACTCCATGAGCGACGAAATCCATGAACACTGTGGTATAGCCCTTATAAGACTCTTAAAACCACTGAGTTATTACAAAGAAAAATACGGAACAGACTACTATGGAATCCATAAACTCTACCTGCTTATGGAAAAGCAACATAATCGCGGACAAGATGGTGCAGGTGTTGCAGCAGTAAAGTTCGATATGCCCCCCGGTATGCCTGTTATTCACCGATTGCGCTCCCCTTCACAAAATGCATTGGAGGAAATTTTTGGAAAGATAAACCGTCGCCTGGCAAGTGTTCAGGAGAATAAGCCTCACAAACTGGAAGATGCCGAATGGATGAAAAAAAATGTTCCATTTGCGGCCGAATTACTATTAGGGCATGTGCGCTATGGCACTTATGGAAAAAATGCGCGGGCAAACTGTCATCCCTTGATGTTGGAGAATAACTGGCTCACCAAAAACCTGGTGATTGCAGGTAACTTTAACCTAACCAATGTAGATGAACTTTTCAATAAATTAATTGAACTTGGCCAGCATCCTCGTGAAAAAACAGATTCTGTAACAATTCTCGAAAAAATAGGCCATTTTCTGTCAAAACAGAACGACAAGCTTTTCAATAAGTTTAAAGATGAAGGACATAGCAATGTGGAAATCTCTTCACTCATTGCGCAAAACCTTGATTTAAAGAACATATTATACGATGCCAGCAAACGCTGGGATGGAGGATACACCATTGCCGGTCTATTAGGTCATGGCGATGCCTTTGTATTGAGAGACCCTAACGGTATCCGCCCTGCATTTTATTACCACGACGATGAAATTGTGGTCGCCACGTCTGAAAGGCCAGCACTGCGCACCGGATTTAACATACAAACCAACCAGGTAAAGGAATTGAAACCTGGCCATGCCCTTGTTGTAAAACGCGATGGCGCCGTTTCGGAAGTCGAAATATTAAAACCCGAAGAAAAAAGGTCTTGTTCATTTGAACGGATTTATTTCTCTCGAGGCAACGACCAGGACATATATAAGGAACGTAAAAATCTTGGTAAAATACTTGCACCAACGGTATTGAAATCCGTTAACTACGATTTGGAGAATACAGTTTTCTCTTTCATTCCCAACACAGCTGAACTGGCCTTTTTGGGAATGATGGAGGAGGTGGAACACTACCTTCAAAAAGCAAGGGAAAATGAACTGGATAAAATAGCGGGAACCAACGATAAAGCAAAATTAATGAAGCTTTTGTCAGTACATCCGCGGGTAGAAAAAATTGCGCTGAAAGATACCAAGCTGCGTACATTTATAACCAACGATATTAACCGCAACGATAAAGCTGCTCATGTGTATGATACCACGTACGGAGTTATACGCAAAGGGACAGATACCTTGGTTACACTCGACGATTCAATTGTAAGAGGAACCACCCTAAAACAAAGCATTTTTAGGATATTAGATCGGTTAGGGCCTAAGAAGATCATCATTGTATCTTCCGCTCCGCAAATTCGTTACCCTGATTGCTATGGCATTGATATGGCTAAAATAGGCGACCTTGTGGCATTCCAGGCAGCTATAGCACTGTTGAAAGAATCTTTCAAGGATAATTTGCTGGAAGAAATTTACGAGAAGGCCAAAATAATGGACGAACAACCACGTGAACAAGCAATTAATCTGGTAAAGCAAATATACGACCTTTTTACACCTGACCAAATTACTCGTAAAATAACCGAATTGCTGCGTCCTGTTGATATTAAAGCTGAAGTAGAAATTATTTATCAATCGGTGGAAGGCTTGCACGAAGCTATCCCCGACCATAAAGGTGACTGGTACTTTACCGGCAACTACCCTACCACAGGTGGTAATAAGGTAGTTAACCGTTCCTTTATCAATTTTATGGAAGGAAAGAATGTGAGAGCATATTAAGCTAAGAACAAAGACTTAAGAGCCCCGATATTTTTTACGCTTAGCTATTAGTTATTAGCTACTATCTACTATAGGCTTGCCCTACTCTTATTTCTCGATACTATTCGCACCTCAGTGGCTCCGGCTCCAAACTGTTTGTAAGAAGCATCGGAATAAACTATGCCTTCAAAGGTATTTAATAACTCGCGTATCGCCTGACGAAGAACGCCATTGCCTACTCCATGTATAAATATCACCTTAGTAACGTGTCCATTAATGGCCATAGCCAGTCTTTTGCGAAAATGGGCAGTCTGTATATCCAGTTTTTCAGAATTGGTTAACCCATAATAATCCTCCATTAGTTTTTCAATATGCAGGTCTACTATCATCTCGTCTTTCGCATGGGCCTTACTTTTTAAGCTATTAGCGGTCGACTTATAGTTATTAGCTTCCTTTTGAATGGAAACTTTAATATCTTTTAATGACACAGGATGAATAGGTACTAATTCTTTAATAGGCA